>FWPV01001385.1_pt1 | contig 38574 bp, 44 predicted proteins | sample 2228371 | NCBI WGS metagenome assembly FWPV01 (sample SAMEA103939776, study PRJEB20133) | metagenome
GTTTATGCCTTCGGAGGTTCGAATCCTTCCCTGCCCACAAAAATTTTTTATGTAATAGATGGTTCTTTGAAGAGGTTGTTCAGAATAAAGCGGGATATGATGAAATGCGGGAGTAACTCAGTTGGTAGAGTCACAGCCTTCCAAGCTGTTGGTCGCGGGTTCGAGTCCCGTCTCCCGCTCCAGGTGATGAAAGCGTTCTTACTTAACTACAGCGCTTGCGTAGCTCAGTTGGTAGAGCACTTCCTTGGTAAGGAAGAGGTCACCGGTTCAATCCCGGTCGCAAGCTCAAGAGAACGGAAAAAGAAAGGAGAAAGTCGTGCGCGACATTATTACGTTAGAATGCACAACATGTAAACGTCGGAATTATTCAACAACAAAAAATAAGAAAAAACAAAGCGGTCGTGTAGAATATAAAAAGTACTGTCCGTGGTGTAATAAACGTACAGTACATAAGGAGACAAAGTAAGTGGTGTTCTTCGATACACGTGAGTAGCTCAATTGGCAGAGCAGCGGTCTCCAAAACCGCAGGTTGGGGGTTCGACTCCCTCCTCACGTGCGGTAATCTGGAGTAAACGATAACAAAAGGACTGACAGAACAATGAAAGAAAAAATAATCAACTTCTTCGTTGATGTGCGCAAAGAGATGGAAAAAGTAACATGGCCAACGAAAGAAGAACTGATGGAATCGACAAAAATAGTTATTATTCTAACTCTTATTCTGGCCGCTTTTACATGGCTGGTTGATTATGCTGTCAGTGCAGTGTTAAAAGCGATTTTGTAACGAGGTAAACATTGGAAAAACGCTGGTACGTTGTACGAACATATTCAGGGCACGAAGCAAAAGTCAAAAATTACCTTGAGTCTGAGATACAGCGAACAGGTATGCAGGAAAAAATTTCAAATGTATTAATACCTGCTGAAAAAGTTTTTGAGATTAAAGATGGAAAGAAGAAAGCGCGAGTAAAAAATTTTTTCCCTGGATATGTTCTGGTAGAAGCAGTGCTCGATAAAGATGTCAAACATCTTATTCTGGATGTACCTTCTGTTATGGGATTTGTTCCCGATAAAAATAATCCTGCACCTTTGCAGCCCGACGAGGTACGACGTTTAATAGGAAAGATGGAGCAGCAAAAAGGTGAGGTGCAGGAAGTAGTTGACGTACCATTCAGAGTGGGAGATGCTGTAAAAGTAATCGAGGGACCCTTTAACAATTTCAACGGCTTTATTCAGGAAGTTAATCCTGAGCGATTAAAAGTAAAAGTAATGGTTAGTATCTTCGGTCGTAAAACACCTGTTGAATTGGATTTTACACAAGTTGAATTAGAAAAGTAAAGAATTTTTGAAAAAGGATTAATCATGGCAAAGAAAGTTGTTGGTTTTATAAAATTGCAGATTCCGGCAGGGCAAGCAAATCCTGCACCTCCTGTTGGTCCGGCTCTTGGACAAAAAGGTGTTAACATAATGGAGTTCTGTAAACAGTTTAATGCCCGTACTAAAGATCAGCAGGGATTAATAATTCCTGTTATTATTACGGTTTACAGTGATAAATCGTTTACGTTTATTACAAAGACACCTCCTGCAGCTACTTTGTTGTTGAAAGCAGCAAAGCTCGAAAAAGGGTCGGGAGAACCAAATCGAAAGAAAGTTGGGAAAGTAACGAAAAAACAAATTCGTGAGATTGCGGAACTCAAAATGCAGGATCTTAATGCATCAACAATTGAGTCTGCTATGAGTATGATTGCAGGGACAGCCCGAAGTATGGGAATTACTGTAGAAGAATAAAGTTGGAGTTAGACAATGAAAAAACATAGTAAACGATATAAAGCGATTGCTACGAAGGTAGAGAAAAAAGAATTTTCAATTGCTGAAGCAGTTGAGATTGTAAAACAAACTGCAACAGCAAAGTTTGCCGAATCGGTCGATATTGCAGTACGTCTGGGTGTCGATCCACGTAAAGCCGATCAGGCAATACGTGGTACAGTAGCATTGCCGCATGGAATTGGAAAAGAAGTACGCGTTCTGGTTATAGCAAAACCACCAAAAGATGAAGAAGCAAAAGCAGCTGGCGCTGATTACGTAGGATATAAGGATTATTTGGAAAAAATACAGCAGGGATGGACAGATGTAGATGTTATTATTGCAACGCCGGATGTAATGGGTGACTTAGGAAAACTTGGTAAAATTCTTGGTCCCCGTGGTCTTATGCCAAACCCGAAAAGCGGGACTGTAACACCCGATGTAGCAAAAGCAGTAAAAGAAGTAAAAGCCGGTAAAATCGAATTCCGTGTCGACAAAGAAGGAAATGTACACGCAACAGTAGGTAAAGCAAGTTTCGAAAAAGAAAAGCTTGTGGAGAATATCCAAGCATTTTTAAGCACGATTGTACGCGCAAAGCCAGCAACAGCAAAAGGTCAGTACATCAAGGGAATTTCTATTTCTGCTACAATGGGTCCTGGTGTACGTATTAATAAGCAGGAAGCTGTTGCAGTTTAAAGTTGAAATTACGCACTCTCTTAAACATAATTCGTTGAATGCCCGTCATGAAATGATGGGAGCTTCTCATTCAACAAATAAATATAAAGGGAAACTATGAAACGAAGTGAAAAGGAAGCCATTATCGCTGAGGTTGCTGAAAAAGCTTCGAAATCAGTGGCAATATACTTCGCAGATTTTTCGACAATGACCGTTGCTGAGGAAACAGAACTGCGACGCGAATTTCGGAAAAATGGTGTGGAGTATACTGTTGTTAAAAATACACTTATTCGTAAAGCACTGGAGCAACTTCAGGGTTATGACCATGTATTCGATAAACTCGTTGGTCCAACAGGCGTTGCTTTTTCATATGATGATCCTTCTGCTCCGGCAAAAATTATTAAAAAGTTCTCTGAAAAAGCTGGTAAGTTTAAACTTAAAGCTGCTGTTATAGAAAAACAGCTTTACGATGGTTCGAAACTTGACCAGCTTGCAAGTATGCCAAGCCGGAAGGATATGATTGCCTCTATCATCGGAAGTGTACAGGCGCCAGCATCGGGTATTGTCAATGCAATTAATGCTGTTATGCGCGATCTTGTGCTTGTCATCGATGCAATCGAAAAGAAAAAAGCAGCCTAATGATTTTTAAACTTTAATATTAAAGGAGAAATGAAAATGTCAGTTGTTGCTGAAATCGTTGAAAAAATTGAAAAGTTAACGTTGCTTGAAGCTGTTGAACTTAAAAAAGCTCTCGAAGAAAAATTTGGAGTTACTGCCGCAGCACCCGTCATGATGGGTGGAATGATGCCTGCAGCAGCCGGAGCTTCTGCAGCCGCTGCCCCTGCTGCTGAAGAAAAAACCGAGTTCGCAGTTGAATTGAAAAATGGTGGTGCTCAGAAAATTAACGTTATTAAAGTAGTTCGCGCTGCAACAGGACTAGGACTGAAAGAAGCAAAAGATCTAGTTGACGGTGCACCAAAAATTGTTAAGGAAGGTCTGAGCAAGGAAGAAGCAGAGAAATTAAAGAAAGAACTCGAAGAAGCAGGCGCAACAGTAGAATTGAAGTAACGATTGCGTTGCTATTCGGTAACATACAAAATATTGCAAGCCGATGGTTCGGTGCAGAAAAAGAATCATCGGCTTCAGCTATCTTAGAAATAAAAAGTGTGTGCATCCCAAAAGGGGTGTATTTTCTATTATTTATTAACTATTAAGGAGTGGTGACTTTGAAAAGCCAATCCAATGGACGCAAAGAGCGCATAAGTTTTGCGCGAATACCATCTGTTATCGATATCCCAGATCTTCTGAATGTACAAATAGATTCATTCAACAACTTTTTACAGGCCGATGTACCACCGCACCGACGTAAAAAGATCGGTCTGCAACAAGTTTTTGAAATGAATTTCCCTATTAGTGATACACGGGAAAATTTCCTCCTCGAATTTGTTGAATATTACGTCGAAAAGCCGAAGTATTCTGTTGAGGAATGTCAGGAACGGGGCTTGACCTATGCCGTGCCTCTGAAAGCAAAGCTAAGGCTCTCGTCCAAAAAAGAAGGTAGTAAAGAATTTACAGATACGATCGAGCAGGAAGTATATTTAGGAAATCTTCCGGCAATGACATACCGCGGTACATTTATCATCAATGGTGCAGAGCGGGTAATTGTAAGTCAATTGCATCGCTCTCCAGGTGTTTTCTTTGGTGAGACAATGCACCCGAACGGTACAATGATGTACTCTGCACGTATTATTCCTTTCCGCGGGTCATGGATTGAATTTGCGACTGATATTAATAATGTAATGTATGCTTATATCGATCGTAAAAAGAAGTTCCCTGTAACAACATTGCTTCGCGCGCTGGGTTATTCGTCGGATGATGAAATTCTCGATCTCTTTGGTCTTGTAGAAGAAGTTGACGTAACAAAGGTTGATTTACACGACTATATCGATCGGAAAATTTGCAGTGATGTTTTTGATAAGAAGACCGGTGAAATTTTTATTACAAAGGATTCTAAATTAACGGAAGAATCTATTAAGCAAATTAAAAAAGCAGGTGTAAAGAAAATTCGCTTGCTGAAAACAGAAGATACGGAAACAGGGTCTGTTATTGCGAATACAATTTTAAAAGATTCATCGCGATCGTCCGAAGATGCACTCGAGGCAATATATCAACAGTTACGATCAGGTGAAGCACCCGATCTAGATACCGCAAAAAATCTTATCGATCGTCTTTTCTTTAATCCAAAGCGTTACGATTTAGGTGATGTTGGCCGACATCGGATGAATATTAAGTTGAATCTTGATATTCCCGAAGATGTAACGACATTAACAAAAGAAGATATTATTGCAATTATTAAGTACCTCATTGATTTGCAACAAGGCAAAAAGACAGTCGATGACATCGACCACTTGGGAAACAGACGTGTTCGCACAGTGGGTGAACAACTTGCCCAGCAATTCAATGTAGGATTGTCACGTATGACACGAACTATACGTGAACGAATGAATATACGTGATGTTGAAACCCTGACACCACAGGATCTTGTCAATGCACGTACGATAACCAGTGTTATCAATGCATTTTTTGGAACAAACCAGTTATCGCAGTTTCTCGATCAAACCAATCCACTTTCTGAAATGACACATAAACGACGTGTGTCGGCATTGGGTCCGGGTGGATTGACTCGGGAACGTGCAGGATTCGAAGTACGTGACGTGCATTATACGCATTATGGTCGTCTTTGCCCGATTGAAACACCTGAAGGTCCGAATATTGGATTAATTTCATCTCTCTGTATTCATGCACGCATCAATGATTTCGGATTTATCGAAACACCCTACCGGAAAGTCAAAAATGGTAAGGTATCGGAAGAGATTGAATTCTTAACAGCCGAACGAGAAGATGAAGTTATTATAGCACAGGCAAATACACCAATAGATGAAAAAGGAAAGTTCCTTGAAGATCGTGTCAAAGCACGATTTACAAGTGATTATCCTGTTGTTGAACCGGAAAAAATTCAATACATGGACGTAGCTCCAAACCAAATTGTAAGTGCAGCAGCAGCATTAATTCCGTTCCTAGAACATGATGATGCAAACCGCGCGCTGATGGGTTCGAACATGCAACGTCAGGCAGTGCCGTTACTAAGACCTGAATCGCCGATAGTTGGTACTGGTCTCGAAGCTAAAGTGGCACGCGATTCCCGTTCGCTGATAATTGCTGAACGAAGTGGTGTTGTGGAAAAAGTCGATAGCAATAGTATTGTTGTGCTATACGATATTGACGAGAATAGTACAGAAGCAATTGTAAGCTTTGAAGATAAACGACGAGTCGAATACAAACTCATTAAATTCCGCCGTACCAATCAGGATACCTGTATCAACCAAAAACCATTGGTCAAAGAAGGTCAACGATTTAAGAAGGGTGATATTTTAGCCGATGGTTGTGCAACCGATGAGGGCGAACTTGCTCTTGGACGAAATGTGTTGGTAGCATTTATGCCATGGCGTGGATATAATTTTGAAGACGCCATTATTGTCAGTGAGCGCTTGGTTGCAGAGGATATATTTACATCTGTGCACATCGAGGAATTTGAACTTCAGGTGCGCGATACAAAGCGTGGCGAAGAAGAGCTAACACGCGAAATTCCGAATGTCAGTGAAGAAGCGACGAAAGATTTGGATGAAAATGGAATTATACGTGTCGGAGCTGAAGTTATCGAGGGTGACATTCTGATTGGTAAGATAACACCAAAAGGTGAAACTGATCCAACACCCGAAGAAAAGTTACTGAAGGCAATTTTTGGAGATAAAGCTGGCGATGTAAAAGATGCATCGTTAAAAGCACCTCCGGGAATGCACGGTATTGTAATTGCAACAAAGCTCTTTAGTCGAAAGAAAAAAGATACAGAAAGCAAAAAAGAAGACAAGAAAAAACTGGAGGCACTTGAACGCGCGCAAAGACGTGAACTCCGTGAACTTCACGAAAAGCTTGCGAAAAAGTTGGATCAAGTGCTTGCCGGAGAAAAGTCGCTCGGTATTCGCAATACCGATAATGAAGTCGTTATTCGTGCTGGCGTTACATTAAAAGAAGATACTTTCCAACAAATAGAAAATTTGGATAACCTCGATTATTCACAGGAGTGGGTAGACGATAAACGAAAAAATAATATTATAGTAAAGATATACGAAAATTACCGTCAGAAGCAAAGTGAGATAGAAGAATTCTACCGACATGAAAAGAATAAAGTTCAGTTAGGTGACGAGTTGGCTCCTGGGATTGTTCAGCTTGCAAAAGTTTATGTTGCTAAGAAAAGAAAGTTACAAGTTGGCGATAAAATGGCCGGACGTCATGGTAATAAGGGTGTCGTTTCAACAATTGTAAAAGTTGAAGACATGCCATTCCTTCCTAATGGCAAACCAGTCGACATTGTTCTCAATCCTCTGGGTGTTCCATCCCGTATGAATCTCGGTCAATTATTTGAAGTTGCATTAGGATGGGCCGGACATGAACTCGGAGTTAAATATGCATCACCAATATTTGATGGTGCAAAATGGGAAGATGTCCAGGAGCAACTTTTGAAAGCAGGATTACCGATAAATTCAAAAGCAAAGCTTATCGATGGACGTACAGGTGAACCATTTGATCAGGAAGTAACAGTCGGTTATCTCTATATGATGAAGCTTTCTCACATGGTTGAAGATAAGATTCACGCTCGTTCAATCGGTCCCTACTCACTTATTACACAGCAACCACTTGGTGGAAAGGCACAGTTCGGTGGACAGCGGTTTGGAGAAATGGAAGTCTGGGCTCTCGAAGGATACGGTGCAGCCCATGTACTGCAGGAAATTCTAACCGTTAAATCAGACGACGTAGTAGGTCGTGCAAAAGTCTACGAAGCTATTGTTAAAGGTGATAATCTACCAGAACCCAATATACCTGAATCGTTTAACGTATTGGTGCGCGAGCTTCAGGGCTTGGGTTTGGAAGTTAAAATTGAGTGATATTTTAAATTATGACAATTCATAACAATAATAATTATGATGTAATGATGGAGGCACTATGCCTTTAGGAATTCAAGATTCGACACGAAAGAGTTTTTCGAAAATAACTATCAGTCTTGCTTCACCCGATATGATATTAAGTCGTTCTCATGGTGAAGTAACAAAACCCGAAACAATTAATTACAGAACATTCCGACCAGAAAAAGATGGATTGTTCTGTGAAAAGATATTCGGACCTGTCAGAGACTGGGAATGCCACTGTGGTAAGTATAAACGAATACGCTATAAAGGAATAACGTGTGATCGTTGTGGCGTAGAGGTTACTCAAAAAAGCGTGCGTCGTGAGAGAATGGGGCATATCTCTCTAGCGGTTCCAATTGTACATATTTGGTACTTCCGATCTGTACCCAGTAAAATCGGAATGATTCTTGGTCTCGGTGGAAAAGAGCTTGAAAAAATAATTTACTATGAATCCTATGTTGTTATTAATCCTGGACCAACAGGACTGGAAAAGCTTGACCTGATTTCAGAAGATCAGTATCTCGAAATTCTCTCGTCCTTACCCGAAGGTAATCAGGATCTTGATGACGACGATCCTAAAAAGTTTGTAGCAAAAATGGGTGGCGATGCAATTAAAGATTTATTAAAACGAGTAAATATCGAAGAACTAGCATCAAATTTGCGAGCAGAAATCGTTAACGAAACTTCAGCACAGAAAAAACAGGAATTACTCAAGAGACTAAGAGTTGTAGAAGCATTCCGTAATCCACCTGAAGGTGTTCAGAATAAACCCGAGTGGATGGTGATGGAAGTTATTCCGGTTATTCCACCGGAGTTGCGACCGTTAGTACCCTTAGAAGGTGGACGTTTTGCTACATCCGATTTAAATGATCTTTATCGAAGAGTAATTATTCGAAATAATCGTTTAAAGAGGCTCATCGAAATAAAAGCTCCTGAAGTTATTTTAAGGAACGAAAAGCGGATGCTTCAGGAAGCAGTCGATTCATTATTCGATAATTCGCGCCGTGTCAATGCTGTTCGTTCAGATAATAACCGTGCGCTGAAGTCTCTTTCAGACATGCTGAAAGGAAAACAAGGAAGATTTCGACAAAATCTTCTTGGTAAGCGTGTCGATTACTCAGGACGTTCTGTTATCGTCGTTGGGCCAGAGTTACAACTCCATCAATGTGGCTTGCCAAAAGATATGGCAGTCGAATTATTTAAACCACATATCATCCGGAAACTCATTGAGCGTGGTTTGTCAAAAACAGTCAAAAGCGCAAAGAAGATGGTTGATAAAAAAGGGCCGGAAGTATGGGATATACTTGAGAATATTATTGACGGACATCCCGTCTTATTGAACCGCGCTCCGACTTTGCACAGACTTGGAATTCAGGCGTTTCAGCCTGTCCTTGTAGAAGGTAAAGCAATACGCATTCACCCAATGGTATGTACAGCATTTAACGCTGACTTCGATGGCGATCAGATGGCTGTTCACGTACCATTGTCATACGAGGCTCAGCTCGAGGCTCGACTGTTAATGCTATCAAGCCATAATATTTTATCTCCGGCAAACGGAAGCCCGATAGTAACACCAACACAGGATCAGGTACTTGGTTGTTATTATTTGACTAAATCAAAAAGTGGTGATGTTGGTGAAGGAAAAATCTTTTCCTCACCGGATGAAGTTATTATTGCATACGATCAGGGTAAGGTTGGACTTCATGCCCGCATTAAGGTAAGAATTAATGGTTCGTTAATTGAAACAACGCCTGGTCGTGTTATCTTCAATCAAATTTTACCAAAAGAAATTCCATTTGTTAATGAATTGTTAAATAAAAAGCGGTTAGTGCAAATTATTGCAACTGTCTTCCGTCGTTGCGGTAATTTGACTACTGCCCGTTTTCTTGATAAGCTAAAGAATCTTGGTTTTACATATTCTACAAAAGGTGGATTATCGGTATCAATCGAAGATGTTGTTATACCAAAAGAAAAATATGAACTGGTTGCCAAAGCACAACGTGATGTTGAAAATGTAGAATCGCAATACTTCCGTGGTTTCATCACGAATGGTGAACGTTACAACAAAGTCATTGATATCTGGACACGAGTTACCAGTAGAATTGCCGACAGACTCTTTGAAGCACTTCAAAAGGACCGTGAAGGATTCAATTCACTCTATATGATGGTTGACTCCGGAGCACGAGGATCCAAAGAGCAGGTTCGTCAATTGGCTGGTATGCGTGGTCTTATGGCAAAACCTCAAAAAAGTTTATCTGGTGCAACGGGAGAATTGATTGAAAACCCGATTATTGCAAACTTCAGAGAAGGATTGTCAATTCTTGAATACTTTATATCGACACACGGTGCACGTAAAGGATTGGCTGATACTGCGTTAAAGACAGCCGATGCTGGATATCTCACTCGACGACTTATTGACGTAGCACAGGATGCAATTATTTCTGAATACGACTGTGGAACAATACAAGGTGTTGCTACAAGTGCTTTGAAAGAAGCAGAGGATATTAAAGAACCACTTGCAGAACGTATCCTTGGTCGTGTAGCATCTCAGGATGTTATTGACCCATTAACAAATGAAGTAATTGTTCAGGCAGGGGAATTAATTGATGAAGAAACAGCTCAAAAAATATCTGAAACATCAATAGAAACTGTCGTTATTCGTTCTGTGTTAACATGCGATTCGCGTCGCGGTGTGTGTGCAAAATGCTACGGACGTGATCTGACAACCGGAAATCTGGCTGGTCCAGGTTTAGCTGTCGGTGTTATTGCCGCTCAATCTATTGGTGAGCCAGGTACACAGCTTACACTTCGTACTTTCCATACGGGTGGTACTGCAAGTTTAATTGCAGCACAATCACAAATTTCAACAAAGTTTGAAGGTACTGTAGCATTTGAAGGAATAAAAACAATTAACCGTAGCACGGATGATAAGCTAGTTGTTACTGGTCGTAGTGGTGTAATAAACATTCTCGATCAGGATAACCGTGTATTAACAAAATATGACGTACCCTATGGGGCAACCTTGCTTGTTACTGAGGGTAAAAAAGTGAACAAAGGCGAGGTTCTCTATGAATGGGATCCGTACAATGCAGTTATTGTATCGGAACATAGTGGAACCATTCGTTATGTAGACTTAAAAGAAAATGTAACATATCGTGAAGAACCAGACGAACAAACTGGTCACATTCAGAAAGTTGTTATTGATAGTCGTGAACGCAACTTAGTTCCTATGTTGGCAATTTATCGTGGAGATCAAAAGGTTGCAAGCTATCCAATCCCAACACGCGCACATTTAATTGTTGAAGATGGCGAACAAATAGAAGCTGGTGCTGTGCTGGTTAAAATTCCAAGAGATGTAGGAAAAACACGTGATATCACTGGTGGTTTGCCACGAGTAACAGAATTGTTCGAAGCACGACATCCAAGCGATCCTGCTATTGTCAGTGAGATCGATGGTATTGTTACAGTTGGTCAGCCGAAGCGCGGTGCCCGTGAAATATTTGTTCAAAGTCATGATGGAAAAGATAAACGAACATATCTTGTGCCCTTAGGTAAACATATCCTTGTTCAGGATGGCGATCTTGTACGAGCCGGCGAACGTCTCTCTGCTGGTGCAATAGATCCTCATGATATATTACGCATTAAAGGTACTACAGCAGTTCAGGAATATCTTGTGAATGAAATTCAGGAAGTGTACCGAATGCAAGGCGTAAAAATCAACGATAAACACATCGAGGTTATTGTACGCCAGATGATGCAGAAGGTTCGAATAATTGATCCTGGTGACACAAGATATCTCGAAAACGATCACGTCGATAAAAATCAGCTCAACGATGAGAACGAAGCAATAATGGAAAAAGTAGTCGTTGTAAGTAAAGGAGACTCGAAATTCAAAAACGGTCAGCTTATTCCTCGGCGTATTGTACGTGAAGTAAATGTTGAACTGAAAAAGAGAAACAAGAAGCTTATAGAATTCCGCGATGCTTTGCCGGCAACAAGTGAGCCTATATTATTAGGTATTACTCAAGCATCATTAACAACAGAAAGTTTCATTTCAGCAGCTTCGTTCCAGGAAACAACAAAAGTACTTACCGATGCAGCAATAGAAGGAAAGGTCGATTATCTGCGTGGACTTAAAGAAAATGTTATTATGGGTCATCTTATTCCAGCAGGAACCGGCCAGAAAAAATATCAGGACATAGTTGTTACAACCCTGGAACCTACAGCAGAAGTTGTTCCAACTTCAACAGAAGATGAAACACAATTTGAAACGGAAGAACAAACTGTACCGGAAGAAAAAGAATTAAAGAAAGTTAAACGTAAAACAAAAATAGTGTGAAAAAATAGTCGTATCGTTTGACATAATTCAAAAAAAATGTTATATTATATAGCTTAAATTTTTATAAATATACTTATTAATGGAGTGAGTTTCTTTGCCAACAATAAATCAGTTAATACGAATAGGCCGAGAAAAAGTAAAGTGGAAAAGTAAGTCACCTGCACTTACGGGAAATCCACAAAAAAGAGGAGTTTGCACGCGTGTTTATACAACAACACCCAAAAAACCAAACTCCGCATTGCGTAAGGTAGCCCGTGTTAGGTTGACGAATGGTATTGAGGTTACGGCTTATATACCGGGCGAAGGTCATAACCTTCAGGAGCACTCGATTGTGCTTATTCGTGGTGGTAGGGTAAAGGATCTTCCTGGAGTGCGATACCATATCATTCGTGGAACCCTTGATACTCAGGGAGTGCAGGACAGAAAACAAGGTCGTTCAAAATATGGTGCAAAAAAACCAAAACAAGCGTAGATAATCGATGAGAAGAAAAAGAGCAATACGACGTAAAATTACCCCTGATCCAAAGTATAACGATGTGTTGGTTGCGCGTTTTATACATAGTTTGTTAAAGCGTGGCAAAAAACATACGGCACGTCGAATTCTTTATGCTGCATTTGAAATCATAAAACAAAAGACAGGTAAAGAACCAATGGATGTGTTTCGGAAAGCGGTTGATAATGCGGCACCTATTATTGAAGTGCGTGCCCGTCGTATCGGGGGTGCTACCTATCAAGTTCCTACAGAAGTTCGTCCCGAGCGGCGAACCGCTCTTGCAATTCGTTGGCTCATTGCATATGCCAAAGAACGCTCGGATAAATCGATGGAACAAAAGCTCGCAAGTGAATTAATAGCTGCATCATCCGGAGAAGGTGGAGCTATAAAAAAGCGAGATGACGTCCATCGTATGGCAGAAGCAAATAAGGCTTTTGCTCATTTTAAGTGGTAATACATTCCTGTTCTTGCATTGTAAGTACGGGATACGTGTAATTTAGATAAGTGTAATAACTTAATTCGAAAGTAATGGCATATTATGCCCAGAGAGTATTCATTAGAAAAAACAAGAAATATCGGTATCATGGCACATATTGATGCCGGTAAAACAACAACAACAGAAAGAATTTTATTCTATACCGGTCGTGTTCATCGTGTAGGTGAGGTTCACGATGGTGCTGCAACAATGGACTGGATGGAGCAAGAAAAAGAACGTGGTATAACTATTACAAGTGCAGCAACCACTTGTTTCTGGAGACAGCACCGTATTAATATTATCGATACGCCGGGACATGTTGATTTTACAATAGAAGTAGAGCGATCGCTTCGAGTACTTGATGGAGCGGTAGCTTTGTTCTGTTCTGTTGGTGGAGTGGAGCCTCAATCTGAAACAGTATGGAGGCAGGCAGATAAATATGGAGTACCGCGAATAGCTTTTGTTAATAAAATGGATAGAGCCGGGGCCGATTTCCTCGGTGTAGTGGAGATGATGAAGGATCGGTTAAAAGCAAATGCTGTTCCGGTGCAGTTGCCGGTAGGCGAAGGAGATATGTTTGCCGGTATCATTGATTTAATAACTATGAAAGCCCGGATGTATCATGAACACACGCAAGGTGCTACATGGGACGAGATTGAAATACCTCATAGTCTCAAAGCAAAAGCTAACGAGTATCGGGTAAAAATGCTTGAAGCTGTTGCGGATGAAGATGATACATTGCTGGAAAAGTATTTAGAAGGAAAGGATATTTCACCGGAAGAAATTAAATCTGTTTTAAGGCGTGCTACTCTAAAGGTTAGCATAATTCCGGTGTTGTGTGGTTCTTCCTTTAAAAATAAGGGTGTACAACAGTTGCTTGACGCTGTTGTTGATTATTTGCCCTCGCCGCTCGATATCAACAATGGTGAGGTTCATGGTCATCATCCACATAGGCATGATGATGTAATCCGGAAGGTTGATGATAAGGAAGATTTTACTGCGCTTGCATTTAAAATTATGAGTGATCCATTTGTTGGACGGCTAACATACTTTAGAGTTTATTCGGGTACGCTTAGTGCCGGATCATATGTATACAATGCTACCGCAGATAAAAAAGAACGAATTGCAAGATTGCTTCGTATGCATGCAAATCACCGGGAAGAAGTATCTGAAGTGTATGCCGGTGATATAGCTGCGGCAATTGGTCTAAAGCATACTCGCACAGGAGATACGCTTACAGTAGAAAATGATCCTATTGTTCTAGAAAAAATGGAGTTTCCTGACCCGGTTATTGATGTTGCAATAGAACCAAAAACAAAAGCTGATCAGGAGAGACTCGGAGAAGCATTGCAACGACTTGCTGAAGAAGACCCAACATTTCGTGTCTCAACTAATGAAGAAACAGGACAGACAATTATTAGCGGAATGGGAGAGCTTCATCTCGAAATTATTATTGATAGGATGAAGCGGGAATTTAAAGTAGAAGCAAATGTAGGTCGACCGCAAGTTGCTTATAAGGAAACCATTACAAAGAAGGTTACAGCCGAAGGGAAATTTATACGCCAGTCGGGTGGTCGAGGTCAATACGGTCATGTATGGATAGAAATTGAACCAAACGAAAAAGGTAAAGGGTTTGAGTTTGAAAACGCCATTGTTGGCGGTGTTGTACCAAAAGAGTACATCAAACCAGTTGAACAAGGTATTTTAGAAGCAATGCGAAATGGTGTACTTGCAGGATACCCTGTAGAAGATGTTAAAGTGAAATTATTCGATGGTTCGTATCACCCAGTTGATTCTTCTGAAATGGCTTTTAAGGTTGCGGGTTCTATTGCATTCCAGGAAGCTGCAAAAAAAGCAGAGCCAATTTTACTTGAACCAATAATGGCTGTTGAAGTAGTAACACCAGAAGAATACCTTGGCGATGTTATGGGTGATTTGAATTCAAGACGTGGCAAAATTGAGGGAATGATGCCAAGAAAAGATGCGCAGGTGGTGCGTGCTCATGTACCACTCTCTGAAATGTTTGGATATGCAACAACATTACGATCGATGACACAGGGTCGTGCTATATATACAATGCAATTTTCGCACTATGATCAGGTGCCACGTTCGATTGCTGATGAAATTATTGAAAAAGTAAAAGGAAAGAGTTTAGTAAATTCATAAGTTTTATCGGGACTAAAAATTTAATAAAAAGGAGACCAACATATGGCAAAGGAAAAATTTGATCGTAGTAAACCGCACGTAAATGTTGGTACTATTGGTCACGTCGACCATGGAAAGACAACGCTTACGGCGGCAATTACAATGGTTCTTGCAAAGAAAGGATTATCTCAGGTTCGTACATTCGATTCAATTGATAACGCACCTGAAGAAAAAGCACGTGGTATCACGATTAATACTGCTCACGTCGAATATTCTACAGAAAAACGTCACTATGCGCACGTTGACTGTCCGGGTCACGCAGACTATGTTAAGAACATGATCACCGGTGCAGCACAAATGGACGGAGCAATACTGGTTGTCGCAGCTACAGATGGTCCGATGCCACAGACACGCGAACATATTCTTCTGGCGCGTCAGGTTAACGTACCATACATTGTTGTTTTTATGAATAAAGTTGATGCTGTTGATGATCCTGAATTGCTTGATCTTGTAGAACTCGAAATTCGAGATCTTTTGAAAAAATATGAGTTTCCCGGAGACGAAATACCTATCATTCGCGGTTCAGCATTGAAAGCAATGGAAGCAGCGTTGCGACCCGATTCAAAAGTAGATGATCCTGCATTCAAATGCATTTATGATTTAATGGATGCTGTTGATAGTTACATTCAATTACCACAACGTGATATTGATAAACCATTCTTAATGCCTGTAGAAGATGTGTTCTCGATTACTGGCCGTGGAACAGTAGGTACTGGTCGTGTTGAACGCGGACGTGCAAAAGTTGGTGATGAAGTTGAAATCGTAGGACTTGGTGCACACAAGAAGACAGTCATTACAGGTGCAGAAATGTTCCGTAAAGAGCTCGATGAAGTTGTTGCAGGAGATAATGCAGGACTCTTGCTCCGCGGTGTTGAAAAGAACGAGCTTGAGCGTGGAATGGTTATTGCAAAACCAGGTTCAATTACCCCACACACAAAATTTATTGCACAAATTTACGTTCTTAAAAAAGAAGAAGGTGGACGCCATACACCATTCTTGACTGGTTATCGTCCGCAATTCTACTTCCGTACAACAGACGTCACAGGTGTTGTCACGCTCCCTCAGGGAGTTGAAATGGTTATGCCTGGTGATAATCTTGATGCTATTACTGTAGAGCTTATCTCACCTATTGCTATGGAAGAAGGTTTACGTTTTGCAGTACGCGAAGGTGGACGTACAGTAGGTGCGGGTGTTGTTACAAAAATTCTTCAATAAACTGAAATATTTTCCCTCGGGATGTTTTCCCGAGGGAAAAGTTAACATCTAAGGAGAAGGATCCTTGGCTGGACAAAAAATTAGAATAAAATTAAAATCGTTTGACCATAATCTCATCGATAAGTCGGCTGAAAAAATAATTAAAACAGTAAAATCAACCGGTGCTGTTGTTGCTGGTCCAATTCCTTTGCCAACACGTCGGACCCTTTATACTGTCAATCGTTCGCCGCACGTGGATAAAAAGTCCCGAGAACAATTTGAAACACGATCGCATAAACGATTGATTGATATATTAAATTCAACCAGCAAAACAGTTGATGCGCTAATGAAATTAGAGTTATCAGCCGGTGTTGAAGTTGAGATTAAGGTTTAGCACGCATTGAAAGTATAATTGAAAATGGCGTTAACTCCGTTACCATTTTCAATCTCTGATTAAAGGAGTAATTAACGTGAGTGGCATATTAGGAAAAAAAATAGGCATGACAAGTCTTTTTGATGAAAAAGGGGAAGCGATTCCCTGTACCGTCATCGAAGCTGGTCCATGCTTTGTCACGCAAATTAAAACAAAAGAAAAAGATGGCTATGACGCCATACAATTAGGTTTTGATGAAGCAAAAGAAAAAGCCATTAATAAACCACTGAAAAATCATTTCTTGAAAGCTGGAGTAAAATTTCTTCGTGTATTGAGGGAATTTAAAGGATTTAAGGGAAAACAGCTCAAAGAAGGTGATCAGATTGATGTTTCCATTTTTTCAATTGGTGACGTTGTAGACGTAACTGGTAGATCTAAAGGAAGAGGTTTTCAGGGCGTTGTAAAACGTCATCATTTTGGTGGAGTAGGAATGACAACGCACGGTGCTTCAGATAGAGTTCGTGCACCTGGTTCAATTGGTGGAAGCTCATTCCCATCACGTGTTTTTAAAGGTATGCGTATGGCAGGTCGGATGGGATTTAAACGTGTGACGGTAAAAAATTTAAAAGTAATTAAAGTAATACCAGAATCGAATCTGCTAATAGTACGTGGTTCGGTCCCTGGTGCAATTAATGGCTATCTCGAAATTGTAAAACGCGAGAAAGAGATTTAGTGAAGGAAAAAATCATGCGTGTAGATGTCTATACAATAGATGGAAAACCTTCGGGTGAAACAATAGAGTTAGATCCATCTGTATTTGAAATACAACCAAATGATCACGCAATCTACATGGTTGTGCGTAGTATACAGGCAAACCAACGACAAGGTACTCATAAGGTTAAGCCGAGAAACGAAGTTAGTGGTGGTGGCAAAAAACCATATCGTCAAAAGAAAACTGGACGAGCACGAGCCGGTACAATCAGGTCACCTTTATGGGTAGGTGGTGGTTCGATATTCGGTCCACATCCACACGATTATGTCGTAAAAGTTCCAGAAAAAATGCGAATTCTTGCAAGAAAATCAGCTCTCAGCTACAAAGCAAAAGACGGTGAAATTAAAGTAGTTGAAGATTTTGCATTCGATACAATAAAAACAGCAGAAATCGAAGCAATACTCAAATCATTCTCTTTAATAGGTCAAAAAATTTTATTGCTCACAAAAGAGAATGATGAAAAGATATATAAATCAGGACGGAATATAGAAAACTTACAAATTCTTGAAGCACGGAATGCATCGACTATCGATATACTCAATAATCAGGTGCTTCTAATACAAAAAAGTGCTGTAGAAGTACTTCAGAATTCATTAAAGAATTAGGATTGTTGCGATGGTGAATATTTTATTACGACCTATTATTACAGAAAAAATGAGTGCATTGGGTGAAGCAAGGCAGTACGCATTCGAAGTACCATTGAAAGCGAACAAGATTGAAATTGGAAAAGCAGTAGAAAAAAAGTTCAACGTCAAAGTTCTTAGTGTGCGTACCATGATCGTTAAAGGAAAAAGAAAGGTGCAGCTCACCAGACGTGGAAGGTTCGAAGGACGAACAAAAACATGGAAGAAAGCAATTGTCACACTCAAAGAAGGTGACAAAATCGATTACTTTGGAAATGTATGATAGCTTGATGAGTAAATACTATGGGTATACGAAAATTAAAACCAATAACGCCAGGAACAAGATTTTTTTCGGTATCAACATTTGAAGAGATTACAAAAATTGAACCGGAAAAATCATTGCTTCGTCCATTAAAGAAAACAGGTGGACGCAATAATTTAGGAAGAATTACATCGCGTCATCGTGGTGGCGGACATAAAAGAATGTACCGTGTAGTCGACTTTAAAAGAGACAAACATGGTATTGAGGGAACGGTTGTATCTATTGAATATGATCCTAACAGAAGTTGCAGAATTGCACTTATTCATTATATCGACGGAGAAAAACGTTACATTATAGCACCAGAAGGATTGAGTGTCGGATCGAAAGTTCTTTCAGGACCAGACGCAGATGTACAGGTTGGAAATGCACTCCCCTTGCGAAATATTCCTGCTGGTACAATGGTACATAATGTAGAATTATTCCCCGGAAAAGGCGGTCAGGTAGGTAGAAGTGCTGGCAATTCCTTGCAGATCGTAGCGAAAGAAGGTGATTGGGTTACACTAAAATTGCCATCTGGTGAAATTCGTAAGTTCCGTGCAGATTGTTACGCAACAATCGGTGTTGTGGGAAATGCTGATCATGAAAATATTAGTTTAGGAAAAGCAGGTCGTTCCCGTTGGTTAGGCATTCGTCCACAAACACGTGGTATGGCAATGAACCCTGTTGATCACCCGATGGGTGGTGGTGAAGGTCGTTCCAAATCAGGTGGAGGATGGCAACATCCAGAATCTCCGTGGGGCAAGTATGCAAAAGGTTTGAAAACACGAAAACGTAAGAATCCATCAAACAAATATATTGTTAAACGACGAAAGTAAGTGGTAATCGAGTATGAGCCGATCGATTAAAAAAGGACCGTATGTTGACCCAAAGCTTCACAAAAAAGTGGAAGCTCTCAACAAAACAAATCAGAAAAAGATAATTAAAACATGGTCACGTGCAAGTACAATTATTCCGGAGTTTGTAGGCCATACATTTGCAGTGCATAATGGTAATAAATTTATTCCGGTTTACATACACGAAGCAATGGTAGGGCATAAACTTGGTGAATTTGCACCGACTAGAATTTTCAGAGGACATCCCGGAGTTAAAAGCGAAAAAACAACTTCGTCTTAAAAAAGTGTGAGTGTAGAATATGGAAGCAAAAGCTATTAATAGATATGTAGGGTCTTCGCCACGTAAAATGAGATTGGTTATTGATCTTGTACGTGGAAAAAATGTTGAAGAAGCCTTAAGTATATTACATTTTACCCCAAAGCATGCTGCACGAACTGCAGAAAAAGTTCTTCGATCTGCGATTGCAAACTTTGAGAACAAAGCTGAGGGCGGAAGGGTTGATCTTTCAACACTCTATATCAAAAAAGCATATGTCGACGGCGGACCGATGTTAAAACGAATACAGCCAGCGCCGCAAGGTCGTGCATACAGGATTAGAAAACGGTCGAATCATATTACAATTGTAGTAGCGCAACGCGAAGAACAAAAAATTAAAGAACAAAAAACAAAAAAGATTAAAGAACAAAAAGAAAAAGTAACTCAACAAGAGACAAATCAAACAACAGAACGTTAAACGGAGGAATTTCACTTGGGCCAAAAGACAAATCCAATAGGTTTTCGGCTTGGAACAGTAAGAAGCTGGGATGCAAACTGGTATGATGACAAAAGTTTTGCCGGTAAATTACAAGAAGATATTATGATAAGGAATTATATCCGTAATCGTCTGAAAAAAGCCGGTATCTCGCGAATTCAAATTGAACGTACTATAAAACGTGCTGTTGTTACAATACATACATCTCGTCCAGGTGTTGTAATCGGAAAAAGTGGAAAAGAAATTACACAACTTGAAGAAGAATTAAAAAAATTAACATCAAAAGAAGTGAAAATTTTAATACACGAAATTAAAAGACCTGAACTCGATGCCTACTTGGTAGCAGAAACAATTGCGACTCAGATCGAAGGACGTATATCCTTCCGCAGAGCAATGAAGCAAGCAATTACAGCAGCAATGCGAATGGGCGCAGAGGGAATAAAGGTAATGTGTTCCGGACGTTTGGGTGGTGCTGAAATTGCACGCACAGAGCATTACAAAGAAGGACGAATACCTTTACAAACATTAAGAGCCGATATAGACTACGCAAGTACAACAGCAAAAACAATTTATGGTATTATTGGCGTAAAGGTGTGGATTTGCAATGGTGAAGTATTAGGACCACGGTCGTAAGGAGTATATAAATCTATGTTAATGCCGAAAAGAGTAAAATTCAGAAAAGCACAACGTGGCAGAATGAAAGGAAAAGCAACACGTGGTAATAATGTTGCGTTTGGAGATTTTGGATTAAAAGCACTCGAGCCCGGATGGATTACGCAACGGCAAATTGAAGCTTCACGTGTTACACTTACAAGAATGATGAAACGCGAAGGGAAAGTGTGGATTCGTATTTTCCCAGATAAACCAGTATCGAAGAAACCTGCAGAAACACGTATGGGAAGTGGAAAAGGAGCGCCGGAATATTGGGTAGCAGTTGTAAAACCAGGTCGGGTACTGTTTGAAGTTGCAGGTATAAATAGAGAAACTGCAGAAGAAGCAATGCGACTTGCTGCACATAAGTTACCAATTAAAACAAAATTTGTTACACGACGTGATATTGAGAGTGAACAGTGAGGTGTCACCAATGAAAACATTTGAATTAAGACAACTGTCCGATGCAGAACTGAAAAAAAGAATTCAGGAGGAGCAGGAAAATCTTGCAAATCTCCGTTTTCAAAAAGTAATCGGACAATTAGAAAATCCAATGAAAATACGACAGATTAAGCGTGATATCGCACGAATGTATACAGTATTGCGTGAGCGTTCACTCCAGCAAAACACGCAACAACCAAACCAAAAAGAAGAATCTCGGTAAGGTGAACAATGACTGAAGAATTAAAAAAAGAAAAGCGTGGTCAACGGAAAGTACGTATTGGAAAAGTTATTAGTAATAAAATGAATAAAAGTATTGTAGTTGCTATAGAGCGTCAGGTAGCTCATCCTATTTATAAAAAGTATTATCGTCAAACTACAAAATTAATGGCGCATGATGAAAAGCAGGAAGCCAATGTGGGAGATATTGTAAAGATTATGGAAGTGCGCCCGTTAAGTAAACGAAAACGATGGCGTTTAGTCGAAATTGTTGAAAAAGCTAAATAATTAAAAATAGGTAGAACAATGATTCAGGAAGAAACGAATTTAGTTGTAGCTGATAATTCCGGAGCAAAAAAGGTACGCTGTATCCGTGTACTTGGAGGGCATGATAAACGGTATGCAACAGTTGGCGATGTCATCGTTGTTTCCGTGAAGAGTGCTATTCCAGGTGCCCCTGTAAAAAAAGGAGAAGTATCTCGAGCTGTTGTTGTTCGAACAAAAAAAGAAATTCGCCGCAAAGATGGTTCATATATTCGCTTTGACGAAAATGCAGCAGTGCTATTGAATAATCAGGGTGAGCCTCGTGGTACACGTATTTTTGGTCCGGTAGCCCGAGAACTTCGGGAACGTCAATTTATGAAAATTATATCACTAGCACCGGAGGTGCTGTAAGAACTATGTCAAAAAATTTACATGTACATAAGAATGATACAGTCGTTGTTATTGCAGGAAATTCCCGTGGTAAACAGGGAAAAATTTTGAAAGTTTTTCCACGTGAACAACGTGTGATTGTTGAAAATGTAAACTTGGTAAAACGACATACTCGACCATCTCAGAAAAATCCACAAGGTGGAATTGTGCAAAAAGAAGCTCCAATCCATGCAACAAATGTTATGGTCGTGTGTCCAAAATGTAATAAACCAACCCGCGTGGGTCATGCTCATGTTGTTGATGCAACAAGTGGTAATAAAAAAACTATGCGGGTATGTAAAAAGTGCAACGAGATGTTTTAGGATAGTGTAATATGGCAAAAGAGAAAGCACAAAAAAAAGGTAAAGCAGGTTCTGAAGTCGCAGAACAAAAAGCGATTGCAGAACGTGGGGCTGAAGAAAAAGGAGTAACACCACGTTTGTTCGAGCATTACAAAAAAAATGTTGTACCAGCACTTATCAAACGCTTTGGATATAAAAGCATAATGCAGGTACCACGTCTCGAAAAGATCAGTATCAACATTGGCGTTGGTGATGCTACTCAGGATCCAAAATTATTAGATGCGGCTGTCAAAGAACTTGAAGCTATTTGCGGGCAAAAACCTGCAATAACAAAATCAAAGAAAGCTATTTCGAACTTCAAGTTACGTGAAAATGTTCCGATTGGATGTCGTGTTACATTACGCCGAGCAAGAATGTATGAATTTCTCGATAGGTTTATAAATATTGCATTGCCGCGTGTACGTGATTTCCGCGGTGTATCTGATAAATCATTCGATGGGCATGGTAATTATACTGTTGGCGTTAAGGAACAGATAATTTTTCCGGAAATTAACGTCGATAAAGTAACTCGTATTAACGGAATGGATATTACATTTGTAACAACAGCAAAAAGTGACATAGAAGCATACGAGTTACTTAAAGAATTAGGAATGCCATTTGTTAAACGACAAGAAATTATTCAAAAAAACACTGAACAAAAACAGTAATAGCAAGGAGTACGTGTGGCACGCTTAGCAATGAGAGTAAAGGCGAAGAAAACGCCTAAGTTTAAGGTTCGGCAACATAACCGGTGTAGCTTATGCGGAAGACCGCGAGGCTATTATCGTAAATTTGGAATTTGCAGGTTATGTTTACGAAAATTAGCACTCGAAGGAAAAATTCCAGGTGTCAAAAAAGCAAGTTGGTAAAAATTAAGGAAGGAACATATACGAATGTCAAAAACAGATCCAATTTCTGATTATCTAACTCGCATACGAAATGCCGTAAAAGCACGACATCGTCGAGTCGATATTCCTTCTTCGAAGCTGAAAAAAGCTATAACGCAAATATTACTCGATCAAAAATTTATTGCCAACTATACGGTATTGGAAGATAACAAGCAAAATGTTCTTCGGATCATATTGAAATATCAGGACGGTAAGCCTGTGATTCAGGGATTACGTCGTGTTAGCCGACCGGGAATACGGCAATATAAATCAGCAAGTTCATTGCCGCGTGTAAGAAACGGACTTGGTATAGCAATTATTTCAACTTCGAATGGAGTAATGACAGATGCACAAGCCCGTAAATTAAATGTCGGCGGTGAAGTTATTGCATATATTTGGTAGAAATTGAAGGAGAAAAACAGTGTCACGTGTTGGACGAAAACCTATAAAAATACCGAAAGGTGTGACAGTAACGTGTGTAGATAACAAAATTACTGTCAAAGGACCGAAAGGTGAATTAACCGATGTGGTGCATCCTTCTCTTACGGTTGAAATTTCTGGTGACGAAATTTGTGTTAAGCGACCTTCTGACGAAAAAAAGATTAAAGCACTCCATGGTTTGTGGCGTGCTAACATTCAAAATATGATTATTGGAGTATCTGAGGGTTATACAAAGAAGTTGGAAATAGTTGGTGTTGGCTATAGAGCAGAAATGAAGGGAAATAAGCTTAATCTTTTACTCGGTTATAGTCACCCTATTTTATTTGCTCCACCTGAAGGTATAAAGGTCGAAGCACCGACTCAAACAAACATAGTAATCAGTGGTATCCATAAGCAACTAGTGGGGTTAGTGGCAGCCAAGATTCGCTCTTTCCGACCTCCTGAGCCATATAAAGGTAAAGGTATTAAATATGAAGGTGAATACATCAGACGTAAAGCTGGTAAAGCTGCTGCAGGTTCAAAGTAACGATAAATACAAAAGGTGTTTTTTATGATTAAAAAGGAACATAATACAAGGATAAAAAAGAAGATAAGGATTAGAAAAAAGATTGTAGGTACACCAGAGCGACCACGATTAGTTGTATTCCGAAGTTCAAAACATGCATACGCTCAGATTATTGATGATTTGAGTGGTCATACGTTAGTATCTCTTTCTACTCTTTCGAAAGAGGTAGCTGATTTGTTAAAAGAAGCAAAAACACCAGTTGAACAATTTAAAATAGTCGGTAAAGTAATTGCTCAAAAGGCACTTGAAAAAAATATTAAACAGGTTGTTTTCGATCGAAACGGGTATCTTTACCACGGTCGTGTGAAAGCGCTTGCCGATGGTGCACGCGAAGGTGGTTTGAAATTTTAATTGTGGAAGAATACTATGGCAAAAGTAAAAGCGAGTGAATTAGAATTAAAAGAACGTTTAGTTGCTGTTAACCGTGTCGCAAAAGTAGTAAAAGGTGGTCGTCGGTTCAGCTTCAATGCAATAGTTGTTGTGGGTGATGGAAATGGTCATGTAGGTATTGGACTTGGAAAGGCAAACGAAGTTGCCGATGCTATTGCAAAAGGTACCGACGATGCAAAGAAAAATGTTTATAAGGTGCCGGTTGTAAAAGGTACAATTCCTCACGAGATAATTGGAAAATTTGGAGCAGCAAAAGTTCTTCTTAAACCAGCATCACCAGGTACCGGACTTATAGCCGGTGGTGGAGTTCGTGCAGTTCTCGAAATGGCCGGCGTTAAAGACGTGCTGACAAAACAACTTGGTTCGTCAAATGCACACAACGTTGTAAAAGCAACAATGAAAGCACTTCAAAGTTTGAGCGATGCAAAAATGGTAGCTCAACGCCGATCGATGACATTGAAAGAACTTTTCAACAACTAGTGAGATTGTTGTATGGCAGAGATGAAAAAATTGAAGATAACACAGATAAAGAGTATTATCGAGCAAAAGAAAGAAGCAAAACTTACAATCCGTGCCTTAGGGCTTGGAAGACCAAATTATTCGGTTATCAAGAATGATACTCCGCAAATTCGAGGAATGATCAATAAAGTACGTCATCTTGTAAAAGTGGAAGAGGTGTCATAAATGGCAAAAGATATTTTAAGTAGGCTTAAACCAGCTGAGGGTTCTCGGAAGAAAGAAAAAAGAGTAGGACGTGGACAAGGTTCTGGTCACGGTGGCACGGCTACTCGAGGTCATAAAGGTGCAAAATCACGTTCTGGTCATAAATTTAAGTTATGGTTCGAAGGCGGACAGATGCCGCTAACACGTCGGATTCCGAAATTTGGTTTTAAAAGCCGGAATAAAAAAGAAATACAAATTCTAAATATAAGTGATCTTGAAAAGATTGTAGCAAAGAAGAATATTATAGATGGTATTATAACACCAGAAGTTCTATACTCTGCCGGTGTACTTTCAAAAAAGGATGAGCAGCTTAAAATATTGGGTGATGGTACAATTAAAACAAAGCTTCAGGTCTCTGCACATGCATTTAGTAAAACAGCAAAAGAGAAAATTGAAGCAGCTGGCGGTACAGTCACAATCCTTTCAACAGTAAATGCGAAAAAATCATGAGCAAAGTTACAGAAACATTTACGAATATTTTCAAAATACAAGAACTTCGCGAACGTCTTATCTTTACAGCAGTTCTTTTAATTATTGTACGCATTGGTTCGCATATTACCTTACCAGGTGTAGATGCTGTATTGTTAGCCGATACTATAAGGCGTTCATCAGAAAATACATTGTTTGGTTTATACGATCTCTTTGTTGGTGGTGCATTCAGTAATGCAGCTATCTTTGCACTTGGTATTATGCCGTACATCAGCTCATCCATCGTTATTCAGTTGTTGGGTGCAGTATGGCCATACTTCGCCAAATTACAAAAAGAAGGTGAAGAAGGTCGGAAAAAAATAACGCAATACACGCGCTACGGAACGGTATTTATTTCATTACTTCAAGGTTGGGGTGTGGCAGTAAAGCTTGCTCATACAACATCTGGAGGACTTCCTATTGTACCTGCAGAAATTCAAGGAATTGGGTTCTATATATCGACGATGCTTATTCTTACATCAGGTACAATTTTTATGATGTGGCTTGGAGAGCAGATAACTGAGCGCGGAATTGGTAATGGAATATCGCTTATCATTTTTATCGGCATCGTTGCCAGATTCCCACATGCAGTACTCGATGAAATACAACTCGTTACTGGTGGTGCGAGGAATCTTATAGTTGAAATTGTAATTTTTATAGCGATGGGTTTTATAGTTGCGGGAGTTGTATTGGTAACTCAGGGTACTCGTAGGATTCCTGTGCAATATGCAAAACGTGTTGTGGGACGAAAAGTGTATGGAGGTGTGACACAGTATATTCCGTTGCGAGTTAATACTGCTGGTGTTATGCCGATAATTTTTGCACAGGCAATTATGTTTGTACCTCAGATTATTTTTTCATTTTTCCCAAACAGCGAGTTTATGCAAACGCTTGCAACAGACTGGTTCAGTTATACATCCTGGCCATACTCAGTTATTTATGCATTGATGATTGTCTTTTTTACATATTTTTACACTGCAGTTGCATTCAATCCGAAAGATGTAGCTGATAACATGAAAAAGCAAGGAGGTTTTATTCCTGGTATCAGACCAGGTGCACATACAGCAGAATTTATAGATAATATTTTAACAAAAATTACATTGCCGGGTTCAATCTTTTTGGCAATAGTTGCTATTTTGCCAACAATAATGATGAGGTTTGGAATTACACCTGGCTTTGCTTCGTTCTTTGGCGGTACAAGTTTACTTATTATTGTCGGTGTTGCTCTCGATACGCTTCAGCAAATTGAATCGCATCTTTTAATGCGACATTATGACGGCTTTATGAAAAGTGGTAAAATCCGAGGTAGACGTTATTAATGGAACGTTTCTATGGTTCCAATCAAAACGTCGGAAGAAATAGATCGAATGAGAGAAAGCTGTCGTATTGTAGCTGAAGTTCTGAAGCTTGTAGGTTCAATGGCAAAACCCGGAGTAACGACAGCAGAATTAGATAAAGTTGCTGAAGATTATATTCGATCAAATGGTGCTGAGCCGGCATTTAAAGGTTATGGCTGGGATAAAAGAAATTTGTTCCCGGCAACACTCTGCACTTCACTTAACGAAGAAGTTGTGCATGGTATACCGGGAAGTCGGCAGCTGAGAGAGGGTGATTTGCTTTCGGTCGATGTCGGTGTTAAAAAAAGTGGTTTTTATGGTGATGGGGCTTGGTCGTTTGCAATTGGTCGTGTAAATGAAGAAAAAGACAGACTTATGAAAGTGACACTCGAAGCATTGGAATGTGGGATAGCTCAAGCAAAAGTTGGAAACAGATTATACGATATATCAGCTGCAATACAACAACATGTAGAAAAAAATGGTTTTTCTGTCGTAAGAGATTTAGTAGGTCACGGAATCGGAAAACAATTGCACGAAGAGCCATCAGTACCAAATTTTGGTAAAGCAGGTACAGGTATTGAACTTAAAAATGGAATGACATTGGCAATAGAGCCAATGGTAAATAGCGGAACGTGGAAAGTAAATGTAGCAGCAGATGGATGGACTGTCTTAACAGCGGATCGAAAACCATCTGCACATTTTGAACATACAATAGCGATAGTAAACGGAAAAGCAGAAATATTAACATTGTCGGAGTAATGGCTAAACAAGGCCCGATAAAAATGGATGGTGTAATTACCGAAACGTTGCCAAATGCAACATTTCGTGTAAAACTGGATAATGGCGTTGAAGTTTTAGCTCATATTTCCGGGAAAATGAGAATGCATTACATTAAAATATTGGTTGGTGACAGAGTAACAGTTGAATTGTCACCCTATGACCTTACAAAAGGTCGTATTACATATCGCTATAAGTGAAGCAGCATTAAGGAGAATATACAATGAAAGTGCGATCATCGGTTAAAAAAATATGCGAACATTGTAAAATTATCCGACGAAAAGGTGTCATTAGGGTAATTTGTAAAAATCCAAAACATAAACAACGTCAAGGATAAACAAGGAGAACGTACGTGGCTCGTATAGCTGGAATAGATTTACCAAAAAATAAACCAATCGAAATTGCTCTGCGTTATATCTATGGCATCGGCAGATCGAACTCAAAGGAAATAGTTGAAAGAGCTCAGGTAGATCCTCATAAACGGGTCTCTGATTTAACAGATGAAGAAGTCGCAGCAATTCGTTCAATTATTCAAACTGATTACAAAGTTGAAGGAACTTTACGAAGTGAAGTTCAGCTCAATATAAAAAGGTTGATGGATATTGGTTGCTACCGTGGTTTACGACATCGTAAGGGTTTACCTGTACGTGGTCAACGAACACGAACAAATTCGCGAACACGTAAAGGTAAACGGAAGACCGTTGCAGGTAAAAAGAAAGCAACAGAAAAGAAATAATTGTGTGTTGAACAATTAAATAAAAGGAAATGAGCAGTGGCAAAACAAGGTTCTAGCCATGTGACAAAAAAGAAAAAGAAAGTGCATGTTGATGTAAATGGAAGAGCATACATCAAAGCGACCTTTAATAATACAATTGTAACGTTGACCGATACATATGGTAATGTTATTGCATGGTCAAGTGCAGGTAAAAATGGCTTTAAGGGGTCGCGAAAAAGCACACCGTTCGCAGCGCAGGTTGCAGCTGAAGTAGCTGCAAAAGAAGCGTATGATTTAGGATTGCGAAGAGTTGAAGTATTTATAAAAGGGCCAGGCGCAGGTCGCGAAGCAGCCGTACGTTCATTGCAAACGGCTGGTCTTGAAATAACAATTATTCGCGATATTACTCCTATACCTCACAATGGCTGCCGGCCTCCTAAACGAAGAAGAGTATAGTAAACAACAGCGCCAATAACGCCAAGAACATAAATGTAGGAGAACTATGGCAAGATATATAAATGCCAATTGCAAATTGTGCAGAAGAGAACGACAAAAGCTATTCCTTAAGGGAGTAAAATGTTTAACAGAAAAATGTCCGCTTGAGAAAAGAAATTATCCTCCTGGACAACACGGTCAAAGTAGGAGAATGCGGATTTCAGAGTACGGTATTCAGTTACGTGAAAAACAGAAAGTTCGCAGGATATATGGTTTGCTTGAGGCACAGTTCAGAAATTACTTTGAACGAGCCTTAAAACAAACTGGCCGTACCGGTGATGCACTTGTTAAGCTTTTGGAACGTCGTTTTGATAATGTCGTTTATCGGTTAGGGTTTGCACCATCACGGAAAGCAGCCCGACAATTGATCCTTCACCGTCATTTTACTATTAACAATCAGGTTGTAGATATACCATCCTATCTCTTAAAGCCTGGTGATGTAATACAAGTACGAGAAAAGAGTAAAAAGCTCGCAATTATTCACGATGCGATGAAAAGAGTGAAGGATTCATCAATGTTACCGTGGTTAAGCATCGATAAAGGTTCGATGACCGGTACATTTCTGAATATTCCAGAGCGGGCTGATATACCATTGAATGCAAATGAACAATTGATTGTCGAATTATATTCGAAGTAACAGTAACATTAATTTTTAATCCTCGCACATTAATCGAGGGAAAGAAAACTATGAGCACAGTGCAAATGCCAGAAATGGTTGAATTAGAACAATCTACAGCAACGAATACCTTTGGCCGATTTATACTTCAACCGTTAGAAAAAGGATTTGGAGTAACAATCGGAAATTCAATGAGGCGTGTATTGCTATCGTCGTTACCTGGTACAGCAATAACTGCTATCCGAATCGAAGGTGTTCAGCACGAGTTTTCTACCATCAAAGGGATGGTCGAAGATGTTTCGGATTTTGTTCTCAATCTCAAACAGGTGAGAATGAAACCAATTAACAAAAAAGCCACTCGTGCAACAATACACGTAAAGGGTCCGGGTGAATTTGTTGCAGGTGATATAGCAAAGTTTACAGAAGAAATTGAAATTTTGAATCCAACGTGTCATCTTGCAACACTTAACGCTGAAGCAGATTTTGAACTTGAACTTCGATTTGGTCGTGGAAAAGGTTATGTTCCAGCAGAGGAAAATAAATCACCCGATCAGCCAATAGGTACAATTCCTATAGACTCTATCTTTACTCCGATTAAAAATGTAACATTTGTAGTAGAACCAACACGTGTCGGAGGGCAAACAGATTTCGAAAAACTCATTCTTGAACTCGAAACGGATGGTTCAATTACACCGCAAGAAGCTGTTATAATGGCAGCAAAAATATTACGCGATCATATACAGCTGTTTATAAGTCTTGGTTCAGAGCCGGAAACTGATAAACAGGAAACAGAACAGGAAGCAGAAATCAGTCGTATCAGAAAAGTTCTTCAAATGTCTGTTGACGAACTTGAACTATCGGTGCGATCACATAACTGTCTCCGTTCTGCAAACATCAAAACCATGGCAGACCTTGTACGACGAAGCGAATCGGAACTTCTAAAGTTTAGAAATTTCGGTCGTAAGTCGTTAGCAGAACTTTCTGAAATCGTAGAACAACATGGTCTGAAATTTGGTATGGATGTAGATAAGTATTTAAAGGATTAAATCTGTAAGATTGTAAAAAGGATATATCACTATGCGTCATCAAAAAGCAGGTCGTAAGTTAAAAAGAACAGCAAGCCACCGCCGGGCAACTTTAGCAAATTTGAGTTGCTCACTCATTTTACATAAACGGATACGAACTACCGTTGCAAAAGCAAAAGAAACGCGTTCATTTGTAGAAAAATTAATAACGCGTGCAAAACGAGCAATAGTACGAGAAACAGAAAGCTCACAAAAAGATGTTGCAGCACGAAGAGAAGTATTTGCAGTACTTCATAACCGTTCTGCTGTAACAGAACTCTTTAAAGAAATAGCGCCAAAAGTACTCAATCGTGCAGGTGGCTACACACGCGTAGTTAAGTTAGGACGGCGTCCTGGGGATGGGGCAGAACTTGCTATGCTTGAGTTAGTTGATTTTAATATTGCAGAAGCTTCTGCAAAATCGAAAAAGAAATCAACAGAAAAGGTTCAGACAACTTCGACAGCTGCAACGGCATCTGTTCCAACTACACAGCAGAGTGAACCTTCATCCGGAGAACAATCGAAAGCCTCGCAAAGTGATTCCGATTCAACGAAAAAGGATAGCGAATAGCTATCCTTTTGCATTTTTGTTTAAAAGAGGAGATGAAGAACTATGCTAAAAATCAATACTGCTGAGTTTTTACAAGGGGTAACGGATTTACGTCAATTACCAAAAAATGAATTGCGGGAAATTGTTTTTATTGGTCGATCAAATGTTGGCAAGTCCTCTCTTCTCAATAAGATGTGCAACAAAAAAAATCTTGCTCGTTCAAGTTCTACTCCGGGTAAGACACGTGAAATTAATTACTATTTAATCAATGGGGTTTTTTATTTTGTCGATCTTCCAGGATACGGCTACGCAAAAGTACCCGAACAAATGAAAGCCGGTTGGAAAAAACTTATTGAAGATTTCTTAAAACGGGAAGAACAAATAGCACTCGCTATACAACTTGTAGACTCGCGTCAGGAGCCAACACCTCTTGACCTCATGATGATGGACTGGCTCGAATACTATGAAATACCATATCTCCTCGTGCTTACAAAAGCCGATAAACTTCCTGTCAGTAAACTTTCGCGTCATTTAGAAGAATACAAAGAACGGTTTGAGCAGCAACTTAAAGAAGGATGTTGCCGGGGAATAGTACCATTTTCTATTATTAATGGCACAGGAAAAGTTGAACTCCTCAAATACATTGAAGAGCACCTTGATCTTGTTCCAAAAAAGAGGAAAGAAGCTGTATAATATTTTAATTCATTGAATTTATTCGTTGTACGGTTTGTTTTTTTATTCATCACTTGTGTTCCTCAGGAGGAGGGTAGGATGCGGAGCATTTGCCGTATTGCTACTGGTATTTTTTTGATAATTTCCACGTCATTCCTTTATTCTAATCCGCATTTTACAATTGGTAGTAATCCCTACTATACTATTGTCGGTTTCCCTCATGATATTTTACGATGGCCATCAAAAGGTTTTTTTATTCAATACATTCCGCAAACATTGCCATGGCATGGTAATGTAACGAAAATTGATGAAAGACCGAACGATACATACATAAGCAACTATACAAACTTTGAATTTCCTGCACCAACGAATTATACTGGAAATCCCAATGATGTTCGCTCTTATCTGAAAGTAGGATCGTATGTGTACAACAATCGCTATAGTGCTGGCGGTATCTGGAATTTCTATGATTATGGGAAAATATATTTCGAAGTGGGAACGAATACTCTTTCGATGGAGCAAAATGTTGAAGGAATTGTACGAAATAATGAGACATTAGAACGAATACCTCTCAGTGCTTTTACAAAAGCTCATCAATCGTTTTATGATGCTCAGCTTATTTATGCTAATACACTTTTTGAAATACCTATAGGAGCAAAAGTTCAATACCGGTCAAAAACAAGCGAATATCCCTCTTCAATGATTAAATTTGTAAGGAATAATACTGAAATTGTTTCGAACCGTTTGACATGGGGCTGGACAACATCCCCATGTGCTCATATCTTTAGAAACTATGGTGAAGAATTTAATCAAAACTTTGATGCATGGTTCCTTAACCAATTTACGGTTTTTCATGGTTATCAGCTCGATCTTCAGTTAAGCGGAGAATACAAAAATACAAAAAGTGGAATCCGATACCGTCGAATACATGAATTTGGTAAAGAATATACATGGCAGAGTTCAATATCCCCTCAGGAACCATTTTCGAATTTCCTCGGCAGTTATAGTACAGATTCACGATACGAAGACGAATCGGATATTGAATTCATACGCGCCTATTCGAAGGTTCGTTTCTGGCAGCTCAACAATTTAGACCTTGGTATACTTTTTTTTCTACAGTATGGAAAGGATTATAATAATAGTATTAGCACTAATCGAAGTATTAATAGCGATCCTTTATCAAGTGATCAGATAAGGGAATTTATTGTTGAAGTTAATCCATGGTTGAACTATAAATTGCAGAATGGATATTTTGACGTTGGACTTCTCTTTGAAATATCATACACATCTATGAGAAATATTGCACCTCGCTGGAATTCTTCACTTGGTGTAACTGAAAAAGAAGTGATCAGAAATTCGTCGCCGTATGAGTATGGATTCAGTCCTTCGTGGGAATCATTTTCACAAGGAAGAAATGTTTTCTTTGCAACAGGAATTGAAGCTGCATCTTCCATTAATATTATTGGTCGGTTCTCAACGCTTGCAACTTTATTAATTCTTAAAAAGTACTCTTTTATTACAAAGGAGTATGGTCAATCTGCTATACCGTCCTATGGAGGTAATTATAATTTCCAACGTTCACATCAGCGTGATGACTTTAAAAATGAAACTTGGATTACTGGTTCTATCGGATTTATGCATGGCTACGGACCGCTACAGCTTTTGGCTACAATGAATTTCCCTCTTGCTTATCTTCTTGAAAAACATACAACATTAAAGAGAAATATAGAAAAAATTTTGTCTATGGAACAACATAATGTATGGGCCGTTCAGCAGCCGGTGAGTTTCCGCTTTATGCTGATTTTTGGACTTGAACAATAAAATAATCCAACAGTACAGTAGTATTGAAACAGTTATCCCTCTTTAGTACATTTTATTGAAAACTAATGCAGACAAAAAATGTAAGATTGCTTTTACCTTCCTGTTGTATCCTACTTTTATTAGTATTACAGGGATGCAGCATTGTTAGACCAGTGGGTAATTTTATATCCCGTACGTATGAGAATATGGTATCATATTTTAATGCGTACTACAACGCCAGTAATCTCTTTGATGAGGCAAAAGAGGAAATAAAACTTAACGAGCTTCAACAACGGGGAAAAGAGCAGAAAACTCGAAGCACTCTTACGCCATCAGCAACCCAAAAATTGAATAAAGTAATCGATAAATGTTCTAATATTCTTGCATTTCATTCCACATCTTCACTTGTGGACGATGCAGTATTGCTTATCGGAAAATCATTTTATCTTCTTGAACAGTACGAAAAATCAGAACGTAAATTTGCAGAACTTATAGTTCAGTTCTCGCAAAGTGATTTAGTAGAAGAAGCTCAACACTGGTACGCTTTGTCTTTGTATAAACAAGGTAAATACGACGATGCTCTTGAAATCGGCAAAACATTTCTAATGACTTACACAACCCGGAAATCAATTAAATATCGTAGTCCCATTAATTCAATGATGGGTGATATTTATCGTAGCAAAAAAAATTATGAAGAAGCAATAAAATACTACACAAATATTGTTGATGAGGATGATGGAGAATTTCGGCTCAATGCTATGATACAGCTTGGAGAAATAGCATTAGAAGTCGGTGACTTTTCGTCTGCGAGTCAATGGTTTATAAGTGCATACCAGGCAACAAGAGATCCTTATTACCGGTTTTATTCTCAGATGCAGGCTGCAATAGCGCATCGACTAGATGGACGGTATCATGAGTCGCTTGAGCTTTTGACAACAATGATAGAAGATGCGAGAATGAAAGAGTATCGGGGCAATCTTTACTATGAACGCGGTAAAACATTTTTAGCTCTCAATGATACTAACGAAGCTCTCGCGGATTTTGTACTTGTGGATACCGGTTATGCGAAAACTCAATGGTCACCAATAGCTGCGTTCGAGCTTGGGAAACTTTATGAATACAGAATGAACGATTACAACTCTGCACTGAATGCATATACAAGAGCGTCAAAAACTCAGAATCCACTGTATGCAGATTCAGCTCAGCTGAAGGTAAAATCGTTCAATCGCTACTTTGATGCACACCGCCGAATGTGGAAAAGCGATAGCCTTTTAAATATACCGGAGATAACAACAACCGATACAACAGTAACCGACACAGTGTATGTTAAAGAAGCTATGCAAGTAATAAGTAATAAAGATTCATTGCTTGCTCAAAAGTGTGCAGCATTTATTGAACTCGGAGATATTTTTTATTCCGAATTGATGAGAATAGATTCGGCAACAATTTACTATATAAAAGCACTTGAAAGTTCGACAGACTCCAGTCGCTTCGATAGAATATATTATATGCTGGGACTTATTGCACAACAGTCTCCGGAACAGACACCACTTCCGTCTGATGAATACTTCAATATGCTTATAAGAAAATATCCTCGTTCGCCATACGTTAATGCTGCTAAACGTTTTTTAGGTCATCCGGTTTCGGAAGAAGATCCTGCAGAGAAACTCTATATAAAAGCAGAGAGACTAATCGATGAGCATCAATACTATGAAGCGCTTCGCTACCTTGCAACAATAGAAAACGAATATCCGCTTTCACGTTATGCCCCGATGAGTGCGTTTGCAAAAGCCTGGATTTACGAACATCTACTCCATAGTAAAGATAGTGCTGTGATAGCCTATAAAAATGTACGAACACGATATCCATCTACTGCTTTTGCATCAATTTCTAACCGAAGGGTGCTCGATACTACGGAACTTAAAACTCTCCAACCTGATACCGTACACATAAAACAACAAAATCAACCTGAAGGTACAAAAGGTAACGACGAAGAACCGCAATCCCCAAAACAGCTTAACGACGAAAGACGTATATCGAAGCCACGGGATCCGGTTAGAAAATATCCACGTACTCCAAAAGATGTTGAGTATAATGAAAATGAAGGAACAGAAAGTCAATGATTCAGACGTTCGCCACACTGCTTTCAAAAGAACAATATAGTGATACAATTTTTTTGCTGACGTTACATGCACCTGAAATTGCAGCTACCGCGCGGGCAGGACAATTTATTAACATCAGAATTGATTCGGGAACATCGCCGCTTTTGCGAAGACCATTTAGTATCTCATGGGTCGAAAAAAATTCTATTGAAATACTCATACAGGTTGTTGGTACGGGTTCAAAAATGCTTATACAAAAGAACGTAGGAGATTTAATAGATGTTATTGGTCCATTAGGAAACTCATTTAGGATTGATGGAGATTTTACAACAGCTATTCTTGTCGGCGGAGGAGTTTGGGTAGCTCCGCTTCCTTTTTTAACGAAAGAATTGATAGAAAAACAAAAGACCGTATATACATTTGTTGGATTCCGTTCAAAAGAGTTACTCTATACCAAAAATTTAAAAAATGTAACAGTTGCAACTGATGATGGAAGCGAAGGTATGCAAGGAAATGTTGTAGAACTTGTGAATAGTTACTTAAATTCAAACAGTGTTCAAAACGCAAAAATTTTTTCCTGCGGTCCAACGGCAATGTTGCGTGCATTAACATCATTGGCGTATGAAAAAAGAATTTGTTGCGAAGTATCTCTAGAAGGTGAAATGGCCTGCGGTGTAGGTCTTTGTCAGGGTTGTCCGATTGAGCTGAAAAATGCTGCAAAGAAATATGCGCTTGTATGTAAAGAGGGTCCAAACTTTTTAGCTGATGAAATACAACTATGAATGAACAACATATTAAAACATCGTTTATAATCCGGAATGTTGAGTTCACCAACAGGGTCTTTGTGGCATCGGGTACGTTCGGATACGGCGATGAAGTAAAAGATTTTGTTGAAGTACAAAAACTTGGCGGTATCATTACAAAATCTCTTTCCTTAAAACCACGCGACGGGAATCCCCCTCCACGCATTACGGAAACACCGTCGGGTATGCTGAATTCCATAGGACTGGCAAATATAGGAGTTGATGCTTTTATTCAAACAAAATTACCAATACTGAAATCAATCAAGACACGGATAATTGTGAATATTGCTGCAAGTTCAGTAGAAGAATACTGCGCGGTATTGGAGCGTTTAGAACAACACGAAGGTATTGATGCGTATGAAATCAATGTTTCTTGCCCAAATGTGAAAGAAGGTGGCTTGAATTTTGGGACCGACTGCAGAAAGACTGCTGAAATTACACGTGAACTTCGACGAAGAACAGACAAACCTTTAATCATAAAATTAACTCCAAATGTAACACATATTTCTGAGTTTGCACGCGCTGTAGAGCAGGAAGGTGCTGATGCAGTCTCGCTTATTAATACAATTATTGGGATGGCAATTGATATACGAACAAGAAAACCAAAACTTTCAACTGTTACAGGTGGATTGTCTGGGCCGGCAATTAAACCAATCGCACTTGCAAAAGTTTATGAAGTAGCAAAAGCTGTTTCAATTCCAATTTTTGGGATTGGAGGAATAGCCAGCACCAACGATGCAATCGAGTTCCTTCTTGCAGGTGCTACAGCTGTAGAGATTGGTACGATGAATTTTGTTGATCCATCGGTAGCTACTTCGATTGTTGATGGAATTGTTGAGTACTGCATCAATAATTCAATTACAGATATAGATGAGTTAGTAGGGAGTGTTAAAGCTGATATAGGATATTCAATTCTTCAATCCTGGTTATAACAAAAAACTGTGAAGTACCGCGAAGCGATTACATTTTTATATAACCTCCAGTACTTTGGCATAAAATATGGTTTGAGTGGAATTCAGTCGCTCCTGGAAGAACTTGGTAACCCACAGGAGAGTTTTCCGTCTATTCATATTGCCGGTACAAACGGAAAAGGTTCCACGGCAGCGATGATAGCTGCAATACTTACAGCAGCTGGTTATCGAACTGCGTTATACACATCACCGCACATACTGAGGTTCGAGGAGCGTATCAGAATTAACGGCAAACCAATTCCGGCTCGTACGGTTGCTTATTTAACCTCACAGCTGAAACCTGTTGCCGAAAAGCTGAAAACAACGTTTTTTGAAACAGTTACTGGTCTTGCGTTTTCTTTTTTTGCAAAGGAAAATGTTGATATTGCTGTTATTGAAACTGGTTTAGGAGGAAGACTCGACGCAACAAACATTCTACAACCGGAAGTATCTGTTATCACTTCAATAGGATTGGAACATACTCATATTTTGGGTAACACGGTTGAAGATATTGCTTATGAAAAAGCTGGTATTATTAAACAAAATGTGCCGGTTGTTACAGGTGTACGTAATAAAAAAGCATTAGATGTTATAAAACGAGTAGCCCAATCTCACAATGTACCGTTGGTTAAAGTTAATAAAAATTCGATAATTCCTTTGCAATCAACAATTAAAGGAAATAAAATTCATTACATATCAAAGAATATATCACTAAAAAGCCTCGTCGTGGAATTAGCAGGAATACATCAGCAAATAAACGCGGCTGTGGCTGTAGAAGCTGTATCGATGCTCAACAGGAAAAAAAGCTTTTCGATAACAGAAGAGAATATTCGTAAAGGTTTAGCATACACTACTAAGTTAACAGGATTTTACGGTCGGTTGAGTGTAGTAAAGAAAAAACCGTACGTTATTCTTGATGTTGCCCACAATGCTGATGCAATAGAATCTTTAGTAAAATCATTAAAATCATTATCAATTCAAAAGGCGGAAGTAGTGT
>FWPV01003108.1_pt1 | contig 38568 bp, 36 predicted proteins | sample 2228371 | NCBI WGS metagenome assembly FWPV01 (sample SAMEA103939776, study PRJEB20133) | metagenome
CCGCGGGGCCGGCCCTTCGGGCAAACCCTGGCCTGACCTGCTCCAGCCGGGCCGCCCTGACGTGACTTCCTGTCACGACAGGGCTGAATGAGCCTTCCTTGGCCCATTCACCCGGCTTCCACAGGCCAGCCCAGGGCGGCCCCAAGGGGGATTGGCCCTCACCCCCTGCCACCTCTCCCTGAGGGAGAGGGGAGAAAACCTGTCCAGAAAACCTTCACGCCACCCACCCCGCCAAAAACCATGTCCCTCCACCACCCCACCGCCCTCACCCTCCACCGCCAAAGCCGCACCCTCGAAGTCAGCTTTGACGACGGCAGCACCTTCACCCTGCCCTGCGAATACCTGCGCGTCTTCTCCCCCTCGGCCGAGGTGCGCGGCCACGGCCTGCCGGAACCGCTCCTGGTGTCCGGCAAGCGCGGGGTCAACATCGACGCCATCGAACCGGTCGGCCAGTACGCGGTGAAGCTGGTCTTCGACGACGGACACGACAGCGGGCTGTATGATTGGGACTTTCTCTACGCCCTCGGTCGCGACTACGATGCCAACTGGGCGCGCTACCTTGCGCGCCTTGAGGCCGCGGGCAAGACACGGGATGCATGATGAGCACTGATTCGACCGACTTTGGCTTCCGCCGGGTGGCGGTGGAGGAAAAAGCGAAGCTGGTGCGCGGGGTGTTCGACTCCGTGGCCGGCAAGTACGACCTGATGAACGATCTGATGTCGTTCGGAATCCATCGCCTGTGGAAGCGCATCACCCTCTCGCGCACAGGCCTGCGGCCCGGCATGCGCGCGCTCGACCTCGCCGGCGGCACCGGGGATCTGTCCGCCGGGATGCTCCGGCAGGTCGGCCGCGACGGGCTGGTGGTGCTGTCCGACATCAATGCCCAGATGCTCAGCCGCGGCCGCGACCGCCTGATCAACGACGGTTTCGGCGCCGAGGCACAGAGCGCACAGGTCAACGCGGAGATGATCCCGTTCGCCGACAACAGCTTCGATGCCGTCACCATCGGCTTCGGCCTGCGCAACGTCACCCACAAGGACAAGGCGCTCGCCGAGATGCTGCGCGTGCTCAAACCGGGCGGCCGCGCGCTGGTGCTGGAGTTCTCCCACCCGCGCCACGACCTGATGAAGAAGGTCTACGATCTCTACTCCTTCAAGGCCCTGCCGCTGATGGGCAAGCTGGTCGCCGGGGATGCGGAGAGTTACCAGTACCTGGCCGAGTCGATCCGCATGCACCCGGACCAGGACACGCTCAAGGGCATGATGGAAGCCGCGGGCTTCATGCGCTGCGACTATCTCAACATGAGCGATGGCATCGTCGCCCTGCACTGGGGCTTCAAGGCGTGACACCCGAGCTTGCCGAACTCTCGCGGCTTGCCCTGGAGCGGGCCCTCAACGCCGCGCTGGAGGCCGATCCGGCCACCCGCGCCGGCCTGCGCGGGCTGGCCGGCAAGCGCATTCGCATTGAGCTTAGGGGCTTGTTCGATCTCGACCTGCTCGTGCCGGGCGATGCCCTGGTCGTCGCCGGCCCCGGCCTGGACGAGCCCGACGCCATCCTTCGCGCCTCCCCCTTCGGCTTCCTGCGCGCGCGCATGCGCGGCGACCTGATGCACGGCGACATCGAGCTGACCGGCGACAGCCACCTCACAGTGCGCGCCGCCCGCCTGCTGAGCGGCCTTGCACCCGACCTCGAGATGGCGCTGACCCCATATGTCGGCATGCTGGCCGCCCACCAGGTCGGCCGCCTGTGGCGCGGGATGAGGGACGAGTTGCGCCGCTTTGCCGACCACCGCCTGCGCGACGAGGCCGACTACCTGCGCGACGAGGCCAGCCTCGCCCCCCACCGCGCCGAACTGGAGCCGTGGTTCGATGCCGTCGACCGGGTGCGGGACGAGGTGGACGCGTTGGAGGCGCGCATCCGGCGTCTGGGTGGAGTCCCCCGATGAACGCCACACGCACGGACGTGACCCCATGATCCGCCCCCGTCAGCTGCTGCGCCTGTTCACCATCCAGTGGGTCCTGATGCGCCACGGGCTGGACGAACTGCTGTTCGCCACGCCCTGGTTCAAGCCGTTGCGCTTCATGCTCTGGCTCTCGCCCTGGCGCCTTCTCGGCCGCACCCGCCGCTCACGCGGCGAGCGCCTGCGGCAGGCCTTGGAGGAGCTGGGACCGATCTTCGTCAAGTTCGGCCAGGCCCTCTCTACCCGCCGCGACCTGCTGCCCGAGGACGTGGCCGACGAACTGGCGAAACTGCAGGACCGGGTGCCGCCCTTCCCCGGCACGCAGGCCCGTGCCCTGATCGAAAAGGCGCTCGGCAAGCCGGTCGGCGAACTGTTCCTCGAGTTCGACGAGACTCCGCTCGCCTCCGCCTCCATTGCCCAGGTGCATCCGGCGCGCCTGCCGGACGGCAAGGCCGTGGTGGTCAAGGTGGTGCGCCCCAATATCCTGCCGGTCATCGAGCGCGACCTCGAGATCCTCCACACCCTCGCCACCCTGGCCGAGAAGGCCTCGCGCGAGGCGCGCCGCCTGCACCCTGCGGACGTGGTCGACGAGTTCGACAAGACCCTGCACGACGAGCTCGACCTCGTGCGCGAGGCGGCCAACTGCGGCCAGCTGGCGCGGCACTTCGCCGGATCGGACCTGCTGTACGTGCCAGAGGTGTACTGGGCCTACACCCAGCCGAACGTGATGGTGCAGGAGCGCATCCACGGCATCCCGGTCAGCGACATCGCCGCCCTGCGCGCGGCGGGCATCGACATGAAGGCCCTGGCCGAACGCGGGGTGGAAATCTTCTTCACCCAGGTGTTCACTCACAACTTCTTCCATGCCGACATGCACCCGGGGAACATCTTCGTCTCCCCTGAAACGCCCGCCGCACCGCGCTACATGGCAGTCGACTTCGGCATCATGGGCGCCCTCACCCCGGAGGACCAGCGCTACCTGGCGGAGAACTTCCACGCCTTCTTCAACCGCGACTACCGCCGGGTGGCCGAGCTGCACATCGAATCCGGCTGGGTGCCGGCCCACACCCGGGTGAACGAGTTCGAGGCTGCGATCCGCACCGTCAGCGAGCCGATCTTCCAGCGCCCGCTGCGCGAGATCTCCTTCGGCCACTTCCTGCTGCGCCTGTTCCAGACCGCGCGCCGCTTCGACATGGAAGTCCAGCCGCAGCTGGTGCTGCTGCAGAAGACCCTGCTGAACGTGGAGGGCCTTGGGCGCCAGCTCTATCCCGACCTCGACCTGTGGACCACCGCCAAGCCTTTCATCGAACGCTGGATGCGTGAGCGGATCGGCCCCAAGGCCGCGCTGAACACGCTGCGCGAGGAACTGCCGCGCGCGCTCGCCCTGCTTCCCGAGCTTCCGCGCCTGACCCACGAGGCCCTGAGCGCGCAGAAGAGACAGGCGGAACTGCTGGAGCGCCAGGCACAGGAAATCCGCGCCCTGCGGGGATCGATGGAGCGTGCACGCCGCATCGGCCTGCAGCTGACCCTACTCGCCATCACGGCCATTCTCCTGACCCTGGGCCTGTGCTGGATGGCCTGACAGCCTGTCGGACATGGGACGAACTGGCTGCAGAAGCTGCGGGCCGGACCGCCCCATTCCCATGACTGCAGAGTGGTCTTGCTGTAACGTACCTTCCCTCCACACCAACTATTCCCTCGCAAGTGGTGCCGGGATGCCCGCAATCATCCAACGCTGGCGCGGCCTGAGCCTGCGCAACCAGCTTCTCGTCAGCCTCACGCTCGCGGCTGCCCTGCTCCTTCTCGTGCTTGGCTGGTGGACCAGCGGACAGGGCCGAGCCGTGGTCGAACGCTGCCGCGGCCTGCTGCTGCAGAACAGCGCGAACCACCTGGCGGACAAGCTGGCCAGCGGCCTGAACCAGCGCTCGCAAGAGATCGGCCTGATCGCCAACCTCCCCCAACTGCGTGATCCGAACGCCCCCGCCGCGGCAAAGCGGGCGCTGCTCGACGAGCTCAAGCGCGCCTATCCGCTCTACGCATGGATTGGGCTCACCGACCTTGAAGGGAACGTCATCGCCGGCAGCGAAGGGCTGCTCGAAGGCAAGACCGTGGCCAAGCGGGCCTGGTTCCTTGAGGGGCTGCACGGGCCGCATGTCGGGGACGTGCATGACGCCGTGCTGCTGGCGAAGATCCTGCCCAAACCCAAGATCGACCCGCTCCCCTTGCGGCTGGCGGACATCTCAAGCCCGGTCCACGATGCCGACGGCAGGCCCATCGGCGTGCTGTGCGGCCACCTAAGCTGGGACTGGTCGTACCTTGTGCGCGACGCGCTGATGAAGGGGACAGGGTTCGGCCACAGCGATCACGTCGACATCTTCGTGCTCAACAAGATGGGCAATATCCTGGTCGGCACGCCGGAAGAGCCGCCCAGCGCACGCGTGCTGAACTTCGAGAGCGTGCAGCTCGCCATGCTCGGCGACACCGGCTCGCGGGTGGAGACCTGGCCGGATGGCCGGCGCTACGTGACGGCCTTCGCCCAAACCAAGACCGCCCAGGGCTGGCCCAACCCCGAATGGATCATCCTCGCCCGCGAGCCGGTCGAGGAGGCCTATGCGGTGGCCGACCGCCTCAGTCACACCATCTTGGCCGCCTCCGCCGGGGGATTCGCCCTGTTCCTGCTGCTGCTCACCCTGCAGGTTCGGCGGATCACCGCCCCGCTCGAGCGCATCTCGAGCCATGCCCAGGCCATCGCGAGCGGTGCCAGCATCCACGCCCTGCCCAAGGCCGCTGGCACGCGCGAGGTCATGCGCCTGACCGACGCCCTCGACACCATGCTGCGCTCGCTCGACCACCAGCGGGCCGAACTGAGCATGGCCGCCAAGGTCTTCGAGCACAGCCACGAAGGCATCATGATCACCGACGCACACGGCCGCATCTTGCGGGTCAATCCCGCGTTTCAAAACATCACCGGCTATGCCGCGGCCGAATGCATCGGCCAGCGTCCCTCCTGCCTCAAGTCCGGGGCACATGATGACACCTTCTACCAGAGGATGTGGGCCGCATTGAAGGGTGCGGGGCAGTGGCGCGGAGAGATCTGGAACCGCCGCAAGAACGGCGAGGTCTATCCCGAGTGGCTGGCCATCAGCGCCGTGCGGGATGAGCTCGGCGAGGTCACCCACTACATCGGCGTCTTCACCGACATCACCGAACGCAAGGCGCAGGAGGAGCGCATTGCCCACCTCGCCCACCACGACGCCCTCACCGATCTGCCCAACCGCGTGCTGCTGCATGACCGCCTGAACATCGCCCTCGAACATGCGCGCGATCGCCAGGGACGCCTGGCCGTGCTGTTCATCGACCTGGACATGTTCAAGCACATCAACGACACCCTGGGGCATATCCAGGGGGACCAGCTGCTGGTGCAGGTGGCTGACCGGCTACGCCAGCTCACCCCCGCGATCGACACGGTGGCGCGCATGGGGGGCGATGAGTTCGTCATGCTGGTGCGCGGTGATGCCGACGATGCCTCACGTCGCGCGCAGACCATCCTGAACGCCCTCCTCGCCCCGTTCGAGATCGCCGGTCGCAGCATGCACATCACCACCAGTATCGGCATCAGCCTCTACCCGGAGGATGCCGACAATCCCGATGACCTGCTGCGCCATGCCGACGTGGCCCTGTACCAGGCCAAGCAGAGCCGCAACGCCTTCCGCTTCCATACCGAAAGCATGACCCGCCATGCGGAGGAGCGCCTGCGTCTGGAACAGGCCCTGCGCGAGGCCATCGAGCGGGAGCAGTTCCAGCTGGCCTACCAGCCGCAGCTGAACCTGCACGACGGCAGGGTGATCGGCGCCGAGGCACTGATCCGCTGGCCGCATCCCGAGCTCGGCCCCATCACCCCGGGACGGTTCATCCCGCTGGCCGAGGAGATCGGCGTCATCGGCAGCATCGGCGACTGGGTGCTGCGCACCGCCTGCCGGCAGATGCAGGCCTGGCGCGAGGCGTTTGGCGTGAATTGGCGCGTGGCGGTCAACCTGTCGATCGCCCAACTGGAGAACGAGCACTGTGTCAGGATCGTCCAGCGGGCCCTGAGCGCGAGCGCTCTGCCCGTGGATGCCCTCGAGATCGAGGTCACCGAGAGCATGATGATGACCGACAACCCGATGGTGCGCGGCAACCTCGACCGCCTGCGGGGCCTGGGCATCAAGATCGCGCTGGACGACTTCGGCACCGGCTATTCGAACCTCGGCTACCTCGCTGACATGCCGATCGACATCCTCAAGATCGACAAGCGCTTCGTCGACACCGTCACCCAGGCGGGCAAGGGCGACGCCGTGGCGCGCCTGATCATCCAGATGGCTGGCGAGCTCGGCTTTGCCACCCTGGCCGAAGGGGTTGAGAATGCCCAGCAGGCCGAGGTGCTCGCGCGCCTCGGCTGCGACTACGTGCAGGGCTACCACTTCGCCCGGCCGCTACCGCCCGAGGAGATCGAGGCGCGCTATCTCAACGCAACGCGGCCGCCTGCGGCCTGAGCCATGCCTGGGCGGGCTCACCCATTCGGCGCCCGCGCAGGGACGGGGTGGGATGCCTGCCAATCCGCCCAGAGCTGGTCGAAGCTGCGGTCCATCATGCCCTCCACCGCTGGGTCCTTGAGGATGCTGGAGGGCAGCCAGCGCCACTGGCCGGCGAAATAGACCATGAACCACGGGGCCTCGGTCGGCCCCACCCGCTCGCCGCCCGCACTCACGCCGTCCACCAGGGCCCAGCGCCCACGCACCCGCACCTCACCCAGCACGAAATCATCGCGCCCCTTGAGCGTCCGCCCCAGCGCCTCGAGCTCCTGCAGTTGCTGGGCATGACGGCGCCAGCGCGAGGGCAGGAAGACGAGCTCGCGCTCGATCAGTGCGTGCCCGTCCCCGCCAGCCAGGATGGACAGCACCAGCAGGGTTCGCTCCCGCACAGCCGCGGCCTGCTGCTCCTCGCTGCCCTGCGGCAGCACCTTTGGCTGCTCGCCGCAGCCGGCCAGAACGAGGGCACAGGTCATCAGGACGACGGCCATCACATCACGCATGCCCATCATTCTCCCACCTCGATAAAAACAATTTTTGCCATATTAGCAGCCGACCACCGACCTGGTTCAATGACCGACTCAAATGCACTGTAGAATGCCCGCATGAACCTGCAAGCCATCCTCGACCCGCTCAACGACGCCCAGCGCGAGGCCGTCACCAGCCCCGCCCGCACCACCCTGGTGCTCGCCGGGGCCGGCTCCGGCAAGACCCGTGTGCTCACCCACCGCATCGCCTGGCTGGTGCAGGCGATGGGCGTGTCGCCCTACGCGGTACTGGCCGTCACCTTCACCAACAAGGCGGCGGGCGAGATGCGCGGCCGGGTCGAGCAGCTGCTCGGCCACGGCGCCTCCGGCATGTGGATCGGCACCTTCCACGGCATCGCCCACCGCCTGCTGCGCGCCCACTGGCAGGAAGCCGGGCTACCGCAGGCCTTCCAGATCCTCGATTCCGATGACCAGACCCGCCTGATCAAGCGCCTGCTGCGCGAACGGGGCCTGGACGAGTCGCGCTGGCCGCCGCGCATGGTCGCGGGCTACATCAACGGCCGCAAGGAAGAAGGCCTGCGCCCCTCCGCCATCCAGCCCGGTTACGACCCGGCCAGCCGCCAGCTGCTGGAGCTATACGACGCCTACGAAAACCTCTGCCGCCAGAGCGGGCTGGTCGACTTCGCCGAGCTGCTGCTGCGCGCCCTCGAGCTGTTGCGCGACACCCCGGCCCTGCTCGAGCACTACCAGCGCCGCTTCAGCCACCTGCTGGTGGACGAGTTCCAGGACACCAACGCCCTACAGTACGGCTGGCTGCGCCTGCTGGCCGGGACGCACGGCCACGTGTTCGCGGTCGGCGACGACGACCAGTCGATCTACGGCTGGCGCGGGGCCAAGGTGGAGCACATCCGCCATTTCGACCGCGACTTCCCGCAGACCCACCTTGTGCGGCTGGAGCAGAACTACCGCTCCACCGCCACCATCCTCAAGGCCGCCAACGCGGTCATCGCGCACAACGACGAGCGGCTCGGCAAGAACCTGTGGACCGACGGCTCGGAGGGCGAGCCGATCCAGGTCTACTCCGCCTTCAACGAGCAGGACGAGGCACGCTTCGTCGCCGAGCGCATCCGCGCCTGGCGCGACGCGGGCCACCCCTTGCAGGACGTGGCCATCCTCTACCGCTCCAACGCCCAGTCGCGCGTGCTGGAAGAGGCCCTGATCCACTTTGATCTGCCCTACCGCATCTACGGCGGCCTGCGCTTCTTCGAGCGCGCCGAGATCAAGGACATGCTCGCCTACCTCAACCTGGCACGGCACCGCGACAACGACGCCGCCTTCGAGCGCGTGGTCAACGTGCCGCCGCGCGGCATCGGCGACAAGACGCTGGAACAGGTGCGCGAGGCTGCGCGTGAGCAGGGGCTGTCGCTCTGGGGGGCCGCCCTCGCCCTGCTGGCGGATGGCAAGCTCACCGGCCGCGCCGCCGGGGCGATCCGTGGCTTTGTGCTCGGCATCGACGCCATGGCCCTCGCCATCGACGAGCTGCCACTGGAGCAGCAGGTCGCCCACGTCGCCCAGGCCAGCGGCCTCTTGGAGTTCCATAAGAAGGACGCCGAGCGCGGTGAGATGCGCGCCGAGAACATCGAGGAACTCATCAGCGCCGCACGCGGCTTCATGCTGCGCGAGGAGGACATGGCCCTCGGCCTCGCCCCGCTCGAGGCCTTCCTCGGCCATGCCGCGCTGGAGGCCGGCGAAGCACAGGGCGGCGCGCACGAGGACTGCGTGCAGATGATGACCCTGCACGCTGCCAAGGGCCTGGAATTCCCGCTGGTGTTCATCGTCGGCCTGGAGGAAGGCCTGTTCCCGCACCAGATGTCGCGCGAGGACCCTGCCAGGCTGGAGGAGGAGCGCCGCCTGGCCTACGTCGGCATCACCCGCGCCCGCGAGCAGCTGGTGCTGACCTGCGCCGAGCGCCGCCGCCTGCATGGCAAGGACCTCTACCCGCAGCCCTCGCGCTTCCTCGGCGAGATCCCCAACGACCTGCTGCGCGACGTGCGCCCGCGCGCCCAGGTGATGCGCCCGATGGGCCTCACGCCGCAGCACATGCGCGCGATGGACGCCGCCGAAAGCGGCCTGCGCCTCGGCCAGGCCGTGCGGCACGCCATCTTCGGCGAGGGTGTGATCATCGGTCACGAGGGTGCCGGCCCGCAGGCGCGCGTGCACGTCAACTTCGGCCGCCAGGGCAGCAAGTGGCTGGTGCTGGCCTATGCCAATCTCGCACCGCTCTGACCACGACCTGCCGACTGAATACCCGAGGGCGCGCATGCCCCGATTCCAGGGCTAAACTTTCATTATTCCGGGCAGGCAGCCCCCATATAGCCCGTACCCCCTGCCGAGTCGCCCCCACGAGCCCCACCGATGCCCGCCCCATCCTGGATCGCCAAGCGCCCCCTGAGCCTCGGCCAGCAGACGATGCTGCTGCTGGGCGGTTTCCTGCTGCTTGCCTCGCTGGCCACGGGCGCGGCGTTCTACCATGTCCAGCGCCAGGACCTGCTCGCCCACCAGCGGGATGACATCGAAGCGCTGCTGGACCGTGCGGCGGACGTGCTCCGAGGTTCCGTCGAGGGGCTCGGGGGAGACACCCTGCTGCTGGCCGAAGTGCTCTCCGCACGGATGGTGGCGGGCGGGGCCTGCCAGACCCAAGAGACGGGGCCGAACGAGCCGTGCGCGGCGCTGGAGAACCTGGCCGCCATCTTCGATGCACTGCTGCGCACCCACCCCGAATACATCCAGGTCCGCCTGATCGGCCAGGCGGAAGGCGGGCGCGAGCTGCTGCGGCTCGACCGCCGCAACGGCCAGGCCGTGCGCATCCCCGAGGCCGAATTGCAGGTCAAGGGCGACCGCCCCTACGTGCGCGACACCCTGGCCCTGCCCAGGGGCGCCCTCTACCTGTCCCGGATCGACCTCAACCAGGAACACGGCAGGATCGAGGTGCCCCACACGCCCGTGCTGCGCATGGCCACTCCGCTCTATTCCGACCAGGGCGCCCTGTTCGGGATGCTCGTCGTCAACCTGGCCTACGGGCCCGTGCTCGATCGCCTCGCCACGCTCGCCCCCCGCGGAACCCGGCTCTATGTCACCAACCATGAGGGCGACCTGCTCCTGGCCCCGGAGCGGGACCTGACCTTCGGCTTCGACCTGGGCCAGCGTCACCTCATCCAGGACCGCCACCCCGAACTCGCCCGCTGGTTCGATGGCCGGGGCGAGCCCTTCCTCTTCGGCCACGAGCATCTGATCGGCGCGCGCCGCGTCGAGCTGCTCCCCAACTGGCCGGACCGGACGCTGTCCGTGTTCGCGGTCCAGACCATGGACACGCTGACGGACTCGCTTCGCGCCTCGCTCTGGCTCAGCATGGCGATCAGCGCCGCGCTGCTGCTGCTCGGACTGCTGCTGGCCCTGCTGACCACGCGTGGCCTCAGCCGTGACCTGCGGCACATGGCCCGGGTCGCGCGCCGCTTCGCCGAGGGTGACATCACCCCCGCCGTGCCGCACAGCGGCAGCCGCGAGATACGGGAACTGGGCGAGGCCTTCAACGCCATGCGCGCCGAGGTGATCCAGCGCAACGTCGAACTTCGGGACCAGGAAGCCTACCTGCGCACCATCATTGAGACCTCCACCGAAGGCATCATCACCACCGACGAGCGCGGCATCATGCTGACCGTCAACCCCTCGGCGGCGCGCATGTTCGGCTACCATCCCGGAGAGATGCTTGGCCAGAACGTCAGCATGCTCATGCCCTCCACCTATGCCTCCGAGCACGACCGCTACATGGCCGGCTTCACCGCCCGCCATGGCGACCGCCCGCTGATCGGCCGCACGGTGATGGGGGTACGCAAGAACGGCTCCAGCTTCCCCATCGGCATCGGCCTCGCCAGCTTCGAACTCAAGGGCCAGCACCGCTTTGCCGCCTTCATCCAGGACATCACCGAACTGCAGGCGGCCGAGGATGCCATCCGCCAGGCGCGCGAGATCGAGTCCCTCGCCTACTACGACCCCTTGACCAACCTGCCCAACCGCCGCCTACTGCGCGAGCGCCTGGGCAGGCAGCTCACCCAGGCAGCGGCCCAGAAGCAACGGCTGGCCGTGGCCCTGATCGACCTGGACGGCTTCAAGGAGGTCAACGACCGCATGGGGCACGAAGCCGGCGACCAGCTGCTCAGGGTCATCGCCGCGCGCCTGACTGCCAACCTGCGCGGCAGCGACATCGTCAGCCGGATGGGGGGCGACGAGTTCGCCCTCGTGCTCTCTGGGGTCCACTCCCATGCCCACAAGGAGGACGACCTCCAGCGCCCGATGGGAGCACTGATACGCTCCGTGGCCGAACCCATCGCCATCGGCAACGACTTCGTGCGGGTTTCGGCCAGCATCGGCATCAGCCTGTTCCCCGACGACGGCGCCGACATCGACACCCTGCTGCGGCAGGCCGACATCGCCATGTACCAGGCCAAGTCCCTCGGCCGCAACCGCTACCTGTTCTTTGACAAGGCGATGGAGGAAAACCTCATCCAGCGCCACGAACTGCTCATCCAACTCGAAGCGGCGATCGAGCAGGACGAACTGGAACTGCACTACCAGCCCCAGGTCGACATGGTCAGCGGCGAGGTCACCGGCGCGGAGGCGCTGGTCCGCTGGAACAGTCCCTCCCATGGCCTGCGCATGCCGGGCGAGTTCATTCCCCTGGCCGAGGAAAGCGGCCTGATCGTGCGCCTCGGCCACTGGATCCTCAGCGCCGCACTGCGCCAGCTCGCGGAATGGAACCAGCACGGCCTGCGACTCAAGCTCGGCATCAACGTCGCCGCGCGCCAGTTCCTGGATGCGCATTTCGTGGAGGAATTCGGCGCCCTGCTGCGCCAGCATGGCAACGTCGATCCCAGCCAGATCGTGCTGGAGATCACCGAAACCGCAGCGATGGCGGACCTGCAGCGGGCGCGCGAGATCATCCTTGCCTGCCAGACCATGGGCATCGGTTTCTCGCTGGATGACTTCGGCACCGGCTTCAGCTCGCTGATCTACCTGCAGCAGCTGCCGGTACAGAGCCTGAAAATCGACCGCAGCTTCGTGCGCAACATTCTTGAGCATGCCAACGACGCCGCCATCGCCAAGGGCATCATCGACATGGCGCACCTGCTCGATCTGCCGGTCATTGCGGAAGGCGTGGAAGACGCGCCACTGGCCAACCGCCTGCTCGAATTCGGCTGCCGCTGCGGCCAGGGCTACGGCATCGCCCGTCCCATGCCCGCCGCGGCATTGCCGGACTGGATCCGCACCTGGCGGCGTCCGTCCGCCTGGCGGACGGACATCCCCACCACGACGGCGGATCGCCACTTCGGCCTGCTTTTTGCCCGCCAGGCGCACGAGAACTGGCTGGATCAGCTGCTCGGCTGGGTCGAATCAGCCCCAGGGGCGCCGCCGCCCCAAAGCGTGATCCTCGACCCCCGCCAGTGCTCCTTCGGCCGCTGGTACAACGGCCCGGGACAAGCGCGCTATGGCCATCATCCGGCCTTTGTCCGCCTGCACGACGTGCATCACGACGTCCACCGCACCGCCAGCGCGATGCTGGAGCACATGCAGGCCCATCGTCTGGACGATGCGCGCGAACTCCTCCCCGAGCTGCTCAGCCAGCGCGACGCGCTGTTCGATCTTCTGGACGAGCTTCGCCGGCAGGACGACTGAACCCGGATGGTCCAATGGCCTCTCCGGGTTGAACGGCCCTCGTGCGATACTGCGCCGATCCGAATCGAGCCCCCAGGGAGTGACTCCATGCGCAGACGCGACTTCATCCGCACCTTCACCCTCGGCGCCGGCGCAGCCGCGCTCGCCGGCTGCAACGGCGACAAGTCCCAGACCGCCGGCAGTGCCGACGCCAGGCCCGCCGAGGTGATCAAGTGGAAGATGGTCACCACCTGGCCGAAGAACTTCCCCGGCCTTGGCACTGGCGCCGAGAACCTGGCCCGGCTCATCAACGAGATGAGCGGCGGACGGATCGAGGTCAAGGTGTTCGCCGCGGGCGAGCTGGTGCCGGCGCTGGAGGTGTTCGATGCCGTGGCGCGTGGCACCGCGCAGATCGGCCACGGCGGCGCCTACTACTGGAAGGCCAAGCACGAGGCGACCCAGTTCTTCACCTCCGTGCCCTTCGGCCTCACCGCGCAGGAGATGAACGCCTGGCTGTTCTATGGTGACGGCCTTGCGCTGTGGCAGGAGGTGTACGCCCCATTCGGCCTCGTCCCCATGCCCTGCGGCAACACCGGCGTGCAGATGGCCGGCTGGTTCAACAAGGAAATCAACAGCGTCGCCGACCTCAAGGGCCTGAAGATGCGCATCCCGGGCCTCGGCGGGGAAGTGCTGCGCCGCGCCGGCGGCACCCCGGTCAACCTGCCGGGCGGCGAGCTGTTCACCGCGCTGCAGTCCGGCACCATCGACGCGACCGAGTGGGTTGGTCCGTACAACGACCTCGCCTTCGGCCTGTACAAGGCGGCGAAGTACTACTACGCGCCGGGCTGGCAGGAGCCGGGCAGCACCATGGAGGCGATCATCAACAAACAGGCCCTCGAGGCCCTGCCGAGGGACCTGCAGAGCATTGTGCTCAACGCCTGCAAGGTGGTGAACGCCGACATGCTGGCCGAGTTCATGGCGCGCAACAACCAGGCGCTGGAAACGCTGAAGAGGGAGCACGGCGTGCAGGTGCGCAACCTGCCGGACGATGTGATCGCCGAACTGAAGAAGCTCTCCGCCGAGGTCCTGGCCGAGGTGGCCCAGCACGACCCGCTGACCAAGAAGGTCTACGACTCGTTCATCGCCTTCCGCGACCGGGTCAAGCCGTGGACCGATGCCTCCGAGGTCGCCTTCCTGAAGGCGCGCGGCTGATTTCGGCCCGCCTCGCATGCTAACGGAAACCACCGCGCCAGGCTTCGAGACGGCCCTGACCCACCTCACCCGTGATGTCCCGGTGGTCAACCCCTCGGCGCAGGCGGCCGTGATTCGCGAGCAGCTGCACGCGCAGCGGTATGCTTGCCTGTCGCACCTCGCCGTCTGCGAGGACAGCCGCTTGCTGGGCCTGATCCGAATAGAAGATGTGTTGGCCGCCCCCGCTCATGTCACTGCAGCGCAGCTGATGGACAACGAGCCGCCGGTGGTCGCCCCGGGGCTGGATCAGGAACAGGCCGCCTGGAAAGCGGTGCAGCACGAGGAGGCGGCGCTCGCGGTGGTGGATGGTGAAGGGCACTTTCTGGGCATCATCCCCCCGCATCGCCTGCTCGGCATCCTGCTGGCCGAGCACGAGGAGGACCTCGCCCGCCTCGGCGGCTTCCTCAAGCAGAGCGACCGCGCCCGCACCACCTCGGAAGAACCGGTGCTGCGCCGCTTCCTGCACCGCCTGCCGTGGCTGCTGCTGGGGCTTGGCGGCGCCATCCTGGCCGCGCAGATCGTCGGCGGCTTCGAGCATCAGCTCAGCGAATTGGTGTTGCTGGCCTTCTTCGTCCCCGGCATCGTGTATCTCGCCGACGCCGTCGGCACCCAGACCGAGACCGTGGTGGTGCGCGGACTCTCGCTCGGCATCCCCATCCGCCGTGTCCTCAGACGGGAGATCCTCACCGGCCTGATGATCGGCCTGACCTTGGCCCTGGTTGCCTGGCCGGTCATCGGCTGGCTGTGGGGCGACGAGAAGGTCGCCCTTGGCGTGGCCCTGTCCATTTTCGCCGCCTCCTCGGTGGCGAGCCTGGTCGCCATGATCCTGCCTTGGGTACTCGACCGGCTGGACGTCGATCCGGCCTTCGGCAGCGGCCCGCTGGCCACGGTCATCCAGGATCTGCTGTCGATCCTGATCTACTTCGCCATCGTCACCACGGTGGTGCTGTAGCCGACCTACAACCACCCGCTGCGCTTGAACCAGCGGTGCAGTCCCACCCCGATCCCCACCGTCAAGCCCAGCACGAGGGGGTAGCCCCACGGCCATTTCAGCTCCGGCATGTTTTCGAAGTTCATGCCATAGAGGCTGAACAGCATGGTCGGCACGGCAAGGATCGCACCCCAGCCGGCCAGCTTGCGCACCACCACGTTTTGCTGGTGCGCGGCAAGGGCGAGCTGGAGATGGGCCAGTCCGATATGCTCCTCGCGCAGGGTGTCCAGGCTGCCGAGCAGGCGCACGAGGTGGTCGTGCACATCGCGCAGGTAAGGGCGCAGCGGAGGGGTGATCAGCTCCGGGTGCAGGGTGGCAAGCTGGCGGCTGATCTCCTCCAGCGGCACGGCCACGGCACGCAGGCGCAGCATGTCGCGCTTGAGCTCGTGCAGTTGGGCGAGGGTCTCCATCTCCTGCATGCGGCCGGCGATCACCCGCGCCTCCAGCTCCTCCAGACGCGCGGCGAAGCGATCCGCCATGGGCAGGTAGCCATCCACCGTGGAGTCCAGCACCGCGTGCAGGGCCGCCCCCATGCCGCGCCCCAGACGCTCGGGCAACTGCTGGAAGCGGCGCTGGGCGGCCAGGCCGACATCCGCCTCGCCGTGGTGGATCAGCAGGGCGAAGCGCGGCGCGATGAAGACATGCACCTCGCCGAGATCGATGCCCTCCCCGGCCATCAGGGCCGGCTTGAGCACGAGGAACAGCACCTCGCCGAAGCTCTCCAGCTTGGGCCGCTGCTCGGCATGGCGCACATCCTCCATGGCCAGCTCGTGCAGGCCGAACAGCCCCTGCAGGTGCTCGACCATGGCATGGTCAGGCTCGACCATTTCCAGCCACAGGAAGCCCTGCGGATCCTGCAGCAGCGCCGGCACGGCTTCCAGCACACAAGGCCCCTGCGCCCGTCCGGCGGACCAGGACTGGCAGCCGAGCAGACCGGGGTGGCCGGGCAGGGTCGGGTCAGTTTCCAGCAGCATCATTCACCTCCTGCACCAGGATGGCCGCAGCCATGCCGGCATCCAGCACATGCAGCGCGCCACCGACCCGAATCATCAGCGGACCGTTGAACGGCGCGCGCTCCTCCACACGCACCACCGCCCCCGGGGTCAGGCCGAGGTCCGCCAGGTAGCGCAACTCCTCCGGGCTCCGCTCGTGCAACCGAGCCACCCGTAGGGCCCCCCCACGGGGCGCATCGGCCAGCGCGCACAGGGCGCGCGGCTCATGCAGGTCCGCATGGGGCGCCGGGATGGGCGATCCGTGCGGGTCGCTCGCCGGGCGGCCGAGCACCTCCCACATGCGGTTGACCACCCGCTCGGAGACGCTGTGCTCCAGCACCTCCGCCTCCGCGTCCACCTCGTCCCAGGACAGTCCCAGCACCTGCACCAGGAACTGCTCGACGATGCGGTGGCGGCGGATGGTCTCCACCGCCACCCGGCGCCCGGCCGCGGTCAGGCGCACGCCCTGGTAGGGGATGTGCTCGATCAGCCCCTCGGCGGCCAGCTTCTTCACCATCCCGGTGACCGAGGGCTGGGCCACCTTCAACCGTTCGGCCAGTGCGGAGGTCGAGACCGGCTCCGCGGTGTCCCCGGCCAGCTTGTAGACGGCCTTGAGATAGTCCTGGAGGGCACGGCTGCTCATGGAGGTGGAGGGCAACGATAGGAAGAATTCATGAACCTTATCACTTTCCTGCATTTGACCGCGTGCGTCGGCTTGCCCTAGATTGTCCAAATCTCTTTTTTAGTCTTGCCTAATTTGATGAGCGACCTCCCCCGCGCCCAAGACCGCCCGATCGTGCGTCCCTTCTGGTTCTATCTTGGGCCCGCCTTCCTGGTGTCCGTGGGCTACATGGACCCGGGCAACTGGGCCACGTCACTCGAGGCTGGCAGCCGCTATGGCTATGCCCTGCTGTGGGTCATCACCCTCGCCAGCCTGATCGCCATCCTCATGCAGCTGCTGGCCGCGCGGCTCGGGGTGGCGACGGAACGGAACCTGGCCCAGCTGATCGCCGAACGCTACCCAGGCTGGCGCGCCAAGGCGCTGCTCACCACCGCGGCGCTGGCAATGATGGCGACTGATCTGGCGGAATTTCTGGGCGTGGCGGTGGCGCTGAACATGTTGTTCGACATTCCATTGCCGGTCGCGGTGGTGCTGACCGTGTTCGATGTGCTGCTGATCCTGTGGCTGGAGCGCTTTGGCTTCCGCTGGGTGGAAATGACCATCATTGCCTTCGTCGCCACCATCAGCCTGGGCTACGTGGTGGAACTCCTCATCATCCAGCCTGACATGGCCGCCGTGGCCTCCCACGCCTTCCTGCCGAACGGGACCATCAGCGACAGCACGGCCCTGTTCATCGCCCTCGGGATCATCGGCGCCACCGTCATGCCGCACAACATCTTCCTGCACTCCTCGCAAGTGCTGACCCGGTTGCGGGACACCAACCTCGACAAGCGCAGGATCTACGGCATCCTCAAATGGGACACCGTGGGGGCGCTGCTCGCCGCGTGGATGGTCAACTCCGCCATCCTCATCACCGCCGCCGCGGCCTTTCACGAACAGGGCCTCATGATCACCGACCTCGACCAGGCCTATGTCACCCTGGGGCCCCTGTTCGGCGAGGCGGCCGCGCTGACCTTCGCCATCGCCCTTTTGGCTTCGGGGGTGGCCAGCTCCACCACCGCGACCCTGGCCGGCCAGATCGTGTTCGAGCCCCTGCTCGGCCGGCCGGTCAACATCGCCAGGCTGCGCCTGACGCTCCGGCTCTTGACCATGATCCCCGCGGTGATTGCCATTCTCCTGAGCGCCAAACCCCTGAGCCTGCTGGTGTTGTCGCAGGTGATCCTGTCCATGCAGCTGCCGTTCACCCTGCTGCCCTTGATCCTCCTGGTCTCCAATCGGTCCCTGATGGGCGAGATGACCGCCCCGCGCTGGATGGTGGGGCTGGCCTGGGCCTGTGCGCTGCTCATCATCGCCCTGAATCTTGGCTTCCTGTTCAGCGGCGAGTGACGAGGCCGGGCGAATTACTTGGTGGCGGCGCGCTCGATGGCCTCGCCCCCCTTCTTGATGTCCTTGCCGATCCCCTCGAAGGTATTGCAGGCGGACAGGAGCAGGGTGGCGAGGACGAGGATGGATGCTGCTTTCACGATGATCTCCTTGGCATGAGAATCCGGGCCGCCAGGCGGACCGCGTGGTTCAATGCTAACAAGAGCACCAGGCTCGCGCCGAGCCAGAGGGCGCCGATGAAACCGAACAGGTTCGGCGCCTGCATCAGGCTGCTCATGAGCGAGTCCTGGTAGTAGAAAAACCACGGGTGGTCGGGCGGGAAGACCCAGCGGTGCCAGGCATAGAAGACCTCGACCGGCCCGAGCGCGAATAATGCGCCAGCAAGAACCGCAAGACCGGCCAAACTGCCGGCCAGCAGCCGCCCCGCCCGCGGAACGGGAACGTGCCCGAGGCTGAGCAGAAGCGCAAGGACCGCCCAGCCCGCAAGCGCCAGCAGGCCAGCGCGCTCCCCACTCTCGACGAGATGCGCCACATCGCGCAGGTGGGTGACCTCGTCCCGGGTCAGCAGCCGCCCCAGTTCACGGCCCTGCGGGTCGTGGTAGCGCAGCTCCTCCAGGCCCTTGCCGCCATGGCGGACGGCCTCGGCGATGGCCGCGAACAGCCGGGCATGCTCGGCCGCATCGGTCCGGGTGAAGTCCTGCCGCCCATGGCGATTCTGGGGCACGTAGGTGCTGAGCGTGGCAGGAATGTCGAGCAGGCGATAGCCCGCGGGATAGAGGAAATCGACCTTCGCCAACAGCAGCCAGGCGAGCCACAGCGCGGCAGGCCAGAGCAGGATCCCGTAGGCCGTGACCGCCAGTCCCCGCACGGCTCGCGGCATCAGGCCTCGCCGGAAGCGTGGCGGCGGGCCAGCTCGACGTAGTAGTCGGCGGAGTAGCCGAGGTATTCCAACTCCTCGTCGGTCAGCGGGCGCACCTTGCGCGCCGGCGCGCCGAGCCAGAGGTAGCCGCTCTCCAGTTCCTTGCCGGGCGGCACCACGCTGCCCGCGCCGACGATCACCTCGCGCCGGATCACCGCCTCGTCGAGCACCACGGCGCCCATGCCGATCAGGCAGCGCTCCTCGATGGTGCAGGCATGCAGCACGGCCTTGTGGCCGACGGTGACATCGCTGCCGACGATCACCGGCGCGCCGCGCGGATTGAAGCGGCTGGCGTGGGTGACGTGAATGATCGTCCCGTCCTGCACGTTGGTCCGGGCGCCAATCTCGATGCGGTTGATGTCGCCGCGCAGCACGCTCATCGGCCAGATCGAGGCATCCCTCCCGAGGTGCACCTGCCCCGTGACCAGGGCGGTGGGGTCAACCCAGGCGCCGGCCTCAAGCATGGGCATGTGGCCCTCGAAACGTCGGATGGTCATCGGCATCGCTCCAGAAACATGCCGGGATGATAACCTCTCGAGCCCCTAATCAGAACGATGCCCCTCATGTTTGCGCAGCTGTATCAACGCCTTGGCCTCTACGCCCGCCTGACCCGGCTGGATCGGCCGGTCGGCTGGGTCCTGCTCTTGTGGCCGACCCTGCTCGCCCTGTGGCTGGCGGCGGACGGCGTGCCCAAGGCGCTGAATCTTGCCGTGTTCGTCGCCGGGGTGGTGCTGATGCGCTCGGCCGGCTGCGCCATCAACGACTACGCCGACCGCGGCTTCGACGCCCACGTCGCGCGCACCCGCGAACGCCCCCTCGCCGCGGGGTTGATCCAGCCCTGGGAGGCACTGATGGTGTTCGCCGTGCTGGCGCTCGCCGCCTTCGGCCTCGTCCTGCTGCTCGACCCGCTGGTGCTCAAGCTATCCGTGGTCGGCGTGCTGCTGGCGGCGAGCTACCCCTTCATGAAGCGCTGGCATCACCTGCCGCAGCTGCACCTCGGCATCGCCTACTCCTGGGCCATTCCGATGGCCTATGCCGCCGAAAAGGGCACGCTCGATCTCACCGCCATGCTGCTGTTTGCCGCCAATGTGCTGTGGACGGTGGCCTACGACACCATGTATGCCATGGCCGACCGGGAGGACGATGTGAAGATCGGGGTAAAATCCACCGCCATCCTGTTCGGCCGCTTCGACCGCCTGATCATCGGCGGGCTTCAGCTCGCCACCCTCCTGCTGCTCGCCCTGGTCGGCCTGCGCGCGGGGCTCGGCTGGGCCTACGGCGCGGGCCTCTTGGCCGCCGCGGGCTTTGCCCTGTGGCAGCAGTGGCTGATCCGCAAACGCGAGCCGGTCGCCTGTATCGCGGCGTTCAAGAACAACCAGTGGTTCGGCATGGCGGTGTTCGTCGGGCTGGCGGTGGATCTGGCTTGGAAATGAGTGAATCAGCAAATCCTCGGCAGCGGGTCCTCCACCAGTTCCGGCAATAGCCGCTCGCCGAGCTCCGTCTCCAGCACCACCCAGGCGGGGGTTGATTCGATACGACCGATCATGGCCGCCCCCTCGCCTTCCGGCAGAGCGTGCCACGCATCGAGCAGGGCTTGCGCGTGCTGCGGTGCGACCAGCGCCACCACCCGGCCCTCGCAGGCCAGGTAGAGCGGATCGAAGCCGAGCAGCTCGCACACCCCGGCAACCTCCGGGCGCACCGGAAGGGCCTCCTCGAACAGGCGCACGCCGAGGCCGGTCGCGGCGGCGATCTCGTGCATCACGGTGGCGAGCCCCCCGCGCGTCGGGTCTCGCATGAAGCGCAGCCCCTCGAACGCCATGGCCGCCTGGACGAGCGGCAGCACGCTGGCGGAGTCCGATTTCAAGGCCGCACGCAGGCCGAAGGCCTCGCGCGCCAGCATCACCGCCGCGCCGTGATCGCCCACCGGGCCGCTGACCAGCACGGTATCCCCCGGGCGGATCGCGTCCAGCCCCAGTGCGGGCCCCGGCAGGCGCTCGCCCAGCCCCGTCACCGTCAGGTAGAGGCCGCTGCCCTCGCCGCGCGGCACCACCTTGGTATCCCCCGCCACCACCCGCACCCCGCAGCCCCGCGCGGCCTCGGCCAGATCAGTCACCACCCGCTCGAGCACCGCCAGCGGCAGCCCCTCCTCGATGATGGCGGCGAGGGTCAGGAAACGGGCCCGCCCACCACTGACCGCCAGGTCGTTGACCCCCCCGTGCACCGCCAGGCTGCCGATGCTGCCACCGGGGAATTCGAGCGGCTGCACGGTGAAGCCATCGGTGGACACCATCAACCGCCCCGTTGCCCAGGGCAGCTCCGCCGCATCCAGACGAGTGTCCGGGGCAAGCTCGCCCAGCCGCTCGGCAAAGACCTGCTCGATCAGCTCGCGCATCAGGCGCCCGCCGTTGCCGTGCGCCAAGGTGATCTGCGTCATGCCTCATGCTCCGTGAAATGGGCCTCGACCAGCTGGCCGAAGGCAAGGCCCGCATCATTGACCGGCACCTTGGAAGGGAAGACGACCTCCACACCCTCCGCCGCAGCGCCTGCGTGGATGAGTTCGACCAGGAGGCGATTCTGCATCACCCCGCCGGTCAACCCCAGCGTGGGCACGGCCAGACGGCGGGCAAGTTCCAGGGCCGCCTTCGCCAGGCTTGCGTGGAAGGCCCGGGCGCGCTCGGCCACGGCAAGCGAGGCATCCCGCAGCAGGGGCACGAGCGGGGCCCAGTCGAGGCGCAGCAGCCCCTCGGCATCGTCCTGCCAGACGAGGGGGATGCCCTGGATAGGGCGGGCGTGCACGGCGGCGGTCTCCAGACGCATGGCCGCCTCGCCCTCGTGACTGGCCTCACGGCACAGGTCGAGCAGGGCGGCCGCGCCGTCGAACAGGCGTCCCATGGAGCTCGTGGCCGGGGTGTTCAGGCCGCGCGCAAGGGCCTGACGCAGCAGCCCGACCTCCACTCCCGGCGGGGCAAGGCCGGCCACCTCCAGCCCCGTCGCCCAGGCCATCCCGAGCGCGCTGCGCCAGGGCTCGCGTGCGGCGCGCTCGCCCCCGGGCAGGGGAAAGGGGTGCAGGCTGGCCACCCGCCGCCAACGGCCGGGACAACCGAGCAGGGCCTCGCCCCCCCACAGGCTGCCATCCTCCCCAAGCCCCAGCCCGTCCCAGGCCAGCACCAACATCTCGCCGGGCTCCACCCCCCGGGCCTGCCAGAGCTCGGCATAGAGGGCGGAGGCATGCGCGGCATGGTGCTGCACCGCAAGGCAGGGCAGAGGCTGGCTTTGCGCCCAGCGGCTGGCGGCATACCCCGGATGCCGGTCATGCACGATGCGCTCGGCACGCACCCCGTAGAGCGCCTGCAAGCCCTCGATCATGGCCGCGAAACGCTGCAGCGCACGTGGGCTGTCCAGCTCGCCGACATGCGGCGAGAGCACGGCCCTGCGCCCCCAGCCCAGCGCCACGGCATTCTTCATCTGCCCGCCCACCGCAAGCCGCGGCCGTGCGAAGGCAAACGGTACGTCGAGCTCCAGCGGGGCATCCCCCCGCCCCAGACGCAGGGGGCTTGCGCGTCCTGCGATCACGCGCCGCAGCGGATCGTCCACCGGCCTGATAATCGGCCGGTCGTGGTGGAGGAAGGCATCGGCGATGCCGGCGAGCCGCGCCTCGGCGTCCGCCTCATCCCATACCAAAGGTTCACCGGAGCGGTTGCCGGAGGTGGCGACGAGCGGTCCGCCGAAGTCATCCAAAAGCACGTGGTGCAGCGGGCTTGAGGGCAACATGACGCCGATTTCGGCCAACCCCGGAGCGATGCCTTCCGCAAGGCCTGCTTCGAGATCAGGAGCCAAAGCCCCTCCCCCCTCTCCCTCAGTACACGATGGCTTTTCGAGGAACCTTTCAACGGCGCGCGGACGCAGAAGCACAATGGGGCGCGCGCTGGACGTCAATGCCTCTTCCTCGACCCGATCCAGCTCGAAACCCCAGCGCACCAGTTCCAGCCCATCCGCACCCGACCAGGGGTACATGACCGCCAGCGGCTTGCTTGGCCTGCGCTTGCGCTCGCGCAGGCGATGGACGGCCGCCTCGCTGCGCGCATCGCACATCAGCTGGTAGCCTCCCACACCCTTGAGCGCCAGAATACCGCCCGCGCGCAAGAGCGCCACGGCGGCGGCGAGTGCCAGCGCATCGCCGTCCACCCTGCCCCGTCCGTCCACGAACCCCAGGCGCGGCCCGCAGTCCGGGCAGGCGATGGCCTCGGCATGGAAGCGACGCTCGTTGGGATCATCGAACTCCCTCTGGCAGGCCGCGCAGAGGGTAAAAGCCGCCATGCCGGTGCGTGCGCGATCCCACGGGAGCGTAGCCATGAGGCTGTAACGCGGTCCGCACTCGGCGCAGGCGATAAAGGGGTGACGGTGACGCCGGCTGCTCGGGTCGCCCAGCTCGGCAAGGCAGGCCGGACAGGGTGGGAGGTCGAGCGGGGCGGAGGCGACGTCGCACGCTCCGGGCAGGCTTCCGCGGATGCGAAAGCCCACCTGGCCGGTCAAAGCCACCGGCTCGGTCCATGGGCGGACATCGGGAATCGCTTGCTGGAGATGGGCGAAGAAGGCCTCCAGGGCCTCCTCTTGCCCCTCGACCACCCCCTCGACCCGCCCGCCGACATTGGCCACCTCCCCCGCCAGCTCCAAGGCATGGGCCAGGCGGGCGATGGCAGGGCGCAGGCCACGGCCTTGCACCCGTCCCTCAAGGCGAAAGCGGCGGGCCTGCCTCATGCCGCCCGGCGCACGCCCCCGGCCCAGGCGATGTGGCAGGCCCCCTCGTCCGACACCATGCACGGCCCGACGGGGCTGCGCGGAGTGCAGGCGGCGCCGTACAGCGGGCAGCCCTGCGGGCGGACGCGCCCCAGCACCACCTCCGCGCAGGCGCAGCCGGGCGGCATCTCGCCCGCGCGTCGGCGCGGCGCATCGGGCATAGGGAACTTCAGGCGGGCATCGAGAGGGGCCCAGCCCCGCGGCAGGGCGAAGCCGGAGCGCGGAATCACACCGATCCCGCGCCAGGGCGCATCCTCGGTCTGCAGCACCGCATCCAGCAGGTGGCGCGCGACAGGGTTGCCGTGCGGGCGGACCACTTCCGGATACAGGTTCTCCAGTTCGGCGCGCCCCTCGGCGAGCTGCACCAGCACCGCATGCAGGGCGGCGAGGATACCCTCGGCGGAGAAGCCGGCCACCGCCACCGGCAGGCCGTGCCGCCCGGCAACGAAGCGCCACTCCTCCGCCCCCATCACGGCCGCCACGTGACCCGGCGCGACCAGGGCATCGAAGCCGGGCCGGCCGGTCTCGAGCAGCATCGCCACCGCCGGCCAGGTGCGACGCGCAGCGAGCAGCACGGACAGGTTGTCTGGCAGCCCGCCGGCCGCGAGCAGGGCTGCCACGGGGGCAGTGGTGGTCTCGAAGCCCGCGGCGAGGAACACCACCTGCCGCCCGGGATGGGCACGGGCGATGCTCGCCACCTCCTGTGGCGCGGCCACGGCACGCACGTCCGCACCGGCGGCGCGCGCCTCGAGCAGCGAGCGCGTCTCCCCCTTCGGCAGGTTAACCGGCACCCGCAACAGGTCGCCGAAGGCCGCCAGGATCACGCCTTCGTCGAGGGCCAGACGGATGGCATGGTGGATGTCCTCCTCCGGGCAGACGCACACCGGGCAGCCGGGACCGGCGATCAGCTCGATCCCCTCCGGCAGGGCGCGGCGCAGGCCGCTCTGGGTGATGGTGCGCTCGTGACCGCCACAGACGTTCATCACCCGCACGCCGCCCTCCGGCACGGGAAGGGCACGGATGCGCGCCATCCAGTCCCTTGCCGTGAGGCTCATGCCCTGAGCACGCCGTAATGGGGGCGCGCAGCGGCGGGACGGGGACGGCGCAGGGCCGCGTGCTGTGTCCGCAGCCAGTCGAGCCAGGCGGCCATCCCCTGCCCGCGCCGGGCGGACAGACTCAAGAGCGGAGCGGCGCTGGCCAGGTCGCGCAGGCAGGCATCCGCGCGCGCCGGGTCGAAATCGTCCAGCACCGGCAGCAGGTCCGCCTTGGACAGCACGACCAGATCCGCGGCGCGGAACATGACCGGGTACTTGGCCGGCTTGTCGTCGCCCTCGGTGGCCGACAGCAGCACCACATTGCTGTGCTGGCCAAGATCGAAGCTCGCCGGGCAGACCAGGTTGCCCACGTTTTCGATGAACAGGATGTCGATGCCGGAGAGGTCCATGCCATGCAGGGCGTCGTGCACCATGTGCGCATCGAGATGGCAGGCCTGGCCGGTGCCGATCTGCAGGGCAGGCACGCCGTGCGCGGCGATGCGGCGGGCGTCGTTGTCGGTGGCGAGATCGCCCACCAGCACCGCGCAGGCAAGCTCCCCACGCAGGGCCTTGACTGTGGCCTCCAGCAGCAGGGTCTTGCCCGAGCCCGGCGAGGACATCAGGTTCACCGCCAGCACGCCATGGCGCTCGAAGTGGGCGCGATTGTGCGCGGCCATGCGATCGTTCTCCGCCAGCAGGCCCTCTAGCACCGGCACGGCATGCGCGGCGGCGATAGTGTCCCGGTTGCCCGGGGTGATCGAGCAGCCGCAGGTGTCACACATCCACTTTCTCCTCCAGCTCCAGGCTGACCAGCAGCAACTCATCGCCGCCCACAAGGCGGGTGTCCGCGCCGCCGCAGGCCGGGCAGCGCAGGCGGTTGGGCGAGGCCTCTCCCTCGTGACCGCAGGCCAGGCACTGGATGCGCACCGGCACGGACTCGATCACAAGTTCCGCCCCTGCCGCGGGCGTGCCCGCCAGGGCCTGCGGGAAGGCCTGAGCGAGCAGGGCCGGCTCCACACCGGAGAGCGGGCCGATACGCACCGTCACCCGTCGCACGCGGGCATCCCCGTGCGCCCCGGCCACCCGGCCGACCTGGCGCAGCAGGGCGCGGGCCACGGACAGCTCATGCATCCCGCGGGTCTGCGGGGGCCTGCATCGCGCGCCACAGGGCCCAGGCCTCGCCCGCCGCACCCGCATCCACCCTCTGGATGGCATAGCCGACATGGACCATGACGAAGTCCCCCGCTGTCAGCACCTGCCCCTGCAGGAGGAACAGGCTGACCTCGCGCTCCACGCCCTTGGCGCGGCACACGGCGCTGTCGCCGTCGAGGCGGACGATCTGCATGGGGATGGCAAGGCACATGGGGCTAATCCAAAAATTCCGAGACCACGCCGGGCAGGGTTCCTCTCGACAAGGACGGAGTGGTTGACATGGCATTCCATGGGCGTGGCCCATGTGGGGGCGGCGCCCCCGCCGCGATCAAGCGCCGCGATATCGGCCCGGGGGCGGGCCTCCTACAGCACATCCTCTCGCAACCCCAAGGTGCCTGCTACACAATAATGTAGCAAGCCCCCAGCCGAAGAACGTTGCCATGCGCCTCCCTCCGCTTGTCCTGCTTCTGCTCCTGCCCATGCTGGCCCAAGCCCACGGCTTGCACGACCACGGCGGCGGCTTATTGGCGGGACTCGCCCACCCCCTGCTTGGCCTCGACCACCTGCTTGCCGCCTTGGCCGTCGGGCTGTGGGCGGGCGCGGCCGCGGGGCCAGCCCGCCTCGGCCTGCCGCTGGCCTTCACCCTCATCCTCCTGTTCGCGGCGGCCTTCGGCCATGGCGGCACCTCGTCCCTGGCGCCCTGGATCGAGCCTGGCATCGCCAGCTCTCTGCTGGCCCTCGGCCTGATGCTGGCTATGCGCGTCACCCCCCATCCCGTGCTCGCCGCGCCCCTGCTGGTGCTGCTCGCCGTGACCCACGGCCTGGCCCATGGGACGGAGGGCCCGTCCGCTGACCTCACCGCCTACCTGACCGGTCTTGGAGCGACCACCCTCGGCCTTCACCTTGTGGGCCTCACGCTCGCCCGCCTGCTGCCGGAGGGCATCACGCGCCTTGCCGGAGCGGGGGTACTGGGGAGCGGTCTGTGGGCGCTGTTTTAAGCTGTTTTAAGCTGGCTCAGCAGGCGATCCGCAAGCCGCTTGGCCGCCGCCTCGACTGCGGGGCTTAGGCCCTCACCCGTCAGTTGGCCGAGTTCGATACCGTGGATCTCCAGCCTGGCAGGACGAGCACGGAGGGCACGCGCCAGTCGCAGGGCCTCCGCCAATCCGAAACCATGGCTGGAGAGCCCGACGGGCAGGCGTTCCGCCTCCTCGGGCGTGAGCCGGTACACGGTGCCGGGGGGCTGACCGCCGCGCACCGCGTCGATCAGGATCACGGCCTCCACGCCCTGCAGAAAGTTCAACAGCCCCACCCCCGGCCGGTCCAGCGCCAGAAACTCCACGCCGCCCCCTGACGGGAGCCGCGCGCGCAGCTGATCGATCACCCACCAGCCGACGGCATCATCGCCGAAGGGCGAGCCCAGGCCAATGACACGCAGGGCTCGCCTCTCCCCGCCCGAAGGCTCAGGGCACGTCAGCACGCTTCCCCTGGCCCCCTGCTCATTGGCCCTTTTCGGCGGCGAAATACCAGAAGGGTGCCGGGACATCCGGCAGGCGGATGCCCTGGGCGCGTGCGCGCGCCTGCATCTCCTTGTGGAGGTCGACGATGAAGCGGATCTGATCTTCAGCAGTGGGCAGGGCGCGCAGCTTGTCGACGTTCTTGCGGTATTCATCCTCGCTCATCAGCCGCCAGCTGTAGATCATGTCCCCAAGGCCGATGCCCGCACCGGTCATGGAGTTGCCGCCCCAGTCGGCGATCCCGGCCAGCTGTTGCCTGGCGCGCGCCTGGATGGTGCGGAAGTGCTCACGGTAGAAGCGTTCACGCTCCTGCTCCGTCTTCAATCCGGCAAGCTTCTGACGGTACTGCGCGATCTCGTCCGGCGTCATGAGATCGGCACCGTAGATCTGGTAGCCGTAAGGGTCGCTCGTCTCGGCGAGCGGGGCGCGCTGCTGCTTGGCACGCTCCATCATCTGCGCATGGTGCTCCACCATGAACTTGAGCTGCTCCTCGGCCGTAGGCAGGGCTCGCAGCTTGTCGATGTAGGCCGCCCGTTCCGCGTCACTCATGAAACGCCAGCCGTAGACGATGTCTCCGAGGCCGAAGATGACGCCACCCTCGCCCCGCGTATAGCCAGCCCAGTCGGCGAGGGTCGCGCCGCGGGCGCGGGCGCGCTCGGCGATCTTGCGATAATGCTCGAGGCGGAAGGCGGAAAGCTCCTCGGCGTTACGGCAGGCCTTCAGCTCGCGCAGGTAGTCTTGTTTCTCCTGGTCCGTCATGAGGTCCGCGCCGTAGATCTGCACCGGCTCATCCTGCGCCATTGCGGGCACGGCACCCAGGGCAAGGACGGCGCTCAGCGCCGCCGCGATCAATGTCTTGCGATGCATGGCTGATCTCCTCACTCGGTTATCACAGTCAGGACTATAGGAGACGATCCTCCCATTCGCAGGAAATCAACGTCGCTCGACGTCGAGCTCGAGAAAGTGGGTGGCGCAGGAGATGCACGGGTCGTAGTTGCGGATCACCGTCTCGGCGCGCAGGCGCAGGGCATCGTCCGGCGCATCGAGGCCGAAGGCGAGCAGACTGCGGTGCAGGTCCTCCTCGATGCGCGCCTGGTTCTGGCTGGTGGGCGGCACGATGCGCGCCGCGCGGACGATGCCCTCCCCGTCCAGCGCGTAGCGGTGCCAGAGGATACCGCGCGGGGCCTCGGTCGCGCCGAAGCCGACCCCGGCGCGCAGCCGCACCTCGACATGAGGGGATGCAGGCAGGCTGTAGGCCTCCAGCAGGCGGATGGCCTCGAGCAGGGCGAGGTGGATCTCCACCGCGCGCGCCACCACGCTGTGGAACATGTTGCGGCTGGGGAAGCGGATGCCGGTCGCCTCGAGCAGGGCGCGGGTGGCGGGCGGCAGGCGGTCGAGGTTGAGGTTGAGCCGGGCGAGCGGGCCGACCAGGTAGGGCTCGCCGTGCAGGAGGGCGAACAGGGCGGTCGAGTGCGGGCGGTGTTCCTCGGCGAAGTGCTGCTCGAAGTCCGCCGGGGCGATGTCGAGCCCTTGGCTCGAGACGATCCGCCCCACCGCCATGGGATAGTCCGTGGGATGGCGCAGGGCCACGCTGACGAAGTCCTGCGCATCCTCGGGCAGCGGCAGGGCAGCCGTCCAGCCGATCAGGGCCTCCGCCGCGGGCAGGGCCTCGCGCAGCCTCGCCAGCATGGATTCCACCTCCGCCACGGAGGGGGCATGGTGGAAGCCGCCCACGCAGGCGCCGACCGGATGCACGGAGCGACCGCCGAACAGGCGGATCAGGTCGTTACCGAGCCCCTGCAAGGACAGGCCGCGGCGCACCACCTCCGGATGGTCGGCAGCCATCGCCACCGCGCTGCCGTAGCCGAGGAAATCCGGCGCGGCCAAGAGGTGGATGTGCAGGGCATGGCTCTGGATCCATTCGCCGCAGTAGAACACCCTCCGCATGGCCTGCACCCATGGCCCCGGATCGAGACCGAAGGCATCCTCCAGCGCACTGGCCGCGCTCATCTGGTAGGCGACCGGGCAGATGCCGCAGATGCGCGCGACGATGTCCAGCACCTCGGTGTAGCGGCGACCTTCGAGGAACTTCTCGAAGTAACGTGGCGGCTCGAAGATGTTGAGCGCAAGCGTTTCGATGCGGCCCTGCTCGATGCGCAGGCGCAAGGCCCCCTCTCCCTCCACGCGGGTGAGGGCCGGGACGTGGATGGACACCGTGCGTTCAGTCATCGGCGAATCCCGGGCGGTAGTGCGCAAGCCCGGCCTCGTGGAAGACCGGGGCCTGACTGTTGATGAACAGGAAGCGGCGCGCAATGTCGGCAGGCGGCAGGCCCAGACCCTCCAGCCGGCGGGCCAGCGCGGCGGTGTTGGGGTTCTCCGCCGGACCGAAGCAGGCATAGCAGTCGCGCCCGAAGCGCGGGCACAGGGCACCGCATCCCGTGCGCGTCACCGGCCCCATGCACGGCATGCCCTGGGTGACCATCACGCACACGGCCTGCTGGCGCTTGCACTCCATGCAGACCTTGTCGCGTGTATCCACGGGCGCCACGCCGAACAGCAGCTGGCGCACCGCGGCCAGCACCTGACGGCCGTTGACCGGGCACCCCCAGAGTTCGAAGTCGACCCGCACATGGGCACGGATCGGCTCGGCATGGGCCAGGGTGCGGATGAACTCGGGCCGGGCGTAGATCGCCCGCTTCCAGTCCTCATTCGACTCATCCAGATTGCGCAGGGCCTGCAACCCGCCAGCGGTCGCGCAGGCGCCGAGGGTGACGAGGAAACGGCTCTTCTCGCGCACCGTGTGGATGCGCTCGACCTCCTCCGGGGTGGAAATGCTGCCCTCGACGAAGGCGATATCCACCTCGGCCTCCTCGTCCGCCATGCCTGCCTCAAGGAAGTGGCGGATGTCGACCAGGCCGGCGAGAGTCAAAAGATCCTCGCCCGCGTTGAGGAAGGCAAGCTGGCAGCCGTCGCAGGAGGAGAACTTGTGCACCGCGATGCTCGGCTTCGACATTCAGAACCCCCTCGTGCCGAGCAGGTCGCGGATCTCGGGCCAAGCGAACACCGGGCCGTCCCGGCAGACGAAGCGGGCACCGAACTGGCAGTGGCCGCAATGCCCCACCGCGCACTGCATGTTGCGCTCCATGCTGAGAAAGACATCCTCTTCGGCCACGCCCCGCTCGATCAGGCCCACGGCTGCGGCCTTCATCATGCCCTCCGGGCCGCAGAGCATGGCGATGGCGCCTCCGGGCTCGAGCTGGAGCCGGTCGAACAGGGCCGTCACCAGCCCGACATGCCCGCCCCAGCCCGGCGCGGCCACGTCGGCGGCAAGCCAGACCTGCATGTCGGGCATACGGGACCAGGCGTCGTACTGCGCGCGCCAGATCAGGTCATCGGCGTGCTTCACGCCCTGGATGATGGTCAGGCGACCGTAATGTTCACGCCGGCGCAGGATGCGGTGGATGATGGACACGGAGGGCGCACAACCGAGGCCGCCGGTCACCACCACTACGTCGCGCCCCTCCGCCTCGGTGAGCGGCCAGCCCCGGCCAAACGGCCCACGCAGGCCGATGCGCTCACCCACCTTGAGCGCGGCCAAACCGCGCGTCACCCGCCCCACGGCGCGGATGGTGTGGGTGAGCAGGCCGTCGCCCGCATCATCGCCGACGATGGAGATGGGCACCTCGCCCACCCCGTACAGGTAGAGCATGTTGAACTGCCCGGGCGCGAAGGCATACGGCCCACCGTCGAGCAGGCGCAGACGCAGGGTGAACACGGTCGGCGTCTCCTGGATGCGCTCGATGATCTCGGCCTCGCGCGGCAGGTAGGGGTTCATGCGCCCCCCTCCCCACCCGTCCCGCAGATCGCCGCCGCCTCCTCGGTGAGGTCGATGCCGACCGGGCACCAGGCGATGCAACGTCCGCAGCCCACGCACCCGCTGCGACCGTACTGCTCGTGCCAGCTGCCAAGCTTGTGGGTCAGCCACTGGCGATAGCGCGGCGCGGTCTCGGCGCGGATGACGATGCCGTGGATGTAAGAGTGCCCCTCGGTGAAGCAGGAGTCCCACTCGCGCACATGCTCGCTCACCTGGCCGTCGAGCGAGGGGGCATCGTGCTCGGCGTGGCAGAAGCAGGTGGGGCAGACGCTGGTGCAGTTGCCACAGGAGAGGCAGCGCTCGGCCACCTCCCGCCAGCGGGCATGGTCGAGGCGGGCGAACAGGGTGGATTGAAGGTTGCCCGGCGGCAGGCGGCGGGTCTGACGTGCCGCGGCCGCTGCGATCCCGGCCTCGGCCTGAGCGGCTTGGTCAACGGTGGCGAGCTGTAGCGGGAGCTTGCGGGCCATGACCGCGCCGCGCTCGCTGCCCACCTCAACAAGATACCCGTCATCCAGCTCACTCAGGGCGAGATCGAAGCCCCGCTCGGCGCGCGGGCCGTCACCGGTCGAGGCACAGAAACAGGTCTCGGCGGGGTGGGTGCAATGCACGGCGACGATGAACAAACCATCCCTGCGCGCCGCGTAGTAGGGATCGCGGATGGCATCGAGGAAGTGCCGATCCTGCAAGTCGAGGGCGGACAGGTCACAGGCGCGCGCGCCGATCACAGCCAGAGGCGGCTCCCGGGGGATCGTTTCGCGGAACGACATGCCCCCACCTTCATCGCGCCTCGCCCGCCAGAGGGTTTCACGCGAGGAGCACAGGAAGGGCTTGAGCGCCTGCGGGCCGTTGGCCCAGGCAAAGCATCGCTCACCACCACCCTGCTCAAGGCGGTAGCGCCCCGGCTGCTGCACATCCCGCCAGCCCTGCGGCAGATCGGCAACATCGTCCAGATCAGCGTACAGGATGGCGCCCTCGCTCACACGCGGCCCCACCACTCGATACCCCTCGTCGCGAAGGGCGTCAATCAGGGACTGCATGGCATGGCGCGGGAGATAGGTGGCGTGATCCATCAGCAACAGGGCGAGTGGCGTATTGAACTCGAGGTTCCAGAGTAGCTCACTGCGACCATGAGTGCAGAAAAACAAAAAGCCCGCCGAGTCTTTCAGACTCGACGGGCCTTTCAGGGAGACGGGTGCCGATCGACGACCGGCCCCTGTCTTGCCAGCGAGTGTTACTCGCCGACCTTCTTCACGGCGCCGACGGAAACGTCGCCGATGACGGCCTTGCCTTTAACGACCGGCTCTTCCTTCATGCAGTCTTTCATGCAGCGGGCGTTCTTCACGTCCGGACGCGGGTCGGTGTAGTAGTTGTCCTGGGCCGGCATTTTGGTCTTCTTGAGGAAGTCCGCATCGCACACGGCCTTGTCGTCGCTGATAACTTCGGCGATGTACAGGACGTAGCACGTGGTGGCGTAAGCCTCGTCGTTGCTCAGGGACTGCGGCGCGAAGAACGGCATCGCACGACGGATGTAGTCGTACAGGGTCGGTGCGTGGCCCCACAGGTTGTTGATGCCGCGGGCGCCGACGGTGTCCTCGTCAGACTTGGCGTGCTTCTGCAGGATTTCCAGCTTGTCGCCCAGCATCTTCGGGTAGCCTTTGGCCCCCTCGCCGAACTCGCCGTGGCACATCGCGCACTTGGCCTGGTAGATCTTCTCGCCATCCGCGACGGAGCCCTTGCCAGCCGGCAGGTTCTCGCCATCGAAGAAGACGGAGATGTCCCACGGCTTGATGGCCTCGTCGGTGATCTGCTTGCCGATGCCGTCATAGGGACCGGCGAAGGCCATGGAAGAAGCAGCGAACAGCGCTGCCACCAGGGCAGACTTAGAGGTTTTCGATTTGAACATTCTTCACTTCTCCGTTCGCCTCGATCTTCCAGGTCTGGATCGAGTTCTTGTGGTAGATGCTGTTGGTGCCACGTTCCTTGCGCAGCTGACGCAGGGTCGGCTGGGTGTAACCGGTTTCATCGGTCACGCGGCTCATGATCAGGGTCTCTTTGCCATCCCATTCCCACGGCATGGTGAAACGGGTCAGGCACTTGGAGAACACCGGCTCGACCAGCTTGGCCTCTTTCCAGGTCTTGCCGCCATCGACGGAAACGTCCACGGCCTTGACCTTGCCACGGCCGGACCAGGCCAGACCACGCACCTCGTAGGCACCCTTGCCGGGGAGCTTCTTGTCCGGGCAGGGGAAGGTGATGACGGAGTTGGCTTCGTTGATCAGAGTGAACTGACGGAAGCGGCCGTCCGGCATGCCGTCGGTGTAGTGACGGGTTTCCTGATAGGTGACCAGCGGCTTGTTGCTGAACTTGATGCGACGCAGGTGCTTGATGGACAGGTTGGCTTCGCAACCCGGAACCACCAGACGGATCGGGTAGCCGTTCTCCGGACGCAGGGCTTCGCCGTTCTGCGCGTAGGCAACGATGACGTCCTTGTAGATCTTGTCGGCATCGGGAATCGGCTTACCGAACTGATCCTTGGCGCCCGGCAGCGGGATGGAGCGCTGCAGCGCGGAACCATCGGCGCCCTCGGCGTAGAACCAGGTAGCCTCCTTCTTGACGCCAACGGCCTTCATCAGGTCGAGCAGGCTCACGCCCACCCACTCGGAGCAGGAGATCATGCCATGGGTGAACTGCAGGGAGTCCATCTGGACACCACGCCATTCCATACCACCGTTCGCCGGGCACTCCATGAACCATACGCCGGACTTCTGCGGCAGACGCTTGAGGTCCTCGATGGTGAAGATCATCGGCTTCTCGACCATGCCGTGGATCACCAGGCGATGGGTGGCCGGATCGATATCCACGGCGCCGCCGTGATAACGCTCGAAGTGCAGGCCGGCCGGGGTGATGATGCCCTCGAGGTCCTGCAGCGGGGTGAAGCTGATGGACGCGATGGTGTCGGGGGTCAGCCACTCGACGTTACGGCGTACCACATGGGCTTCGAACTTGGACGGCATGCCGTACGGCACGCTGACCACGCCACGACCCAGCATCTTGTTGGTCGGGGGGATGGGCAGCGGATCCTTGACGACATCGCTGGCCACGGCGCGACCGGCTACGGTGCCTGCCGCAAGCGCGCCGCCCGCGACGGCTACGCTTTTGCGGAGAAACGAACGGCGAGCCTCGGAGGCCACGGCCTGCTCGTCACCGCTCACCGGCATGGTGATCTTTTCTTCGGACATTGCTCACTCCTGCACGTTAGCAATTCTGTGGAGGCGGGTGATCCCGCTTCCGTCTGCACCCCGGATGCACACTTCCGGGCACGCAGTGCCTGACTTGAGGCGTCAATACTAAGGACACCCACAGCCTAATAGTTTCGCCCGCGACTGAAGTCATGGGCAAATTGACTCAGCTTATTCAGCATAAGGATGCACACTGACAAGACTGGTTCAATGGCGGTGAACTTTAACTTTTCGTTAAAATATCAGCAATCACTAATCTTTTAATGCCTTCAGGCCCGGATTTATCGAGCAATTTCGTCCCGGGGCGGGCATGCGGCATCATGCACGCCAACCGGATTGGAGAGATTGAACCATGGTGCGCGTGCAAGTTGAGGACTTCGAACTCGGCGCGGAGATCGCCCGCCTGCGGGCCGGGCAGCGCGATGTCGGCGCGGTAGCTGCCTTCCTCGGCACGGTGCGCGACATCAATGACGACAGCCGGATCAGCACGCTCGAACTCGAGCACTATCCCGGCATGACCGAGCGTGCGCTGGAAGAGATCGAGGCGAAGGCGCGCGCGCGCTGGCCGCTCAACGGCGTGCTGATCATCCACCGCGTCGGCCCGCTCCAACCCGAGGACCAGATTGTGCTGGTCGCGGTCACGAGCCGGCACCGCCACGCCGCCTTCGAAGCCTGCGAGTACATCATGGACTACCTCAAGACCCGCGCGCCATTCTGGAAAAAGGAGGACACCCCCGAGGGCCCCCGCTGGGTCGATGCGCGCGAGAGCGACTTCGACGCCGCCGCGCGCTGGGGGGATGCCTGAATGCTGGACTTCGCCCGCGCCCGCGCCCTGCTGATCGAGGCGGCGCAGCCGATCGAGCGCCGCACGACGCTGCCGATCGAGGCCTGTCTCGGCCGCGTCCTGGCCGCCGATGCGCGCGCCCTGAGCGACTCTCCGCCGGCGGACGTCAGCACCCTGGACGGCTACGCCATCGCCACCCGCGACCTCGTCCAGGCGGGCGCGACGCGCCTGCGCATCACCCAGCGCATCGCCGCAGGCCAGACTGGCATGCCACTGCAGCCGGGCGAGGCTGCGCGCATCTTCACCGGCGCGGCCATGCCTCCGGGAGCGGACGCCATCGTGGCCCAGGAATCGGCCAGGCGCGAGGACGGAGACGTCATCTTCAATTATCGCCCAGCCCCGTTCGAGGACGTGCGTCGGCAGGGCGCCGATTTTCGCGCGGACGACGTGCTGGTTCATGCCGGCACCCGCCTGGGCCCCGCCCACCTCGGCCTCGCCGCCTCGGGCGGCCTTGCCGCCCTGGAAGTGCGCGACCGGCTGCGGGTGGCCCTGCTGACCAGCGGCGACGAGGTCACCCCACCCGGCCAGCCGCTCGCCCCCGGTCACATCTACAATGCCAACGGCCCCATGCTCCGCGGCCTGCTCGAACAGCTCGGCTGCACGATCAGCCATGTCGAGCACCTCCCCGACGATTTCGCGACCACCCGAGCCACCCTCGAGCGCCTGGCGGGCGAGTGCGACGTCATCCTCACCTCCGGCGGGGTGTCGGTCGGCGAGGAAGATCACATCAAGGCGGCGGTCGAATCGCTCGGCCGCATCGACCTGTGGAAGGTGCGCATGAAGCCGGGCAAGCCGCTCGCCTTCGGGCAGGTGGCCGGCACGCCGTTCATCGGCCTGCCCGGCAACCCGGTGTCCGGCTTCGCCACCTTCCTGCTGTTCGCCAAGCCCTTCCTGCTCGCCCGCATGGGCGCCAGCGTACCGCCCTTGCGCCCGCTACGGCTGCCCGCTGCCTTTGCCCGTCCCAAGGCGGGTGATCGGCGCGACTTTGCACGGGGGCGGCTAACGCCCGACCTGCGCGTCGAGCTGTACGTCAACCAGGGCTCCGGCATCCTCAACTCGCTCTCGTGGGCCGAGGCGCTGGTCGAGATTCCCGAACATGCCACGGTCGCCCCGGGTGACCTCGTCAACGTCCACCTGCTCGCGGAGCTGCTCGCATGACCGACGCCCCTTCCAACACCCTGACCCATATCGACGAAACCGGCGCCGCGCGCATGGTGGACGTGGGCGACAAGCTTGAGACCCGCCGCGAGGCCACCGCCCAGGCGATCGTGCGCATGCGGCCGGAGACCCTCGCCCTGATCGTCGAGGGCAAGCACAAGAAGGGCGACGTGCTGGCCGTGGCGCGCATCGCCGGGATCATGGCCGCCAAGCGCACGCCGGACCTGATCCCGCTCTGCCACCCCCTGCTTTTGACCAAGGTCGAGGTCACGCTCGAACCGATGACGGAGGAGAGCAGCATTTACATCACCGCCACCTGCGCCCTCAAGGGCCAGACCGGGGTGGAGATGGAGGCCCTCACCGCCGCAAGCATCGCCGCGCTGACCATCTACGACATGTGCAAAGCGGTCGATCGCGGCATGGTCATCGACCGCATCGGCATCCTGGAGAAGAAGGGCGGCAAGAGCGGTCACTGGCAGATGCTGCCCGAGCAGGGGCTGGCCCGGGTCGACTAGCCCCCATCGAAAGATTTGCATCACCCGTCTTTTTCGGTTAGCGTTATGTCCATGAGGAAATAACGACTCCTGCCGGCGGCCATGATCTGCACACCCATCCACCGGATGGTTCATGCCGCCCCCGCCCGCCCAACATACCCATAAGGATAGTTAATCAGTCATCGTAAATTAGACTTTTACAATATAGTCAGGCTTCGCCTATCGTTATGTCCGATCAAACATGACGAGATCCCGGTCCGTGGCTAACCTGATTGACCCCTTTGGTCGCAAGATCGAATACCTGCGTCTGTCGGTCACGGATCGCTGCGACCTGCGCTGCTTCTACTGCATGCCGGAAGGCTTCAAGGACTTCGAGGAGCCGGCCCACTGGCTGACCTTCGACGAGATCGAGCGCGTCGTCGGCGTCATGCAGGAGATGGGCCTTGCGCGCGTCCGCATCACCGGCGGGGAGCCGCTGGTGCGCAAGGACGTCGATCAGCTTGCCCGCCGCCTCAAACAGGGCGCTGGCATCGCGGATCTCTCTCTTTCGACCAATGCCACCCAGTTGGCCAGGCATGCCCGCGCCCTGCGCGAAGGCGGCGTCGACCGCCTCAACATCAGCCTCGACACCCTTCGCCCCGAGCGATTCAAGGACATCACCCAGGGGCGCCTGGACAAGGTCCTGGACGGCATCCTCACCGCCAAGGCGGAGGGGTTTTCGCCGATCAAGATCAACATGGTGGCGATGAAGGGCGTGAACGACGACGAGATCGGCGACATGCTCGAGTTCTGCATCGAGCACGGCTTCACCCTGCGCCTGATCGAGACCATGCCGATGGGCGACACCGGCCGCTCGGCCACCGACCATTACCTCGACCTCCAGGTGGTGAAGAAACAGTTGGCTGAGCGCTTCGAGCTCATCCCCACCATCGATGGCTCCATCGACGGCGGACTCATCCTCGGCGGCGGCCCGGCGCGCTACATGCGCGTGGCCGGCACCGATACCCACATCGGCTTCATCACACCGATCTCCCAGCACTTCTGCGAGACCTGCAACCGGGTCCGCCTGTCGGTCGACGGCACCCTCTACATGTGCCTTGGGCAGGAACACAACTATCCGCTGCGCGACCTTTTACGCCGCGGCATCCCGGACGACGAACTGAAAGAAGCCCTGATCGCCGCCATCGGCCTCAAGCCGGAGCGGCATGAGTTCCGTGAGCAGCCGACCAAGATCGTCCGCTTCATGTCCATGACCGGGGGGTGATTCATCGGCCCGAGGGCGGGCCTCCTACCGCCGTAGGAACTGCGCCCCCGCCGCGACGCGACGCGACGCCCGCCCTACCCCGCCATCCGCTCCGCCAGCGCCCAACCGTTGCGGATGCAATCCGAAACCGCCACCCCATCCCGCCAGTTCGCCCGCGTCCACAGCCTAGGCAGGCCTGCCAGCGCCGTATCCAGCGCAGCAATGCGCTCGAGGTGTCCAAGCTCGTACTGCGGGATGGCACGCGGCCAGCGGCTGATATGCGTCATCACGGGCTGGGCACGGAAGCCGAGGATGGGGCCGAGGTCATCCAGCACG
>FWPV01003109.1_pt1 | contig 38564 bp, 35 predicted proteins | sample 2228371 | NCBI WGS metagenome assembly FWPV01 (sample SAMEA103939776, study PRJEB20133) | metagenome
GGCGCGCTACAGGCGATCCCGACCGACATCTACGAGGCGTCGTCCGTCGATGGGGCCAATCCCTGGCAACGCTTCTGGAACATCACCCTGCCCCTGCTGCTGGTGACGGTCGGCCCGCTGCTCATCGCCTCCTTCACCTACAATTTCAACAACTTCGTGGTGGTGGAGGCGTTCAACAAAGGTGGCCCGCCTATCCCCGGCACATTGACCCCGGCGGGTTACACCGACATCCTGATCAGCTACACCTACCGCCTGGCTTTTGGCAGCGGGCGCGGCGCGGATTACGGCCTGGCTTCCGCCATCACGATCATCATCTTCGCCATCGTGGCCGGTGTGACGCTGTTCCAGTTCCGCTTCACCGGGCAGTGGGAGGAGGTGTCGGAGAATGTCTAGCCGCACAGAAAGTCGCATGGTCGTCGCTGGCCGGGAGAAATGGATAGAACTAGCCTTCCGGTGGACGGTGATCATCATTGCCGTTTTCTTCGCCCTGTTCCCGGTCGTCTGGATCTTCTCCGCCGCCTTCAACCCGACGGGCAACCTGGCCAACCAGACGCTGATCCCGCAGGGCGTCGACTCGCTGGATGAGTTGCTAACGAACTTCCGCGGCCTGCTGGTGGAAGATCTGGAGATTCACCCCTTCTGGAACTGGCTGGGCAACTCGATCTTCGTCGCCACGATCACCGCCATCCTGACCGTCCTGGTCGCGGCGTTGAGCGCGTATGCCTTCTCACGTTTTCGCTTTGCCGGGCGGCGCAACCTGCTGGTGCTGGTCCTGCTGATTCAGGTCTTCCCCAACATGCTGGCCATGGTCGCCCTGTTTCTGATCCTGCAGCAGATCGGCAAACTGGCGGAATATATCCCGCAGGCCCTGCCCTTCCTGGAGGGGATCAACTGGTCATTCTTCTCCCTGTTTGGCCTCAATAGCCTGGGCGGGTTGATCCTGATCTACCTGGGCGGGGCGATGGGCATCAACACCTGGCTGATGAAAGGCTTCTTCGATTCCGTGCCACGGGACATTGACGAATCGGCGCAGGTGGATGGCGCCAGCCACTGGCAGACCTTCTGGATACTGATCTTCCCGCTGGTGCGCCCGATTCTGGCGGTGGTGGCGATCCTGTCCTTTGTCGGCACGATCAATGAGTTCGTGCTGGCCCGCGTCATGCTCCGGGATAAGACGACCTGGACATTGATGGTGGGCCTGTACAACTACGTCAGTGACAACTTCGCCCGCGACTGGGGCAAGTTTGCGGCGGGTGCGCTGATCAGCGCGACTCCGATCGTGATTCTCTACATCGCGCTTCAGGATCAGATCGTCGGTGGTCTGACCCAGGGCGCGGTCAAAGGCTAAGGCGGGGTCATTGGCAACCCGTCAGCCAGGCAACAGACCAGGCCCGCGAGCCTGCCGCGCCCATCCCGGCGGGCGGGTGGTGCGGGCTGTTTTTGCGCTGCGCCGGCGTGCCAGCCTGTTTGCGCCACAGGACAGATGGTGTGCGCCGGTCTACCGTTCCGGGGTATATAACACGTGGAAGAGCACATTTTCGGCACCTATGCCACCGATGACCTGAAGCTGGTGCATCACCGGGCCATGCGGCGCGGCCTTCAGCACGGGCACGCCATCAACCCGCGCGATCCCTCCCCCGGCCAGCCGGTCACGCTGACCGTCAACGTGGGGCCGGAGCTGGCGGTTACAGCCATGGCGGCCTACTACACCGTCGATGGCAGCTTCCCGTCCGGTTCGCGGGGCACAGCAACCCACGGCGCGGTCGTCCACTTTGAACAGGTAGAGACGGTCTGGGATTCACTGCTCTGGGACTACCTGCAGATCTGGCAGGCGACGCTACCGCCCCAGCCGGAGGGGACGCTGGTGCGCTACCGGATCGGGGCCTGGGCGGAAGGCACGCCGGAAGTCTTCGCCAATTGGCCCGACCCCCAGATCACGGTCGAGTTATCGGCGGAGGCGTTCTTTCACCAGCGCCCGGCGCCGACCATCCCTCCCGGGGATCCGGCAGCGGGTATGGTCTTCGCCTACTCGGTGGACCGCTTCACGCCCCCGGCCTGGGCCTATGACGCCGTGATCTATGAGATCTTCCCCGATCGCTTCTACCCCGGCCATGGGCGCACCTGGCGACAGACCACGGATATGAACGGCTTCTGCGGCGGAACCCTGCGGGGGATCACCGAGAAGCTGGACTACGTGCGCGATCTCGGCGCTAACGCGATCTGGCTGACGCCGATCTTCCCCAGCCCGACTCATCACGGCTACGACGCGACCGACTACCGCCGTGTGGAGCCGCGCCTGGGCAGCGAGGACGATCTACACACCCTGATCACGGAGGCTCACGCCCGCGGCATCCGCATCATCCTTGACCTGGTGTGCAACCATGTCTCCCACCAGCATCCGGTCTTCGTGGAAGCGCTCAGGAATCCCCACAGCCGTTACCGGGAGTGGTTCACTTTCAACGACTCGAAGATTGGCTACCGGTCATTCTTCGGCGTCAGGCAAATGCCACAGCTCAACCTGCAGCATCCAGAGGCGCGGGAATGGATGATCGGCCACGCCGTATACTGGCTGAAGGCGTTCGATGTGGATGGCTATCGGCTGGATTACGCGCTGGGGCCGGGGCCGGACTTCTGGGCGGACTTCACCCGCGCCTGCAAGGCGGCCAAACCGGATTGCTTCCTCTTTGGCGAGATCATCGATTCCCCCGGCGAGATTCGCCGCTATGTCGGACGGCTGGACGGCAACCTGGACTTCCACGTAGAAGCGGCCCTGCGCCGGACGTACGGCTACCGGACGTGGTCAGAGGAGCGCCTGGCCGGATTTCTGGCCCGTCACCTGGCATATTTCCCGACGACCTTTATCATGCCGACCTTCCTGGACAACCATGATACGGACCGCTTCCTGTTCATCGCCGGGGGAGACAAAGAGGCCCTGCGGCGGGCTGCTGCCGCGCAGATGCGCCTGCCCGGCCCGCCGGTGATCTACTACGGTACGGAGGTCGGTCTGAGTCAGGATCGCAGCAAGCAGGGTCTGGGGCTGGAGGTCAGCCGGGCGGTGATGCCCTGGGGCGCGGAGCAAGACCACGATCTGCTGGCGTTCTACCGCGCGATCATCGCCGAACGCAAGGAGTGGCGGGGCAGGCAGGGAGTCGGCCATGATTAATTGTGCGGGTGGCCCGACCCTCTATTCTGGCAGCAACCCGCCAGCCTGAACACAACCAAAACGGGACGCCCCCGCGGGGACGTCCCGTTTGCTGTTATGCCTGTCCCCGCCTACAAATCCAGCGAGGCAAAGAGCAGGTTGTTTTCATCCGGCTCGGCAGAAACACGGAAGCCGAGCTTGTTCAGCAACCGCAGCATGCCCGTATTATCCGGTGAGACCAGGGCTACCAGACGATCGAGCTTTTCGTCGCGGGCGATGCCGATCAGGCGGCTGAGCAATTCGGAGCCAAGCCCCTTGCCCTGGTAAGCATCGGCGATGATCATGGCGAAGCGTGCCTCGTTGGTGCCGTGCAGCTTGCTCAGGCGGGCCACCCCCAGGATGGTGCGTTCCTTGCCATTGCCGGTCTCCGCCACCAGTGCGATCTCGCGGTCGTAGTCGTTGAAGCAAATACGTGACAGGCGGCTGTGTGCAATGCGCTGGTTGAGGTTCATCAACTGCAGGTAACGCAGGTAAACCGTCCGCTCGGAGAGCGTCTCATGGAACCTGGCGAGCAGCGGCTCGTCTTCCGGGCGGATGGGCCGGATCATGATCTTTTCGCCGCCATTGGACTGCCAGGGCCGGGCATACTGGTAGGGGTACGGACGGATAGCCAGCTTGGGCAGCTGATCTTCCGTCACCTCCGGGCCGTACAGCACGATGCGTGCATCCAGAGCGATCAGATGCTCCGGGGACGCCAGCAGCGGGTTGATGTCCGTTTCCTTGATCCACTTCTGTTCGGTGATCAACTGGCTGTAGCGGACGAGCAACTCCGCCAGCGCGTCGATATCGACCGGCGGCTGGCCGCGCACGCCCTGCAGGGCGGTGTAGATCTTGGTCTTTTCCATCATGCGCCGGGCCAGGGTATTGGTCAGCGGGGGCAGACCCAGAGCGCTATCCTTGTACACCTCCACCAGCGAGCCACCGGTGCCAAAGAGCATCACCGGCCCGAACTGAGGATCGATCGTGCTGCCGATGATAACCTCATAACCGCTGAGCTTGACCATCGGCTGAACGGTCACGCCCAGGAAGTCTTCCTTGCGGGCGCGGGTGTAGACGGCGTCGCGGATGCTGTCGTAGGCAGCGCGCACGGCGTCGGCGTCCGTCAGATTGAGCTTAACGCCACCGACATCGGTCTTGTGGGTGATCGTCTCCGAGTGGATCTTGACCACGACCGGGTAACCCAGTTCTTCGGCGGCCTGGACGGCCTCATCAGCGGTAGCGCAGACGCGGATCGGGATGGTCGAGATGCCGTAGTACGCCAGAACCTGCTTGGATTCAGCTTCCGTCAGGATCGTGCGCCCCTGCGCACGTACGGCCTCAATGATCTTCCCCGCGGCTACACGGTTGGGCGCATCCTCGCCCTCGGCAGCGAAGGAGAACGTCGGCGTCTCGTAGAGGACATTGAGGTTGTCGGCGTACTTCCACAGGTAGGAGAACGCGCGGGCGGCAGCGTCCGGGTACTCGAACGTGGAAATACCGGCGCGGTTGAGGATATCTTCGCCAGCGGCGATGCTGGCCCCGCCCATCCAGCTGGCCAGGACAGGTTTACCCTCGATGTTGGCGTAAGGTCTGAGCGCCTCAGCAGTACGGGTGGGATCGGTCATATCCTGCGGGGTGAGGATGACCAACAGACCGTCGGCGTTTTCGTCGTGCCCGGCGATCTCCAGCGTGCGGGCATAGCGCTCCGGTTCGGCATCGCCCAGCACGTCGATCGGGTTGTTGTGGCTCCAGGCAGCGGGCAGGAAGGCGTTCAGTTCGGCCATCGTGGCTTCGGAGATCTCCGTCAACTTGCCGCCGCTGGTGATCAGGGCATCGGTGGCCAGCACACCGGGGCCACCGGCATTGGTGACGATGGTCAGGTGCGGGCCGCGGGGACGCGGTTGCTTGGAGAGCGTTTCCGCCATGGCGAACAGTTCAGCGATGTCGTTGACGCGCACCACGCCGCAGCGCTGGAAAGCGGCATCCAGCACATCATCGGAGCCGGTCAGCGAGCCGGTATGGGAGGCGGCGGCCTTGGCGGCGGCAGCGGTACGGCCCGGCTTGATGACCACGATCGGCTTGGTGATGGCGACTTCGCGGGCAGCGGAGAGGAAGGATCGGGCGTCGCCGATGGTCTCCATATAGATCACGATCGCGCCGGTGCGCGGGTCATCGCCCAGATAGTAGATCAGGTCACCCCAGTTAACATCCAGCATCGAACCGATGGAGACAAAATGGCTGAAGCCGACGTTTTCCTGCAGGCTCCAGTCCAGCACGGCGGTGCACAGCGCGCCACTCTGGCTGATGAAGCCGATGTTGCCGGGGCGGGCCATGCCAGCGGCAAAGGTGGCGTTCAGGCCACTGACCGGGCTCATCACACCCAGGCAGTTAGGGCCGATGATACGCATGCCGCTGCTGCGGGCGATCTTGAGGATCTCCTGCTCCAGGGCCGCACCAGCCGCGCCGGTTTCCTTAAAGCCTGCGGAGATGATGATCGCGCCGGGGATGTTCAGATCGGCGCACTCCTGAATCAGGGCAGGGATGGTCGGCGCCGGGGTGACGATCACGGCCAGATCGACCTTCTCCGGCACAGACCTGACGTCCGGGTAGGCGCGGATGCCCAGCACGCTGTTGCGCTTGGGGTTGACCGGGAAGACCGTCCCGCCAAAGGGGCTGCTGATCAGGTTCCACAGGATGGTGCGCCCCACACTCCCCACGCGCTCGCTGGCGCCAATAACCGCTACGTTTTTGGGTGAGAAAATGGAATCCAGGGCCTTGCGGCCACGACCGCGATAGATCAGATCGCCGGTCGGGTCAATGACAGGCTCAGGGACTTTACTGCCGTTCAACTCCGCCATGACACTGCCTTTCCTTCGGATTTTGCCGGAGCATGCGAATCAGGCAGGCGCGATATTCCGCGCTGCCTGGAAGGTTGGTACACGCTGGTGGCAGCAAGACGCTGCTTTCCCCTGTCATTGTAGCCACAGTCCCGGCGCCAGTTCCATGCAAAAGATCATACCATAAGGCGGCCCAATGTCCCGATGCATCTCCCCGTAGCGCCAGGTGCCACGGTCATCCGGACCACAGTGGCACCCCGAACGCCGGGAGGGCGATCGGTGGCGGAGTTGACTGCCCTGCGCTATAATGACAACCCTGGTTCGCACAGGTGTTCTTTTTCCGGGCCGCCTCTTGCTGTGTCGGGCAACTTTACGTTGCGTCACCCTCATCGCCAGCCCATCCTCAGAACTTGAGAGTTACCTGCCATGCCTGACTTCCAGATCGTCTCAGACTTCAAACCCACCGGCGACCAGCCTGCCGCGATTGCCGGGCTGGTAGACGGCCTGCGGCGCGGCTTTAAGCACCAGACACTGCTCGGCGCCACCGGCACCGGCAAGACTTACACCATCGCCCAGGTGGTGGAGAAGGTCAACCGTCCGACGCTGGTCATGTGCCACAACAAGACGCTGGCCGCCCAGCTCTACAGCGAGTTCAAAGAGTTCTTTCCGCACAACGCGGTCGAATACTTCGTCAGCTACTACGATTACTACCAGCCGGAAGCTTACGTTCCGCAGAAAGACCTCTACGTCGAGAAGGAAACCGATATCAACGAGGATATCGACCGCCTGCGGCTCTCGACCACCACCTCGGTCATGAGCCGCCGCGATGTGCTGGTTGTGGCCTCGGTGTCGTGTATCTACGGCCTGGGCAGCCCGGAAGCCTACGGACGGGTGGTGCTCAACCTGCAGGTCGGGCAGATGATCCGCCGCGATGTGATCCTGCGCCACCTGGTGCACATCCACTACAAGCGCAACGAGTTCGATCTGCGCTCCGGCACCTTCCGCGCCAAGGGGGATACGCTGGAGATCATGCCACCCTACGACGACTTCGCCTATCGGGTCGCTATGTGGGGCGACCAGATCGAGCGGCTGCAGATCGTCAACCCGCTGACCGGCGAGATCCTGCAGGATCTGGAGTCGCTGGACATCTACCCCGCCAAGCATTTCATCACGGAAGAGGATAAGCTGCAGGCGGCCATCGCTGATATCGAACAGGAGCTGGAACAGCGTCTGGCCGAGCTGACCAAGGAGAATCGCCTGCTGGAAGCCCAGCGCCTGGAACAGCGGGTGCGCTACGACCTGGAAATGTTGCGCGAGTTGGGCTACTGCTCCGGGATTGAGAACTACTCCCGCCACATGGATCAGCGCCCGCCGGGCAGCCCGCCCTGGACGCTGCTGGATTACATGCCCGCCGACTTCCTGCTGGTCATCGACGAGAGCCACATGACCATCCCCCAGATTCGCGGCATGTACGGCGGCGACCGCTCCCGCAAGCAGACGCTGGTGGATTACGGCTTCCGCCTGCCCAGCGCCCTGGACAACCGGCCGCTCAGCTTTGAGGAATTCGAAGCGCGGGTCAACCAGGTGATTTACACCAGCGCCACACCCGGCCCCTACGAGGCCGAGCACAGCCAGCAGGTTGTCCAGCAGATCATCCGCCCGACCGGCATCCTCGATCCGGAGATCGAAGTCCGCCCTGTGCGTGGCCAGGTGGACGACCTGCTCGGCGAGATTCAGGCCCGCGTCAACCGCGGCCAGCGCACCCTGGTCACCACCCTGACCAAGCGCATGGCCGAAGACCTGGCCGATTACCTCAACGAAATGGGAATCAAGGTGCACTACCTGCACTCTGAGATTGAGACGCTGGAACGGGTGGACATCCTGCGCGACCTGCGGATGGGCGTCTATGACGTGGTGGTCGGGATCAATCTGTTGCGCGAGGGACTGGACCTGCCGGAGGTCTCCCTGGTGGCCATCCTGGACGCCGACAAGGAGGGCTTCCTGCGCTCGGAATCGGCCCTGATCCAGACGATTGGCCGTGCCGCCCGCCATGTCGAGGGCCGCGTGATCATGTACGCCGATCACATGACCGAGGCCATGCGCAACGCGATCAGCGAGACCAACCGCCGCCGGGCCATTCAGGAGGCCCACAACCGCGAGCATGGCATCGTCCCGCAGCAGATCGTCAAGGAGATCCGCGACCTGACCCAGGCCGTCCGTCAGACTGCCGCCCCCGAAAAGGCTGAGCGCCCGGTCGAATCGCTGGCCGAACTCTCCGTGCTGGAGATGGAGCGCGCGATCAAGGATCTGGAGCGGCAGATGAAGGAGGCCGCCAAGCAGCTGGAATTCGAGAAAGCGGCCATGTTGCGCGATCAGGTGCTGGAGTTGAAGGGCATTCTGGCTCTGCGGCGGGCCGAAGGAGCAGAGTTGCCGTTGCTCTACGGTGATTGAGCACCTTCGCCCCCTACCTTCGTGATGGGGATGATTGATGGCGCTTCAAACTGATCGTTCAGGACAACGCCTGGCGCTGCTGACCGCTGTGCTGCTGCTGGCAGCCTTCGCCCGCCTCTACCATTTGACGCAGCAGGGCATATGGCTGGATGAAGGTTACACCCACTATGTGATGACCCGCCTGGGGCCGCTGGGCGCAGCGCTGGACGACATGCACCCACCGCTGTACTACTACGCCCTGAGCGGCTGGATGGCCATCACCGGCGACTCGCTGCTGGCCATGCGCTACTTCTCAACGCTATGCAGCGTGCTGACTGTACCGCTGGTCTACATCCTGGCCCGGCAGATGACCCCGGCGGGCGCAGTGCTACCCCGCCGCCAGATCGCGCTGCTGGCAGCGCTGCTCTTCGCCCTCTCCGACCCAGACATTGCGATGGCCCAGGAAGTGCGCAACTACGCTTTCCACAAGCTGGTGCTGGTGATCAGCGTCCTGACCTACATCCGCTGGGTAGCGAGGCCGACGCGCGGACGGCAGATGGCCTGGATCGCGACCAGTATCGCCAACCTGTATACGTTCTATCTGGGCGGGGTGCTACTGGTAGCGGAGGGGCTACACGCCCTGCTTTACCTGCGCGGGCGGGAGCGCTGGCAGGCCATCAGCGGCCTGGCGGCGGCGGGCATAGCCTTCCTGCCCTGGTTCCTCACCGGCTTTCTGGATCAGGTACTGACGCCTAACTCGCTGTTCCTGCCGGAACCGCTAACCGCAACCGCCTGGGGTGAGATGCTCCACCTGTACTTCACCCGGCAGTGGCCGCTGGTCATCGGCCTGATGCTGCTGGGGCTGGCTGCTGTGACCTACAGCGCTGAGGGGACACCGCGCCTGCGCTGGCAACCGGACGGGAACGGTTTCCTGCTGCTGGCCTGGACGGCACTGCCTTTCGCCGTCATCGGCCTGATCGGGCTGGTGCGGCCCTTCTTCTCGCCGCGCTGGGCGATCCTGGTGACTCCGGCCATCGCCCTGCTGACGGCGCGCGGCCTGGGCAACCTGCGCCAGCCAGGGCGCGGGCTGCTGCTGGCCGTCCTGGTGATCTACAGTGTGACGACGATCGACTTCTACTGGCCCAAGCCCCCCTGGGATCGGGTGGCCGCCCATGTACTGGCGTACGCGCGGCCCGGCGAGCCGGTTCTGCTGGAAGTCAACAACGACGACTATAGTGTCGGCTACTACCTGGAGCGCGTCCTGCCGCCGGAAAGTGTGCGTTCCCTGCGGCAGTGGCGCGAGGCGACCGATCCGGCCACGTATCACAACGAACTGACCGCCTTCCTGGCCGACCCGGCCCCGCAGACGATCTGGGTGGTGGCCTGGGGCGCAGATCACGACGTCTTCACCCAACTGGAACGACACGGTTTCCAGCGGAGCTTCACCCTGACCACCGACCATGTCGGCAACGCGCTGGATGTCCACCGCTACGACCGCCCGCCGCAGGGGGAACCACTGGCTGTCTACGAATCGGGCCTGATCCTGCGCCGGGCGGAGGTCCACCCGGAGGCCGGGCGCGTTGACCTGTGGTGGTCGGTTGACGCGCCGGTCGACCGCGACTACACGACCTCGGCCTTCGCCCTGGACGGAAGCGGGCAACTGGTTGCCCAGGACGACACCTTCCCGGCGCGGGGGACGCGCCCCACCACCGGCTGGCAGCCGGGCGAGCTGATCTACGATCCGCACCCGCTTCAGCCAGCGCTGCCGCCGGGTACATACACCATCGGTGTGCAGACGTACTTCTGGGCGGATGGGGCCAAGATTCCCACCCTGCAGGGCGAACCCTGGTACACGGTCGGGGCGTTTACATGGCCATAGCAGGCAGGGAGCATCGCCGATGATCCTCGCCACGTTCGTGCAGATCCTGATCGGGCTACTGACCCCCCTGCTGCTGGCGCACCTGATCCGACGGCACCGGGGCATCTCCTGGGCGCTGATCCTGCCGGGCGCCATCGCCGGGCTGGTCATGGAACTGCTGGCCGTACCGTTACAGGGCGGCGTGATCTTCGGCCTGGCCGCTGTGCCGGATGCCCTGCTGCTGCCGGTCTTCGCCGGAGTTTTCGGCTTCGCTTCCGGATTGGCGGCGGCCCTGTTATTGACGGCGGCTTTCGCCTGGCTGGCGCGCGGTGCACGGACGACCCCTGCCGTGCTGATGGTCGGCGTCGGCTACGGTGGCGCAGGGATCGCCATGCGGGCCGCTCTGGCCGCCCTGGTGCTGGTCGCTAACCTGCAACTGGCCGGGACGCCGCCGGAGGACTGGGGACTTCCCCCGGCGGAGACCAGCGCCCGCCAGGCGGCGCTGGACGCCTACTTTGCCACGCCGGCCCACCGGCCACTGCTGGAGGCCGCCGGAGCGCTGGGACGGATTCTGCACGGGCTGGCCGCCGCTGCGCTGGTCGGCAGGATGTTCCTGAGCGGGCAGGTCGGGTGGTTCTTCGGCGGGCTGTTCTGGGTGGGGGTGGCCGCCGCCGGGGCGACCCTGTTCGGGCCGCTTGGTGCGGTGGCCGGGACTGTGTGGTGGGCGCTGCTGGGCGCCGGGGGCGTTGTGATCGTCTGGCGTCATTGGCGCTGATCTCCCCCACAAAATTGGGGGTTCTCAATATTCTCAAATTTGATAACATTACCCCGGTCGTGGCGTGGCGTATACCGCCCGCCCGGCTGTCAACGCTGCCTTTTGAGGGGGGAAACACCATGATCACCACTGATCGACTCACCCGGCGCTTTGGCGACAACCTGGCCGTGGACGCCCTCACGCTGGAAATCCCCAGCGGGGAAGTCTTCGGCTTCCTGGGACCGAACGGGGCGGGCAAAACGACCACCGTCCGCATGCTCAGCGCCCTGATCGCCCCGACTTCCGGGACGGCTACCGTCAACGGCTACGACGTGCGCATCCAGCCGATGGATGTGCGGCGCACCGTCGGCGTGCTGACTGAGACACCCGGTATGTACGACCGCCTGAGCGCGGAAGTGAACCTGCGCATCTACGCTGAACTATACGAGGTGGCGCGTCCGGAAGCCGCCGTACAGAAGTATCTGACCATCCTGGGCCTGTGGGAACGGCGACGCGAGCCGGTCGGCAGCTTTTCCAAGGGCATGAAGCAGAAGCTGGCCATCGCCCGCGCCCTGATCCATGAGCCACGCACCGTCTTCCTGGATGAGCCGACGGCTGGCCTGGACCCGGCGGCGGCCCGCACCGTGCGCGAGTTCATCGAGGAACTCAAGAGCGAAGGCCGCACGATCTTCCTGACCACCCACAACCTGGACGAGGCTGAGCGATTGTGTGACCGTATCGGCGTGATGCGCGGCCACCTGCTCGCCCTGGATACACCTGCCGCGCTGCGAGCGCGGCTCTTCGGCCAGCATGTGCGTCTGCAAATCGCCAACCTGACGGAAACACTGTGTCAGGTGGCGGCGGGGCTGCCCTTCGTGCGGGAGGCGCGGCTGGCCGAGGGCGCGTTGCTGGTTGATGTGGCCGATCCGGAGCGTGACAATCCGGCGCTGGTGGCGGCCCTGGTCGGTGCGGGCGCACAGATCCAGTACGTGCAGCCAGCGCTGGCCAGCCTGGAGGATGTGTATCTGCAACTGGTGCATAACGGCACGACCCTCGAGGGGGGAGAGGGGGAACAGCGATGAACAAGGTCATCACCCTGATCAGGAAAGAATGGGCGGATGTCTTCCGCAACCGTTACGTGCTGTACATCGTCATCTTCATGCCGCTGGTGATGGTGGTCCTGCCAGCGCTCGTCCTGGGGCTGGGAGCCAGTCCGAACCTGATCAGCGGCATGCAGGACGAAGTCCCGCCCCAGCTCACGGAGGTCGAGCCATACGCCAGCCTGGAACCGGCGGAGGCCATGCAGGCGTTCATCGGGCAGCAGTTCAACCTGCTCTTTCTGATCCTGCCGCTGGCAATCCCGATGACGATCGCCACGTACAGCATCGTCGGGGAGAAGCGTGAGCACAGCCTGGAACCGCTGCTGGCGACTCCGATCAGCACGACCCAGCTCCTGGCGGGCAAGGCGCTGGCCGCCGCCGGACCGGGCGTGGCGACAGCCTGGCTGAGCGGCCTGCTGTATGTGCTGCTGCTCCAGATCGTTGTGCCCAGCGCGGCGGTACGCGGTGTCCTGCTGAGCGAAAGCTTCCTGCTGAATCTGGGCCTGATCGCGCCGCTGCTGACGATCCTGGCCACGACAGTCGGCCTGATGGTCAGCAGCCGGGTGAACGATCCGCGTGCGGCGGAGCAACTGGGCATGGTCGTGATCATCCCGGTGCTGGCCCTGATCCTGGGCCAGGTGGCAGGCGTGATCACCATGAGCGTCACCCTGACGCTGGGGATGGCGGCGATTCTGCTGGTGGTCGATCTGGCGCTGCTGGCGCTGGCCGTGCGCCTGTTCGACCGGGAGACGATCCTGACCCGCTGGAAGTAGGGGATACAGGATGCACCGGAGCCGCTGCCCGCCTGGGCGGCGGCTCTTTTTTGTTACCGGGAGACCCCTGAATCAGCCGTTGACTTCCTGTAACAGACGATATATGATTTTAATTGTCTTGTTTATCATAAATCACCATCCCTGCTGCTTCTTTGCCTGAGAGTCCCAGGCTCACGGAGGACCGTGCCAGCCACAGTCCCTCCCGGAAAGGAATTCCCCATGCGCATCACCGCTCACGGCGACTATCTCCTGCAACTCACCCGCTACACTGCCTTCAACTGCTTCCTGGTACGGGAAGCCGATGGCTTCACGCTGGTCGATACGGGCCTCGGCGGTTCCGCGCCGGAGATCGTCCGCATTGCCGGCAGCTACGGGCTGCCCATCCGCCGCATCCTCCTGACCCATGCCCACGTTGACCATGTGGGATCGCTGGATGCCCTGCATGACCTGCTGCCGGAAGCCGAGGTAGCGATCTCGGCGCGCGACGCACGCTTCCTGACCGGCGATCGCAGCCTGGACCCGGACGAGCCGCAGGCGCCTCTGCGCGGCGGCTACCCGCTCTGCACCACCCGCCCGACCCATCTGTTGAAGGCGGGGGAGATCATCGGCTCGCTGGAAGTGATCGCCAGCCCGGGGCACACGCCCGGCCATGTGTCCTTCTTCGACCACCGTGACCGCACCCTGATCGCCGGCGACGCCTTCAGCACCAAAGCGGGCATCGCTACCGGCGGCACGCTGCGCCTGCTGTTTCCTTTCCCGGCCCTGGCCACCTGGCACAAACCGCTGGCCATCCGCAGCGCTGAGGCCCTCTGCGGCCTGCAACCATCCCGGCTGGCGGTCGGCCATGGCCCGACCCTGGCGAACCCTGTACCGGCTATGGAACGGGCTATCGCCGAGGCCAGGCGACGGGTGGGGAGCGACGAGTACGCCAGCCAGAAGGCGTATTGAGGGTGGCGACTATCACGGCGGCCAGCTACTGGGGATGCTCAATCCCTTGCCATAGTCCCGGACGGCACCCCGGCAATGCCGACTCTTGCAAACGCATGGCGAGATGACCTCACCGGCAGCGCTGAGGAAGTGATGAGCCGTTTCGCCAACGCCCTGCGCAGCAACTGCGAAGAGCGTGAAATCATCATATAAGTACACGACCGGGTCCTTGATCCTTCACCACACGGCAGATCGGGCTGCTCCCTCAAGAAGCAGCCCGATTTTTTACCAAAATTTACCACCCCATTGCTTGACATCCTGTAACAGACTGTATATGATTTTAATTGTCAATTTTATCAACAATATCACAAATACTTTCCGTTCCATTCGCTGCTGGCGTCTGTCATCCCTCACTACACCGCTGCCCGCAGACGATCGCCAATATACCAGCTGAATAGCGCGCCCGGCGACCTGTCGCGCCCGATCGGGATGCTCACCGGCTACCTTCTGGCCGGGAAGCATCGCAGCCCTTCATGCCTGTCCGTTTTCATCGAGACCATCAGGAAGAAACTCATGTTCACCCGGAGAGATTTCATTAAGCTCAGCGCGGCGGCTGGTGCGGCGCTCCTGCTACCCTGGCAGGAAGCGCTGGAGGTGCTGGCTCAGATGCCAGGTCTGCTCAACCCGGCCACCCAGCCACAGTTCGTCAATCCCATGCCGGTGATCAAAGCCGCCGGTCTGCGCGTGGACGCCACGAGCGGCGGGACATACACCGTGCGCATGGCCCCGACCGCGCAATGGCTCGGCCTGGTCAACCCGCTGACCGGCACACCGCTGACCACGCCGGTCTGGGGCTATGGGGTGGACGACCACACCCCGGTGACCTACCCCGGTGCAACGTTCGTGGCAAAGTCCGGTTCTCCCCTGAATATCCAGTGGGTCAATGATCTGACCGTCCAGCATCACCTGCTGCCGGTGGACAGCACCCTGCACTGGGCGCTGGGACACCTGGGACATCACAACCACGGTATGATGTACAACTTTAGCATGTTCGGCGGCGTGCCGGCTGTCCCGCACCTGCACGGCGGTCACACTGAATCAGATAGCGACGGCTTGCCCGAATACTGGTGGACACCCAGATACCACACTGATCCGACCAGCCACCTGTCCAAAGGCCCGCGCTTTGTCAAAAATCTTTACCGCTATGATAACGATCAAGAAGGCGGCACCCTGTGGTATCACGACCATGCCCTGGGCATCACCCGCCTGAACGTCTATGCCGGCCTGGCCGGGTTCTACTTCTTGCGGGACGCCAACGAGGAAGCCCTGATCGCCGCCAACCGGATTCCGTCCGGCGACTACGAGATCGAGATCGTGATCCAGGATCGCATGTTCGCCGCCGACGGCTCGCTGCTCTACCCCGCCGACCCGGCTATGGCGATGATCATGCAGCGCCCCGACGCGCTCACGCCGCTGCCCAATCCAACCGCCCTGCCGGAGTTCTTCGGCAACTTCATCCTGGTCAACGGCATGGCCTGGCCGGTGCTGGACGTGGAACCGACCAAGTATCGCTTCCGCCTGCTTAACGGCTCCGATTCGCGCTTCTACAACCTGTGGATCAACACCGGCGCGACAGACGCCATCAACGGCCCACAGTTCATCCAGATCGGCGCGGATGATGGCTTCCTCAACGCGCCCGTGCCGCTCAACCAGCTGACCCTCGGCCCCGGCGAGCGCGCGGATGTGGTGGTGGACTTCGCTGGCTGGCAGGGCCAGACGCTGATCGTCCGCAATAACGCCCGCGTGCCGTTCCCTAAGGGTGCGACCGTCGACTCGCGGCTGGATGGCCGGATCATGGCCTTCCGTGTGGGGCAGACTACGTCAGCACCGCCGGTCACGCTGCCAGCGACCTTGCGCCCCACCCCCTACACCATCCAGGAACCACCTGTCCGTACACGGCGACTGGTGCTCTTTGAAGCGACGGATAAGTATGGGCGGCTCCAGCCATTGCTGGGGATCATCGATCCGGCCTCCCCGTTCGATGGCACCCTGCTGTGGGACGAGGCCGTCACCGAGGTGCCCAACACAGGGGATGTTGAAATCTGGGAAATCTTCAACGCCACCGTAGACGCCCACCCGATCCACCTGCATCTGGTTTCGTTTGAGGTGCTCAACCGCCAGAAGTTCACGGCCACAATCGTGCCCAAGAACAACATCGATCCCATGCATCCGGATGATCCGCCAACCTGGGGCGGCAAACTGACCAATATCCAGCTCAAGGGCCGGGCCACCCCCGCTCCGGCGAATGAGCGCGGGCCAAAGGATACAGCCCAGATGTTCCCCGGGGAAGTAACGCGGATCAAGGTCAGGTTTGATCGGGAAGGTCGCTACGTCTGGCATTGCCACATCCTCTCCCACGAAGATCACGAGATGATGCGCCCGTACTATGTCGGCATTCACCCGGCCTCGTTCTACCCTCAGTCCGCGACCTACTGGGCGGAGAACAGGATGGAAGGCGCGAGCGGCTTTGACTTCCACTGGCTGCAGCTTGGCCGGTTGGGCAGCGCCGAGATATTCCTGCACGATCTGACCTACGGCGCGATCATGGCGCCCGGCGGCAATGAGTGGCACACCCTGGCCCGCCAGGTTATCGCTGCCCGGCTGAACATCCTGGCCGGCGTGACTGCTCCGGTGGCTATCCAGACGGTGGTGCAGGCCGCTACGGCCCAGCTCACCTCCAAGGCGCCAAACAATCTCAGCGAGGACGACAAGGCCGCCTTCCTGGCCTACGCCAGTACACTGGCAGGTTTCAACGGCGCCTGAGGCACATCTTTACGGCCAGAAGCCCCAGAGCGGCAACCGGGCACAAGTCTCCCGGTTGCCGCTCTCGATTCAGCGCAACATTTCCCGGTAAACGGCCACCGTCTGCGCCGCGATCTGATCCTGCGTGAAGTGCGCCAGGACGCGCTCCCGACCCTTGCGGGCCAGTTCGCGGCGCTGAGGATCGTTATCGATCAGGTAGCGCAGGGCATCCGCCAGCGCCGCTGCATCACCTTCCGGCACGATCAGTCCTGCATCGCCGATCACGTCCGGGATGGCCCCGCTATCGGAGCCAACCGGCACCACACCGCAGGCCATCGCCTCCACCAGCACACGGCCAAACTGCTCTTTCCAGTTAGGGCGGGTCAGCGAGGGCAAGACCAGCACGTCCAGCTGGCGGTAGAAGGCTGCGATCTCCGCGCTGGGCAGCTGCCCGTTGAAGGTGACGCGCTCCCGCAGGCCAAGGGTAGCGGCCAGCCGCTCCAGCGCAGCGCGTTCCGGCCCATTGCCGACGATATCCAGCCGCCAGTTGGTGATGCCCCTGCTGGCCAGTAGCGCCACCGCCTGCAGCAGGATGTGCACCCCCTTCTCCGGAACCAGCCGCCCGACATACCCCAGCGCACGCGTCCGCCCGGTGAAGGGGTGCGCCAGCGGGTGAAAGAGTTCCGGATCAACACCGAACTGAGGGATGACCGCCAGCGGGCCGCGGTAGCCTTTCTGCCGCCAGACCTCGGCAGCGCTCTGGGTGCCAGCGATCGCGTGGTCAACGTGGCGCAGTACCCAGCGTTCCCCCAGAGCAAAGGGCAATGGGTAGCGGCGGGGCAGATTCTGCCAGCTAAAGAACAGGCTACGCGCCCCGGCGCGACGCGCCAGGGCCAGGGCCTGCCAGGTAGCCAGGTTGTACGGCTCTTCATCGATATGGACGATATCTGGCGCGGGATCGAACCAGCGTTCCAATCCCGGATAGTAATGCAGGTGAAAGTGTCCGTTAAAGCGAATCGGGTTGACCACCAGGCGGTAGCCGGTGGTATAGCTGCGCTCTAACGCAGTCTCGCCGCGCTCGTCACGCCAGGACGGCGGCACAACCACCGTCAGATCGACGCCAAGCCGGGCAATGGCCTCCAGCTTGCGCTGGTAGATGCCCACAACACAGGCCTTGGAGAGCATCAGGACACGCATACGGTCTCCTTGCAGCGGCCCGGCGTCAGGACGCAGATGGAGCCGGGGGGAAGCGAAAGGCAGGCGCTTGCGCCGCAAGTATACCGCAGCCGGGAGGTCCCCCGCCGACCCCGGTCGAATCAAAAAGCCCTCCGGCCAGACAGACCGGAGGGCAACATGCGCACGCGGATGATACGCGGATAAACTTACGCCGTCTTTTCAACCTTCTTGACCGGGATGGTCAACGGGCGGGCTTCCGGCGCCTTGGGCAGGGTCAGGGTCAGGACACCGTTGTCAAAGGTTGCCTCGATGCCCTCCACCTGCACCGGCACATTCAGGCGCAGGACACGCTGGAACCGGCCTTCGGCGGCGCGCTCACGGATAAGATAGCGGGCGTTCTCGACGTTGTGATTGAACTCACCGGAGATGGTGAGCACGTCGTCTTCCAGGTTGATGTTGATCGCTTCCGGATTCACGCCGGGCACGGAGGCCAGGATCACCACCGCATCATCGGTTTCATAGGCATCCACTGCCAGGCGATAGGTTGCGCCATTGCCGTTTTCGCCGCGCGGAAAGTCCCGCAGCATCTCGTTGGCCATCTCGTTGAACAGTTCCATCGTGCGCCAGGGATTGCGACGAACCATGAGAGCCATTGCGTTATTCCTCCTCATCACTCCGGGCAGCCAACCGTCCGGGATGACTGCGCGGTATGTTCCGTTCCGTTACTGCCCAGAACTATAGCGGCTCTGTATCAGAGATGCGTAGGCGGCGCGTAAAAGTTGTATAGAAAACCTGTTGGAGTTCTGTAAAATCCGGTTGCGGGTGCTCGCCAGTCTTCCGGCTCGCTGTCTCACTGATCTCTGCCCGCTGCCCATCCCAGGACGAAGCACAGACGCCCTTCCAGTTCGGCCAGCATCAGGGCCGTCGCCCCCCAGACCACCTGCCCGCCCACATCATAGTACGGCACACGACAACGGACCCCCGCCAGGATCATCTCCTGCTCGCGCTTGCGTGTCTCGTCCAGCAGGGCTGACAGCGGTAGTTCCAGCAGGGCGGCCACCTCTGCCGGGTTGGGGTGGAAGGAAGGCCGTACTTCCAGAGCGCCGACCACCGGCGTGACCTCGAATCCGCTGGGCGGGATGTACACGGCGGCCAGGCTTCCCAGGATTCGCACATCCGCCCGGCACAGGCCGATCTCCTCGCAGGCTTCCCGGAGGGCAGCCGCCATCGGGGAACCATCGTCCGGTTCCAGCGCACCGCCGGGAAAACCGATCTGCCCGGAATGCACGCCGGGATCGGGAGCGCGGCGAATCAGGACGGTGCTCAGCTCATCACCCGCCGGGTACGCCAGCACCAGCACAGCAGCCGGGCGCGTCGCAACGCCGGGCGGGGGTGCCTCGGGGCGCAGATCGGGGATCAGATGCATGGGGCGGCGGGCTGCCGCCACATCAAAGCCCGGCAGGTGAAGGGCGGCTTCCAGGATTGTGAAGGTGATGACCGGTTGGGACATGAACGTGGGGCGGGGAAAGCTGTCAGGGTCGGGACACAGGCCGCACCCAGAAGGTATAGGTATGCGCTGGCCGGACAAAGACACGCGTCAGGATGCCCGGTTCCTCGGGCAGGTAATGGCGTTGCCCGGCAGGTGTGATATGCACGCGAAAGTCATCAAAATCGGGCCGCCCGGCGGCTTCCCACTCGTGGGCCAGATCGGCCAGAGTCAGGTAAGCGTCACTGCTGCCATAGGTGTGCACCACCCGCGTATCGCCGTAGGGTACCAGGCAGGCGCTGGTAGAACTCATGATCCCCCACCCGAACAGTTCCAGCCCGTAGGCCAGCTGGCCTTCCTCTACGTGATAGGTGATGAAGGCATAGCCGGGCGGTTGCCTGAGCAACATATAGTAGCTGAAGAGACCCAGATTGTGCTGCTCAAGCTCCAGCGGCAGCTGGGCGATCTCATGGTCGGTCGAGAGCAGCATATGGATGGTCACCTCGTCCAGGCCGGGGCTTTCTCCAAAATCGACCACCAGCGACGAGCCAGGCACCCGTGTCTGGCGATCCGGGCCAGCTGCACTGCCTGCAATGTGCAGGAAAGCGGGCGGGAAGAGCCGGGTACTTTCCAGCGCGCCGGAGGGCAGCCGACGCAGAGCCGCACCGATCTGGAGACGGCCAAAACTCAGCGGAGCAACCAGCAGGCCGCCGGGCTTCAGTTGCTGCACCCAGGCGACCGGGATATCCCACACGCTGACCGCGGAGATGATACGATCGTAAGGCGCATGGGGGGCGTAGCCTTCCGCCCCATCCTGCGCCAGGACGGTGACGGCGGGATAGCCGGCACGTTCCAGATGGGCCTGGGCTGCCTCCGCCAGGTCAGGGAGCAATTCCAGGCTGGTCACGCGCCCGTCCGGGCCGGCCAGTTCGGCCAGCAAAGCGGTGTTGTAACCGGTGCCGGTACCGATCTCCAGGACATGATGGCCCGGCTGGACATCAGCGGCGGTGAGCAGGAGGGCCAGCACGGAGGGGCGAACCGACCCGCTGATGGGCATCCCGTGCTTGTCGCGCCGGATCACGATCGGCTGATCGCTGTACACAGCGTCCAGGTTGACACCCGGCACAAACAGATGGCGCGGTACCCGTTGAAACGCCTGCAGCACAGCCGGTGGGAGCGGCACACCTGCCCGGTGGACGATCGCCTCGACCAGGGCGGCACGGCGCTCTTCGATGGAGTATCCGGGGTATTGACTCATGGGCCTCTTCTACTGTCCTGCCGGTGAAGGGTGGCGTTGTCTTCAGCGTCCGTGAAGCGTGTACCAGGCCCGGCGCTTGCGCAGGCTCATGCCGGCCTCGGTCTCCTCACGACGGGTGGTACGCACGCGTCCACGCGAATCGATATGGATCTGGCCAGCCTGCTGCAGGCGGGCGAATTCCTCCGGAGAGATCGCCGGAGCCGGTTCACCGCCCAGCCGTTCCAGGCGGCGGGCCATCGCTTCATCCTCAGCGCTGCCGGTCGTCTCCCCGGTAGCCGGGGAGGTGGTATCTGCCGGCGCGGAGCCGGGAGTATCGGTCAGGCTGGCGCCCGGCGCGGGCGTTTCCGGCGCACGGGGCGGCGTATCCGCCTGCTCTTCCGGCGGCAGATTCTGCGGGCTACGATCCTTATCCTGGGCCATCCTTAACGCTCTCCGTCCTGCGCTTCCGCTTCCTCGTAATGAATCCCCGAATCGCTCAATAACTGATCCAGACTCAGCGCCCCTGCATCGGCTTCCACTTCCTGCAGGCGCCCGCGATGACTGCATTCCAGGCAGGCCGGGTCACGGGCGATGGTGATCCACTCCGCGCCATAAGGCGGCGTGACACGGCCCTGGAAGATCTCCAGCGGCCGGTTGGCCAGGATCACGGTGTTGCCCGGCATACGGCGGTACTGATCCGTGCCGCTCAGCAGCTCATTCAGCGCCAGATCGGCCTGTACAGCGGCCACCCGCACCACGTGCAGCCACAGACCCGGCTCGGCTTCCAGCGTGCCATCAGGCCCGATCATACCATAATCGAGGTCATCTGCGCCCGGATCGATGATTCCTTCGCGGACATCGTCGGCCCAGCAGGCATAGCAGGGGCTGGATTCGTCACGGGGGTTGATCACCACCACATCACCGCCCTCACCGCGCTCGTACACGCCTGCATAGATGGCGGTCAGACCGCGGGCCAGACAGGCCTCATTGATCAGGTACTTGACGCGTTCGCCATCCACGCCCACCACCACAAGGTCGACACCATTCAGGGCGTCGAAGTGCTGCTCGATCCGGCCACGAATGGCCGTCACCTCAGCGTCGGCGTTGCGGGCGCGGATCAGATCGGCGACGGCATCCACCTTGGGACGGCCCACATCGCGTAGATCGCCAACGTGCCGAACCACATTGACGCTTTCCAGCAGATCGTCGTCGATCAGGACAAAGCGCCCGACGCCGCTCATGGCCAGACTCTCCGCCACAAAGCCGCCACCGGAACCCAGCCCGACGACGCCAACCGTGCGCTTATGCAGGTAGTCCAGCGCCTCTTTGCCCAGCAGGCGTTCGATGCGATCCCAGGCAGTCATGATCATTCCCCTCAGCTCAGTCTGATACTGTATACGCTAAAACCCTGACCCGGGATGCAGCAGGCAGGGCATTTTCTGAAAGGGGTTAGTGTGCTCTCCAAAACTCTCTTCTCCCCATCGCGATCCGGGCACGCCGTCCGCCTTACGCCTCACCTGCCGCCCGGCCCAGCGCCGCCTCTACCGCCCGCACCAGTTCCAGCAGGGTGCGCTCCGGCGTCCAGGGGAAATCAGGCATTTCCCCGGCGGCCAGCAGGCGGGACTCCGCCCACAGGCGGGCGAATATATCCTCGTTATCCCCGATCCTGAGCATCGGCGCGATGCGCACCGTCGGCGGGACTGTCGGGTAATTGTGGCTGGTGATCAGCAGCAGAACATGCTCTCCGCCCATCCGCCCGACCAGAAAGCAGATTTCCAGCGGCGGGCGGTCGTCGGCATCCCACTCAGCAATGCTGACCGCCAGCCCATCAGCGGTCAACAGGTCGTACTCCATCTGGAAGCGGGCGCGATCGGTCAGGTGCCAGCCCAGCGGCGGCATGGCGGGCAGCAGGTCGTCGGCCATGACCTCCGGACGGGCGGCGACAAACTCGTTCAGATCGCGGCGCAGATACCAGATATTGATGCGCACGGGTGGGCCATCCGGCTGGGTGGTATACAGGTCATACTCATCACCGGGCGGGCCATCCTCTGCCTCCCAGGGAGGGGCGATGGTGACGATGGGAACGATGATCTGAGGCATATCGTTGCCCGCTTCCTCAAGGATCGCCCGGGCCGTTTCCAGGTCACCCTGGCTGGGCCAGAACATCTCGCCCGGCTGTTTGTGCCAGTCGCCCAGGTAACGCAGCGGCGCATCCCACTTGGCGGCCAGGGCGTTGCCGTAGCTCTGGCGGCGCAGATCGCGGAAGCGCTTCCAGTTGATCGCCAGCCAGTACATGATCTCATCCTGCAACTCGTCACCCTGCTCGACCATGTAGCCAGCGCGATCGATGGCGTGTTGTTCCGGCGCGATGGTATCCAGCACGTAAAAGTCCGGCTCGCCATTTTCGGTGGGGATGATCAGGCCGACCAGCGCTTCAGCGGTCTCTTCGTCCGGGTAGAGCAGTGCGCCGTGCGCCATCTTGCGGATGACCCGCTCTGCCAGCACCACGCGCGGTCGGGAACGGTTTCGACCAGGGTTCACCATTACGGCCTCCAGTTCAGGCCGGATGGTGGACGGGTCACCCGCTCCTCCAGGCCGGGCCAGATGCCGATCTGCTTCCAGGTATAGTAAGCATACAGCCACTGGATGGCCCAGCCAGCTACCGTGACCGCGGTTGAGCGAGCCGGGTTCCAGCCGTAGGTCGTGCCATCCCGGGGGTTAAAGAGACACAGCTGGCCATCCTCAAACTGGTGCTTGGGACTGTAGATGTAAGGCTTGAGGACATACGCCTCTGGCGGATGCAGCGGGTAGTCGTGCGGGTACAGGATCTTGAGCACATGCTCGCGCTGGGGGACGCCGGTCATGTTGACCTCGACCTCACCGACCCAGTGCAATTCGCTGTTATCGCGCGGCACCACCAGGCGAAAGGTATCGCCGAATGTGACACGCATGGCCTCCACTTCCAGGCGCAAACGTGTGGATACGTTGGCGCGGGTGCCCCACCAGGCAGCCATTCACGTCCCTCCTCGCCCGCCCAGGCGGGCTAACCATTGAACAACCGGGGCGCATGCCACCCGATCAGCCACGGGCGCCACGTTGGCGGTTGCCCTGCGCCGCACGGCGGGCGGCAGCTTCCGCCGCCGGGTCTTCCTCGACCACGACACCGGACTGATCGTCCAGAAGTTCATCCAGGGAAAGCCGCTCCACGCGTGCGCCGGACAGTTCTTCCAGCAGATCATCGCTGATCTCGCCGTCGCCGGTCAGGTAGCGGCGCAGTTCACCCCCGCCGGAATCCCGCCAGGCGAATTCATGAACGGCCAGCAGCGTCCCCGCGGCGGAGACGCGCAACGTCCACTCCCCACCGAAGTCCTCGATGCGATCGGTGGGCAGCCAGGTCGCCGGGTAGACAAACGTCTCGCCCGCTTTGAGTTCCCACTCGGTCTCATCCACAAAGCGCAGCACACCCTGCCCGTCAAGCAGTTCAAAGCGGATCTTGCCCCGCGCCCGGCGCGGCGAACGTAGCAGCATGAATGGGCGGATATAGGCCGCTTCTTCCGGCAGGCGCGTCTCGCGGTAGAGCGTGGGCGTGGCCTCGCGACTCTGGTAAGCCAGCACGCCAATATCCACCGGCGCAACGGCCAGCGTATCAGGGTCCTGGCCCGCTTTACGGACGGCGCGGGCGGCCACGCGATGCATCCGGTTGGCGCGGCGGGCCGGTGTTGTCGCGCGGCGAGGGGCCGCTGACATCGTCTCCTCCAGAGCGTAATCCTCTTCCACAGCGAAGGGATCGGCCCGCCGTCCGGTAAAGGTGGCCGTCTGGCTGCCGCGCAACAGCGTGAACATCAGGATCAGGCCACCGATCAGCATGATCAGCCCGAAGTCGATATGGGCGCCGATCATGTTGAGGGCCCAGATGATCAGCAGCAGGCCGATCAGGCTCCGTCCCAAACGATTTCCCGTGAAGCTATTCCGTCTGCGCCTCATCGTTGCATCCCCACCATCATCCACTAAACCCCGTTCCGCGGGCGCTCAAACAGTCGATACTTACTGCTGACCACGCAGCAAATCTTCCAGCGACACAGGCGAATCGTCGACCGGTTCCGCTGCCGATCCTGCCGCCCGATCTTCCAGCCGACCCCGGCGGCGCTCCAGATCGCCCAGCAGGCGCTGGCGGCTGGCCAGCGAGGGACCAACGGCGAACGTATGCAGGCCGATCACGCTCCCGGCCAGCATCACCCGCAACTCCCAGAGGCCCGGCCCGACGCCCTGCGGTGCTTTATCACCCAGCGGCAGGCGGTTAGTGGAGAGGATGTTGTTCCGGCCTTCGCGCAGGTAAACGTCCTCCACGTGGCGGAACAAGAGCTGGCCGGACTGATCCAGAATCTCGAACTGGGCAGGGATCGTCTCGTTAGCCCAGGAAGAATCGGCATCGATGACGACATAGGGCTGGATGCCCTCGTCATCCAGGGTGAGGTTATCGCGGCGCAGGTGCAGGCCGTCGGGGCGCATCTCGCTCACGATCAGGCCGATATCAGCCAGGGTGAACTGCCCTTCGTAATCAGCCAGCTTGCTGGCCCGTTCCTGGGCGCGCCGGGCTGCGCTGCTGGCCTGCACCTGGCTGCGACGGCGCGGCGTGGTGACCCGCACTTCCTGCCCTGGCCGGGGCAGTCGCCGCCGCAATTCCTCCAGATCAAAAAGGCCCAGCCCGATCAGCACCATGACCAGGTACAGCGCCAGCCCGATCACCACCGCCTGCGACGGGATAGCCCCTGACGCGAACAACGGAGCCAGCATCAGGCCGATGAGAATTAACCAGACTTGCGTGGCGCGACGGCTTTTGCGCATGATTATTGTCCCGTTGGCTCATTAGCCGATGCGTAGTCAGGGGGAGACAGCGCACCTCCCCTATGCTTATTCTAACCGGTATTCGGGTGCCTGCAGCCCCAAAAGGTAGGGGAGACTACACCTGTCTATACGATCCAGGCAGTCTGTGGTTGCAGGGGGACGCCAATCATCCAGCCGGTGACAGGGGGGAAACAGACCATGGGTGCGCGGATGGCCAGGCCCCCTTACGGGCAGATACCCTGGCGATCCGTGCCCCGTTGTCCTGTTCCCCATGTCCTCAGCCGTGCGCGTCAATGTGTTCCGGGAGGATACGGTAGATGCGCCGCACCTCCCCCCCGCGCCCAAAATCGCCGATCCGGCCGGTGTACCTGGGCGACAGGACGGTATTGATGTGTTCTGCCGCGCCCTCTTCCTCCATGGCGACCACGCGCCCGCGCACAGCCAGATAGCGGTAGGGGTTGTCGGGATCCATGATCTCGACCGCCACCCGGGGCCGGGCCTGCATGTTGCAGTCTTTGACGCGCCCTCTGGCCGTGTTGATCACGATGTGGGTGCCGTCAAAGTCCACCCAGACCGGCGTGACCTGTGGCGTGCCATCCGGCATCAGCGTCGCCAGGTGGGCAAACGCTTTCTTCGAAAACAAGTCCAGGTATTCGTCCGGAATCCTGGTCATCGAACAACTCCTTACAAGACTGGACTCCTACTGCCAGCGACGGTTGAGGTTGGCCTGCATCTTTTCCAGGTAAGCCGCTTCCAGATCGACGCCGAGCGTGTTGGCCAGCTTGAGCAGGTAGGCCAGCACGTCGGCCAGCTCCAGACCGACCGCTTCCAGCGCGGCTGGCGCCTCGACATCAGATTTGGCGCCGCTGCGGGCTGCAACCAGCCGGGCCAGTTCCCCGATCTCCTCCTGCATCTTGACGAAGTTGAGCAGCGGATCGCGGCTGAACTGCCGGGTCTCATCCAGCCAGTCATGGAACGCCTGGAAATCGCGCAGGCGGCGGGCGCTGGCCGCCAGGTCCGGCGGGGGCGGAGCCACAACCTCAGCGGGCGCTGGCGTGCCGGGTATGGCAGCCTCGGTCACCGCAGGCGGTGCTCCGCGTAATTCGCCGTTGAAGCCAGGCAGCGCTTCCTGGCGCGGGGCGCGACCGAGGGCGGCCAGCACCTGGGCGATCACTTCAGCGCGGTCGGCATCGCTGCTCACAAAGTCCAGCGCGTTGGCGTCCAGCGTCAACACCGGCCCCTGGTCATAGGTGGCGAAGAAAGCCTCATAAGCACGGCGCAGGCTTTCGATGTAATCGGCAGCCATATTGCGCTCGTAGGGCCGGTCGCGCTGGCTGATTCGCCGCATCAGCAGGTCAGTATCCGCCCGCAGGTAGATCAGCAGATCGGGCGTCTCGATCTGCTCGGCCAGCGCGTCGTGCACCCGCTGGTAGACGGCCAGCTCATCGCCATGCAGGTTCACGCTGGCGAAGAGCGCATCCTTGGCGAAGATATAATCGCTGACCAGCGGGCGGGTCATCAGCCGTAGCGAACGCTGCTGATGGTACCGGCTGAGCAGGAAGAAGATCTGCGTCTGAAAGGCGTAACGGGCGCGGTCGGCATAGAAACTGCTCAGGAACGGGTTCTCTTCAAACACTTCCAGCACCAGGTGGCCACCCAGTTCGGCGTGCAATAGCCGCGCCAGCGTAGTCTTGCCCGCGCCGATCACCCCTTCAATCGCCACATACGTCATGACACCGCGCTCCTCCGTATCGCGAAAAGTCTGCTACCGCCTGCCTCCATCCGCCGGGCTATCCCGCCGGCAGCATGGACAGCAGAGCCGCCCCACCCAGCGCCCACACTGCAGCCATCAGCAGCCCCAGCAGGATCGCCATGGCCAGCCCGCCCAGGAAGAACGCCAGGCACCCGCTGAGCGTGCCAAACGCATGGGCCTTGGCCAGCGCCCGCGCCGGCCAGATGATGGCCACCACGCCCAGCACCAGCCCGCCAAGGCCGAGCAGTTCCCAGGCGCCGGAGAACATCGCCAGTGCCATCAGGATGCTGTTGACGACCAGGAGCACGGTCTGCACCGGGATCACGGCGTGGTATGTCTGGGTCAGCGTGCCATGGCCGCCCAGCCCGGTTGCGATCACGTGTACCAGCCACAGCATCAGCAGCAGGCTGAGCACTGACCAGACCCCCGATCCCAGGCTGGCCAGCAGGACAGCGGGCAGGTTCTCGCTGACCAGGGCCGGATCGAGCAAAATGCTGAATTCTGGCGGCAGTGGCTCGCCCAGCCGGGCAGCAAGGCTCCCCAGGAAGGTCGGCAACGCGCTCAGCAGCAACACCGATGCCAGGGCCAGCAGCACGAAGTAGATACCCAGATCGAGCCATACCTCTCCCCAGGAAACACCGCCGGTGCGTTTGACATGCTCGATGCGCTTTTCCGGCACCTGGCCGATGTACATCTCCCGCCGCCGTGGATCAGCCAGGATTTCGGCTGCCTGGCGCCCCTCCTGGCCGATCAGCGCCGCCGCCAGCGCCTGGACAGCCGAATCGTGAATCAGGCCAGAATCGATCTCCAGAGCGGCAATCAGTGTTCTGACACTTTCCCGGGACGCTCCGTCCTCTTCCAGCTCGCGGGCGCGCTTGACCAGTGCACGGGCGCGGGTTCGATCGGCGGCGGAAACCGCCGACTCTGCTTCCGACGCGCGTTCTACCACCCGGTAGCCGTCGGTCGTGTACCCCTGGCTGGCCTCGTCATAGACAGGCCGGATGTAAGCCGGGGTCCCGGCAGATGGATCCTCGTAGCTGGCGTAGCGCTCATCCGCCAGCGAACGGCGATCCACCGGTGCCGGGGCCGGGGGTCGGCTGGCGGCAGCAGGTTGCCCTGCTGCTGCAGGTTGTCCTGCTGCCGCAGGCTGTCCTCCTGCGGCAGGCCCGGTAGCCTGCCGGATATGGCGGGCGGCCCGCAGGGCCAGATCGCGCAGAGCCGGATCGGGATCGGAGTCGTAGACCTGGCGCAGGAGAGGCAATGCCCGAGTATTTTTACTGCGACCCAGATCGATGATTGCCTGCCGTCGCACCGCCGGATCGCGACTACTCAGTCGTTCACGAATTGACTGGCTCATCATAATAACCTCGCCTGATGATGCGAAAAGACCTGCTTTCCAGTCTACATCAGGAGGGCAGGATCGGGAACTGACAGCCGCACGAACAGCAGAGACGGTAGACGCCCCGGCAGGTGATCCGCGCCTGGCCGGTCAGAGTACACTACTCCTCTTCCGGCGGGCCGATCTCCCGGCGCATGACCGGCGAAGAGAGCACCAGCGAGGTGGTCGTCACCGCGTACGGCTCCAGGACGCGGATGACGCGCTCCAGATGCTCCACCGAGGTGACCGCTACCCTGACGACAAACGATTCTTCGCCCGTGATGCGGTGGCATTCCAGGATTTCTGGCATCTCCCGGATCAGATCAAGCATACGCTCAGTGCGATCGCCGGGATTGCCCAGGCGGATGATGGCCAGAATGGGGCGGCCAATGCGGGCCAGGTCGATGGCGGCGTAATAGCCGGTGATGATGCCCGCGTCCTCCAGCCGGCGGACGCGCTCCGCCACCGCCGGGGCGGAGAGTCCCACCCGCCGGCCCAGCTTGGCGAAGGGCAAGCGGGCGTTGCGCTGCAATTCACCGAGGATCTGCCAGTCCACCGGATCGAGCATGGCTCGCTTTCGCAGGTTTTTCACCGCAAATGCCTTTCTTTTGAAAGCAACATCCATGATCTACCTTGCTTCTCATCTAGATTTTACCCCTGATCTGGATTAACCTGAAGTCAGGTAAAAGCGGTGATTTTATGCAAGCCGTACAACTTGCGGCGGCTTTTCCCCGGCAGGATATACAAATCCCGCCCGCCGCAGTACGGACGATGAGGTGGAGGTGTTGGTACGATGTTCCCGATGGAGTACTACCGTATCTGCTACGCAGACCGCGAACGCACCATCGCCCAGATCGCCCGCGAGCAGGCCATGCTGGCCCAGCTGGAGGAGATCCGCCCCGGCCTGCTGGCCCATGTGCGGGCCTGGCTGGAATCCCTGACCGGCAACCGATCGGAAGCGGTGGATGAGCCTGCGGAACAGGAGACGGTTGCTTCCTGAAAAGGTACAGGTCGTGTGGAGGCAATCCCCGGAAAGGCTGGCCCTGCGGGCTGGCCTTTTTGATTGAAATCCATAATGGGATAATCATCATCAAAGAGTAAAATAGTCGTTAATTAATGGTTCCTTGACAGTCATATCAGCCTGCAGTACAACGTAGTTAGTATTCACCTGCAGTGAGTGAGTAAGAGCCTGTTCTGGGGGAGAAGAGCATATGAATCTGACGCGCCGTAGCTTTACGGTCGTGCTTCTGGTGTTTCTGCTACTGGCCGGTGCAGGGGTGACTGCGGCCCAGGGCAGTGGCCCGACCGCCACCGTCGCCCGTTTCCTGTTTGTCCGCGCCCTGCCGGATGTTGAGTCGCGGGACTACGGCCGCCTGGAGCCAGAGACTGAGATCACCCTGCTGGGCCGGACGGCCAACAACCAGTGGCTCAGGCTCCAGACGGCGGAGGGGATTGTCGGCTGGGGGCGCAGCAATGCCATCACCTTCGAAGGCAATCTGACCGACCTGCCGGTCGTCACTGTTGCCCGCGACAATGCCGCAGCGATCTTTGCTCAGAATCTGCGAGTAGCGCCGGCGCTTGACGCCGAGGTCATTGCCCGTCTGGATCAGGGCGCCCTGGTCAGGTTGATCGCCAAAGCCTACAACTTCATCTATGTGGTGGCGGAGGATGGCACCGCGGGCTGGGCGAACCCGAACCAGCTTGAGTACACCCGCGAACGTGGCGCGGCTAAGGCGACCATGCCCGAACTGCCTGAAGTCAATGCCGCCATCAAAGGCTTCGCCGCCGCCCGCGTTGTCCCCGCGATCGACGCCTACAGCTACGCCCAACTTGAAACCGGCACGCCGGTGACCGTCATTGGCCGCAATCACAGCGGCAACTTCCTGCAGATCCAGACCCTGGACGGCCTCCAGGCCTGGACAGCTGTTGGTTTCGTCTGGTATCCCGCTGCCGTGGACGATCTCCCGGTGACCGAACCGCCCGCTGATGCCGGTGTGGTCACCCGCTTCGCCGTCCTGCGCGCCGCGCCGAATAACACCTCCGCCGAGGTTGGGCGCCTGCCTGCCGGAACAGTGGTGCAACTGCTGCTTGCCAGCGGGAACCGTCTGTACGTGAAGGCTGCCGACGGCACCGAAGGCTGGGCTTTGGCCAGCGCACTCTCTTTCACCGGCGGAGCCGTGCCGGAAGTGCTGGCCGCCAATGCCACGGTGACCGCTGATGCTGCCGTCAACCTGCGCCAGGGGCCAGGCCTGGATGCGCCTCTGCATGGTTCCGCCCAGGTGGGCGAGCGCCTGGCGGTGGTGGGAGTCAGCGCCGATGGGCAGTGGTACCGCGTGATCCCCAGCACCCGCGCGGCGGCCTGGGTCTTCGCCGATCTGGTCACACTGGATGAGGGCGTCGGCCCCCTGCCCGTGATCGAATAGCGCACATTCCAGCCAGAAAACACCAGCGCCCCGGCAGTAGCGGGGCGCTGGTTCGTTATGAGGGCCAGGCCGGCATCAGGTCAGCGTGTTCAGCACACGCCCCAGATGGTCAATGGCCACCGCCGTCAGATCCAGCACCTCGTGGGCGATATTGATCGCTGGTGCGCGGCGACTCTCCCGCAGAGCAGCGTAACCGGCCTTGGTACGCCCCTTGGCCACCCGGATCAGGGCGCGGGCCTGCGCCAGTTCCAGCCGGGTAGCGAAGGTCTCGTCTCCGCGGTCGGCGGCAAAGCTGGTATAAGCAGCCCTGATCGTTTCGATCAGTTCCTCCAGCGGGCGGCGGTCGCTGGCGCCCTTGAGCGAATTCATGGCCAGCGTCAGGTCAGCCAGCAATTCCCCGCCATCAAGGGCAGCGTCGCCATCCAGCCGCAGCTTCTCCAGGTCGATCAGCTTGAAGTCCAACGCCCGGCTGTCGTCGCCACGTTCACGCGTACGCAGGCGGTAGACCATGATGTTACGGGAATGCAGGTCGCCATGCATATAGGCGATCGGGAACCCTTCCAGCCTGAACTGATGGCGAACCAGCGTGCCCATCTGATCCAGCAGGGTGTGCTTGAGCAGGTGCGCCTGTTCCAGCTTGCGCTGGTCGAGCAGGGCGTTGTCCTGAATATAGGCGAAGACGCGCCCGATGTGCTCCTGCATTGGCAGCAGGTACAGTTCCCAGAGCAGGCCGTAGGGGGCGGGACTGGTCTTGCGATGCTGGCCGGCGTGCATAAAGATCAGGAACGGCCCCAGTTCGGCGCTGATCTCCGGGCGGGCCTGCGGCACTTGCCGCAGCATTTCCTCCAGCGTGCGGTAGCGGCTCAGATCCTGCATGATCACAAAGACCCGCCCCCGGTCATCCTCGTAACTGGGCCGGGGCATCATGGCGAAGCAGGAACGGATGCCAGCCGGTAAACGGTCATAGTTGGCCCGTTCGCGTTCGATCTCCGCCTTCGGCCCATACTTGACAATCACCGTATCAGCGTAAGGGATGTTCAGGGCGCCAGAGTCATCGCTGATCATCGGGTTGGCGACCCGCGGCTTGATCCGCATGATCTCGCTATCGGACATGCCCAGGCGCAGTCGCTCCGGCTCGCCTTCCAGATCCACACGCAGCCAGCGGCGCACGGCCTCGCGGATGCTGTCACGGTCCGGGTGGGCGATTTGCTCCAGCTCGACCTCAGCCAGCCTGCGGTGAACATGGGCCGCGCCCCAGGTGATCAGCGGAGCACCCAGGTAAGCCCGGACAGCAACCAGGGTGCGAGCCAGGATCATCAGGTAGTCATAGGGTACCGGGAAGAGCGCGTGCAGGGTATTGACGGCGTTGCGCCCGTGGAAGACCCCCCACCACAGTTCCATCGCCCTCTGCAGCGGTTCCCGCAGGATCGGATAGTCGCCCGCCAGGGGCATCAGGTTCTCGATCACGTAGCAGGTACTCAGGATGGCCTCGCGCAGGACATCGCGGTGAGCGGCAAAATCGCCAGCGGTCAGGTTCTGCTGACGCATGACATCGGCCACCCATAGCATATCCTGATCCAGCCCCCACACGCCGCCCGTGCGTTCCGCTACCCGCAGCAGCTTTTCCAGACTCTGCAACTGTGTATGGCGCAGCCCGCCGGCCAGCTGGTGGCGCAGGCGCAGCGCCAGAGCCAGGTCTTTGTCCAGCGGCGTCCCGGCGATCACCCGTCCGGCCAGCTGGCGAAGCTGTTCGCGGTCAACCAGGCCATTGAGCAGGTTCCGCTCATCGGCCAGTTCCAGCACTTTGAGCGACCACAGGGTGTCAAAATCGCCACCCCGCCCCTCGATCACAAAGTGATCGCCATCGAAGGTGCGCTGGCGGACAAGTTGCTCCAGCCGGGGCAGGATGCAATCCTCCGGCGCGTCGAGCAACAACAGGGCCTCCAGGCGTGTCATCTCCACCGAGTCGACACGGGGATGGGTTTCCGTGGGGAACTTCGTAGCAAACCAGAGCGTGGTTTCCAGCAACTCCTCATGGGAGACGTCAAAGCCATAGGCCAGCAGGCCAGCGACATAGTGCTGGGTAACACGCACTGCATCCGGCGCAACCTCGCCGCGCTGGTCAAGCGGGGCGCTGCGTACCATCTCCGGATACAGGCGTGGCGCACGCAACAGATCCAGCACCAGTTCGCCGACAGTTTGCTCAAGATCAGGGAGGGGCGGTTTGGACATGGATAACCATTTCTGCTACAGATGAAGAATGATATTCCGATCGGCAAAACAGTTTCGCCTGGTCATATTACCACGCTTTTCCAGATCAGGGTCAAGCACCCGACGGGTAAAACCTGCGAGCACAGGCCGAGGGCCTGCCCCCCCAAACATTAGGGCTGGCGGGCATGGCTGTCTGCGCGCACGATCGAGACAGAGTGTCCGGAAACCAGCCCTGCATCATAAGAATCTGCGAGGTGGATATGCGCTACCGGTACCTGCTTTGGCAGATGGACGGCGCCCTGTTTAACACGATGGGCGCTATCCGGCATGCGCTGGGCGCTGCCCTGGCCGACTGCGGCGCGGCCATCGAACCGGACGAGCTGGACGAATTCCTGGCGAGCGTGGACAGTGCTCTGATCGGCGCGGCAGCGGCCCGTTTCCGCGTCCCACAGGAAGCTCTGCAGGGCGGCTGGCAGGCACGTTATCGCGCCCTCCTGCTGCGGGATCAGCCGCCCTTCCCCGACGCAGTGGCCATCTGCCGCCGGATGGTCGAGGCAGGCGGGCGCAATTATGTCTTCAGCTTCCGCCATACCCGCGACGTGGAACGTTCCCTGGCGGCCTACGGCCTGACCGACCTGTTCACTGGCTGGCTGGCGGATGACGGCGGCGGAGTGGGCCAGCCTGCCCTGAGCCTGCTGGTAGCGGCCTGCAACCTGCCGCCGGGCACGGCAGCGGTCATCAGCAGCCGCCGGCGCGATACCGGGCTGGCCCGTACCCTGGGGCTGGCGGCCTGCCTGATCGGCGATCCGGTGGAGGCCGGTAACATGCCTGCTTTTGCCACCCACACCGCGCTGGAAACCTTCCTCTTTGAAGTTTGAAGCGGGATGAGTGTGGTATCATAGCGGGCTGCAGGTCTTCTTCCATCCCCGGGGAGCGCCGAATATGCGTTTTTCCGCCCTGATCTGGGACATGGACGGCACGCTGTTCGACACCTACCCGGCCATCCGGGCCGGTGTTGTGGCAGCCTTTGCCGAGCATGGCGTGACGGTCGACGCCCTGCGCGTGGCCAGTCTGCTGGCGATCACCTTCAACGACTGTGTGGACATTCTGGCGGCGGAGCATGGCCTTGAACCGGCAGCCATCCAGGCGACATATGCCCGCCTGCGGCCAGAAGGAGTTCCACCGGCGTTATGTCCGCCCTTCCCCGGCGTGGTAGAGATCTGCCGTCGGATGGTCGAGGCAGGCGGGAAGAACCTGATCTTCACCCACCGTGATCGCGACTCGCTGGATCGCTTCCTGGCCCACTATGAGATGAGCGCCCTGTTCGCCGACACACTGACCGCCGAAGAAGGCGGCACGCGCAAACCCGATCCCGCCGGCTTCCTGGCCCTCCTGGCCCGCAACAACGTGCCGCCGGAACGGGCGCTGGCCATCGGCGACCGTGACCTGGATATTGAGGCCGGGCAACGAGCCGGGATGCGGACATGCTACTTCGCCCCGCCGGACTTCCCCGGCGGCCCGCTGCCGCCAGCGATCACGCCTGATTACACGATCAGCAGCTATGACGAACTGCTGACCATCCTGTTTGGCGGATGAGCTTCTCTCCGCGTTCGGCAGGCGCAGGGCGCCTCAGCGCCGGATCGGCGGCGGAGTCTGGCTGGTCTGGTCGGTCGCCAGGCGCTTGAGCTTCAATTCGCGAGGACGACGGCGCTTGAAGATAGCCAGCTTCCCGCCCAGCACCGGGTTGGTCAGGAAGTGCTCCTCAAAGGCCACCAGTTCCCAGCCCTGCTCGCCAAGTTGCTGGAAGTAGTCCTGCCACTCCATGCCGCGCTCCCAGTTGGAGAGCGGCTGGTCATTGACGGCAAAGGCGCGATAGGTGGTTGTGGTAAAACTGCGCGCCGGACAAACCTGCACAAAAAGATAGTCCCACTGGTCGTAATCAGGCATGGCCACACCTCTATACGCTGCTCACGGCGGGGCGTCCCGTTGCACCGATCATAGCCAGGCGATGGGCGGCTCCGCCAACACCCGGTCACAGCCCTGGGGGCGTATCTGCACGCTTTTCCCTAGCATACGGCAAAAAACGCAGCCTGAAAACTCTCCCTGCAGTCCCCAACCCACTCGCCCGCCTGAGCCGGTGGAACCGATCAGTTGCCAAAGACACCTGTGGGGTGGCAACCAAGCCGGGCGGCCCGGGCCTGATTCTCCAGGGCATAGAAGCGACGGGTATACGTGGTATCCGGCGGGTAGGATACCGCCCTGGCCCAGCCATCGCGGACCAGCGCTTCGTTGACGAACACCCCATCCACATAGACATAGCGCAACAGCCGCCCGTAACGATCAGTCTCACTGACATCGCGCACCAGACGCACCGTCTTCCCGGAGACCCAGGCGGCGTTCGCAGCGGTGGCTTCCGTGTAGCAGACCTCGTCGCGCTCCGGCGTGTCGATCCCGATGTAGCGCACGCGGTAGCGCTCGCCGCCGATCAGCACATCGATCGTATCGCCGTCGATGACGGTCACCACGCGGGCGGTTTCCCCTGCCTCGACATCCTCCGGCGTGGGAGAGGGCGCAACGGTAGGCGCCATGGATGCCGGCGGGAGCGTGGCAACAGGTGGGCTGGCCGGGTTCAACAGCCCGCAGCCCAGAACAATCAGAGCCAGCAATCCCAGAACCAGAGCATGCTTTCCGGCAGGTCGCATTGTATGTTCCATACGCGGTGCCCCTGGACGATGATCAGGAATGCCGCCGCCACAACCAGCGCAACGCCGCCCCAACCGCCATCACAGGCCACACCCAGGTCAGGTCAACCGGCAGCGGCGGCGGAGTCGGGGCATCGATCGGTTCAAAGGCCAGGATGTCCAGCCGATCCCTGGCCCGCAGCACATCCTCGGCGGTGTTCGGGATGCCCCGCGAGCGCAGATACCAGCCGAGCATGAGCGGGTTGCGCTGCTGCAGGAGGGCGTATACCGCCAGCAATTCCTCGTCGTCGGTGACCCGACGGGCTAACGCCGCTTCCGTTCCATCGACGCTCTGAATGGTGACCAGCGGATCAGCTTCCAGGCTGCGGTACCAGGGCGTGCGCCGGCCAAAAGCGCAGACAACATACCTGCGCTCGCCCAGTTCATGGTATTCCACCACCACCCGCCGCGGCAGGCCGCTACGCCGTCCGGTGTACGTGATCACCAGCAGGATACGGCCCAGCAGGGGACCCAACCCCAGCCGCCACAGCAACAACGGCGCCCGAAACATCACCCGCTGCCAGGCCGTCAGCGGATAGGCCAGCAGCATGCGCGCAACAAGCGGCAAAGCTGTCTCCGGCACCGATCAGGCCTCCTGGGCCAGTCCGTCCAGCAGGGCCAGCAATTCCGCGTTAGCCGGGATATCCTGCATGCTGTGCCCGTAATGGACGTAGCGGGCAATGCCGTTCCTGTCCACCAGCACCTGGGCAGGCATCCGCCCCAGCTTGAACAGGTTGACCTCCTGCCCGTACTGCTTGAGCACACGATGATCGGGATCGGGCAGGCCGATGAACGGCAGGTCATTGGCGGCGAAGTACCGGGCGAAAGCATCAGGCTTTTCCGGCCCGATCACCATGATCTCAGCATCGCGGGCGACAAACTGCTCATAGTCCTGGCGCAACTGCGCCATATGCGCACGGCAGAACGGTCAGGTAAAGCCGCGGTTGAACACCAGAAAGACGTGCTTGCGCCCCCTGAAGGCGGAGAGTGTCACTGCCTTGCCCCGGTAATCGGCCAGCGTGAAATCCGGCGCAGGTGTATTGATCGCCACTCTGGGCATTTTTAACCATCTCCCCGTTGAATACCGCGCAATGCGCCGCCTGTCCGCCTACGCTTCCGGGGGGTGCACCTCAGGCTCTTCGGCATCCCCATTCTCATTCGGTGTGGGCGGGTGGGGGAGTTCCTCTGTCGGTGCGGAAGGCGGTGTTGGCGTGCCGCGGAAGATCGGCGTGCGGAAGCGGGGTGGCTTCGGCGGCGCAGGTGGAGCCTGACTCTCCCATGCCTGGCGGAACTCGGTCAACCATTCCAGTTCGGCCAGGGCCATGTGCAGGCTGTAATCAAATAAAGCCAGGACGTGCAGCGGTCGTTCCACCTCATCGGCGGCCTGTTCAGCCCGCAGGCGGTTGAGATCGGCGATGCGTATCCGCAGACGGGCTTCATAGGTATCCAGGGCATGGCGCACCTGCTCCGGACGCAGAATATGCAGGTTAGCCAGCCCCAGGAGGAAGCCATCCCCGTGATCATGAGGGGTGCTCAGGCGGTCAGCGATGGCGGTTTGCAGCACACCGCGCCCGGCGTCGGTCAACGTATAGCTGCGCCGGGCCGGACCACGCCCGGCCGGTTCCAGCCGGCTGGCCAGCAAACCTTCCTCCTCCAGCTTATTGAGCAGGTAGTACACGGAGGCGAAGCCGATAGCGGCCCATTCACGGACGCGGCGAGCCTCGATCAGTTGCTGGATGTCGTAATCAAGCCGGGGGCCTTCCGCCACCAGGCTCAGGAGAACCAGTTCTGCGTCGGTCATGCTGGCCATCCGCTCCACAGCAGGCAGGGCGTTACAGTTCCAGTATACCGCGTCTGGGCCGGGCACAGCCAAAGCGGCCCACAACCGGTAGTGTTGTATCCTTTTCGGTTGAAACTGAGCGCGGAGCCGTCCACCTGGCCTCACCCCCTGCCCCCTCTCCATTCAATGGAGAGGGGGGGGAATCTGCGCGTAGCGCAGTGGGGTGAGGCGCAGCGTACAGCCCAATTGGCATTTCAGCCGAATTCGATACTACCACCCACAACCGGCGCTGGAACTCCCCTTTGCTGCCCCCTACCCGTCACTGGATTGACGCGCCCTCCGCTTATTGCTACGCTTGAATCAGCAACGGGCTGTACGTCCGCCTGCAGGACATCGAGTGGGAAAGCAACCATCATGGCCACCCTGCTGGAATATCTGGATCAATTGACCATCCCCGCCGACCTCTACGAGGTGGTGGACGAGGGCGAAAAGAAGCTCCGCTGCACGGCCTGCGCCCACCGCTGCCTGATCAAGCCGGGGCGGCGCGGCATCTGCCAGGTGCGCTACCATGACGGCACTGTGCTGCGCGTACCACATGGTTATGTCAGCGCGCTGCAGATCGACCCGACAGAAAAGAAACCCTTCTACCACGTGTTGCCTGGCAGCACCGCCCTGAGCTTCGGGATGCTGGGCTGCGACCTGCACTGCTCGTACTGCCAGAACTGGGACATCTCGCAATTCGGGCGGGATGATCTTGCCGGGCGCGAGCCGCTGATTATCTCCGCCGCGGAACTGGTGCGCCTGGGGCAGCAGCGCCGGGCACAGGTGGTGGCCAGCACGTACAACGAGCCGTTGATCACCACCGAATGGGC
>FWPV01003111.1_pt1 | contig 38524 bp, 28 predicted proteins | sample 2228371 | NCBI WGS metagenome assembly FWPV01 (sample SAMEA103939776, study PRJEB20133) | metagenome
AAGAATAGATACTAAGTAACACATGCTGTCTAGCTTGTAATTTTTATGTATTACTAACAAGCTAGACAGCTTGTTTTACTCAAAAATAGCATCAAGCCTGCATACTAAACAACATGTCAATATATAAAAACAATTAACTGACAGCCTTTCTCTTGAAACTAAGGTGCCAGACCCGTGCGATTGGGCTTGCAATAAAGAGTGTTGAATAAACACCCGATATAAAACCAATTAGCAATGCTAGTGATAATGTATACAATGTTCCAACTTTTGCTATAACTAATATAGCTATAATTGTCAATAGTGCTGTTCCTGTTGTTATAATAGTTCTGCTTAGTGTTTGATTAATACTAATGTTTAATATTTCATCAAAAGTTTTTCCCTTAAGCAGTTTCATATTTTCTCTGACTCTGTCAAAGATAACTATAGTATCATTTATTGAAAATCCAATAATTGTTAAGAAGGCAGCTATAGCTGTAAGATCAATTTCTTCATTCAATAATGAAAAGATACCCAGCGTAACAGCAACATCATGGAATAAAGCTACAATTCCGCCAATTCCAAATCGGAACTCGAATCGGAAAGCCATATATACCAATATTAAAACAAGCCCGAATAATATAGATTTTATAGCTCCATTTACTAGATCTCTTCCAACGCTTGGACTTACCTTATCAATGCTAATGGCTGATTCATCTGTTTTCCATGGATTGTTTGGATTTATCAGGGCTGATTTCATAACCTCGCTAAGGTCTATACCTGAGCCAGTTTCAGATTCCGGAGTTGATATTATAAGTTCATTAGGAGATGCACCACGCTGAACTGATATTTGACTGATACCAGCCTTCTCCATAACAGAGCGTATTTCATCAGATGATACAACTCTGTCAAATTTTGCCTGAATCACAACGCCTCCTTTAAAATCAACTCCCCAGTTTGGACCGCCCTTAACTATAAGAGATATAATTCCAGCCAATATAACAACTGTGGAGATAGCATAAGCAATATGACGAACACGGATAAAATCAAAGTTTGTATTTTTTAATAACTGCACTTACCGAACCTCCCAAAAAATTTATATGCTCAATTTTGTTAAAGAGCGCCTGCGATAGTATGTCCAACCATATATTTCTCTGGTTACAATAATAGCTGTAAACATATTGGCAAACAATCCGATAGCTAAAGTAACAGCGAATCCTTTTATTGGTCCTGTTCCAAACTCATAGAGAATTATTGCCGTGATAATGGTAGTTACATTTGAATCTAATATTGCTGATAAGGCCTTGCTATATCCTGTATCAATTGATGACCGAACAGTTTTACCAGTTGCAAGTTCTTCTTTTATTCTTTCAAATATAAGGACATTTGCATCAACTGACATACCAATGGTCAAAATTAAACCGGCTATACCAGGCAGAGTTAATGTTGCACCAAAACCTGCCAGTATACCTAATATTATCTGCACCTGGAATATCAAAGCGGCTATTGCAATGGCTCCAGACCATTTGTAGTATATAATCATAAACAATAGTACCAGAGAAAGCCCAATAATAAAAGCCAATTGTCCTCTTTGTATTGCTTCTGCTCCTAGAGTGGGTCCGACGGTTCTTTCTTCTGCAACTTTCATGGGAGCAGGGAATGCACCTGCCCTAAGTATTTTTGCAAGATAATCTGCTTCTTCTTCAGTAAAATTACCTGTGATTCTAGCGCTGGGAGATGATATTTTTTCTGAAATTCGAGGTGCGGATTGCACTACATCATCAAGCAGTATGGCAGTTAATTCGTCAACATGAGCTGCGGTGAATTCTGTAAATTTACGTTGACCTTCGGAAGTTAGATACATTATAACTTCAGGACTCCCGAACTCTCCTCTTGATACCTGAGCAGAATTGCTCTTTAGATCAGAACCCTGCATAAAGACTTCAGAGTCTAAAACATACCAGGCTCCTTCTGTGCTTCTTCTAATTTCTGAACCTGGTGGAAGCTTCTCTATAGGAGGCTCTGGAGACCCTGGAGGTCCATACCACGGACCACCTCCCATTGGGTTTGTTTTAACAAGCTTGAATTCCAAAATTCCAGGACTTTTTATTGCGGCTAGTGTTCTTGTTGGATTTTGCTCCTCCGGTATTTCTATCAAAATTCTTGGACGTCCACGGACGCGTCTTATTGTTGATTCAGCAACACCGAACTTATTGATCCTGTTTTCAAGTGTTTTCATAACAGTATCAATATTTTCTTTTGCTAGATTTTCAGCACTTTCTGGACTCAAATGTACTGAATATATCAAAACATTCCCTTTTGCTTTTGCTGACCGCATCAGCCTGGGTTTGTCAAAGTATTCTAGTTTATTAAGTGTTTCTTCAGCAGTTTTTATATAATCTTCTCTGTCAGCTCCTTGAAGTCTTTCAGGAATGGTGATTGTAACAACTAATGGATTTACGCCATTCAATAAAGCTTTAACAAGTTCCCCTATATCACGCTCAGAAGTTGTATTTATCGTTAACTCTGGTCCTTCCCTGGATGTATCGCGTATATCTAATTCATTGAAGCCTAAGCCAATAAGCTTTTGTTTCATTTCTGATATATATTGAGATTCATCAACATCTGAATCTGCAGGAACATAAGGTCTTAAAACTATCGTATTATCTCCAGTTCTTTCTAAAACTTTCTCTATTGACTTTGCATATATCTTTTCACGTTTTAGACTCCCTAATATAACATCTTTTGCCTGACCTCCTAGATAAATGTCAATAGCCTTTTCAACATCAAGTTCTAATACGATATGCATACCACCCTTAAGATCGAGTCCTTGCTTAATCGGATTATCAGGAAAGATTGGTCTTATGCTAAGAGGAATACTACCATATAACTGCATATCCTTGATAAGCCCGTTAAGCTCATCCTGAGTCATTTTTTGGTTAAATCTTAAATGTATTTGATTATTAGGAGCATCAGAAAGAACATAAGAATCTTCTTTTATACCAAGTTTTTTTAGCCTTCTGTTGATTACGTCTTTAACTGATTGCGAAGCTTCTTGAACATTTACACCCTTCGGAAGATCATCGCCTGGTATAATAAATCTGATGAAGCTACCATCCTTATCACTTTGAACATCCGGTGGAGGTATTCTGCCCTGCATCCATATATCAAAATAGCCATATAACCTACCATAAACACCGGGCAATGAAGGTAGTAAGTATAATCCTGAAACCAAAAATACAAGTATGATTAGGATAAGCTTCCATCTATTAATCTTATACATTCAAATCTCCCTTATAGTATTTCTTAAATTGATTTGTTAATATACCAGAATAAACTTTCTTACCTCAAAAAAATATCAGAATTACAGGTTATTATTATAAATGTTGTAAGGTTTTTTGTCAACGTAAAATCTCTGACTTTTATATTTCTCTCATAGTTAAAATATTGCAATAATGATATAAAGATGATATAATGAAATAAAAATTGTTACTCACTCATGATCCTTATATTTGTCTATTTTTACGTAAAAATTATTATTGTCTATATGTTCAGTGAATGAAATAAACTAAAATAGAATTAATATCTGCATAAGAATTATATTTTTTGTGGTTTCTCTGGATCAAGTAATAAGGCTGTATTATAATGGCTCAATTAATTACGTTTATATTAAATATCAAACAACTAAAGCTTTAACGAGCTTAAATTTTTATTAATTCTTTTCATGGAGGTTAAAGGAAAATTATGGCAACTACAATCGTTATGCCTCAACTCGCATCCACGATGGAAAATGGGACTATTGTTAAGTGGTTAAAAAATGTGGGTGATGAAGTTGCTGAAGGTGAGGCAATTATGGAGATCACAACAGATAAAGTTGATGTTGAGGTTGAATCTCCGGCATCTGGAATCTTATTAAAAATAATTGCAAATGAAGGTGCTGAGGTCCCTGTCAAAGAGCCTGTCGGTATAATAGGAACAAAGGAAGAAATAACTGGTGATATAAATCTGGTTGTAGAACAGAAAGCGGAAAAGACAGAAGAAGAAAAACCAAAAGAAAAACCTGTGATGCCAGGCGGTAGATTATTTGCCTCTCCAAGAGCAAGGAGACTCGCTAAAGAGGTTGGCATTGACATCGCTTCTGTTACTGGTTCAGGACCTGGTGGGAGGATTGTTGGTAAAGATATTGAAAAATATGTAAAAGAAGCTAAAAAACTTACCATCGTCGAACCCAAACCAACAATAGAGACCAAACCATTGCCTGGACAAGTTATTAAACTATCTCAGATACAAAAGGTTGTTGCTGATAGGCTATCAATGAGCTATCGCACTGCACCTCATATTGATATACTCATAGATGTCAATTGTGAAAAAATGATTGCTCTGCGCACATTATTAAGGTCTCAGGGCATAAATGTATCATATAATGATATTCTTGCTAAGTTTGTTGGTGTTTTACTTAAGCAGTTCCCAAAGTTTAATTCTACCTATGGAGATGACGGAATACATCTAATTGAAGAAATAAACATTGGTATAGCAACTGCTGTCGGTGAGGATTTAGTTGTTCCGGTTGTTAAAAATGTTGATAAAAAGACTTTAATAGAAGTAGCTTCTGAAAGTGCCAGACTTATTACATCAGCAAGAGAAAAAAAGCTTTCATTAGAGGATTTATCTGGTGGAACTTTTACGATAACAAACCTTGGTATGTTTGGAGTCAGATCATTTAAGGCTATAATTAACCCACCACAGGTAGCAATCCTTGCTGTGGGAGCCATAGAACCAAGAGCTGTAGTCTTACCAGGACAGATAGTCGCCCAGCAAATGATGAGCATAAACTTATCTATTGATCATAGGGTCGTTAATGGCGCACAAGGCGGAGAATTTCTTGCTAGATTAAAGGATTTATTAGAGCTATCATCATTAGATATACTAATGAACAGACCGGTAAGTTTGTAAAAATATATAAAATTAGGAGGTTTTTCCTTAATGGTTAAGCAACTAGATGTTCAAGCAGATTTTAGACCACATTATATAGAAAGGGAAGTTACTATTCCCGTTTTTCAATATAACAAATCTTTAAGGCAGGAATTAGAGGAAGGAAATGTAACACCTGAACTTTGTATAGATTTGTTGGAATGTATGCTCCTCATCAGAAATCTTGAGGAAATGATCGTTGAACTAAAGGAAAACAAAGGCAGATATGGGCAATTAAGGCAATTTATTTATGTAGGAGCATCTCATGTATCTATTGGTCAGGAGGCAATCTCAACAGGAGGAATAGCAGGGATTGATCCTACAGATTATATAACCAGCACACATAGAGGACATGGTGATAGCATCGCAAAAGGCTACTTTGCTATCAAGAACATGACAGACAATGAAATCATTAAAAGATTTGAAGAACACGAGCAGATGTGCAAGCATCTTGGGATAGATATCAGCACTCATAAAAGTAGACAAGAGCTACTTGAAGATGCTATAAAACTTCATCTCTATAGGGCAATAGCAGAGCTTTTTGGTAGTGAAGATGGCTATTGTAAAGGTAGAGGGGGAGGCATGCATATAGCAGATTTCAGCGTCGGTCATCTTGGTGCCAATGCTATTGTTGGTGGTAGTATGGGCATGGCTGTCGGAGCTGCATTATCTTCATGGTATCTTGAAAACGGGAAAATTGTTCTTTGCTTTGCTGGTGATGGTGCTTATAATAATGGAATTGCTCATGAATCATTAAATTTTGCATGTATGGCTCAATTTACAAATGGTCTTATGTCCAAAAAATTTGGCATGCCAATTATATTTGGAATTGTGAACAATCAATATGGCATGACAGGTCAACAAAGGGGCGAAGTTACAGGCATTAATTTTCTGGCAGAAAGGGGTTTTGGATATAATGAAGAAGCCATGCACGCAGAGGTAGTGAAAGGTGTGGATGTTATGGCGGTCCTTGATGCTACCAGGCGTGCAGCCAAAAAAGTCCGTAGTGGAGAAGGTCCGGTATTATTGGAATACTGGGGGTGCAGGTTCAAAGGTCATTCTTTGAGCGATGATACAAAAAGCTACCGTTCTGAAGAAGAATCCAGTTCATGGTTCTGCGTAGACCCATTGCTTTCATTCCCTTATCAGCTTATTGAGGCAGGCATAATAACAGAATCTGATTGGAATGATATGAGCAAAAAAGCTCGTGAACGAAATGAAGAAATGGCATATAAAGCATCACAGGGTCCAATGCCATCACCGGATGAGATTTACTTTGGTCTTCATAGTGAAACCAATTCTAACGAGGTTCCAGAAGAACATCAACACGTCAAAACTTATAAGGAATATAAGCCTTTTGAACGTAAAGATGGCAAAATAACATATAGAGAAGCAGTAATTGAAGCAATGGCTGAAGAGATGCTACGCGATAATAGAGTGATTTTATACGGTGAAGATATAGCAGATTATGGCGGAGCTTTTGGAGCAACAAAGGGTTTAATTGATATATTCGGTAGAGATAGAGTTTTCAATACTCCTATTTCGGAATCTGCCATAATTGGCACTGGTGTCGGTGCATCAATGACAGGATGCAGACCGATTGTGGAAATCATGTATATTGACTTTATTTTGCAGACAATGTGCCAGACAGGCAATCAAGCAGCAAAGTGGAAATACATGTCAGGTGGTCAACCAACACTACCTCTAACTATAAGGACGACGGTCGGTGGAGGCAAAGGCTATGCAGGTCAACATTCACAAAGCCTTGAAGCTATAGTTGCCCAATTTCCGGGATTGAAAGTCATAATGCCATCAACAGCCTATGATGCGAAAGGCTTACTTAAATCTGCTATCAGGGATGATAATCCTGTGGTCTTTATAGAACACCAAAACTTATACGGTGAGTCTTCAGGGGCATCTGTAGTTCCTGCTGGAGAAGAATATCTTATACCGATTGGTAAAGCTGATATTAAAAGAAAAGTAGAGTCCTGCAAGGAAGGTCAATGTGCGACTGTAATTGCGTGGGGATATATGGTGCCAATAGCTTTGAGTGCGGCTAATAAGCTTGCAGATGAAGGTATCGAAGTTGAAGTTATAGACCCAAGAACACTTCGTCCTTTAGATATCGATACGATTATCGAATCAGTTAAAAAGACTGGACGTGCGGTTGTCGTGCATCAGGCTTGTGAATTTATGGGATTTGGAGCGGAAGTTGTAGCTCAGATACAATTGCATGCATTTGATTATTTAGATGCTCCGATCCTGAGAGTATGCGCTCCCGATACTCCTCCACCTTCATCGCAGGTACTTGAAAAGGCATTTTTACCAAATGATGCAAAAGTAATCTCTGCTGTAAAACAGCTAATATAGATAAATATTAAAAAGATATAGGGTAAGATGCTATCCTATATCTTTTAATTATAAATAGAAGGAGAAAAAATGTGATCAGGACTATCGTTATTGGTGCAGGTGGTAGAATGGGTAGAATGCTTGTTACAGGCATATCTAATGACAATGAACTTGAGCTTGCAGGTGCAATTGAAGCACCGAATGTCCCATTTCTGGGCAAGGATGCTGGAGAACTTGCTGGAATATCTAAGCTTGGAGTGCCAATAGTTGATGATTCTAAGTTAAATGAATTATTTAGCAAAGCAGACGTAGCAATAAACTTTATCACACCAAAAGAATCTGTGATCAAACATCTACAAATCGCTGTTGAACGTCAGAAACCCATGGTCATCGGCACAACAGGTTTTAACGCAGATGAGATGAATATAATAAAAGAACTTGCATCAAATATCCCATGTGTTATGTCACCAAATATGAGTATTGGTGTCAATGTTATGTTAAAAATTATAAAGGAAGCTGCAAAAGTATTGGGTGATGATTATGATGTTGAAATAATAGAGACACATCATCATTTTAAGAAAGATTCACCAAGCGGGACAGCAGATCGCATTGCAAAGGTAATTGCATCTGCTTTGGGCAGAAACCTGGAAGAAGTGGGGATATATGGTCGAAAAGGGATCATTGGAGAAAGACCGGCCAAAGAGATCGGCATTCATGCTGTTAGAGCAGGTGACATAGTCGGTGATCATATAGTTCTATTTGGTGGCATTGGAGAACGATTAGAAATAATACATAGAGCACAGAGCAGAGAGCCTTACGTCAAGGGTGCGCTCAGAGCTGCAAAATGGGTCGTTAATGCGGAGAAAGGACTTCATGATATTTCTGAAGTGCTTGGATTATAAACAGCACTTTTTATCCAATCAAGGGCAATATTGTTATGTGGGACATTACATACGCTGAGTCAGAATTACCGGATGATGAAGAGACGGAAGAAGAAATTGAGTTTATAACTCGGGTGCTTAAACTCAAAGAAGGTAACTATATTCTAGACCTCTGCTGTGGGCAAGGCAGACATGCTGTCAGATTGGCAGAAATGGGATTCTCTGTTGTTGGTCTGGATTATTCTGAGGAACTCTTAAAATTAGCTGTAAATAATAATACTAAAATTAATCTTTGGTTCGTTAATAGTGATATGCGTAATATTCCCTTTCATAATAATGCATTTGACGCAGTGATCAATCTTTTTACCAGTTTCGGTTTTTTCAACGATGATGAAAACTTACAGACACTAAAATCTGTGGCAGAAGTTTTGAAACCTAAGGGTAAATTCCTTTTAGATTATTGGAACCCTTACGTTGCTGTTCAACTGGATGGCACAAGAAACTGGTGGTGGATAGATGATAACCGTTTATCTCTTGCTGAAGTTAAATATGATTTTTCCTCAGGTAGATTGCATGATATTAGAACTATCATAAATACCAAAGACGGTTCAATCAGGAATGCTGTCCGTAATCTGAGATTTTATACGTTGCCTGAAATTGAAGAGATGCTAAAAAAATCTGGTATGTCTGTTGTTGAAGTATATGGTGATATAGATGAAAGAGAGTATAATGGAGAAACAAGGAGATTGATCACTTTGTCTGAAAAAAAAGTATGAGAACCTCGACACGTTTATTAAGATACATCCTGCCTTATAGCGGCTCCATATTTCTTGCAATACTTTTTGCTATATTGATAGCCCTTTGTGAAATGGCTTATGTTAGCATTTTAGCAGAGACTATAGATGCTATAAAGGTTGTCGATACAAAGGGTTTCCCTACGGAAGTTACATTTTTCAAGGATTTTCCATACAAAAGGGGAATCGATACTGACTCCAGAACTGACATCATAAAACTTAGATTTTATTTAATAGATTCAAGATCAGCTCTTTTGTTAGTAACATGGGTTGCTTTGATAATATTAACTTTATTTGTTATAAAGGGCATTTTATCATATAGCCATACGTATATTATGTCCAGAGTGGGGCAGAAACTGATTCTCAATTTGCGTAATGAGTTTTATGAAAGGATGATATATTTTCCTCTAAGCTTTTTCTCTGAAAGGCGCACCGGTGACATCATGTCCCGTGCTACTAATGACATGTCAATGTTACAGCATTCTGTTAATTCCATAGCAGATGTAGTTCAGGCATTTGCTACTGTTATTGTATTTGTATCTATGATGTTTATGAAAAGCTGGCAGTTGACATTATTAACTGCAATTGTGTTTCCTCCAGCAGTGTATGTAATAAACCTTTTCGGGAAAAAAATAAAAATTGCTAGCAACCGCATCCAGGTGAAATTAGCAGATATTTCATCATATCTGGAAAGGACTATTTCGGGGGTTAAAATAATAAAAAGTTTTACTACAGAAGATTGGGAAAAGGAACGATTTGCGGAAGAGAACAAGGCAAAATATATTGCAGCAATGAAAAGGGTCAGGCTCTCTGCCTATCTTATCCCCTTGATTGAAATAATGAGTGCTGTTGGAATGGTGGTTGTATTTTGGGTTGGATTCTGGCAGGTAATAACTGGCAGGTTAACTACAGGGTGGTTCATCGGATTTATTGCTATGGTTGGGATGGTTTACAAACCTGTAAGGACAATTAGCACATTCAATTCTGCATTTCAACAAGCTATAGCATCCGCTGAGAGGATATTTGAAATTCTGGATGTAGAAGAGGAAGCCTACTACGATCCATCCGCTTTGGAAATTCCAGATATAAAAGGTAATGTAGAATTCAAAGATGTTACCTTTTCCTATAATGGACAGAAACCAGTGTTAAATCATATAAACTTAAAAGTAAATGCTGGTGAATCCATAGCACTGGTAGGTCCAAGTGGTGCAGGAAAGACGACATTTGTAAGTCTTTTAACACGATTTTATAATGTGACGGATGGGCAGATCACAATAGATGGGTATCCAATATCGAAGATAAACTTAAAGTCTCTCCGTAGCCAGATAGGCTTGGTTCCTCAGGATACAATACTTTTTAGTGGAACCGTCCGTGAAAATATTGCCTATGGACGGTTTCATGCTACTGATGAGGAAATCATTTCTGCAGCTAAAAGTGCAAATGCTCATGACTTTATAATGCAATTCTCAGAAGGATATAATACTCATATAGGTGAACACGGCATGCAAATGTCTGGTGGGCAGAGGCAAAGAATTGCAATAGCAAGAGTTATACTTAAAGATCCAAGAATTTTAATACTTGATGAAGCTACATCATCTCTGGATACAGAATCAGAGATGCTGATTCAAGAAGCACTATCTAATTTAATGAAAGGTAGAACAACTTTTATAATTGCACATAGAATTTCAACTATCATGAATGCAGATAGGATAATAGTTATAAATAACGGTGAAATAGTTGAATACGGCACACATGAACAGCTATTTGAGAAAAATGGCTTATATCGTAAGCTTTATGATAATCAATTCAAAAATATATGAATATTTTTCAAGTTTGATGTAATTTTTGAGTAAGCTCGATGCTATTTTTGAGTAAAACATGCTGTCTAGCTTGTTCTCTATATCCAATACAAGATGATTTAATTTTATATGCTTCGCATATACATAAGAAAACAAGCTGTCTAGTTTGTTGGCTATATCCAAATACAAGATGATTTAATTTTTATATGTTTCGCATATACATAAGGAAACAAGCCGACAAGCTTGTTAAATAATAATAAAATATTGTTATTAAAAATGACAGGCTATCAGCCTGTCTTACAGATTATAAATTGGAGATAAGAAATTTGATGAAGAATAGATTAATGACACCTGGTCCTGTTCCGGTTCCACCGGATTCACTTCTTGCGATGGCTCAACCCATGATGCATCATCGCACCGAAAAGTTTGAAAAAGTTATGTCGGAGATTCCCGATGCACTCAAATATGTATTTAAGACAAAAAATGATGTAATGTTACTTACATCATCCAGCACTGGTGCTATGGAAAGTGCGATTGTTAATCTTCTTTCGCCTGAGGATAGAGCGCTTGTTATAGGTGGAGGTAAATTTGGTGAAAGATGGGCTGAGCTTTGTAAAGCTTATAATGTTGATTTTGATTTCATAGATGTAGAATGGGGAAAACCGGTTGACCTTGATACGGTTCATAAAAAATTATCATCTGGAAAAAAATATAAATGTGTATATGGAACACTATGTGAAACTTCAACAGGAGTTACACATGATATCAAAGGTTTAGGTGAAATAGTTTCTGGTAAGGCTTTATTAGTTGTTGATGCTGTCAGTGGACTGGGTGCCGTTGACCTTCAGACAGATGATTGGCATGTTGACGTTGTTGTATCTGGCTCACAAAAAGGGCTTATGACACCTCCTGGTCTTGCATTTATAAGCCTGAGCGATCCCGCATGGGAAGCAGTTGATTCTGCCAGATTACCAAGATATTATTTTGATCTGCGAAAAGCAAAAAAAGCTATGTTGGTTAATCAAACACCATTTACATGCAGTATCTCTTTAATTTTAGCATTGCATGAGTCCTTAAATATCATAAGAAAAGAAGGAATTGAAAATGTTCTAGCAAGACATGCAAGACTTGCAGAAGCGACGCGTGCAGGTGTTAAAGCTCTGGGGCTTTCACTTTTTGCATCTGCACCATCAAATGCGGTTACAGCAGTAAAAGTGCCAGAAGGCATCGATTGTAAAAAATTAGTTAAAACTATAGAGGAAAAATATGGAATTACATTCGCCGGAGGACAGGATAAACTAACTGGCAAGATATTTAGAATCGCACATCTTGGATATGTTGACGACCTTGATATTATATCTGCCATTTCTGCACTTGAAATGGCTCTGATAAATCTAGGTTTTGATATAACTCCTGGTGTAGGGATAAAAGCATGTGAACAGGTTCTCATTAGTGAAAAGATATGATTATACCATTTCATTTATTATAAAATCCCTCTAAATCTCCCTTTGGAAAAGGGAGACTTTCCTGATTTTGCCTTTTTCAAAGGGAGTCATGGAATATTATAAATAATTTTTCTAAATGGTATTATTAACTGGCAAAATAGAAATTAGGATGTAAAATATGAAAATACTTGTAGCTGAACATTTATCGGAACAGGGGATCAATATCTTACATAAAGAGAATGATTTTGAAATAGATGTAAATACACGCCTCACACAAAAGGAATTAATAGATTCAATAGGTGAATATGATGCATTGATTGTCCGTAGTGGCACAAAGGTTAGCTCAGATGTCATTAATGCAGCAAAAAAATTAAAGGTAATCGGCAGAGCTGGTGTTGGTGTTGATAACGTTGATGTTAACTCGGCAACACGTCGTGGGATTATCGTTGTAAACACACCAAACGCAAACACAATATCAGCTGCCGAACATACAATGACAATGATCCTTGCTCTATCAAGAAATATTGTGCCGGCTAGTATTTCACTTAAGAATCACAAATGGGAACGCCAGAAGTTCATGGGCGTTGAGTTATATGATAAAACATTGGGCATAATAGGGCTTGGACGTATTGGTAGTGAGGTTGCTAAACGCGCATTAGCCTTCGGGATGAAAGTTATTGCATCAGACCCTTATATCTCTCCTGAGACTGCGACAAAGCTTAATGTTCGCCTGGTTGATATTGAAGAAATATATAAAAACGCTGATTATATAACTGTTCATCTTCCGTTAACCAATGAAACCTGTAATTTGATGGATGAAAAAGCATTCTCAATGATGAAGGATGGTGTAAGGATTATAAACTGCGCTCGTGGTGGAATTTGCTGCGAAAATGCATTATATAATGCAATTTTAAGTGGCAAAGTTGCAGGGGCTGCGCTTGACGTTTTTGAAGAGGAACCGCCTTATAATAGCCCTTTGCTTATGCTTGATGCTGTCCTAGCAACCCCGCACTTAGGAGCATCTACTAAAGAGGCATTAATAAATGTTTCAATTGAAATCGCTCATCAAGTGATAGATGCCTTAAGAGGAAGACCTGTTAAAAATGCTGTTAACATGATAACAATGGAGCTTGGCGATGCTGAAAGGATCAGACCTTATGTCGAGCTTGCAGAAAAACTCGGATATATACATAGCCAGCTGATCGAAGGAAGAATTATTGAAGTAAGTGTAGATTATACAGGCGATATAATCAACTATCCTACGGAAATGATCTGTATTGCTTTACAGAAAGGTCTATTACAGCCATTTCTTGGAGAAACTGTAAATTATGTTAATGCTTCGCTAATATCTAGAGAAAGGGGCATAAGGATAATAGAAACAAAAAGCAGTGAAATTAGCGATTTTATGAATTTAATTTCAGTTACAGTCAAAACAGATAAGGGTGAAAGGCGTTTAGCTGGAACAATCTTTGGAACAAAAGAACCCAGAATTGTTGGTATAGACAAATACCATGTTGATGTCTTACCATCTGGCTGTATGTTACTTCTTACGACACACAAAGATAAACCTGGCGTCATGGGTGCTTTATGCACAATACTTGGTGAGTATAATATCAATATTGCTGCCATGAGCTTAGGGAGGGAAGTACCTGGTAAAGATGCAATTGCTATTCTGAATTTAGATAGCTCTGTTCCGAAGGAGGCTATAGATAAAATTAAAGCTCTCGATAGTATCTGGGAGGCCAAACTGGTTAAATTAGATTGAGGTGTTATTATGTTTAAAATAGGCGTTGTTACCGATGAAATAAGTAGTGACCTAATAGAAGCTATAGAAATAGCTAAATCATGGGGATTAAAATATATAGAATTACATAGTGTTTGGGGAAAGAATATTTGTGATGTAGATGATGCAATGCTCAGCAAGGTAATAAAGATAGTAAGAAAAAGTGGCATGATTGTTACAAATATAGATTCTCTTACACTCCGATGTTACCTCTCTAATGATAAAGAATATTCACAGCATATTAAGCATTTATTAAGATCTATAGAGATCGCTCCTTTATTCAATACCAATGTTGTTAGACTTTTCTCATTCTGGAAAGAAGAAAATGTAGAAGAAAAATGGAGCAGAATATTTGAAAAGATGGAATTACCGGTAAAAATTGCAGAAAGGGAAGGAGTAATACTTGGTTTTGAAAACGTAAGTTCTGGGAATATAGGAACAAGCAATGATCTTGAGCTTCTTTTTAATTATTTTGATTCGCCTAATTTAAAACTGATATGGGACCCTGGCAATGCTTATGCTGCTGGTGAAGAAAAACCTTATCCAGATGGATATAACAAAATAAAAGATAAGATCATACATATTCACCTAAAAGATGCTATATTTGATGAGAATGGTAATCGTATCTGGAAACCAATAGGACAGGGGAAGGTAGATTATAAAGGTCAAATACGGGCACTTCATAAAGATAAATATGATGGAGTTATAGCATTGGAAACTCATTGCACATCAGCAAATGGGTCAAAGATAGATGGAACAAAAGAATCCCTTGATGGGCTTATGAGCATTATAAACTCAGTGGTAGGCTATGAATGAATTAATCAAGGTATTGAGATTCGGAATTGTTGATTACAGAAATGCTTATGAGCTTCAAAAAAAACTATTACAAGAAAAGATTGAAGGCTCAAATTCAGACTACTTAATTTTATTACAACATAATCCAGTTATAACAATAGGGCGAAGTGGAAATAACAAAAATATATTAGTTCCAGAATCTTTGCTTAAATCCAGAGGAATAGAACTTTTTGAGATAGAACGAGGTGGAGATGTAACTTATCACGGACCTGGACAAATAACAGGTTACCCAATACTTGACTTAAGGAATTACAAAAAGGATGTTCACTGGTATATAAGAAATCTTGAAGAAGTTATTATTAGGGTCCTTGGCGAATACGGCATAAAAGGTAAAAGAGTCGATAAATATACCGGAGTCTGGGTTGGTAATGAAAAAATCGCAGCAATTGGCGTAGCAATAAAACGTTGGATCACATTTCATGGTTTTGCCTTCAATGTATGTCCTGACCTATCTCACTTTAGCCTCATAAATCCATGCGGAATAACTGATAAAGGTGTCACTTCACTTGAAAAGATTTTGGGCTATAAAGTAAGCGTGGAAGAAGTCGAACAATTGATAATATCTAATTTCTTGTATCTGTTTGAACTAATAACATTTTGAAAATAATTATTCATACAATTATCATTTATTATAAAATCCCTCTAAATCTCCCTTTGGAAAAGGGAGACTTTCCTGATTTTCCACTTTTTCAAAGGGGTTGAGGGATTGTATAAATAATTTTTTAAAACGGTATAAGGAGATTATTATGAAAGCAAGTAGGTTGGGTTGAGGCACGAAACCCAACAAAGATAAGAGTTTGGAATATGAAAGGAGATTATTATGAAAGTTGCTTGTTCGACAGCTGGTTTCACTAAAATGAAACTTGCTCAAGCTTTACAAAACATTAAACAACTTGGCTTTGATTTTGTCGATCTACTCATGATGGAAAACTGGGCACATATTAACCCATCAGAGCTTGTTTCAGACCCTTTATTAAAGGCAAAACAGGTCTCAGACATGCTTGAAGAAAACTCATTAAAAGCTGTCGCGATAAATGGAAATTTAAGTAGCCCGGTTAATACTGCTGACATTGACCGAAAAAAGAAAAATCTTGCAGAAGTAAAAGCCCTTGCCATTTTTGCAAAAAGCATTGATATTCCTGTTATAGTCCTCCAACCTGGAGGAATAGATGCTTCAATCGGCAAGGATAAGTCTCTTGATCTGTCAATCAATGCTTTGCAGGAAATGATTCAAATTACTGGAGAATATGGCAGACAACTGGCTATTGAAACACATGTCGGATCTGTTGCCGAGAAATATGCTGATACACTGAATATTGTAAAATTAGTAAAAGGATTAAAGCTTGCTTATGATCCAAGTCATTTTATAATGAGCGAACAGAAATTGGAAGATAGTGAACCTCTGATTGAATATTCCGCACATGTTCATTTAAGGAATGCTATTGTTGGGGATTTTCAAGTTGAAATGGATAAAGGTATCATGGATTTTAATTGGGTTCTTAGCACTCTGAAGAAACATGGTTATGATGGATATATATCAATAGAATATATTGATAGTCATGGGAATTATAACGTAAAAGAACAAATCACCAGGTTAAAAGGGATTATTGAGTCTATGTAAATAAGAAAGGGGAGCATCTTAAGATATTAGATGCTATGAAAAAATGTTAGATAAAAAGATAAAGGCTATAATGGTTTCGAAGACACATTGGGATAGGGAACATTCGAGACCTTTCGAACAATTTCGCTGGCATTTGGTATATAATGTCATGGATAAACTTCTGGATATATTTGAAAATGTTCCAGAATATAAAAGCTTTATGTTCGATGGACAATCATTAGGTATATTTGATTACTTAGATATACGCCCGGAAAGAGAAGCGGATATAAAAAGATATGTAAAAGAAGGTAGGTTGATAATAGGACCATTCTTTGTTGGTCCCGATGAGCTTATCCCTAGTGGTGAATCTTTGATAAGGAACCTCTATCATGGTCATAAGATAGCGCAAAAGTTTGGAAGCGTAATGAAAGTTGGATATAATCCAGATGCTTTTGGACATATATCACAATTACCGCAAATATTGCAAGGATTTTCTATTGGATCTGCTGTATTTTCGCGTGGAGTTTCTGATGATATTGGCAAACCAGGCACCGATTTTATATGGGAATCACCAGATGGCTCTGAAGTTATAGCAATTTACAATCATTATGGAAACTGTGCCGGTATTCCAGACGATCCGGAGTCTGCCCTTGCAAGGATCAAAGGGGCAATTAATAGCATGATGCCCAAAGATATTCCTTGCGTGCTTTTAAGCAATGGCTCTGACGGTTCTGCTCCTGAACCACACATTCCCAAAATGATCGATTATGCCAATGAAAAGCTTGAAGATATAGAGATTATACATGGAACATTACAACAATACATCGACCTGGTTAGTCAGCATAAGGATAAGCTAAAACGCTACAAGGGGGAATTGCGTTCAGGAAGATATAATCTTGTTTTACCCGGTGTTTATTCTTCACGCACATATTTAAAGCAAGAAAATGCAAAAACTCAAACATTATTAGAAAGATATGCAGAACCTTTATCTTCATTTGCCTGGTCAGTTGTAGGTGATGATTATCCGCATCCATTCTTTGATCGAGCCTGGAGATTACTGCTTCAAAATCATTTCCATGATACAATATATGGTTGCTCTCAAGATAAAGTTTATCATGATGCCATGATAAGATTCGCTAATAGCCAGCAAATATCAGAAAAGCTGATGGAGCGAAGCATTAAGGTCATCACAAAAAAAATTGATATAGTTCAAAGAAAACAGAGTGATATTGCTTTAGTAGTTTTTAATACACTATATTATGATCGCACAGACCTTGCAACAAAGAAGCTCTATTTCCCCGTGGAAGCTGAAGGATATCTACAAAACTATATTGTAAAGGATTCAGAAGGAAATATTATTCCTTCACAGATTCGCAATCAACGAGTCCGGGAAAGTTTCCAACCAACCTTCTGGGAGAAACAATATCCTTATGGAAAGAGAATCAGAGAATTCGATATTTCCTTTCTGGCATCAGACGTGCCTTCAAATGGTTATAAAGTTTATTATCTATGCCCTGAACATAAAACAAAAATTACAACAGACCTAATAGCCCATGAAAACGGCATGGAAAATAGCTATCTGAAAGTTAAAATAAACTCCAATGGAACTATTGATGTATTGGATAAGCTTTCAGGTACTACTTATAGCGGATTGCATTTCTTTGAGGATGTAGAAAGTGCATGTGGAGAATACAATCATTACACAACTGCAAATCCTCAAGTAATTAATAGTTTATGTCAGCAAGCACGGTTAAGCATTGTTGAAAATGGACCTGTATGTATTACTTTTAGAATCGATATTGATATGCTTTTGCCCATAGGATTGCGTGATGATATTCAAGGGCGGAGTGAGAATTTAGTCAATTGTCCTATAACAACTTATGTAACTCTTGCAACCAGAAGTAAAAGATTAGATTTCAATACTGTAATTGAAAATAATGCAAAAGATCATAGATTAAGAGTTCGCTTTCCAACAGGGATATTTTCTGATACAGTTCATGCAGAAGGTCAATTTCATATTATAGAAAGAAGGATTGAATTACCTGAATCAGATAATTGGGTTGAAAAACCAGTTCCTGAAAACGTAAATCAGACATTTGTAAGTGTTTCAGACTCCAGACATGGTTTAACTCTGATTAATCGTGGACTACCGGAATATTCAGCAGAAGAAGGCGAAAACGGGATTATATTATCGCTGACATTACTACGGAGTGTTGGTTGGATCGGCAGAGAACATTTCGTTACTGCCACATATAAGATTCCTACACCTGATGCACAGTGTCCTGGGACACATAAATTTGAGTATAGCCTATATCCACATGAAGAAAGCTGGAAATCAGCAAAAGCGTGGCAAGTCGCGCATGCATTTAATACTCCCTTTGAAGTTGCTGAAACAGATGTTCATCATGGTGAATTGCCAATTTCATTAAGCCTATTTTCAGTTGAGCCTGAAGAGCTTGTTTTAACAGCTCTAAAAAAGGCAGAAAATGACGATGCTTTAATAGTTAGGCTTTATAATATCTCGGATAAAGAAGTCATGGGAAATCTATCAGCATATAAAACCATAAAAAAAGCTGAAATTGTCAATTTTCTTGAAGAGTCGTTAAACAGTATCTCTATTTCAGATAAGGAAATTAAGTTTCCTGTTAAAGGTTATCAGATTATAACTCTTAAGGTGTGGATTTAGCGGTTGTTAGGCAAGTCGGAGGCTTATACCATTTCAAAAAATAATTATTCATTATAACTATCATCTATTATAAAATCCCTCTAAATTTTCTTTCCTGATTTCGCCTTTTTCAAATGGGATTAGGAGATTGTATAAAAAATTTTTTGAAACGGTATAAACTGCTTAACGATAACGAAATTTTAAATCACTTTAAAATTAAAAGAAGGTAGACACATCGATTTCACCAATATATGCACGTTTGGGCTGTGTAACTAGAAATAATGCTACATCAGCAATATCCTGTGGCAACATGAGTTTTGAAACATCATCATTTGGATGATTACCTGCTCTCATTTTAGTAGCAACAGGTCCTGGACATATAACGCTGGCTTTTATACCGTATTGCCTTCCTTCGGCGGCTATACTCTCAGTGAAACCTATAACTCCGAACTTTGATGTAGAATATGTTGCATACATGGTCGAACCATGCTTTCCTGCCATAGATGAGATATTTATTATATATCCGCTTTTTTGCTTCATCATCTGTTTGTATACTATACGTGTGCAAAGCATCATGCCACGAAGATTAACGTTCATGGTTGTATCCCATAGCTCATTTGATATATCCTGTATATAGGCATGCTTGGCAAAGCCTGCGTTATTAACAAGAATATCAATTCTTCCGAATTCGTCTAAAACTTTTTGCACCATGGAGTTTACTTTAGATTCATTTGTTACATCGGTCTTAATTGCTATGGCTTTTGAACCTAGACCGAGTATCTCCTGCTTGACGGACTCAATTTCTGATTCTGTTCTTGCAATGACAGCAATATTAGCCCCTTCTTTAGCAAAAGTTAAGGCTATTGAGCGTCCAATTCCTCTTCCTCCACCTGTGACAATTGCAACCTGATCTTTTAATTTCATTTACTAATATTTCCTCCTTTGACTCTTTATTATAAAACTTCTAATACCAATTTAAATATTTAACTTAAACTGCTAGTTATTATATAATATATAGCAATGGTTTTATCTTCCATCTTTTCCTCCTTTGGTAAATGTTTTAACAATAAAAATACTATACCAAAGGAGATTATATTCTTTTTTCTAGACTCATGCAATTACTAATTAGCAACTTGGGTTAATTATATAAAGCACCTTATAGGCCTAATTTTTAATTAAGAGAAGTATAACAAAATAATAAAATATGCTTAAATAGAAGCTTTCTTTCATTTTTTACTTGACAAACCTAGTATTCATGCTATATTATATAGCTTGTTAGTGCAAAAACCTAGTTAAATCAAGGTATTACAATATTTTGACCAAGAAGGAGGGGATTTATAGATGGTTAAAGCTGATCTAATATCCAAGGTCGCTGAAGTCGGTATTACAAAGAAGCAGGCAGGAGAAGTGGTTGATGCACTTTTTGGCGCAATAAAAGAAGCTCTTGCTGAAGGGGATAAAGTTAGTCTAATAGGTTTCGGGACTTTCAGTGTCAAAGAAAGAGCGGCACGTGAAGGTAGAAATCCGAGAACTGGAAAAAAGATAAACATACCCAAGAAAAAGATACCGGTTTTCAAACCAGGTAAAGAACTTAAAGATGCAGTATCATAGGCAATAGTTATACCGAACCTAATGAAAATTATATGTAGCGTTAGGTTCGGTAATTCGCAATATATTATTGAATTCGTCAAAAAAATCTAAAAGAATTTCTCAGTAAATCTTTTGCAGGATATTCTTTCCATTTTAAACTTCCAAAGATAATACCGTTTTAAATAATTATTCATTATAACTATCATCTATTATAAAATCCCTCTAAATCTCCCTTTGAAAAAGCTTTTCATTACCCATAAGTTTTTAAAAAGGATAATAGTAAGGTGGGCATTGCCCCTTATGCGTCAAGTTAAGCGGAAATAGGAGCGATATGTTTGTAGAAGATATGAAAGAACAATACCAAGCTCCGCTAGGAGCGGTATGTGAAAATCTATTACCGTTCCATTGGCTTATTAACATTTCGCTCCTACGGAGCTTAGTTTATTGATATGACCAAATTTCTACAAACATATCACCCCTGACGGGGTTAACTCACTTATTAATTTTTGTTAATGGTTCATTATCCACACTTATTCAACCCAACCTACTTTTTATTACTTGCGGAGTTACAGACTTATGGGTAATGATAAGCTCTGGAAAAGGGAGACTTTCATGATTTCCCTTTTTCAAAGTGGGTTGGGAAGCTGCATAAACAATTTTTTAAAACAGTATAATCTTTCTACATTATCAGCATACCATACCTGATGTTATTTAAAATACAAAAATATATCCCCAGTATAGAGAACCACTTTATGATTATGATATAGTCAAAGGTCTATATGGTATAATATACTATGGAGTTAACTTATATTCGACAAGTATTCTTTGATCCCCTTCTTCTTTAGATACTTGAACAGGTATATACAATTTAAGTGATTTTATGGAGCAAGTTTCATCTTTTTTATTACAATAATTAAACGTTAAATCCAGCTTTATCTGGCAATTTCCATTGACATCTGAGATATTGAGAGGAATGTTTATTGGTAAAATAGGGTTATCAATAACTTTCTCACGTTCGGATTCTGATACATCAATAGCATTGCCGCCTCTACATGGTTCTATTTTATATTCCAGAGGCGCCCCTTCAGTTAATCCGAAAGTTGGGGGAAATTTTATATCAAATGTTAATTTTCCATTTCTCCCAGCGCGCACTTTTCTAAGTGGCAAAACAATATTTTCAACAGGTAACCCAGAATCAAATTCTCCAACATCTGAGCTTTTGAGATTTAATGTGCTTACGGTATTTGTTGAGAGATCTACAATGCGAATTCTATGATTGTTAGTATCAGCTATATATAGATTATTACCGGATATAGCTAACCCCCCTGGTTCAAAGAACTCTGGTGATTTTCCATCTTTATATCCAGGATTTCCACTTCCTAAGTAGGTCTTTGAGGTCTTTTTTTCCGGGTCTACAATTTTGATTTTATGATTATATGTATCGGCTACATATATCTTTCCATTATGGAACAAAACTCCCAGAGGATGTTGTAACCTCACCTCTCTGCCTTCTCCATCGACATCACCAAATTCAAACAGATCTAAACCCACTATTGTTTCTACTTTGCCATTTAAATTAAGATCGATTGAACGTATTGAACTGCTTTCGCTATCAGCTATGAATAATTGTTTTCCATTTGTAGTGATACCGCTAGGTTGAGCAAGATCGCTTTCCATAAGTTTTCCGTCAAGTCTGCCTTCACGTCCGCTTCCGGCATAAGGTCTGATATAGTTGTCCTTCAAATCCATTACCCATATCTGATGCCAACCAGCCATAGCAATATAAATATTATCATCTATTAAAATCAGGTCCCATGGAGAATTTAACGCGGTTTGCAATGCATTTCCGCCTTCGCTATAGCCCCTTGCCTGATTGCCTGTTCCAGCTATAGTTTCAACTGTTTTGCTTGAAAGGTCACATCTTCTTATAAGATGATTTTCCGTATCAGCCACATAAAGATATTTACCATCAAAGTATAAACCCTGTGGTTTTTTGAAGCTAGCATTTTCAAAATGTCCATCGTCTTTACCTTCATTGCCATTTCCTATTATATCTTTTATGTTCCCATCGGTATCTGATATTATTATCCGATTATTATTGGAATCTGATATAAATATTAAGCCTGAATCTCCAATTTTACCATTTGTTGTAACTTTCCCTGGAAATGAAAGCATAGTATCGATTGATTTATATTTTTCTAGAGCAAAATTGATTGGTATATTATTTATTTTCCCTTCCTTAGAATATTCCTCAATCAAAGTTCCTATGACTTTATCAAGTATTTCAAAATTACCTTCACCTGATATAGCACCAGCAACATATCCTTCAGGGTTTATTATAACAAATGTTGGCCAGGCTCTAACACCGTAGCTACGCCAGATACGAAATTCAGAGTCATTAACTACTGGATGTTCAATTCCATATCTTAGAATTGCTTGACGAATATTTTCAGAATTCCTTTCATTCGTAAATTTTGCCGAGTGAACACCTATGACTACAAGCTCATTTGGATATTTTGCCTCAAGACGTTTAAGATCTGGTATGACATGCATGCAGTTTATACATGCATAAGTCCAAAAATCAAGAAGCACTACTTTACCTTTCAAATCCTTAAGATATATTGGTTTATCAGTATTGAGCCATCCCACTCCACCTATTAGTTCAGGGGCTCTTATTATTTTTCTTTCTGTTATCATTGACGAGTCCTCCGATCCTTTATTTGTATTATTAGCTGATATTCTGGATGTTAAATATATCAATGCCGAAATTGAAATTATTACTATTATATAGGTATACCATTTTGGTTTCATATATCGTTCTCCTTGTATTATTTGAATAGAAATTGTTTTCATAAGATTTAACATCATAGCCATAAACAATATTTCTTTTCTTACTAAAAATAGTTAACTCCAAACATAAATTTAAAGTCTATAGATTTTAAACAGCAAATATCATAATAAAAATGAACACGGAGATATTTAATTATTTTCTTAACGCGATATACGAATATAAGAGGACCTGTTCGTATCCGCTAAATTTATTGAGCGTTAATAATTAACGCCCGATGAATCGGGCTACTACAAACCCAATATAATATTTGTGTAATTTGTGTTTAATTTTTTTCTCAGTGCCTCCGTGTCTCTGTGTTTTTCTTGAGAAGATGTAGATAAAAAGTTTATGATTGGGAGTAAAATTTATACTTGATAATAAGAAAACTTGGTGTTATAATCATAGCTTTATAAATATCATTTTAAACTCCTTCATGTTTCCTATAAAGGGGATATAAATGCTTAATATAATAAAATTGGCAATAGTGCTTATAGTGATTATAGTTTTTATTATACGCAAAATTGACCTTTTTTATGCACTTCTTACAGCCAGTGTTTTAACAGCCTTACTTTTTAGTCATGGAAGCAAACTACCAAATGATTTATATTCTACAATAACAGATTTTCAGGTGTTAAACCTTTTATTAGCTTTTTTGTTTGTTTTCTATTTGAGCAATTTATTGACGGACTCTGGCATATTAAGTAATATGCTAATATCTCTTGAAAAACTGATCAAAGATACACGTTTTGTTATAATATCATTACCATTCATGATAGGGTTGGTTCCAGCACCATCAGGAGCTATGCTTTCTGCACCGTTTGTTGAAGAATTAGGTAACAGGATAGGTCTTAAGCCTGAAAAAAAACTGATCATAAATTATTGGTTCAGGCATATAACTGAATATCTAAACCCTGTGTATCCCGGACCCATTCTAGCGGTCGCATTAGTGGGAATCACTTTCAAAGACTTGTTTTTGCTTAACTTACCAGTTATGGTCTTTGACTTTATATTAGGATTTATTTTGTTTGTAGTAAGGTTGAAAAGCGATAACTCACATTTAGATAAGGCAGAAAAAAAAGATTTTATAGTAACTGTAAATGGTATTTGGCCAATATTCGTAGCAATTTTGCTTCCGATACTAATCAAGCTTAATCTATCTATATCATTGGCTATATCTATTTTATTGATTGTATTGATAAATAAAATAAAATTAAGCTTGTTAAAAGGAATAATTAAAAAAAGTTTGAAAATCAACGTCTTATTGCTGGTATTCAGTGTCATGTTTTTTAAGACTGTCCTGGAAAATAGCAAAGCAATTGAACTGGTCTCAAACTCGTTTATTGAATATAATTTTCATCCTATTATACTGGCAATATTATTACCTTTAATTACTGGTTTCATAACTGGTATTACTATTGGATATGTAGGACTTGCATTCCCTTTATTGAAGCCTTTCTTTGATTCAATAGGTCTTAACATTGTAATGCTAGCTTATGTGAGCGGTTATATAGGAGTATTGGCGTCTCCGACCCATCTATGCTATTCGGTAACGCAGAAATACTTTAATGCTAGCTATACAAAGGTCTATAAAATGCTTATACCTTCGCTTTTAATATTGCTCTGTTTTACAATATTCCTGACTTTAGCAGGATGGTTTAAAAGCTGAGAATATTATACTACATTATAAAAACCTTTTAAAAATATTTGTTGACTTTAAATAGTATATTCTATAAGATTTTAATGATAGATTAATTTTTAACAATAATTTCTTCATTATACAAAGGAGTTGGTGTATTGTATTAGGTTTATTAGCTTATATAATATCTGTTCGATTGCAAAGTAAAATTTAAAAAGGAGCGATATTATGAAAAAACTAGCTATATTATTATTTTTTGTTTTTACACTAATGATAACTCTACATTCACATTCTCAGGCGTTAGTTTGGGATTTCAGTGCAGATGCTAAAGATTGGAAGCCAGTCACAGGTGAGTGGGGCGTAAAAGGTGGGCAATATATGCAGTCTCAGCGCGGCGTTCCTGCTGTAAGAACGTTTGTTGGTGATGTCAATTGGACCGATTACACGGTGGAAACAAAGATAGAAATCACAGAAAATTCCTATGCTGGATTGATATTTCGTGCACAAAGCGAGCTTGAGTATCATGTCTTCTATATAAATGTTAATGAAAACGTCTGTGAATGGTGGCACCATACCAAGCCAAATCCTGATAGCCGTGTAATGCATTTTAAACAACCACCATCTAAGGTCAAAATAGAATTGAATAAACAATATACACTCAAAGTCGTTGCCAATGGAGTCAACTTTGAATTTTATATAGATGATATTGAACAAAAGATAGATAAGTCTGATATATATCCAAATGGAAGGATCGGATTATGGGCATGGGATACTAAAGTAAGCTTCGATGATGTCAAAGTTAGTGGAAAAGGAATACCGGAATCTTCTGCTGTTTCATTTAATGGTAAACTAGCAACAAAATGGGGAGAAGTTAAATCTATATATTAGAATATTAGAGAAATAAGTGTTACAAAATTTTCCAAGCGGATTAGGAGCGAAATCTTAATAAGCCAATGTAATATAAAAAATTTTTTACATATCGCTCCTGACTCCGCTTATGAACTTTTATATGCAATTTTTACTACAAACATGATGCTCCTATCGGAGCTAAAAATGCTTAATTTAATACATATAGGGAAATCATGAAAGTCTCTTTTCCAAAGGGAGATTTAGAGGGATTTTATAATAAATGATAATCGTAATGAATAATTATCTTACGTTCTTTGATTTGAGTTCATGTTGATTATTTCTTTGATAACATAAATAGTTTTTCTCTGGGATTCATAATAAGTTCGCACTATTATTTCACCTAATAATCCCATTGTAATCAATTGCACTCCTACTAATATTAATAATACACCCAGAAGTAACATTGGCATTCGCTTTGTTAGGGAAGTCGCTTCTGATGGGAAGAAAATCTTGCCGATTGATAGGTAAAGGCAAATTAAGAAACCTATTACACTTGATCCTAAACCCATTAAACCAAATATCTGTATTGGTTTAGTTGAAAAAGAGAGCAAAAACTTGATTGTAAGAAGGTCAAGTATAACCCTAATAGTCCGTGATATACCATATTTTGACTTGCCGTGTTTTCTTGGATGATGCTTCACTTTAATTTCTGTAATTTCTGCACCGATCCATTTAGCTAAAGCAGGTATAAATCTGTGCATTTCACCGTAAAGGTTTATATTTTCTACAACATCCTTTCTGTAGGCTTTCAATGTGCATCCAAAATCATGTATATTAACACCTGTCATTTTTACTATCAGTTTATTAGCCAATATTGATGGCAGTCGCCTTGATATAAACTTATCTTTTCTATCAGCTCTCCAACCACTAACAACATCGTATCCTTCGTCAATTTTTTCTAATAGTCTTGGTATATCAGATGGATCGTTTTGAAGATCACTATCCATAGTTATAATAATATTACCTTTTGCATGGTGAAATCCTGCACTGAGGGCTGCTGTTTGACCGAAATTTCTTCTAAATCTAATTGCCTTAAATTTAGGGTCTCTTAGACAAAGTTTTTTTAACACTTCGAAGCTCTTATCAACACTGCCATCGTCTACTGCTATTATTTCATAACTTTTGCCAATTTCTGATAGTGTTTCGTTAATTTTCAAATAAAGTTCTTCAAGATTCTTTTCTTCATTATATACCGGAAAAACAATTGAAATATCAACTTGATTTGCCATATTCTCCTCTCTAATGCTTTATCATTTATGCATTGAGATATTCAATTATCTTTAATCACGAATATCACGAATAAGACGAATTACACGAATTTTTTATCGATTGCGCAAATTAACTCACCACTAATGCACAACCTGCGTTGCACTACGAAAATGTTACATATCGCAAAATCGACAAAAAATTCGGACTGTTTGTGTAATTCGTGATAATTTATTCGTCTAATTCGTGATTATTTTATTCATGTTCTTCGTGATTAATAATAATGTGGGCATTGCCCACCCTACTTACCATAAACTTCATCAATAATTTTTCGCACTAAAATGACCCAATTGCGTATACGATCGGGGTCTTTCTGCACAGTTTCAACATCCTTCAATGTAATATCTGCATGGCAATGCTTTAATATTTCAAGGTCATGTTTAAGAATTTTGCGAATGCGGTCTTCATTAAAACTATAGCTGACCATATCTGCCGGGCTTGGTCGGTAGCTTATTATATAATCTCTACCTATTTGTTCTGCACATTTAGCAACATCAGCAAAAGGGGAAACAGCAATTCTTCTCAAGTTAGGTATTTTTCTAAGTATATCTATCTTGTTAGTGAGGTCTTCACAACACCCATAAGCTACAAGACCAAATTTGCTTAATATTTGTATTTGATATTGAAGCAAAAACTCATAATGCATCGATGGAGAGACCAGAGCAAACTCTTGAGCAGCCATATATCCCCATAATTGGCTTCTTTTAACACCAAAATGATTAGGTGCTGGATCATCAAGTTCTTCAGAATATGGCATAGCCTGGTTCTGATGGTTGCATAGCCCCCAATCATTTGCCATTTCTGCCTGTTCATGCACGCTTAATATCCCTTCAGACATAAAAGAGACCAGGCGATGTAACCATTCCGGATTATCGATCATATCTACCATAAAGTTTTCTATGCCACGCAAATGTCCAAGGTCTGTTGAAATATCTGCGCTCCACATACGATATGCTGGACCGCGATCCACGTTTATAGTGATTATATCACCGATTGCATCTTGTAGTTTTTGAACGTTTTGCTCTGTTCTTTCTTCATCTATTTCATGCTTTGGAAACTTAAGTTTATCTATATCATCCAGCTCTTTGATCGGATAATCGAACTTACAAGCACCGCCAGCTACTCCAGGGCTAATAACTTTTGCACCGACTCCCCATCCTGCAGATTTATACACCGCATTGACCGTCACCCATGGCTCAAATATTGAATCATCATTAAGGGTATCCCAGAACAGATGATAGCGAAAGAAATCTTCATAGCTTCTTGCAAAACCATCTTCGCATTGACAAACGGACTGTGGCATTTCGTGCCATGCAACCGCTCTGATATAAATAAGCGGTCTATCACCTTTGAAGCTATTATGTGCTCTCCAGCGTTTCCTGCGCTCTTGCTGTTCCTGGGTATTGCAAATATCTAAGTATCTTTTAGCCAGGTCCCTTAATATTTTTTTGTCTTTTTCAGTCAATTCAAAAACTCCTTATCTTTACAATATTTCATCCACATTGTCCTTTATCTTTGCAAAGGCTTCGACAATATCTTCCATATCTTTTTTTGAACCTAGCAATACAGTATGGAATATCCATATTGTTTTAGTGCTTAGTTCTTCAGTATCTGGAAGATATAAATTCGAATAATAGTCAAGGTTTCTTGTTATTGGATGGTGTGCAATTGGACCTTTGAAAATTGGATCTTTATATAATGGACTGTATCCACCACAACACGGTATGCCTTCGGAATTTAATGCGGAAATTAAGCTTTCAAATGGTAAACCTTTGAACGATTCAGATTCATAAGTAATGGAAATGAAATGATAGCCATGCCTTGTGACATAGCCTGGACGTGGCACTTTGAGACCATCTATCTGATTTAATTGTTCCGTAAGAAATTTACCATTTGCATCGCGTATATTTGATTGTTCATCAAATCTTTCGAACTGCGATAATAATATAGCACCCTGAAATTCTGTCATGCGCAAATTTGTGCCTACAATATCATCCACATCACCGACGGCACCAGAAGGCAACCTTCGACAGTTATGATATGCTGAACATCTATCATATAATTCACGGTGGTTTGTTAATGCAATTCCACCTTCTCCGCAATTCAGATTCTTACTGCTCTGGAAGCTAAAACATCCAATATGACCTATTGCTCCAACAGCTCTGTCTTTATACCTGGCTCCATGTGCATGAGCAGCATCTTCTATTACCATCAAATTGTGTTTATTAGCTATAGCCATTATAGCATCCATATCTGCAGGGCAACCACCCAGATGAACAACAATGATAGCCTTTGTCTTATCTGTAATCATTTCTTCGATTGATTCAGGTTTAAGGCAGTAATTATCTGGGTCTATATCAGCAAATACTGGTGTTCCGTTAGAATATATAACAGCAGATGCAGTTGCGATAAAAGTATATGGCGGGATAATGACTTCATCACCTACACCAATTCCGACAGCTGATAGAGCAGTCAAGATTGAAGCAGTGCCAGAACTGGTGCAAACTCCATATTTGGCATCCATATACTCTGCAAATTTGGATTCAAATTCAGCAACCTTAGGACCGAAGCCAAAAACACCACTTTTAACAACATCAGTAACAGCATCAATCTCTCTTTCATCAACGATAGGCCATCCAGACCAGCCTGTTGAATGAACAGGAAGCCCACCTTTTATTGCTAATTTTGCCATTTTTTTCTCCTGTTTCTTATATAAAATTTATCTAAGAAAAACATTCTATTAGAATTATTCAATAAAAAATATAGTTCAGTAACTATCCAGCCCGGGCCAAACAAAAGGCAAAGGGAATAATGCTTTTAGTATTTCTGCTACTTTACCGCTTTTAGGGAATAATTCTTGTTCACGACCATTGTAAGAGCCAAAAATTATCAGAGCAAGCGAAACGCCATCAGTTGAGAATTCTTCATTTTCAAACTTAACAATAAATTTATCATCTATTTGTTTAAATTCAAGAGAATTTACTATTTCTGTGCCGATCCGTTCCTCTATATATGGACGAAATCGGTTCACAAAACGTGTGAAGTTTATAATTTTGATAGTATGCCAGATCAAATCGCATTTCTGGGATTTAATTGCTTTTTTAGATAACATTCTGGTCAATTCTATATCATGTTGTTGTGACCAGAAGGTCAAATCGTTGAAATCATATAGCTCAAATAAATGCGGTATTGCCGAAACTATTGCTTTTCTATTTCCAGCATATTCTGATATATATCCATGTCCTGGCTCATGCCCACGCTTTTCTTTAGAATCCTGAACAACTAAATAACCTAAATCATCTCCTGCCTCTTCTATTATTAATATATCAGGCTTAATCCAAAGTGGCACTGGATGCATTCGATAGTCATGTTCAAAAACTTCTAGAGGACGATGAAACCTTACAGGTTCTTTTTGATATATTGATACTAGCTTTATTAAATCCTTTTCTTTGCATTTTGATAATACAATACTTCGCCCTCCAAGTTTTTTGGATTTAGAGCGAGTAATAAAAAACTTATGAGTGAATCCAGCATCAACACATCCCAATCGTCTATACAATCCACGCCCTCCAGAAACAAACATAATATCACAGCCATCTTCATCTATCCGTTTCATTGAGCTTTCCAGCAATCTTGTAGCCAGACCATGATTTCTATATTTTTCTTTTGTTGCAACGCCTCCTATACAACCAATTTTTGTCCTGCAACCATAGATTATGATCTCTCTTTCTCTAATTCCAACATGTGAGATAGTTTTATTATCCAGGATAATATCCATGCTAATAATATCATCTTCTATGGTGCTTACTTCTTTAATTCTTTTTAACCATTCACTTTCCATAAGTAAATTCTCCGCTGAGCAAAGATTGTTTATATTTTTCTGAGTCTTCTTTTACATTCTTCAAGTATTTCAACGGTTCTTGTTGCTCCGATACGTGTAACGCCCAAAGCCTTTACTTCAAGGGCTTGATCAAGGGTGCGAATGCCTCCAGCAGCTTTCACCTGGACGTTCATCGGTGAATACTTGCGCATCAGCTTAAGATCTTCCAATGTCGCTCCACCTTCAGCATACCCTGTTGATGTCTTCACAAAATCCGCCCCTACTTTACCACAGATCTCACATAACTTGATCTTATGCTCATCCTGAAGGTAGAAGTTTTCAAATATTACTTTCACAATAGCATTACAGGAATGACCAATCTCTACCACCGACCTTATATCATCGATTACATAATCCCAATCCCCGGACAAAACTTTACCGATATTAACGACCATATCTAATTCTTCAGCACCATCGGATAATGCCTGTTCAGCTTCTGCAACCTTTATATTAGTTAAATGCCCTCCATGTGGAAATCCTATTGTTGTTCCTGTTTTAACACCTGTTCCAGCAAGTAATTTTACCGCTTGCTTAACAAAATAAGGCTTAATACATACACTAGCAACGTTATACTTTACAGCAATATGGCATCCTTCTTCAAGCTCTTTATCAGTCACTTTGGGATTAAGCAAAGAATGATCGATCATCCTGGCAATATCTTCATAAGTATAATCCATTTTTTATATTCTCCCTTTTGATTGTAAAGCATCAGGACCTATATAAAACTCTTTTGACCGCTAAATGCCAACCATCTAATAATTTTCTTCTTTGGTTCTCATCCATAGAGGGAGCAAAAACTGCATCAGTTTTTCTGCACCTTTCGAGTTGTGCTTTGTCTTCCCAAAATCCAATTTTTAATCCTGCAAGGAAAGCTGCACCAAGAGCTGTTGTTTCATTTATTTTGGGACGATCAACTTCTACGCCGAGTATATCACTCTGGAACTGCATCAAGAAATTATTTACAGTTGCCCCTCCATCTACTCTCAACTGCTTTATATCAACATTCGAGTCAAGTCGCATCGCTTCTACGACATCAGCAGTTTGATAAGCAATTGATTCCAATGCCGATCTAACAATATGTTCTTTTTTTGTGCCTCTTGTAATACCGACTATTGCTCCTCGGGCTTCTGAATCCCAATATGGCGCTCCAAGACCTGTGAAAGCAGGCACCATATAAACTCCATTAGTATCAGGAACTTTCATTGCCAAAGCTTCCGATTCTCGCGCATCGTTTATAATCATTAAGCCATCCCTGAGCCATTGTATGGCTGCGCCGGTTATAAATATACTTCCCTCCAGTGCATAAGCAGGCGTTCCATCGATACTGCATGCTAGCGTTGTCAATAATCCATTTTGTGAAAATATGGGCTTATTGCCTGTGTTAAGCATAAGGAAACATCCAGTTCCATAAGTATTTTTTATTGATCCTGCAGAAAAACAACACTGACCAAATAATGCGGATTGCTGGTCACCAGCATCACCACAAATACTTATGCCATCTAACATACTGATCCCACAATCTACCTTACCAAAAAGATATGAAGAAGGATAAACAGCTGGAAGAATTGAGTCAGGAATGTTTAACTCCGATAGGATTTCTTCGTCCCATTTTAAGGTATGTATAGAAAAAAGCATCGTGCGAGAAGCATTGGTATAATCAGTAGCATGTATCTTACCGCCCGTTAATTTCCAAATTAACCATGTATCAATATTACCAAAAAGCAGATGACCTTGCTCTGCAAGTTGGCGCGATCCTTCTACATTGTTCATTATCCATGACAGTTTAGTTGCAGAAAAGTATGGGTCAATAACCAGCCCTGTCTTTTGCCTGATCTTATCTGCCAAACCTTTCTCTCGAAGCTCTTCACACATTTTTGCTGTGCGTCTGCATTGCCAAACTATAGCATTACATAAGGGTTTTCCCGATCTTTTATCCCATACGACTGTTGTCTCACGCTGATTTGTTATGCCAATAGCTAATATTTGACCATCTATAGTTTCAATTGCAGATTTCACAGCAGAAATAGTTTTTTGCCAGATTTCTTCAGGATCATGTTCAACCCAACCTGATTGCGGATAATACTGTGTTATTTCCCTATAGCCTTTACCTGCAATATTTCCATCATGGTCAAAAATAATGGCGGTTGTCCCCGTTGTTCCCTGATCTATTGCAAGAATATAATCCTTCATATTTACAACCTCAAGGCTTATAAATAATATGTGAATTTGGTGGTATAATCAATGGTTTGGGACCGTCTGAGGGAAATTCCGACGCCCATTTATTCGGATCAAAATCACGTTTCACAAAGCAAGAATAATGTGCGGGAACTACGGTTTTTAACCCTATACGCTTTGCCATCTTTATGCTTCCCTCAAAGAAGGGAAATTCTCCTTCTGTGGGATGTAGAGTTATAAAGCCAATATCAGGATGCAGATCGGCAACGGGCTTTATGAGATCATCGAGATCGGCAAATGTATTAATTTCATCACCAGAAAAATATAATCTTATTCCATCAGCTTCTATAATATAACCTAAGTGTGTAACATCTGGAGGATTTACGCCTGATTCAGGGTCTCCTTGAGGAGGTTTTGCATATACCGCATAAGCAGTCATCGTTCCAATTTTTAATGATTCCCCAGCAGATATAGTTTTAACATGACTTTCATCGGTATTTGTTTCCTTTAATATTTGATTAACGCTCTCGACAGGTCCGACAAAAATTGAACCATGCCAATATTTACGAATTCTGCTTAGTGTTTCAGAACATGTATGATCGCTATGTGCATGTGTTACAAGAACAAAATTTATGGGCAGTTGTGATTCATCCAGCGGGGGATCTGAATGAACAAAGACATCTGGTGGACGATTATGTGGAAAGTAAGGGTCTATTAATACTATTGTGCTATGTGAATCTTTTATTGCATAGCTATTTTGCTCAAACCAATGGATACCTACCGAACCTTTAGGAACAGATAGCTTAGCAAAAGGATGCATGTTAACCTCCAGCAAGTAGCGATCAGTAATCAGTGATTAATGATCGCTACTCACTGGCTACTGATCATTGTTTTATATTACCCCATGTGGTTATCAGACTTTTTTTGTTAGAAACTTCCGCAATTGTATATACCTGTGATTCCGCAGAATAACCATAAGATGAAGCATTTTTCTTAACTTCTGGCGGATTAGGTTGTGAAGTAACAACAAATATAATCCTATTATTTTCTTGCGGAATTGAAACAGTTTCCGATTGAGCTTTATTTAACTCAATAGATGATACCTCAGTATTACCTGAATTGTCAATTTTAATTAATTGTGCCTTTATATCATCCTGGTCATTATCGTAAAGAGTTAGCTTGAGTATTTGATCTTGTTCTTTCTTAAACTCTATATATTGAGCTGACCAGGGAAGCACAGAAGAGAATTTTTTATCTATCGGATATTGGCTTTCTGTTGCAGATGGGCTCAGTTTTATATTAAGAGTTGAATATCCATATTTACCATCGTAAATATCTGGATTATCCAGATAGTTAGCAATAACCCAATCTGAAAATATTTTGTTAAAAGAAACAGATCGCCCTAGTTCAGCTAATGCTAGTTCTATACCTCTTGTGCTTTGATTTTTATTTTTCACTATAGCCGATATGCTTTCGGGACCGCCATATTTTTCAGATATATAAGCAAAAAACAAGTAATCTGCTCCATAATTTTCAATGTTGCCTTTCCAATCAAGCAAAGAAATGTTTGGATTTTTTTCATAAGCAGATATTCGATCTTTTACAGAATACCCTATATAAGATTCAATATATACTGCAATCCCTTCATTAACCCAAAGGTATTCCTCCGGATCATTTCCCCATTGTATTAAATGAGTAAGTTCATGGGCTAATACACTTTCTATTGTTATATTTTTTAAATCAAGCGATATAGTATCTATATATAACAGATCAACTTCATTACTCCTTTTTCTTGTCCAGGGAACAAGCTGGGTATTTTTGAATTGATCTAATGGACTGAAATAGCCCAACATTCTCACGCCATTAGCCGGTGCTCCGTCTTTAATATCCATAAGAAGTATGTATATACGCGGATCATTATCAATGTTATCAATTGGAGGTCCAAGCAATGCTGTGACCTTATCATAGGTTTTACCGAAAGAGTCTATCAACGAGTTTAACCTATCGAAAGCAATTGGGTTTCCTTTCTCTACAAATACATACAAAATATCATTGACAGCATAACACGTAGCATCAAGTATATATTGTGAATTGTTACGCATATCAACAGCATAAAATTTCTTGAGGTCCCCAATCTTATAAATTGGCTCTCTGGATATACCTTCAATAGCAGGAGCCATATTTGGTCTGCCTTGCCATCCTATTCTTTGCAATAAATATTGCGATTCTTCATATAGATTTGGTGTGCCATCTATCCATGTATCAGCATAAATATAGCTGGTTGCTATCATAAATATGATAATTAATGCCAGCTTTTTAACCATAATAACCACCTCTTAATAATTTATGTCTTTGATTAAACCAGCCTGAGTGACTATATATTTCAATTGAAATAACACAAAAATTTTTATACTTATTTCATGTATAATTGACGAAAATGAAGAATAAAAGTTGACCATAAAATTTGGCTTTGATGCTATTTTTGAGTAGCGGAAACTAGTAGGTTGGGTTGAAAACCCAACAAAGAAAAGAATGTAATACCATTTCTTTCAATTGAATATGCATTTGTAAATATACAGGTTTTTAGAAAAAAACACAGAGACACGGAGGCATGGAGAAAAAATTAATAACGAAAAACACGAATAAAAAATCACGAATTGGACGAACATGACGAATAGCACGAATATAATAAAGAATATTAGAATCATTTGTGTAATTCGCATAATTTGTGATAATAAACACAAATTGGACAAATAAAGTATCACGAATTACACGAACAGGACGAAAGGCACGAATATAAAAAAAATAATTATTCGTGCAATTCGTATAATTCGTGACATTCGTGATCAAATATCTCCGTGTCTCTGTGCCTCCGTGTTTCATCTTTATTATGTTATGTTTGAATTTGTTGCCATAAGTTTGTGAACGAAAACTTTATGCCTGTTTCTTATGATCATATCTTTCTTATGCATAAGCGATTTCATAGCTGTCTAGCTTGTTAGCATATTGTTAACAGGCTGGTCAGCCTGTTTTACTCAAAATATCATACAGCCTTTTCATCTAGGCGATAATTTCGATCTGCAACTTAACATTTTGTCGAACTGACGTTACCAAGATGCTGGTCAACAACTCTCCATACATCATCAACAGTAATCAGCTTCATACAAATATTATCTTTGCATTTATTCGTAAACTGTTTACATGGGCTACAAGGGACATCCTTTCTAACCATTGAATGTCTTTCACCTATTGGCTGGAATTTTTTATAATTGCCAGGACCAAATAGTGCAATCGTTGGAGTATCCACAGCAACAGAAATATGCATTGGACCTGTATCATTGCTAAGCATAAGATCACACTTTTCTATCATTGCCCCTAATTGTCTTAATGTAACTTTATCATTCATTATTATTGGCTTTGTTTTCATATTTTGGGCTACATTATTTGCTATATCGCTTTCATCAGGTCCGCTAAAAATTATTGTTTTAGTATTATATTTAGCAGACGCACGATCACATATCTCTGCGAAACGCTCTGGCATCCAGCATCTTGGACGCCATCCAGCACCCGGGAAAATGCCAAATACAATAGAGTCTGATAGATTATGTAATTGCCAATAGTTATCGGCAAAATCTTTATCTTCTTTCGATAAAACCATTTCAGGAATACAATCATAATCCTTTATACCGAGTGGTATTAATAGATCAAGGTTTCTTTCCACAGAATGTTTATTTTCTCTATCAGGGACCTTATAGTTGCAAAGGAAACCAAAAGGCTGATGATAACCAATGCGATATTTTACGCCTGCGGAATAAGCTATTAAACTTGATCGGAATTTTCTTTGCATATCTATACTTACATCAAAATGTTTCTCACGGATAAATTTTTCAATCCTGAATGTCTCAGATAAGCCCTTCAAGCCTTTTTTTTCACGCTGAATAACAATAACCTCATCAAGACGATCATCTGCGGATACAATATCTGCAGACTTTTCACCAACAAGCATTGCAATATAAGCATCTGGAAATGACCTTCTCACTGTGGATATAACCGGGAGTGTAAGCACCACATCACCTAATGAACCAAACCTTATTAACAAGATTTTCTTTATATTGTCGCTTTTTATTCTTTTCATAGGTTATTTTAATAAAAACTATACTATTAATTCCATTAAGCTTTCTATTACATAAGTAGGAACTATATCTAACCTTTCTATATCATCTTTGTTGTGCATTCCTGTTAAAACAAGTGCGGAATCTATACCGAAATCATTGGCTCCTTTAATATCTGTTATTAATAGATCACCGACCATAAGAACTTCATTTCTCTCTAATTTCATTCTATCCAGTGCAACTCTAAACATCTCTGGATAAGGCTTTCCCATTATTAATGCCTTAGTCTGACTTGCAGTTTCAATAAAAGATATGATGGAGCCAGTCCCTGCTGCTATTTCATTGTTTTCAACAGGTTTAGCTATATCTGGATTTGTGCCAATCAATTTTGCACCATATATGGCAACTGCATTTGCAGCATAATTACCAAGTTCCCAGGTAAAATCTGTATTGAAACCCACAACAACGTAATCAGCTATTTTGTAATCCTCTGGATCAATAACATTTAATCCATTCTCAATTAAAAGCGATCTGACCGACTTACCAGCCACGCATAATATATTCTTCTTATCAGGATTTTCTTTGAGCTGTTCCTTTAGATAAACGATCGTCACATCACCAGATGTGATAATATCGCTTTCATCAACTGGTGTGATGCCTATTTTTACAAGCTTTTGCCAGTATTCATTATCTGTCTTTGATGAATTATTGGTGACAAATAAAACCTTTTTCCCATTTTGCTTTAATATATTTATAGCCTTTACAGCATCAGGAATGATTTCATCACCACGATATATAACGCCATCCATATCAAAAATATAACCCTTATAATCTTTCATATCAAATAATCTCCGTATTCTCAAATTACATTGCCTAAAAGCTTTTATAATAATATTATAAAACACCCAAGTTTTCAAGCAAATAGAGAGTTAAAAAAAATTTAGGTTGACTAAAATATTTATATAATAATGAAAACATACATAAAAAATAGTAAGACCATGGCACGAG
>FWPV01003112.1_pt1 | contig 38506 bp, 29 predicted proteins | sample 2228371 | NCBI WGS metagenome assembly FWPV01 (sample SAMEA103939776, study PRJEB20133) | metagenome
TTCTGCTGCAAACCGCAATTAATTTCACTATTTTCAGAGGAGACTTTATGGACACAACGACCTTAGAACACAATCTGCGCACGTACCGCCCCGCCGGCGCGCCGCCGCTGCCGGATCACTTCGTCTGGCCGCGTTACGAGGGTCTTTCGGTAGGCAACCTCGCGGCGACGGTGGGGCAGGCGTTGGGCGCGACGCTGCCCGGCGTGCTCCCGCCGTTGCGGGATGATCTGCTCGATGACCTGCTCGACGGTGTACAGCGCGTCGTACTGGTGCTGATCGACGCGCTTGGCTGGGAAACCCTGCAAGACGTGATGGCCCGGCGTCCCGACCTTATCTTTCACCGGTTGGCGGCGCAGGGACGTTTGTGGCCGCTCACCACGACTTTTCTTTCGACCACCAACAGCGTCTTGAGCACCATTCACACCGGACGCGCGCCGGTTGAACACGGTCTGCTGGCCTACAGTTTGTTCCTCCGCGAGTGGCAGATGGCGGTGGAGGTGATCAGCTTTTCGGCGAATCTCAGGCCGTTCACTGGGACTTTGGCCGAGTGGGGGTTCGAGGCGGAGAAGTTTCTGCCGGTTCCTGGCATTGGGCAATTGCTCGCGGTGCAGGGTGTGTCCTCTTACGGGCTAACCCTCGATGCGTTTGTCAAGACGCCGCTTTCCGTGATGCACAACCGGGGGATGCAGGATGTGTTCGGCTACGCGACGGCGTCCGATTTCTGGCTGAATTTGCGGCGCATCCTGGAACAGCGCCCCGGACGTGCTTTCGTGAGCGCGTACTGGAGCGCCGTGGACACGCTCGCCCACCGCCTCGGCCCGCTCGACGAATCCGGCGACGCGGAGATCGTCTCGCTGGCGCTGTTGATGGAGGAAATCTTCCTCAACCGGCTCACGCCCGCCGCCCGCGAGGGGACGCTGCTGCTTCTGACCGCCGACCACGGGCAGATCACCACGCCGCCCGAAGCCGCGATTTTGCTGGATCAACATCCCACGCTGCTCGACGCGCTCTTCCTGCCGCCGCTCGGCGAGGGGCGCGTGCCCTTCTTCTACGTCCGCAACGGACAGTATGAGACAGTCCGCCGCTACGTGGACGACCACTTTGCGGGACAATTCATCTTCTTCTCACAAGATGAACTCCTGCGCAGCGGCTTGCTCGGTCCCGGCGTCCCTTGCGCCGAAACGCCACATCGCCTGGGCGACATCGTCGGCATCGCCACCGGCAACGCCCATTTCGCCCGCGACGCCGAATCCGTCAAAAACAAACCGATGCTCGGTCGTCACGGCAGCCTCACGCCGCAGGAAATGCTCGTGCCGCTGCTGGCGGTGCGGTTGGATTGGTAACTTGGTAACCAGTAATTGGTAATTGGGTGTTGGCGCTCTGTGGCCTGATGGCCCGCATTTACCGTGGACTGTTCTCTGTTCACCGATTACCGCTTACCAATTACCGGTTACTGGTTTCTCTGGAGGTTACAGTGCAGAAAATACGTTACGTGCTCATTGGGGTGGGCAACCTGGGCCGCCGCTTTTGCGAGGTGATGGTTGAAAAGGATGCGCTGCTGCGCGAGCGCTATGGCCTGGAACTGGTGCTCGTGGGCGCGGCGGACAGTCGCGGCGCGGCTTACGATGCAAACGGGCTTGACCCGGCGCGCGTCGCGGCGCTCAAGCAGGCGGGCAACTCGGTCGGCGACTATCCCGACGTGGGGCGTGCGGGATGGGATGCGCTCGCGTTGGTGCAGGCGGCGGAGGCGGATGTGCTGCTGGAAGCCTCGCCGGTCAACCTGGCGCAGGGGGCGGAACCTGGCCTGAGTTGCATCCGCACGGCGATGCAGAAGGGGATGCACGTTGTCACGCCGAACAAGGGACCGCTGGTGGTCGCCTACCGCGAATTGCACGACCTGGCGAAGGCCAACGGTGTGCAACTCCGCTTCGACGGCACGGTCGCGGGTGGCCTGCCGGCGATCAACCTGGGCGCGCGGGATTTGCGCGGCGCGGTCGTGGAGCGCATCGAGGCTGTACCCAACCTTGTCACCGGCTACGTGATGGACATGCTCGCCGATGGCATACCGTGGGATGAGGCGTTGGCGCTGGCGCGTGACGAAGGCGTGCTCGAGGGAGATGGCTCGTGGGACCTCGAAGGCTTGGACGCAGCGGCCAAACTCGTCATCCTGACGAACGCCGTGGCGGATTTCCCTGCCACCCTGGACGACGTGACGCGCGCCGGTATTGCGACGGTCAGCGTGGAGGACCTTGTGTCTGCGCGCCGCGAGGGCCGCCGTTATCGCCTGCTCGCCCGCGCCGAACGTCAGCCGAATGGCGATTACGCACTCTCGGCCATGCCCACGCTGCTGTCGCCGGAACATCCGCTCGGGCGGCTTGGCCCAAAACAGATGGGCGTCGTCTACACCACCGACATCTACGGCGTCATCACCGCGATCATTGACGAACCGAACCCGATCCCGTCGGCGATGACGATGCTGCGGGATTTGTTGGACATCTACAGTTGACAATTCTGACGCCTTTCTTATAATCATAGTAACGTCATCCGTCAAAGACGGTGAACGGGAGGAGTAGGCGATTGAGAGAGCAGTGCTCTCTCGGTCACTGGGAACAGAGAATAGGGCCACCGGCTGAAAGCCCTTGCAGTGACAGATCGCCGAAGGTCGCCCGGGAGTTGAGCGGCTGAATTTGGGGATGTCCCTCAGTAGGTCGCTACGGGATCGCCCGTTACAGCGAGCATCCATCGCTTAGGCCGTGGATGGTAGAGTGCGCCGGTGTTACCGGCGAATCAGGGTGGTACCGCGAAGGCCCACTTCGTCCCTGGACGGAGTGGGCTTTTTAGTGTTTGTGGGGGAATGGTAACTGGTAATGAGAAATGAGTAAAGAGTAAAGAGTAAAGAGTAAAGGGTGATGGGTGATAAAGCAACTTCGAGTGACAGATGACTGATTACTCATTACTCATTACTCATTACTCATTACTCATTACTCATTACTCATTTCTCATTTCTCATTTCTCATTTCTCATTTCTCATTACTCATTTCTCATCACTGCTCAACAGGAGAACCGAACATGGCTGAACTACCGAAACACTACGATCCGAAGACCGAAGAGCCGCGCTGGCAGGCGTTCTGGCAGACGCAGGGCGTGTATCATTTCGATGTAGACGATAACACGCGCCCCGTCTACTCGATTGACACGCCGCCGCCGACGGTTTCCGGTCACCTGCACCTGGGTCACATCTATTCGTACAGCCACGCCGACTTTATGGCGCGCTTCTGGCGGATGAACGGCTACAACGTCTTCTACCCGATGGGCTACGACGACAACGGCCTGCCCACGGAGCGGTTGGTCGAAAAATGGGAGGGCATCCGCGCCGTTGATGTGGGGCGCGAAGCGTTCATCGAGCGTTGTCTGGCCGTGAGCGAATGGGCGGAGCAGGACTACCAGGCGCTCTGGCAGCGGCTCGGCCTTTCGATTGACTGGCGCTACACCTACCGCACGATTGACACGGAGTCGCGGCGCGTCTCACAGCTCTCGTTCCTCGACCTTTACCGCAAGGGGCTGGCCTATCGCAAGGAAGCGCCCGCGATCTGGTGCCCGGAGTGCCAGACCGCGATCGCCCAGGCCGAATTGAACGACCTCGACCGCGAAAGCACGTTCTACACGCTGGCCTTCACGCTGGAAGATGGCGGCGTACTGGAAATCGCCACCACCCGCCCGGAACTGCTGCCCGCGTGTGTGGCGATCTTCGTCCACCCGGATGACGCGCGTTATGCGGGACTCGTCGGCAAGCAGGCGCGCGTGCCGTACTTCGACCAGTGGGTGCCGATCCTGACCGATCCCGGCGCCGACCCGGAGAAAGGCACGGGCGCGGTGATGTGCTGCACCTTCGGCGATGCAGCGGACGTGGCCTGGTGGTACACGCACAACCTGCCGTTGCGCGTGGCCCTCGACCGCGCCGGGCGGATGACCGAACTGGCGGGCGACTTCGCCGGTTTGCCCTCGCGCGAAGCCCGGCGGCAGATCGTGGCGGCGTTGGCGGAACGCGGGCTACTCCTGGACGAGCGTCCCACCGCGCAATCCGTGCGCGTCCACGAACGCTGCGACACGCCGGTGGAGTACATCGTCACGCCACAGTGGTTCGTCCGCGTGCTCGACTTCAAGGACGAACTGCTGGCCTCCGGCGCGAACGTCCGCTGGCATCCCGATCACATGGAAAACCGCTTCCGTGAGTGGGTCGAAAACCTCAACTGGGACTGGTGCATCTCCCGCCAGCGGTACTACGGCGTGACGTTCCCGGTTTGGTATTGTGACGCCTGTGGCGCGGTGAATCTCGCCGATGAAGACGAATTGCCGCTGGACCCAACCACTCGAGCGCCGTCTCACCCTTGCACGTGTGGCAGCACGTCCTTCACGCCGGAGACGGACGTGATGGACACCTGGGCCACCTCGTCGCTCTCCCCGCAGATTGTCGGGCAGTGGCTCGCCAACCCTGCGCTCTACGATAAGGTCTACCCCTTCTCCCTGCGCCCGCAGGCCCACGAGATCATCCGCACCTGGGCGTTCTACACGATCGTGAAATCGTATCACCACTTCGGCGCGACACCGTGGACCGACGCCGGCATCTCCGGGTGGGGGCTGGCACCGGAGGGCGCGGGCAAGATCAGCAAGAGTCGCGGCGGCGGGCCGCTATCGCCCCAGGAGATCCTGGAAGACTTCGGGGCAGATGCCGTGCGCTACTGGACTTCCAGCGCAGGCTTTGGGCGGGATTCGGTGATTGATGTGCAGAAAATCGAGATGGGGGCGAAACTCGTCACCAAGCTGTGGAACGTGGCACGGTTCAGCGAACGATTCCTGGCAGATCACAGCCCTTCCGTTGCCGTGCCTATGCTTTCTCCCGCCGACCGCTGGATACTGGCGGGCCTGCAACAGCTCATCCGTCGGGCAACGGAGGCGTTCCGGGCTTACGACTACGCCACCGCCAAGAACGAAACCGATGCTTTCTTCTGGCACGACTTCGCCGATAACTATCTGGAGATGGCAAAGTTACGCCTTTACGGGGGCGATACGGGAGCAAAAGCCACCCTCTACACGGTACTGCTCACGCTGCTCAAACTCTTTGCGCCGTTTTTCCCTCACATCACAGAAACAATTTACCAGGGTTTGTTTGCGGCAAAGGAAGGAGTGCTATCCCTTCACCGGACGGCCTGGCCACAGCCTGACATACGCTTCGAGGAAGAAGCGGCGCTGACGCTGGGCGACACGCTGGTAGAGATAGCGACTGCTGCGCGGCGCTACAAGAGCGAGCACGGCCTGTCACTCGGCGCAGAGCTGGCGGAACTTCACCTCACGGCGGAGAAGCCACTTGCGACCCAGCTCCGCGCGGCAGAAGAAGACCTGCGCAGTGTCACCCGCGCGAAGGTGATAGGGGTGGAAGAGAGCACAAACTTCAGTTGGCAGATTTTGGCAAGCGAAACGGAGACCCCGTCGGCCTAAGGAATGTGGTACAATAAAGTGCAGGTGACAATACTGTACCCTCCGACGAGAGGGAGCGCCGGTCCCACAACCGTATGACATTCCAGGGGTGAGGGCGCGCTCCCACCGAGCGGGAAGATTGAGCCAATTAAAATCCGGCTATGAGAACTAGGATGAAGCTTGGATATCGCCGTTCTGAATGCACAATTAGAATATGCTTCGGCAGATGAAATCCTGAGTTGGGCATGGGAAACGTTTGCGCCGGATGTGGCGGTCAGTTCCTCCTTTCAAACTCAGAGCGTGCCGCTGTTGCACATGATCGCCAAGATATGCCCGGAGATGCCGGTTATCTTCATTGATACAGGTTTCCACTTCCCGGAGACACTGGCCTTTCGGGACAAATTACAGGCCCAGTTCAATCTTAATCTCTGGGTGGTACATCCAAGCGTGACACAAAGCGAATTGTTACAGCAATACGGTGAAGCTCTTTACCGGCGTGACCCGGATTTGTGTTGCTATATCCACAAAGTCAGTCCGATGCAACGGATCACGTCGGGACTGAAGGGCTTAATATCGGGTGTGCGGCGGGATCAAACCGCCAATCGGCAAGCTATGAAAGTGCTGTTACAGCCCTCGAGTGGGCCACTGCAAATCCATCCGCTGCTTAACTGGACCAAAGCCGACGTACAAGCATATCGCCAGGCTTATAATCTACCCGTCCACCCGCTCTATCAGCGCGGTTACCTGAGCGTGGGTTGTGCTCCATGCACCCGTCCGGTTTTTATCGGCGAGGATGAGCGTGCCGGGCGCTGGGCAGGTTTCGATAAAAAGGAATGTGGTCTGCATTTGGACTGGCAAGAGGAGGCAAAAAAACATGGGCAATAAAAAGGTTATCTTGGTCACAGGTGGTGCGGGATACATCGGTTCGCGCCTGATCCGCGACCTTGTGCTGGACCCACACTTCGACGATTTCACCGTGCGCATCTATGACAGCCTGCGCCACAAGAATTACAACGCCCTGATGGATTTGCCGGTCGAGAACCGCTATGAATTCGTGGAAGGCGACATCCTCGACCGCTTGAATTTGCGCCGGGCCATGCGCGACGTCGCCATTGTGGTTCACCTGGCAGCGATTGTGACGACGCCTTTGAGCTTCGATCACCCTGAATGGACCGAGCAAATCAACCATTGGGGAACGGCAGCCGTGGTAGAGTGCACGCTGCAAGAAGGAGTGCCACGCCTGATCTACAGCAGTTCCGCCAGTGTCTATGGGCCGGGTGGGCCTTTCAAAGAAACAGAGCCTTGCCGTCCCATTGGCCCTTACGCGATCTCCAAACGCAAGGGTGAGGATGAAGTAAGTCGGGCAGCAGAACGTGGCTTAGAAGCGACGATTGTGCGCCTCGGCACCGTCTTTGGTAATGCGCCGGCCATGCGCTTCGACGCCACCATCAACCGCTTTGCCTATCTCGTGGGCGTGCGCCGCCCTATGGTGATCTCCGGGAGCGGTAATCAGGTGCGCCCGTTCATCCATATCCGTGATGCCTCGGCAGTGCTGCGGCTCTGTATGGTTGACCCGGCTTTCATAGGTGAAACGGTCAATGCGGCAAGCTGCCATCTCTCACTCAATAACATCGCCGACGCCGTGCAACGCCTCGTTCCCGAAGCGACAAAACGTTATACCGATCAGGACATCATGACAGAAATCAGCTTTGATGTGGATGTGACAAAATTGGAGAGTATGGGGTTTACGGCCACAGTAACTCTGGAACAAGGACTTCAGGAAGTCCTCGAACGCTGGAAGGGGTTTTAGTCGAAGCCGTTAATCAAAATTCTGCCACAGAGAGCACAAAGCTCACGGAGTTTTTTTTCTGTGCCCTCGGTGTCCTCAGTGGCTATTTTCAGAGGAGCACCCATGACCGAACTATCGAAAACCTACAATCCGAAAGAACACGAACACCGTTTATATCAGTGGTGGGAGTCCGAAGGCTACTTCAAGCCGGAAACACTCATCGCCAAAGGCATCGCCTCGCAGGACAGCCGGCGCTTCTGCATCACCATGCCGCCCCCGAACGTCACCGGCATCCTGCACCTGGGCCATGCGATGACGGCAACGATTGAGGACTTGATGACGCGCTATTACCGCATGCGCGGCTTCGAGACGCTCTTCCTGCCCGGCTCCGACCACGCCGGCATCGCCACGCAGAATGTCGTCGAGCGGGAGCTGGCGAAAGAAGGACTGACCCGCCACGCTCTGGGCCGCGCTGCCTTCATCGAGAAATGCTGGGAATGGAAGGAGAAGACGCACGCCCGCATCACCGACCAGCACCGGCAACTCGGCATCTCCTGCGATTGGGAGCGTGAACGCTTCACCCTCGATCCGGGCTTGAGCTATGCCGTGCGGATGGCATTCCACATCCTCTACGAGCGCGGCCTGATCTACCGTGGCCCGTATATGGTCAACTGGTGCCCCCGCTGCGAATCGGCCATCTCCGATCTGGAAGTGGAACCTACCGAACACGACAGCCACCTGTGGTACGTCCGCTATCCCATCGTCAACACAGATTGGGCCGGTCCGCAACATCCCTGGGGCAGTGGCCGTTGGGCAGAAGGGGCAACGACGTTCATCGAAATGGCGACCACCCGCCCGGAGACGATCCTCGGCGATAGCGGCGTGGCCGTTCACCCCGACGATCCACGCTGGCAGCCGCTTGTGGGCAAGACGGCGGTTCTGCCGGCAATTGGGCGTCTGATTCCCATTGTGGCGGATGATGTCGTGGAGCCCGGATTCGGCACAGGCGCGGTCAAGGTGACGCCGGCCCACGATCCCACCGACTACGAGATCGGCGCGCGCCACAACCTGCTGCAAATGGATGTGATGACGCCTACCGGCATGATGAATGACGAGGCCGGGCCTTATGCCGGACTGGAACGCTATGCGTGCCGCAAGGCGATTGTGGCCGATTTCGAGAAAGAGGGTTTACTCGTCAAAGTGGAGCCGTATCGTCACAGTGTGGGGCATTGCCAGCGTTGCGACACGATCGTCGAGCCGCGCATCAGCACGCAATGGTTCGTCCGCACCAAACCGCTGGCCGAAGAGGCGATCCGCGTCGTCCGCGACGGCACGATGCGCATCATTCCCGACCGCTTCGAGAAGACGTGGTTCCACTGGATGGAGAATATCCGCGACTGGTGCATCAGTCGCCAATTGTGGTGGGGGCATCGCATTCCCGTGTGGTATTGCCAGGACTGCGGTTTGCAGTGGAGCGCCGTCGAAGACCCCACACGGTGCCCCACATGCGGCAGCAGCATGATCGTGCAGGACGAGGATGTGCTCGATACGTGGTTTTCCTCCGGGCTGTGGCCGTTTTCCACGCTCGGCTGGCCTGAAGCGACTGCCGACATGCAGCGTTTCTTCCCCACCGACATGCGCGAAACCGGCTACGACATCCTCTTCTTCTGGGTGGCCCGTGAGACGATGCTGTCCCTGGCCTTGACCGGCCAAGCCCCCTACAGCACCGTCTACCTGCACGGCCTCATCCGCAACGAACGGGGCGAGAAGATCAGCAAATCCATGCCCGATGCCTGGAAATATGATCCGCTCTATATCATTGATGAATACGGCACCGATGCACTACGCTATACCCTCAGCACTTCTTCGACACCCGGCAACGATATGAACCTCGATCCACGCCGCTTGGAGGGTGCGCGCAACTTCGCCAATAAAATCTGGCAGGCCACGCGGTTTATTCTGATGAACGTGAAGGATTCAAACCTCACCGCTCTCCAGAACCCGTCAGGTTTGGAACTCGCGGACCGTTGGATTCTCAGCCGCGTGGAGCGCCTCACGGGCGATGTCTTCGCGCTGATGGAAACCCAGCAATACGGTGAGGCCGGACGGCGGGTGCGCGATTTTCTGTGGGATGAGTTCTGCGACTGGTACATCGAGGCGAGTAAGGTACGTCTCTATGCTGAAGGAGATGAAGCGGCTAAAGACATCCCCCGCGCCGTGTTGCTGCGGGTCCTCGAACGCGCGCTGCGTCTCTTGCACCCCTTCATGCCCTTTGTGACCGAGGCGCTCTGGCAGGCATTGCCGGCCACGGTGCGGCAGGGTGAAGCGTTGATCGTTGCGCCATGGCCACAACAAGAGCCCATCTGGCTCGACGATGAGGCCGAAACGCACATGGCCCTGCTGATGGACCTGATCCGCGGTATCCGCAACGTGCGTTCGGAATACAATGTCGAAGCCGGACGACGGATTGCCGTGACGATCGCAGCGGGAGCGAGCACACCGACGTTGGAAGCGCAACGCCCGGTGCTGGCTTTTCTGGCCCACCTGGCGCCCGATAAACTATCCATCGTCACCGATTGCGCCCCACTCGCCCAATCCGCAACGGTGGTGGTAGGCGATGTCGTGGCCTACCTGCCGCTTGCCGGCCTCATAGACCTTGATGCCGAACGACTGCGGCTACAAAAGGCGTTGGCCAACCTGGAGGGACGCATCGCCGGCAGTCGCCAGCGACTCAACGGCCCCTTCGCCCAGAAAGCGCCCGCCGATGTGGTGCAACGTGAGCGTGAACATTTGGTGGAGATGGAAACAGAAGCAGCGCAAGTCCGTGAGCACCTGGCACGGTTAGAATGAGTTGCCGCGCAGCGGGTGGTTCCTTTCATGACATTGAGCGGATTGTGCAGATTCCCATTGAGCAATCAGAAAAATCTGCTTAATCGGCATGCAACCTTTGATGGCCGAGCTGCCAACAGGATATAATTCCAGGAGTAACATCATGCCCAAAGATAGAAGAGAACAAAAACGCGCGCGCCACGAGGCAAAGCGCAAGCAAAAACGTCAAGCGATGAAGAAGTCCCTCTCTTCACACGCCCGAAAAGCAATTCTGCGCGCCAGCCTGGCCTGGCCCGTTTTGGAATGCTGGGTCAACAAAAACTGGCGGGATCCCCTAGAGTTAAATCAAGTCATCGTTTCCCGCCAGAGTCCGGTAACAGGGGAAGTGGTAGCAGCCTTGTTCCTGGTTGATCGCGCGTGCCTGGGGGTGAAGAATGCCCATACGGCCAATTTTATCAACGCACGGGCATTTCGCCAAGACTTAGTGGCCCTCCTCAGCAGAAACCAAGAATTGGTCAAAGTTGATTTCAATCTCGCCGCCAAAATCGTCAAAAAGGGCTTAGAGTACGGTGCCCAGTTTGGTTTCCGCCCCCATCGGGATTACGAGGAGGCATCCATCCTGTTACAAGATGCCGACCCGGACAGCGTGGATGTAGAAGTTGCCGTCGGTGGCCCAGATGGTAAGCCGAATTATATAGCCGGCCCTTACGATGATGTGCACAAAATTATGGCGCGTCTGACCCATCAACTTGGACCGACCGGCTTTACGTACATTATCGACATCAGTCCAGAGCAAGGCATATTCTTAGAAGACGCTCCAACGATAGATTGGGGTGCCGACGACGGCAAAGACATCATCTTAACCGACGACGAGCGCTAAAAAGAGGGCCCGAATTTCCATGCATGCGGTCGGCTTCTGGGCCTGCTGTCGCGCCTCTTGGTTCACTGCCGAGGACTTACAGAGAATTTTCGATAACCTCTGCGTCCTCGGCTTTCTATGCCGTAAAATGAGCCGGATCGCACCGGTGAGTCTCCTGAAAAAAGCCCTTCTGACCACAAAGGACACTAAGGACTCCAAGTAGGGCCGGACATCTCTCATGATTCAACGCAGAAACAGCAATTTTGTCAATCCAAACCTTAAAATCCTTTGTGTCCTGCGTAAATCCCATCCTTTTCGAGAGGAAGCCTCATGCAACGTTGGAAAGCAGATATAGCCCTGGTAGCCGTGACGGCCATCTGGGGTTCAACATTCGTGGTCGTTAAAAACGCACTGGATGCAGTAGGGCCACTGGTGTTTGTGGCAACACGCTTTTGGGTGGCCGGTGGCGTACTGCTAACGCTTGTCTTGTGGCGACGCCCTATGAAAACGCCGCACCTCCTGCGTGATAGTGCGCTCACCGGCTTTTTCCTTACCGTCGGCTACGTGGCTCAAACCATCGGCTTGCAAACCACAGAAGCGGCCAAGGCCGCCTTTATCACCGGTTTAAGCGTAGTGCTTGTGCCGCTTTTGGCCGCGACGCTGCTCCATAAGCCCCCTACCCGCGCGGCAACCATCGGTGTCATTGTGGCCATAGCCGGTTTGGGATTGCTTACCCTGAACCCGGATCGGCGGCTGACGCTCTCCAGCGGCGATCTGTGGGTCTTGCTGTGTGCCGTTGGGTTTGCGGCACACATTACCGCCACGGCGCACTTTGCTCCGCGGCATACGGTCTTGCCGTTCACCGCCGTTCAACTGCTCACCACGGCCATGCTTTCTAGCGGGGCCGCCATCATTTTCGAACGCCATGCCTTGCTGCCTCCCTCGTCCACCGTGGCCGCCATCGTGTATATGGGCGTCATCGCCTCGGCCCTGGTCTTCGGCATACAAACGTGGGGGCAGCGCCACACCACACCTACGCATACCGCCTTGATTTTTGCTCTGGAACCGGTCTTCGCCGCCCTGTTCGCCGTCGCTTTTGCCGGGGAAGTCCTCGCCATCCGTCAATGGATCGGCGGCGCGCTGATCTTGCTGGGGATGATCGTCGCCGAAGTGGGAAACGGGATCACGCTGCAGAAGCGTGCGCTGAGCATCGTTCAAGGGGCATGATTGCGCAGCCCTTCTAACAAAATGTGGACGCTGTCTTCGACGACCCGCGACCAATCTGCCCCCGTGGGATCCAACAACCCCTGGAGGATCAAGCCGGCGCCCAATGAAACGATGACCTGCGCCGCGGCGGAAGGATTCACCGAGGGCGCCACCGAACCATCGGCTATGCCTGCTTGAATCATTTCCGTAAAAAGGTGGTGATAATGACGATAGTGCCCGATGGTCACCGCCCAAGCCTCAGGGTCGCGGGTGGCCTTCATCCAAAACGCCAGAAAAATCGGTAGCCGTCCGCTGCCGGCGGCAAAGACCTGCCGCATCATGCCGGCAATCGTGAGCAACGCCGTCAGCACATTCGGAGCATCCTGACGCGCCTGGGCGATCTGGGTATCCAATCCTTCCAGCCAACGATTGAGCAATTCGAGGAAAATAGCCTGCTTGGTGGGAAAATGATGGTAGAAGGCGCCCTTACTTACCCCTGCCTGGCGACAAATTTCCGCTACGCCTGTACCGTCATAGCCCAGCGCCGAGAAACATGTTTCCGCTGCCGCCAGAAGCTGCATCCGGGTCTCTTTGCTGCGTTGTTGCGTGTGCATAAGTCCTACCTTTTTATGATGTATAACTCAAGCGGTAAAATTCATGGAACTTGCGTAATAGGGAAATCTCATCGTGCGCCTGGTATAAACTCACAACGGAATAATTAGCCTGACGTTAGCACAAATCCGCAAGATTGTCAATGTAATTTGTCTTTTGACTTCTGGGCTATATACGCTTATACTTAGTCTATACGGTTAGAATGCACGCATATTAGTATCTTGCGTTGTTGCATAAACGGCAAAAAATTTACCGTTTTTTCCTAAAGAAAGGAGAATGCCATGCCATTTCGTATGCGTTGGCCCACAGAATACGGAACGATTACCCAAGCCTTCGGCGCAAACCCGCACATTTACAACAAATTCGGCCTGCCAGGCCACGAAGGCATTGATTTTATGGCCACCAACGGCAGCGAGATCTATGCCGTTGCCGATGGCCTGGTGAGCGATGTGCGGCTGGATGGCAACATTGATCCCATCGGTAAGCCGTATGGCAACCAGATTCGCATCCAGCATGATGAAGGTTATGAGACCATCTATGCGCACCTGGCCCAGGCCGTCGTCACACGGGGGCAATTCGTTAAAGCCAAACAACTCATCGGCCTGGCCGACACCACCGGCAACTCGGATGGCCCGCACCTCCACCTGAGTCTCAAAAAACAAGGGGCGACGGCAGCCGGCTTGACCAATTATCCCTACGATCTCATTGATCCTTCTCCTTACCTGGAGCCGTTCTCCGGTGGCGGGGGAACTTCACCGCAGCCGCCGGCAACCCCCACGCTCAACGTACAGGTGGATAGTCCGGACACAGGCTACTTGAACGTGCGGAAAGCCCCCTACGTAGGGGCTACGGTTATAGATAGAGCCCCACATAATGCCATCCTCACCGCCCTCGAAGATGCCGATGTCGCCCGCAGTAAAGTAGGCAAGAACGGACAATGGCTCTGGGTCAAGTTGCCCAACGGCACCATCGGCTATGTGGCGGCCTGGTATCTCAAGCTTCCACCTCCCGCTCCACCACAAGAACCGGCGACGGTGGTGTTCGTTGTTGTGGACAGTCCCGACACACCGCTCAAGCTACGCCAGGGGCCGGGCACAAACTATACACAGTTGGCTTTGTTGCCACACGGAACGGTGCTGAAGGCGCTGGAAAAAGAGGCCGAGGTCAAACAGAAAGTGGGACAGATGAACCAATGGCTCAACGTGCTCACCCCCGTCGGCCAGATCGGTTATGTCGCAGCCTGGTATGTGAAACTGCAAGCCGACGGTGCACAGCCGGTCATCCCCGATCCTACCGTAGGGCCTTTGACCCGTTATGTGGTGGTTGAAAGCCCTGAATTTGGCTTGAAAGTCCGCGAAGGGCCGAGCACCACCACCAAACAGATATGGTGGGTACCGCACAAGACAGTTCTGGAATCGTTGGAGGACCCCGCTACCACGGGAAGCAAGGTGGGGCAGCTGGATAAGTGGCTCAGGGTGCGCACCCCGGCCTGTTACGAAGGGTATGTTGCGGCGTGGTATCTCCGTGCCCCCACCCAAGAGGATACCCGCAAGCCTGCCGGCGAGCTGAACGTGCCTACCGGTGTGTCGCCGCATATCTTCGGCATCCATGCCGTGGATATTGTGGACGATCCTTACAGTAAGGACGCGATCCGTGGACTCTATCAGGGCAAAGGGAAAAAGGGCTGGATTCTCTTCACCCAGGCTTGCGGCAGAACGCCCACGGCCATCCAACCGAACAATGACATCCGCGCCTTCTTCTGGGAATGGGCCAGCCAGGGATACGGCGTGATCGTGCGGCTCAACAACGGCTACGAACCCCACGGCACCCTGCCCGAAGCCAGGTACTACGATGCGTTTGCCGATACCGCCGCGCGTTGGGTCGAATTATTCCTCAAGCGCGCCGATGTGCCTGCCGGCGACTACACCTGGACCATTCAAATCGGCAATGAGCAGAACAACCCGCGCGAGCATCCCGGTGGGTTCGATAATCCCCTCGAACACATCACGCCGGAGCGTTACGCCGAAGCCTTCAATAAGGCGTATGCCAAAATCAAGGCCGTGCTCCCTAATGCCATCGTCTGTCCCGGCGCCATTGATCCTTACAACTATATGCCGTGGAAGGCCATGAACAATGTGCAATGGCGTCCCCTGGACTATTATGACAAAATGCTGGCCAACATCACCGCCCTCGACGGCATCATCCTCCACGCTTACACGCATGGCCCGAACCTCAGCGCCGTCACGAGCCTGAAACGTTTCGGTGAGGGGACCGGCCCGCTATGGGATCACTACTACGACTTCCAGGTCTACCGGCTGTTTATGGAGCGCATCCCGGCGCGTTGGCGTGATGTGCCGGTCTACATCACCGAGATGAACCACATCCACCGCCCGGCCGGCGAACACGATCAAGGGTGGGTCAACGAAAATACCGGTTGGGTGCGCGAGGTCTACAAGGAGATAGACCGCTGGAACAAGACCCCTTACGCGCAACAAATCCGCTGTGGTTTGCTCTACCGCTGGGTGGGTGACCAGTGGGCCATCCATAACAAACCCGGCATCCTGGATGATTTCAAGATGGCGCTCGACAGTGATTATCGCTGGCGGACCGCCGAAATCGGGGCATTCGACTTCGCGCCAGGCGCCGGCAAAGAGGGGCAAGCGCAAGCGGTGAAGCCGAGAGAGGAACGCATCCTGATCCAGCCCGACGACCTCACCCGTATCTGGGGCATCGGGCCCAAAATCCAGCAAGCCCTCAATGCCGCCGGTATTTTGATCTTCGAGCAGCTCGCGCGGATGACAACGGAGCAACTCAAAAACGTCCTCGGTGAAAGTGGCCTCCAAGGGCGTTATCTCTCGACCTGGCCCACGCAGGCGCGCTTGCTTGTCAAGGGACAAAAAAGTGCCCTGGCAACCTTGCTGAGTAAGTTGAGGGAGAAAGCATCGTAATCCTTGTTTTTGAAACCCGTGCCAATCTGGGGTGGAAATTCGGCTGCGCAAAGGGTCACTTGAGTTGGGCGGGTTGAACTCACGTCAGCACATCCGTATAGCCATATTTCGCCAGCATGGCGCCGGCTTGCCGGCGCCATGCGGCAATCAGTTGATTCATCAGCTCATACAATTCGGCGATCGGTCGCCCTAACGTCGGCGCGAGCGCCTCGAAGACGCGCGCCGGGAAATCCTCGGCAAGCGGTGGACGCCAGCCATGGGCCAGCTTGAGGACGATAGATTGCGCCCAGAAGGCTTCGGCAAACCACACCAGGTCTTCAGGGCGCATGGCGAAGCCGTACAGCGCCAGCAGGCGGGTCAACAGATCACCCTCGAGGCTCACGCCGGCGCCGTCCTGGCTGAAAATGACGAAGGTGAAGGCACATAGCGAGAGCACGTTGCCCAGGCAACCGAACACCTCGCGCTGTAGCATCTCGGTGACCACCCGCTCGAACAGAGCCTGCACTTCCGCCGGCTTGAGGTCCGGCCTAAGCTCGCCCGCCACTTTGTAGATTTGGCCGGAGTAGTGGCTAAAGAAGCGCGAGAACGGCATCAGGAATGTCCATAGCGCGTTGGCGTGTCCGGCGTTGCCCAGGGTGTCACGCCCCGAGGTAAAAACGATGTCCCGCAGCGCCGGGTATACCTCCGCCAGTGCCTGTGGCCCATCGCCGAGCGCCCGCAGCGCCGGGGCAGATGTCCCCGCCCGCAATGTCTCTACAACGTGCACCGCCAGGTCCAGATTGCCGAAGTATGGCCCTCGGCGTGCAAAGTCCGGCACGTCCTCCGGCGGAATGAGGCCCTTCAGCAAACCTTCAAACAGTGCCGCCAGCCCCACACCTATATCAATCACATCGCAGCCCAATTGCTCCACAGGCATGACCAGGCGCCGATCCACCTCTTCCCGCAACCGCAAGCGCGCCGCAAAAGTATCGTCGGCGGGCCGCAAATCGAGCATCGCAAACAGCGCATAGGTCGGCTCGAAGTCATCGAGGTACATATCACGTCCGCCGGGGGCGTAATCCGCCTCCACCCAATGCCAATGCCGACAATTGACCTGGCACCAGTGGCACCCCGTCTGCCCCACACGACTCGTCTGCAGGATTCTGTGCGCGCCCAAGTCGGCCAGCGCATACCCCAGGTGCTGCGCATTACGGGCCGGTAACGTGGGATGGGGGCCGCTACCGGTAGTGTAGAGTTTGGTCACCGTGCCGCCGTCACGACAAGAAAAACGTGCGCAGTATTTCTCCAGCCGCGCGCGGATCTCGCCATTGCGCAAGTCACGAAAGGCATCTGCACGCGGCCCGAACCACGCTTCCAATGTCTGGGGGACACCGCGCAGCACGAGCGCCGCCGCATAATGGGCCAAAACGTACCCCGCCCCACCCCGGCCGGCATGATAGAGGCCCTCTACGGCAAGATTGGCAGCCCGATAACCGTGGTACGCCGCCTCCCCAAGCGTGAAAATGCTCCCTTCCTCCTGCCGTCCGCCCAGCTCATGGGCCAACAGCCAATAGAAGGCACTGCGCTGTCCCGGCGGTAGATCGGCAGCCGATTTCCATTCGACGGTAAGCTGCGGCGCCCGGCCGGAGATAACGAGATAGTGCGCAAGGCCTAAGGCGCGCTCCCCCTCTTGCCCTGCGCCGTCCGCCGAAGCAAAAACAATGGCATCCAATCCAAGATTGAACAGTTCCGCAAATCCGCGCCCCCCCACAAAGCTATAGTGCGGTACGCCGGTCAGCGGCGAAAGATAGCCTACCGTAGTCTTATTCCCCGCCAGAAAGGGCAACGGCCCGCGGGCAATCACCAGAGCGCGGGGGTCCTCCCGCAGGATGAACTGGCATAGCGCCTCACCACTCAGAAGCGAATAGTCATCACGGGGATCGAAGTGCGCCTCTCCCGGACGGAGGGCACGCAAATAAAAACGCCGGTGAGCGGCATCAACCATCAACAAACGGAGCGTGACCTGACCCATCTTTCCTTCCCCTCAATCTCAGTCTTTCCCCTCAGTCTTCCCCCCACACCATCTGGATGCCGGAACGCTACACCACGGCAATCGCCTCTCAAGGCTCCCCCCGACCCTCACGGCGTCCACGGCGTGGGCGATAGGTGGGATCATTCCCCAGATAGCCACCGGCCTCCGTCGGCGCGTAGACGCGGATGGCACTCTCACCACCCATCGGGCATTGATACTCACAGATGCCACAGCCGATGCATAGTTCCTTCACCACGTAAGGCCGCTGAACGGTGATCCACTCGGCACGCCCATCGAGTACCTCGACCGTCTCCAGCCAGATCGCTTTGTGTTGGACGGGGCATGCCTCCTCACAAACAATGCAAGGGATATTGTAGGCCCAGGGCAGGCAACGACTCCGATCAATGCGTGCCAGGCCGAGCGGCGTGGTGCGCTTCACCGCCAACGACAAAGCGGGAATCGCCCCCGTAGGACAGACCTCACCACAGGCCGTACAACTGTAATCGCAATAGCCCAAACGCGGGACAAGGCGCGGGGTGAGAACATTCTGAACCCCCGCTTCGAACAGCATCGGCTGCAGGCCCTGGGTAGGACAAACGCGCATGCATTCGCCACAGCGCACACATAACGTCTCGAAATCGGTTAAGGTGGCGCCGGGCGGACGCACCAGGTTGGCCGGTTGTCGTCGTGTAATCGGTTCCACGCCGGCCAGGGCCACCCCTAGCACGGCAGCGCCCGCACTTGCCAGCAAGGCGCGGCGCGAAGGGTCATAGGGATAACGCTGCGGGGGCGACCAGGGCGGCGCCACCCGCCGGAATGCCACCCCCTCACGCGAACAATCCACAATGCAGTCATAGCAGACGATGCACTCGGCGGGATCACTACGGTATCCGTCGGCAGGATCAATGGCGCCGGTAGGGCATTGCCCGTTGCACAGAGCACATGCGGCACACGTCGTTCCCACGTCGCGCCGCACCAGTGACCATTTGGCGAGGAAAGCCAGCAGCCCCCCTAACGGACACACATAGCGACACCAGAAACGCTCCGCCCACCAATTCAGCCCCACAATGGCCAGGAAGAACAGAAAAATCGGCACGGCCAACGTAAAAACCGAAACCACATCGCGGAAAATGGGGTAGACGACGGTGCGGTGGAAAAAGTCCAATGCCCCCCACAGGAAAGGGAAACGGTAAAGAAAAGCCTCGCTCTTAGCAATGACCACCCGCACTGCCGGCCAGACTGCCGTGCTCAGGGTGCGCGTCATCACCGTGAGGGGATCGAGGAAGAGCAGCGACTGATTGCCCAACAAAGCCGCGCCGAGGATCACCACAAGCAACCCATATTTGATGGCCCGCCACTTCTCCGGTGGTCCTTTGCGGCGTGCCGCGCGTTTGACCCGCAACGGCGTGAACCATTCCAACAGCGTCCCCAACGGGCACAACCAGCCGCACCACACCCGCCCAAAAACCAGCGTCAGCAGGAGCGTCAGTCCGGCAAACCCCAACCCCGCCATCCATGCCCGTCCGGCCAACATCGCCGTAAGTGCAATGAGCGGGTCGAGGCGATAGAAAAGATCGGCCCAGACGCGATTGGGATGCATAAAGGTCGCGAAGATAAAGAGATAGATAAATAACAAGAAAGACAGAATTTGCACAATCTGGCGTAGACGTCGCCAGGTCCGGGGACGCACCCGCAAACGGCGTTTAGTCGTTTTCACCGGCCCGCACCTCCACACGGACCTGCGTGAATCCCAAGGAACGCAGGAAATTTTCCATATAAATCACCCCGTTTTTCACAGCCTGGTCGAGAATACCCCGATCAATAGCCCAACTGACCAACTGCCGCTCGGCCAAACGACGCGCCGCGGTTTCCAGGTCGGGGTCCGGACGGCGCAACAGCCCCGTCTCGCGTTCGTAGATAAACGTCTTCTCGTTATCAATACGACTGTAGAGAATCTCCGGTGGGGGCAGGAAAATCAGAACCGTTGTACCCAGCACCACGATATCATCTTCGGTGACTTTCGTCAGATCGAAGCCCGCCACGACCTCGCCCTCGGCGATCAATACCAGCCGGTCGCGGGAAAGGCGCTCTAAGAGACCGGAGGGTTCATCCTCGACCCGCACGATGTCGCGCATCGTGTACTGGACGGTCTCCAGTCGCCCAAAGGCGTTGATGCCGGTGATGACGGCAATGGGGGTGGGCGTCGGGGTAGATGTCGGCCATGGGGTAGGGGTTGGAGAAGGGGTCAGCGTCGGCGTTGGCGTTGCGGTAGGCCATGCCGTAGCCGTAGGGGCGGGGGTACGGGTAGGCCGCGGCGTCGGCGAAAGATAGGTTGGAGTAGGTGGAAGAGGGGTCGGCGTAGGAGCATGCCGCATTTGATAGGCTTCCTGGAACAGCGTGAACACGCCGACGGCACCCAAAGTCAAACCGACAACAACGATCACTAACACTCCGATCTGCCAGATCGGTACTCCGCGATATTCCCGCCGCAATAGGTCCATGGGTCCCTCCTGCATCCTCCATCCTTCATCCTCCATCCTCCATCCTTCATCCTCCATCCGACTAAAGGCGGAGCACCACGCGGAAGCCTACATACCAATTGCTGTTTCCGGCTATCAGACAGTTGCGACTGGCACAACGCGCCGCATCATGGGGATAATTGAAGGACCCTCCCCGCAAAACGCGCCGCAACGTCGCGGACGCCTCCAGGTCCTCGCGGCCATCCAAAGGATCATACGGGTACTTGAACTGCGGCACGAGGTCTTCAGGGCCCCACAGGCTGCGCGTCCACTCCCAGACATTGCCGGCCATATCCAGGATACCATAGGGGCTGGCACCCAGGGGATATTTCGACACCGGTGTTGTGGCATTGATGCGGCTCTCTTTTGTGTTACAACGCTTGACGTCCCAAAAATTGCCCCACGGATAAATACGCCCATCCACACCGCGCGCTGCTTTCTCCCACTCAGCTTCGCTCGGCAAAGTGTAGGGCCGGCCGGTCACAGACGCCAACCAACGACAGTAAGCCAGGGCGTCATGCCACGTCACATTGATCACCGGATGATCGGCCAACTCGGCCGCCAACTCACCGTCTTCCCAATGGGATGGCGGGTGGTAGTCCGTGGCCTGCACAAAAGCCAGATACTGCTGATTCGTGATCGGCGTCTTGGCCAAATAATAAGCGGGAAGCGACAATGTATGCAGAGGCTCTTCCGTGGCCGGCACGAATTCGGCTTTACGGGGATCGCTGCCCATCATGAAGGCGCCCGCAGGCACATAGACGACCTCCGGTTCAAACGGCAGCCGGGCCGGCAATCTGGGTGCTGTCTCTTCCACAGCATCAGCCATCCGAACGGCAGGGAATTCAGCGCGCAGGGCTGCCCCCGCAGGTGACACCGGGCGGAGAACCATGTCCCAGTTAATATCGGAACGTGACCGGCGGACTACTTCAAGCAGACGGTCAATCTGATGGCGACGATCAAGGTATTGCAACAAATTGCGCACTTTGCCCGGCTTCCCCTCATCCGCCCACATCTCATCATCCACGCCCAGTTGAAAACACAACGTCCGCACTTCTTCGAGACTGAAACGCTCTATCAACACACCGTACAATCTGGCCAAGCGTTCATCCTGTTCCTCAACCAGCGTGACAGGGAGGGACACCGCCGGGGGAGCCGGACGACTTTCGCGTCCGGCGCGGATATCGAACAACACCCCGTCGGCAGCACGCAGATACAACACCGGGATCCCCCACTCCACCGAACGCGGCGCCGCAATACTCACCGCCTGACGCGCCTCGGTCGTTGCAGTATCCACCGGCAGACCGTCGGCCAGCGCTTCGTAAAACGTGCGCGCGAATTCGATGGCCGCGCGGTCGGTGATCGGGTACTGCATGGCCAGCACCGCCGGAAGTCCACGGCGCAGCAGGATAGAGGCGGTGGAGGAAAAGACATCCTGCTCACTGCCCCGTGCCCCTTCACATGCGTTGAGCACCACCAGCCGTAAATCATGATGATCGGCCAGGAGTCGCCCCAATTGTGTCGCACTCAAAGGCTGTGCCATACCGGTCTCATTGGCCAGCATCACCTGGCCCTCATCGGTGGCGCGATTGAATCCTCCGTGTCCGATAAAATGAAAAATGTGCCAGGGACCGTAACGCATCAACCGTTGCAAATCACGCCAGGTCTGCCCCTCCAACCAGCTCAGTTTGATCAGGCCGGCGGCGCGCAAATTGGCCAGAGCCTCCTCGATGCGCCGCTTTTCCAGCTCGGTCTCCAACGGCGGCAAATCGGCAGGACTCACCACCATCCCCAGAATACGCAGGGGGAGGTCAACCCGCAGAGGGGATAGCGGACGCGGCAGCTCAAGATAACGCACCAAAGGTGTAGTGCGCGAAAGGCACACGTATTCTGCCTGCCGCGGATCGTAAGTGAATTCCCAGGGCAGGACGGCCAACTCCGGAGGCAAAATGCGCACTTTGAGACGCAGGCCCTTGCCCTGCGCGGTGGCTTCATGCAGACTTACATCATAGCGATTGCGCACTTCGCCGGGGAACAGCATGGCAAACAACGCGCGTCCAAAATCTTGCACGGCGGCATCTTCGCGGCTGAGGACTTGCCGCCGTCCTCCTTCGGCGCGCAACAAAGCGATTTGCAATGCCTGAAGGCGGTTCTCCAATTCCAGTTCGCCAAAGGGGAAGGTCATGCTTTCACGCGCTTCGCCTGCCGGGGAACGCAACACGGCAACCGAATACACCCGCCCTTCGCCGGGGACAATCTCTAGCTCAAAATCTAAGTAGTCCAAGCGTCTGTTCCTCCATAATGCTGCCCATAAATTATACAATAATGTCAAGAAGAAACCAAAAACATTTTTACCATTTTCCAATCCACAGTGCCGGATTGACTTACCCCACAACCACACTATAACAAGGACACATCATACAATCAGGAGGACAGCCCTTATGAACCAAGCGTCTCCGACCCGTATTGTGCGGGTTGACGATCACGGACAAGCTATGTGGGCCGTGGTGGAAGATGAAACCGTCTACCAACTGGAAGGTGATCCTTATTGCGGCGGCATGCGCGGCCCACGGCTGGGGAATCTGGCGACGGTGCGCTTGTTGGCGCCGGTCTGCCCGACCAAAATCATTTGCGTTGGGCGCAATTACGTCGCCCATGCCGCCGAGCACGGCGTCGAAGTGCCTGCCGAGCCACTGCTCTTTTTCAAACCGCCGAGTAGCCTCAGCGGGCCGGGGGAAAATATCGTGCTGCCGACGCTCTCGCAACGGGTAGAGCACGAGGCCGAGCTAGGCGTCGTCATCGGCAAACGCTGCCGCAACATCAGGCCGGAAGAAGCCTGGGATTATGTATGGGGAATCACGTGCGGTAACGATGTCACGGCGCGGGATTTGCAACGTCGGGACGGGCAATGGACCCGTGGCAAAGGCTTCGATACGTTCTGCCCCAGTGGCCCGTGGGTGGTGACCGGTTTAGACGAGACGGACGTCGCCGACCTGAGCATCGTCTGCCGGGTCAACGGGGAAGTACGACAGGCGGGGCGCACAAGTGAAATGGTGTTCTCCCCCGCCGCGCTGATCGCTTACGCCGCCGCCGTGATGACCCTGGAGCCGGGGGATCTGTTCCTCACCGGCACACCGGCAGGGGTCGGCCCGTTGCAGGCCGGGGATGTCGTTGAGGTGGAAATCGAAGGAATCGGCGTACTCCGCAATCCCGTTGTGGGCGGATGGTGATCCGCGCAGAGAGGGCCCAGAGTTTTTACTCCGGGCCCTGTGTGTCCTCAATGGCTATTTTCAGAGCTATTCCTGTACGAAAGGCTTGCCCAGTCCGCCCGGTGGTCTCCCGCGTAGTGTCCGGTCAAGGGTACGGGACAGCCGGAGCGGCAGGAGTTCCAGCAAGCGATCTACACCTTTACTACTGACCAACAACAAGGCAAGGATCATCAAAGCAAACGGCGCCGAGGAGAAAATTTGAGTTGGCACACTCGCAAAAGCCGGGTTGCGCTGGAGAATGCTCCCCAGGGCCTTGAACAGGCCGAACAGATAGGCCCCACCGGCCACGCGCCAGGGATTCCAGCCACCGAAGATGACAATGGCCAAAGCAATCCACCCGATGCCAAAAGTGTGGCGATGGCTCCATCCCAATTTGATGCTCAAGGAGTAAGCAGCGCCGGCCAATCCCACCAAGGCACCGCCGATTGTCGTATAAATGTAACGCCAAAGGTTAACGTTCACACCGCGGGCAAAAGCCGATTCGGGTCGCTCCCCCACCCCCTGCAACTGGGTCTTGTAGAGGTACCACCATGTGGCAACAATCACCAGCATGCTCACGTAGACCAGCAGGTTTTGATCGAACAGGACGGGGCCGAGGACGGGGAGGCGCGAAAGATAAGGGATGGGGAGATGGGGCACCTCAGGGCCGGGCTTGCGGACATAGGGATTACCGAGGAAGTCGGCCAGATCAGCGCACAACAAGGTCAACACAAAGCCCACTGCCACCTGTTGCCGGCGCAGCGTGATGCTGGCGAAAGCGACCACCAAGGCCACCAGGGCGCCCACCGCCATAGCCGCTAAAATGCCTGCACTCATATTGCCGGTCGTATAGGCGACGGCAAAAGCGACCATCGCCGAGAGAGCAATCGAACCGTCCAACGCCAGGTTGATGACGCCGCTCTTTTCCGAGATCGTCTCCCCGATCGAAGCCAGCACGACCGGTGTCGAGGCCGCGACAATCGAAGCCAGCGTCTGAATGACGAAACCGGTATCCATCAGCCCACCTCCTCTACGCGGTCGTCATGGACTTGTCGTCGTACCAGCAGTGCACGCCAGCAGCTAACCAACATCACCGAGAGGACCACCGAAGCTTCCAGCACGCCTCCGATGGAGGAATCCAGGTGTAAGTTCAATTCCAGCCGTGGACTGCCTACCCCCAGCGCCGCGAAAAACAGCGCAATCAAGGGTACCCAGGGCGGCCGATAAGCGGACAACAACGCCACCAGCAAAGAGAGATAGCCCAATCCCCCGGAAATCTCCGGGATCAAGCGACCATAGACCGCCGAACAACGAATCGCTCCGGCCAGGCCGGCCAGCGCTCCGCAGATGGCGAAGGCCATCAAGATACGCGGCGTAGTCGGAACGCCCAGCCGAAACGCCGCGCGGGGGTTTTGTCCCAAGGCTTTCAATTCCAACCCCCAGCGTGTCCCCCGCAACATGAAATGAACCACGCCCAATGCCAGTAAGGCCAGACATACGGCCAGCGGGGCAACGCGCAAGCGGCCCAGGGTGGGCATCCAGGCCGGCGCGGGGAAAGGATCGGTGCCCTGCATCGTCGCTCCCTCCAGGCGCTTCCAGGGATTGAAAATGAGCCAGATGGCCAATCCCTGGGCGACATAGTTCATCCCCAGCCCGCCAAAGATTTCATGAACCTTGCCGTACACCTTCAATAGCCCCCCCAATCCCCCCCACAGGGCGCCACCCAGCATGCCGGCCAACATCATCAAGGTCAGCACCGGCACTTGGGAGACCAGGATGTGGCGCGCCACCCACGTCGCAAAGATGGCCCCCAGGATGATCTGGCCTTCCACCCCAACGTTCCACAAGCCCGCCGTATAGGTAAGACACAAACCGGCCGCACAAAGGATCAGCGGCACGCAGGCAGTCACCACATCCGCAATTTTGGAGGGACTTTCGAAGGCGCCGGACAGAATCTGACGATAAGCCTCAAGCGGCGATCCCCCTACGAGTAGCAGGACCAACGTGGTAAACAACAACGCCAGGGGGAGTGGTGATACCCTTAAAAGCACGTCAAGCAGCCGCGCGCCTTTCATACGACCTCCTTGCCGGCTATCAGATACCCTAATTGTTCGACCGTTGTATGGCGCGCTTCGCGGGGCACGGTCATGTGGCCACCGAAGAAAACCACTACCCGATCGGAACGTTGCAAAATCTCGTCGAGATCGGCGGAGATGAACATAATCGCCGTACCTTCTGCCCGACGTGCCAGCAGTTGTTGCCACACCCAATCGGCCGACTCGATGTCTAACCCACGGGTCGGGTGTTCCATCAATAACAGCTTCAGGGATTGAGGAAGCAGGGCCAACATGGCGCGCTGTTGATTGCCGCCGGAGAGCGCCTCTACCGGCGTCGTGGGACGGCCCACAATGCGAAAATGGCGGATGCGCTCGGCCGCCCGTTCCTGCGCTGCCGCCCTGTCGAGAAGAAAAGGCCCCGGGCGGTCGGCCAAAGCAAAGTGCTCGGTGAGGGTCAGCCCCTGGATCAGTCCCTCATCCAGGCGTCCGGCGGGCAAATGGGCCACACCGGCCTCCAGAAAGCGCCGATAGGGGGCGCCCGTCAAGTCCCGTCCCCCCACCCGCATCCGTCCCGCCGTGACCCGCTCCAGGCCGGCACAGGCCCGTAGGAACAGCCGCTGTCCGCTTCCCTCCAACCCCGCCAGGCCCACCACCTCTCCCGCGCGTATCTGCAACCGAACCTTTTCAACCGTGAGCTGGTAAGAAGGGATCGTCACATTTTCAACTTCCAACACCGGTGGGCCAGGCGTTACAGGCACAGGTTTGACCATCGGCAGACCATGCCCGAACATCATCTCCACGAGTTGCTCAACCGAGAAGGGGGCTTCGGCTTCACCGCTCACCCGCCCCTGCCGGAGCACGGTGACACGGCGACACAGCTCCTCAACCTCTTCCAGTTTATGGGAAACAAAGACCACCGAGCAGCCTTCTTCTTCCGTCAGGCGCCGCAGGGTGGCAAAAAGCTGCACTTTCTGCGGCGCAGAGATGCCCGTCGTCGGTTCATCCAGAATGATCAGCCGGGCGCCCAGAGCCAATAAGCGCAAGATTTCCAGTTGCTGGCGCTCGCCGACGGTCAAAGTGCCGACTTCGGCTTCGGGATCCAGATTGAACTGAAAACGGGTCCCCAGCTCGCGCAACACCGTCCGGCCACGGCGCCGGTCGGGAAATAGACGCCGATCGAAGGCCAACAGGAAGTTGTCCAGGACCCGCATTTGCGGAAAATCCAGCGGGTCCTGGTGCACCATGCCGATGCCGCACCGGATAGCCTCGGCCGGTGAGGAGAACGTTACCGGCCGGTCATCAATCAGAACGGTGCCCTGGTCGGGTGACAGATACCCGGAAAGCGTCTTCATCAAAGTCGTTTTACCGGCTCCGTTCTCACCAAGCAAGCCGTGAATGGTGCCGGGTTCCAGCGTCAAAGAAACACCGTCATTGGCACGGACGGGGCCAAAGAGCTTGTGGATGTCACGAAGTTCGACTTTCATGGGGCATGAAAAGGTGCCCGTCGCCCTGGCAGGCAACGGGCACCTCTGAATCTATTTGCTGAGGCCGGTCATGCCTTGCAGGAGCTGCGGCATGTACCAAATCTGTTCATCGGTTGCCTTCTGACCGGCCGCCAGGTAGGTCGAGCCATCCTGATAGTTCAACGGGCCGACGAAGAGGTTGATCGAACCCTTGGCCAAACCGGCGATGAATTTATCTACATCAGCGGCCCATTCTTTGGTAAGCGCTTTGCCCTTGACGAACCCCACGGCCGAGGTATCACGATTGTTGATGTTTTTCCAATCAGGGCCGGCCCAAATCCACTGTGGCTTCCAATCAGCCTCCAGCACCGCCTGTATTTCTTTCACGTAGCCCGGCCCCCAGTTGAAATAGGGCACGCCCAGACATACATCAGGAGATAGATCGCAGGCACCTTCGTAGTCGTAGGGCACGGCAAAGACACGTTCCCCACGGGCAGCTCGCTGGCCGACCACCTGCAAGGCCTCGGTCGTATCAATGCCCGACATTAACACATCGGCGCCCGCATTGAGCAAATCATTGGAAACCTCGGTCGGGTCAAGCGTCACGCCGGGGATATTGAACCAGAAACCGATCCAGGTAACGGTGAATTTGAGATCGGCAGGATTCAAACCGCGATAGTGCTCATAGCAGTAACGTGCGCCCAGATAGGCCGAGGCAGCCAGGCGGCGGGTCTCGTCATTGATGAGCGGGCCCACATAGCCGATGGAACCGGTCTTGGTCGCCAGCGCAGCCGCGCAACCGGCGATCATCTTACCGTACTCCATCCGTCCCATGTAGTTACCGACATTGGAGGGGGCCGTTCCCTTCAACACCTGATCTCCGGAGATGCTGATGAAGATCACCTTGGGGTATTTAACAGCCACCCGATCGGTATCCTCCATAAAAGCATCCGAAGTGGTGAAGATGACCTTGGCCCCTTGAGAGACCATATCATCCACCACTTGTTCCAGGGTTGTCTCCGGTCGGTCGGCGGAATTCAACTTGTCCAGGTAGATGAAGCGGGTATTGGGAAGTTTCTCCACCACATACTGGGCTGCGGTATAGTGTGCTTCACTCCAGCCGTGATCGTTGGACGGGCCAACCAGGATAACCCCAAAAACCAGTTCCTCTGAGGTAGCGGACTGCTTGGATTTACAAGCCGTCAGTAATAGAGCTATCACCATCAAAACGCTCACCAGTTTCCAGCCATAGCGCAACATTTTCCACCTCCCTTGAAAACAGATAGGATTAACAGAGCAATAATCTTTCCGGAAATGTAGTAGATGCAAGGTGCGATTTCTTGATGCCTATAATCAATGATAGCATAAGCCTCGCGGTTTGACAACCGGTTTAGGGATAGGTTGAATATGGCTCCAAATAGATACAAACACAGGGCCGGTAGGCCTATAACCCCGGCCATTCCCCACCTGTTAGGTTTAAATGGCAACAGGCGTTACTAAGACCCAAACCGGCCCTGTGACACCGGCAATAGGAGATGATCCTAGTACATCGCGGCAGAAATCCTGCGCCGGTTAACTATGCTTGGAGCGGATCGCCAGATCCGCGGTTTGTGCGCACAACGCCGGGATCTGACGATCCCTGGCAAGCATAAAGTAGTGAGTTATTTGTGCCGCACAGTCCTAGCCCTTCAGAGCAAATTCTGCACAAGTTGTTAAAACAAACGGAACCAATCAGTACCGGTGATAATAGAACAAGCCAAGATTAGGAACAGGATCAATAAAATAAGGCCACACCCTATGCCCGTGCAGGAACATCCTCGGCCAAAACCGAAGCGGTCCTGCAACCAATCGAAAATTGCGTCAAGAAACGCCAGCTTCACCAATCCCACCAAACATCCCGGACGTCGCTCCATAACCGTCACCTCCTTCTATGCAATATACTCTCTATTACGAAATGACATAGCAACGGTTGCACAAGCTCCGTGGCAAGTTTCCGAGCTGAGATGGATGGATGGGCAGACTTGGGGACAATGGGGCAACATTTTGCCTCCGCAATCTCTGCGCGCTCCGCGTCCTCTACGGTGAAATGGACACCCCCTGGACAGTTACTTTTTTTCCTTCGCATCAGAAACACGTCGAACCGCTATCTCTCAGGCCGCTCATCGAACGGATAGTCGTTGATTTCCTGGGCAGCGGCGCGAAGGACGGGATCATCGGAATAATACCCGCGCCGTTCAGGGGGGAGCAACTCGGCGATGCGCTGCATAATCTCGTGCCCGATATGCTCCAGATATTGACGACGTTCCCGCCCACGTCCCGAGGCAACGAACGGGCCAAACGGTTGACCGATCCGAGCCGTCACGCGCGCCCGCCGCCCCTTGCCTAGCTTGGGTAGAATGTCAATGAAGCCGTCCAGGCCGATGGGCAGAATCCGCGCCGCCGTTTGCGCGGCAATGAAGGCCACCCCAGGACGCGGCGGACGTAACACGGCAGCCGCGCTGGTGCCTTCGGGAAATACTCCCAACACCCCGCCCTGTCCCAACACGGCCTCCGAAGCCCGAAAGGCCAAAGTCGAGCCGGTGCCGCGAAAGACGGGATAATATCCCCACAGTTCCCGGAACCAGCTCAAAACCGGCGGCGCATTGGGCGTGCGGAATCCCCCTAAGAATTCCATCGGCCAGGGGGCAATGCGCACCAGGGCCATAGGATCTACAAAACTGAAGTGGTTAGCCACAACGAGCAACGGGCCGCTCTGGGGAAGATTTTCCCCGCCCACAAGGTGGAAATCGGTCAACAGGGCAAAGACTGCCTGCGTCACGCGATGGACGAGACTCCGCATCAGGCGGCGGCGTGGATATGTGAACTCTTTCGTCATAACAAGTTCCCCTCTACAGGATGCTTACCGCGCGGCCTCGACATCCCGGCGGAGCGATGGCATAGGGGCGCGCTCTTTACGGCGCCTGCGCCAGAGGCGCGCCAAGAGCAATCGCCAGCGCAACTTCCACCACGTCCAGACGGCAGCGCGCCGTTCCAATTGCGTCATCGGGTACGGTGAATACCAAACGCGCACATAACCATCAATCAGTTTCGGGATTTCATCTTCAGCAGGAGGCAGTAAGTCCTCGTCCTGGCGTGACTTTGCCACCTCCAACACCCGTGCTACCAAGGCACTGCCAAACTCATACGGCGTATCTCCCTCATGCAGCGTGACCTTCAGCCGTTTTCCGGCGCGGCGCAGGCGTTCATAGAGAAGACTCATCATGGTGGCCGGCGAACGTTGCAGCAGTAACCATGCACTATCAATGCCGGTTGCCCCGAAAACGAGAAGTACCGCAGCCAGCAGACCGACAACCACCCACTCCCACAAGCGTATACGCGCCAGCGGGCCGGGTTCCGTGGGGGGAACAAGAGGAGGCAACGGCGTTCGATCCTGCTCCAGATCGCCTGCGACATCTTGTTTTTCACGCGGTCGGGAGATCGGCGCCATCTTGGCAGTCGGCTCGAACTCGATCCAGCCGTAGGTGGGGAAATAGATATCCACCCACGCATGGGCATCGGCTTCGGTGACAATGTAACGGGCATTCGTGGCGTCATATTGTCCGCTGGCGTACCCCACCACCAGCCGCGCCGGCAAACCCGCAGCGCGTGCCAGGACCACCATGGCCGTGGCATAGTAGTCACAATAGCCCTTTTGCAATTCGAAGAGAAAATAGTCCGCAATATCCGCCCGCACAGGAGGCTTGTCAACATCCAACGTGTAGGGGAATTGGCGCAGGTAATCCTCAATCGCCACCGCGCGATCATAAGGGGTTGGTTGCGTCGCGGTGAGATCGCGCGCCAGAGTACGAACACGTTCCGGCAAAGTTTCCGGCAGTTGCAAATAACGTTGCGCTATCCATTCTGGATAATCGGTGCCATCGGCGCGCAATGCTTCAACCGTGTAAACCGGAATCCGTGAGTCGGCACGATAGCTGCGCTCTTCGATACTGATCGCAAAAGCCTCACCCGGCGGACGCCAGGCGACTTCGTAATCACGATCAACGGAAATAAGCTGGCCGTCAACGTGAACCACATTCGCTAATTCACCGATGATGCGCACTTCCTGGCGTAGCACCCGCGTGTTCGGTGCTTCGGCCTCGATGAGCGGTTCGCCGGCTTTGTACTTCGTGTATTCCGTTTCGCTTGTGGACCATCCCTGTCCAAAATAGCGATCATACGTCAGGCTGCGCCAGTAGTGGCGGGGGACGATGAATTCCCGCATTTCGGAAACTACATAGGGATCATAAGACATCGGCGGGATTTCACCCGTGCTGACGACAAGAGCCACGATGCGCGAAAGTTCTGGGCCGGAGCCGATCAAATGGCGGCGTGGGAGATCGGTGCTGCGCAGCAATTGCGCTGGCTGCACCGGCTGCGGCGCGGGAACTTGCTCGACCCCCAGCGATTCGGCGATCTCCTGAGAGGGAGACGGTTCTTCTTTGGCGGGGGTCAACTTATCAATCCAATCGGCCAGTTTGCGGCAAGAAAACGCCGGTAGGGTGGCCGATGCCACGATCAGTACGAGTGACAGGAATACCGTCACCATGACCAGCTCGTTCCACAGGTCCCGTGAGAAGTCAATGCCGCCGGCCAGCCAGCGCGCTTCGCGCACCTTATGATTCACCAGGGCAAGCAAGACCAACAGCACCCCCAAGAAAGGCAACAAGATACCGCTGGGAGCATACGTATAGGCCAGAAGGAACGAGAGTAAAAAGCCGGCGGGCAAAAGGCCGATCACGGTCTGACGTTTGTGGCTCACATACCAACCGGCCCAAAATGCGCAAAACCACGCAATTCCCCCCCAAACCAATACCGTAGCCACCGGGTCATACGTCGCATTACGGGTGAAAATCGCCATCAGCCAGGCATAGGCGCGCGCCAGCAGGGTTCCCATACCGCCCCACAACGTCTGACAAGCATCGGGGACGGCCCCCCAATCCACTACCCGCACCGGCGTGAGCTGAAATTTACCGGTCTCGAAGGAATATGAGGCCAGATAGAGCAATCTTTCCCACACCCAGGCCAGGAGCTGTCCGGCCAAAGCGAACAAGGTGCGCACAACGGCGAGTATTTCGTCGCCCAAACGCCCCACCCGTACCAGAATGAACTCCGTCCCCAAGGCTAAGCCGAACAACGCCGCCGCCCAACCGCGTATCGGCAACACGCCAACCAGCCATGCTGAGGTCATCGCCAGCGAGACGCTCAGGAAAAGAAAAGTAAATTCCAGCCCGGCAACCAGCTCGACCAGCCCGGCGGCAAAGATATTCAATGCAATCAACAACAGGAACCATAGCAGCAGGCTCTGTGGGCCAAGCCATGCAATGAGGCGTGCCAGGGGATTGGAATATTCGTCTGCCGATGAAGATGAATAGATGTACATTAGGTCAGTGACCTCCAGGGCACGTCAGAGACTCGATAGGTGGGCACGGCCCGTCCTCTCCCCAATACCCGCCATCCCCAACGCCCTTGCTGACCGGGGCGCATCTCAGGCCGATCGAGGATGTCCCGCGTAAGGCGATAGTAGGCAATATTCATGTTGAGCAGCGATGCCTCGGCCAGGAGCGTGTTCCCCGTCCCCCCAAACGACACGGGATCCAGCAATAAAATGGTCGGCGCGGCGCCGCGGCGGATCAACGGCACCAAAGATTCGATCCAGTCGGTGTTCACCGCCGGGGTAATGATGATAATACTGGTATGGTGTCCAAGACTGGGTTGCAAGCGTGCCAGCACTTCGGCAAGCGGACGTGAGCCACGGGAAATCAAGGCCAACGAACGCAAAATCTCCCACCGGCGACCTTCTCCCTGTTCCGGCGGTAACCAGACCAGTTCCTCGCCATAGGCCACCAGGCCCACCGAATGGCGTAAACGGATGCCCTGATCGGCCAGTGAGGCGGCTAACACGATTCCATATTCATCGGTCGTGTTATCACCTTGACCGGCCTGGACGTACTTGTCCATGTCCAACAAAATCCACCAGTCACCGGACGGCGTGCCGTCGAATAGACGCACATAGAGCTCATCGCGGCGCGCGGTCGTCCGCCAATGAATCCAGCGGCGGCTGTCACCAGAGACATACTCCCGCACACTGGCCGCGCTCACGGTACGATCAACGGCATTGGGCCGCGGACGTCCATCGCCGGAACGCCCACCGGGGGCAATTTGGATGTTCGGCAAAGGAACAATGGGGGGCAACACTAACAAAGGCAAGGCAGCGGAATAGGTAAGCAAAACGGAATAGAAGCCGAAAGGATCCCCGGTCCGCAGGTAAGTCGGCCCCAAAACGAAAAGGCCGCGGCGACTACAAATCGCTTCGGTATGCCAACGGACTGAATCGCGGCCCGGCAGGCCCGTCCCGCGACTGGCATGGTAGTCGGGCAGTGTGGAGCGGTCATTCACTTCGAGCCAGACGGCCGGCGCCCAGCCCTCATTGCGCAACGTAAAACGCTCGACCAGCCGATCGCCCACCTGTGCCCAGCCAAAACGCATCTCGCGCGTGAGATCAAGCCCCTTGGCCAGGGAGCGCGCCCACAGGTAACCGATGATCAACGCCCCCCCCAGTCCCACGTACAGCACCCGCCATCCACGATAGGGCACGATCAGGTCGGTGATCAGGGCAGCAAGGACCAGGACGGGCAAGAGCCACGAGTTCAGCCGAATTTTAGGTTTGGCAGCCGTAGACATAGATTCAACTCACCTGGCTCCCTGGGCGGCTCTCGTCTCCGGGACAGGGACATTCTCCAGAATGGCCGACACGACGTCCGCCGGCACGACTCCCCGCAAGCGGGCGCTGGGACTGAGGATCAAACGGTGGGCCAAAACCGCCGGTGCAATCGCTTTGATGTCGTCAGGCAACACAAAGTCGCGGGCGTACAGCGCGGCCCGTGCCTGGGCCACCCGGTAGAGCGTTAAGCTGCCGCGCGGGCTGACACCCAGATAAATGTCGGCATGGTGGCGCGTTTCTTGAACCACCCGCACAATATATTCTTTCACCGCCGGCGCGATGTAGATTGATTTAATGCTTTCCTGGGCCGCGAGCAGGTCTTCGGCCGTGGCCACCGGTCTCAAATCTTCCACGGGATGATGGAACTGTTGGCGGTCCAGAATCTCCATTTCGTCTTTCAACGCCGGATACCCCAGGGTGACGCGCATCAAGAAACGGTCCAATTGCGCTTCCGGCAAGGAGAAGGTGCCTTCATATTCCACGGGGTTCTGAGTTGCCATGACCATAAAGGGCTTGGGAAGCAAATGGGTTACACCATCAACGGTGATCTGCCGCTCTTCCATCGCTTCCAACAGAGCCGCCTGGGTTTTGGGGGTGGCACGGTTGATTTCATCAATCAAGACAATCTGGGCCATCAAGGGGCCAGGCTGGAAGACGAATTCGCGGGTTGCCTGATTGTAGATGGACACACCGGTCACGTCACTGGGCAACATGTCCGGGGTGAATTGCAAGCGACCAAACGAACACCCCAGCGAAAGCGCGAGGCTACGCGCTAACATCGTTTTTCCTACGCCGGGCACATCTTCGATCAATAAATGGCCCTGGCTCAATAGACCGAGCACCGCCAGTTCGACAACCGCCCGTTTGCCGACTATGACGCGCTCGATATTGTCAATCACCCGTCGAGTAAAATCCTGTACGCTTCCCATGAACACCCTCCAGAACGAGATTAGCAGTCAAACAGCACTTCAAGTATAGCACAAGTTGGGTAGGTGGATAGTCAAGGGGTCGAGGCGTTGAGGAGTTGGGCAGAGCTTGCTCAAGCGAGCCGAGGGGAAGCCCCCTGCGAGGGGACTTTCCCAACTTCATCAGCCCGCGCTTGCGGCCCAGGTCGCGGCCCTAAGCATAACCTCATTGCGCTTCTCCCATTTCCCGAGTATCATTGCAGCATCCGAAATGCAAAGCAAAGGATTCACCGGTGTTATCGTGGATGACTTATTCCCTGCCCGACGGGCCGGTTGACGTGGCACAGTTGCCGGGGGTGCCGGAGCCCGGGCCAGGACAAGTTGCCTTGTGCGATGCGGCGCGTCACGTCAGCGCAAAGCACATTTTCGTTGCCGGACCCGCTGCAACAACGACGGCGCTCTGGGCGGCACGCGCCGGCGCCACCGTGACTTACTGGACAGAGAACGCCGCCGAAGGACAAGTGCTGGAAGCCTCTTTCCGCCGCAATGCCCTCCCCGGCCCCCACAGTTTCGTGCAGGCCGACTTCGCCGGCATGGAAAGGGCAAGTTGCGAAGTCGCGCTCATCCACCTCCCACGTGGCAAGGCGTTGCAAGATGAACTACTGCGCCTGGCGGCCGCCATGCTTGTCCCCGCAGGACGGTTGATTTTTGTCGGAGCCACCAACGAAGGGGTCAAAGGGGCACGGCAACTGGTGCAGAGCCTCTTCGGACAGGCCGGTATCGTCGCCCGCAAGGGCGGTTATCATGCCGGCTTGGCCCAACGTCCGGCGGGTGATTTTCCGTTCCCCGCCATCCACCGCACGGTAAGGGATGTTACCGTGGCCGGCGTTCCCACCCGCGTCGTGAGCTATAGCGGCGCTTTTGCGGCGGAACGATTGGACGATGGCGCAGCAGCGTTGATTGCCGGGATGAAAATCGCATCCGGCGCGCAGGTTCTCGATCTGGGATGTGGCACAGGCCTGGTAGGATTGGCGGCACTGCGACAAGGCGTCCAGGTCGTGTTGACGGACGTTTCCGCGCGGGCCGTCATCTCCGCACGAGAGACGCTCGCTGCCAACGGCTATCCCGATGTCCCCGTGGTCCACACGTGCGGAGCGGCGGGCATCCCGGCGGCCACTTTCGATACGGTTGTCACCAATCCACCCTTTCACCAAGGGCACGGCATACACTTCGCGGTCGCCCGGCTATTCATCCAGGAAGCGGCGCGGATACTCAAAGCCGACGGAACGTTGTACCTGGTCGCCAATGCTTTCCTTAACTACGCGCCCTGGCTGCAAGAGCGCTTTCGTGACGTCCGCCTCGTGTGGCAGGATAAACGTTTCCACGTCTGGGGAGGGAGAAAATAATCGGTCGGCACAACAAGCCCGCGCCTTCCCCTTTCATGAGAAACCAAACAGGGCGACTTTCGCCGCCCTGTTGAATCAGCAGAAGACCCTGCCAGACGCTTGCCGTACATCAGCCGTATGACTATTCGCGCTCGCCTAGCTGCCGATCCAGTAAGAACAAACCGTTGGGATGGTCGCCCAACATCTTGAATTGCTCAAGGATGGTACGGGCGTGGTTTTCCTCCTCGACCTGCTCGTTGATGTACCACTGCAGAAAAACTTGCGAGGCATAGTCGTTTTCCGCCACAGCCGTCTCGTAGAGCGCGTGGATCAAGCCCGTGACTTTCTGTTCATGGGTATAAACTTCTTCGGCCACGGCCAGGGGGGATGCGAACTCAACCGGAGGCTGCTGAATCGCTTCCCAAACCACCCGCCCACCCCGTTCAACGACGTAGTGGTAGAACTTCATGGCATGGGCTATCTCTTCCTCGCATTGCTCGCGCAACCAGTGCGCATAACCGGGCATGTTGACCGCATCGCAGTAGGCCGCCATCGCCAGATAGAGATATGCCGAGTAACTTTCCGCCTGAATTTGCTTGTTGATGGCACTTTCCATCTTCTTACTCAGTTCCATAAAGCTATACTCCTTTCATTCAGAGAGATGATGATTTTTACGACCAGTTTCCAGCCGCAAGACGATCTTGTAGCCGATCCACAATCTCTTGCAACACCTTTTCGATCTCGAAGTCGCTTTCCTGGGTCGTGGAGGTATCTTCAAGTAATTCACACAAGTAGACGACCCAGCCGGCCCATTCCGCAGGCGGTAGATGCCCCAAGGCCGTCGCCGCCGTATGCATCACACTCTGCACTACACTTCGCGTTACCATAAACAAAGCTCCTCTGAAAATAGCCACAGAAAACGCCGAAGACACAGAGAAAAATTAGCATACTCTCTATGCTCTCCGCATGCTCTGCGGGGAAATTTTCATGATCGGGACTGCACCGCGGCTTCGGGCACACACTTCCCCGAAACCTCGCATGAACTATATGTAGTTTAATCGTATATTGAAGAAATGTCAAAAATGGGTCGTCGTCAGAAGCACGTTACGAGCCTGGTACACGGATGAACACGGAAAGCACGGATTTTTTTCCTTAAAACATCCATGACGCTCCTGAAAAAAGTCCTTCTCACCACAAAGGACCCTAAGGACGCCAGGTAAGGCCGGAAATTGCTCATCTTACAATCCTTTGTGCACTTTGTGCCCTTTGTGGTTTTTGCCGTGAGGGCATCCATAGAATCCCTCAAATCCGTGTACAATGCTTGAACCGTTCATTGCAGTTACGCAGACGCGGCTGTTTTTTCACCGCCAAGGCCGCCGAGACATTGTGAAATCTCCGCGCCCTTTGCGTTCTCAGCGGTAAAATTCAGGAACCTTGCGTAAGTCCTTCTCTGCGGCCTCGGCGTGCGCTGCAATGAGATATGGGTAAAATCACCAGACGGCTTGTCTCTTTTGTCTTGCCGAGTATACTTGACGGTTGACAATCTGTGCTTCTCCCTACACCGTTCAGGAGGGGTGACATTCGATGTTGAATCCCGGCTCCATCGTCCAGGTTCGCAACCGCTACTGGGTGCTCCTGCCCCACCCGGACCCCCATCTCTATGCCCTGCGCCCGCTGACCGAAGCCCGGCATCCAGAGCCAGACACCCATAACTGCGACCCTTGTCGAATAGTTTCCATGCACGGGAAATTCGCCTTCCCATTGCATCTTGTAGAATGATCGGGCGAAGGATAATCACCATAGCTACTCCATTGACGGCACTCTGGTATTGAGTAGAATAAAAAACAAACCTCGCCGACGGTACCCGCGAGGTGATCAAGGCTACGCGGTCACGGCGCGTAGCGGTTGACTGAAATTATAGCGCGTTTCGTCACCGCCTGCGCTGACCCTGGCCGCAGGCGGATTGTGTTTGTGGGCAAGGAAGAAGAACCCATGCAAATCTCTCCGCGCAGCATCATTCAAGGCGCACGCTGGCCAGAACCCGTCGAGGTCTCGCAGGTGGAAGACCTGGGCGAGTATGTGCGCATCGTGGGCGTGATGACCCGGTCGCGCGCGCACGTGGACCAGGTCCTGCCAAAGGCCGAAATCGAGCAAATCGCCAGCGGCGAAATCAAGCCGCGCTTTGCCGCCAACCCGCGCCATTTCTTCCTGGCGATGGAGGCCTATCGTTACCGCTTCGCTTCGCTCTATGACCCGCTTCTGGCGATGAATACCTCCAAGGTGGACCCTCTGCCTCATCAAATCGAGGCCGTGTACGGGTATGTGCTGCGCCTGCCGAAAATCCGCTTCCTGATCGCCGATGATCCCGGCGCGGGCAAGACCATCATGGCCGGGCTGATCATCAAAGAGTTGAAACTGCGCCATCTGGTCAGGCGGATTC
>FWPV01003113.1_pt1 | contig 38502 bp, 39 predicted proteins | sample 2228371 | NCBI WGS metagenome assembly FWPV01 (sample SAMEA103939776, study PRJEB20133) | metagenome
GACCGCAGCCGTGATCGCTGACGCCGGCGTGGCAGCCGGCATGTCGTGGGACGGTGTGGGTATCGCCACGGGCGAGGCGTTCGCCGGCGCGCTCTCCGGCGGCGCGATGCTCGGGCGCCTCGGCAGCGTGCTGCTGCTCACGCCGCGCACCTCGCTCGCACCGGTCGCCGACGCCAGGCTCCGTGCGAACGCGGGTGCCATCGACACGCTGCATGTGATCGGCGGTGCGGGCGCGGTCTCGGATGCCGTCCTGGCCGCCGCGAGGAGCGCAGCCGGGCTCTAGGCCCCTGCCACCCGAGCGATGCTGCCACGGCCCCCGGTTCCCCCAGGGGCCGTGGTGCGCATCGGGGGGTGCCTTGTTGCTCTCCATGCCTTGTTGTATAGTGAGCACGCTTTCTGCTCCCCCGGTCGGAAAGCCGCTCCGTGTCATGCAGGATGCGCGCGCTCGCGCGTCCTCGTGAGGCGCGTTCGCGGGGGGCGAGGCACGCGGACTGTTCGTCTCGACACGGGTGAGGGGACACAGCACTGACGGGCGCATTCGGCGATAGCGCGAACTGGCTCGCGAATCCCGCCCTCGCGGTCACCTGCGGCATCCTCGTGGGAGTCGCCTGTACGCTCATCGGGCGACGGGCGGCGCGTTTCGTCACACCGGACAGTCCGATGCGGGGATTCCTTGCCGTCATCTCCTTCACGATGGCCCGATTCATCGCGGTCTTCGCGCTGCTCGCCGTCTACGCGATCATCGCGCCCCGAAACGCCGTGGGCGCGTTCGGCACATCCCTCGTCCTGGCTTTCCTCGCCTCGCTCACAGTGGAGGCGGTTCGAGAGCACCGTCGGTCCCTGTCGTCCGATCCGTCCGCATAGGAGGGAGACTGCACCGTGTCCGCACCCGTCGTCACCGCAGCGGAACAGGCCGCAGAGCAGAGCGTGCTCGGCGAGAAGATCGCCGAGCTGCTGCACGAGCTCTCGGTCATCCCCTTCTCTGAACACGCTCGCTTCTCGCTGACGAACTACACGTTCTGGCTCATCGTGGCCGTTGTGCTGCTCATCGCTTTCTTCGCCGTGGCGTCGCGTAAGGCGAGGCTCGTTCCCGCGGGCATCGGGAACCTCGCAGAGGCGGGTGTCGAGTTCGTCCGCAACGGGATCTGCGCGGACGTCATGGGTCCAGAGGGCAAGAAGTACTTCCCGTTCCTCGGAACGATCTTCTTCTTCGTGCTGTTCAACAACCTCCTCGGCAACATACCACCTGCCCTGCCCGGCACGGGGACCGTTGGCACCACGTTCACGTGGGCGATCATCGTGTTCCTCGTGTACAACGGCATCGGTATCAAGAAGAACGGCTTCGTGCGCTACATCAAGAGCTTCGTGCCATCGGGTACACCCGGCTGGCTCGCGCCGCTCATCTTCCTGCTCGAGATCATCTCGCACGTGTTGCGGCCGTTCACGCTCGGCATCCGTCTGTTCGCGAACATGTACGCGGGCCACATCATGCTCGGCGTCTTCGCGATCTTCGCGGGCATCTTCCTCGAGCACGTCGGCCCGCTGACCTTCGTCGTCACACCGCTGTCCTTCGTGATGCAGGTGCTGCTGCGCGCATTCGAGCTGTTCGTCGCCGCTCTGCAGGCGTACATCTTCACGATCCTGACGGCGGTCTACATCAACGGCGCGCTCCACGCGGCCGAGCACTAGGGTTCGACTCGTCGCCTTGAGGCGACGTGGGGACACATGGGAGCATCGCCCGGCGGAGGGCCGTCGGGTGAGAATGAGAAGGAGGAGTACATGGACTTCTTGGGTGCAGGTCTGGCGTTCGGTCTCGGCGGCATCGGTGCCGCGCTCGGTCTCGGTCTCGTCGGGTCGAAGACGATCGAGTCGATGGCCCGGCAGCCGGAGATGGCCGGCCGCCTGCAGACGACGATGTTCATCGCGCTCGGTATGATCGAGGCCATCGCGCTCCTCGGCTTCGTGCTCGCGTTCGTCCTCCAGTAGGCGTACGGACCGTCACGACACGGCAACGGGAGGAGCGGTCAGCGTGGAACTGATCATCCCAAAGACCACGGAGATGCTCGTCAACCTCGTGGCGTTCGTCGTCTTGTTCATCGTGCTCGGCAAGTTCGCGTTCCCGCCGATCACGAAGATGCTCGACGAGCGCGCCGAGCGCATCCGTGAGTCTCTCGAGAAGGCCGAGGAGACGCGCGTCGAGGCGGAGCGCCTCCTCGAGGAGTACAAGGCCCAGATGGCCGAGGCGCGCCAGGAGGCCGCCAAGATCATCGAGCAGGGCCGCAGCGTCGCGGAGAACATGAAGGCTGAGATCCTCGCCAAGGCGCGGGAGGAGGCCGAGGCCGAGAAGGCCAAGGCGCTCGAGGCCATCAAGGCCGAGCGGGCGGCTGCGATGGCTGCCCTGCAGTCCGCCGTCGCCGACCTGTCGGTCTCTGTCGCGAGCAGGATCATCGGCGAGAAGCTGAGCCCGTCCGACCACGCTGCGCTCATCGAGCGCGCCATCGCAGAGGTGGGTAGCCTCGATGAGCGGTAGTGTCGAGACGTATGCCCGCGCGCTGTTCGACCTGGCGCGCGAGAGCGGGTCGGTCGAGGCGACGAGCGAGAGCCTCGCGACGGTCGCCGCGGCCGTCCGCGGCGCCATCGATCTGCGCGAAGCGCTGCTCGACACGGGCGTCCCCGCGGAGAAGAAGCGCGACATCCTGCGCGACATCTTCGGCGAGCACATCACCCCGGAGGCGCTCGCCATCGTGACCCTCGTCGTGGAGCGCGGCATGACCGACGCGCTCGGCGAGCTCGCTCGTGCGTTCGAGGGGATCGTGGAGCGTGAGCTCGGCGTCGTCGTGGCGGACGTGACGACCGCCGTTCCGCTGACCGATGAGCTGCGCGCCGGGCTCGTGAGCAAGCTCTCGAGTGCCCTGGGTCGGACCGTCACGCTGCGTGAGCGTGTGGACGCTTCCATCCTGGGCGGTATCGTCATCAAGGTCGCCGGACGCGTCATCGACGGCAGCATCGCGCACCAGCTGCGCGAGGTGCGGGAGGCGCTGGCCAGCGCACGTCAGGGAGGTGAGGCAGTCAGTGGCTGAGATCACTGCGAGCGCCATCGAAGCGGTGCTCAAGAAGCAGCTCGAGGAGTTCAAGGCCTCCGTCGACGTCCGCGAGGTCGGTACGGTCATCCAGGTCGGTGACGGTATCGCGCGCGTCGAGGGCCTCAAGGGAGCGATGGCAGGCGAGCTGCTCGAGTTCGTCTCGAGCGAAGGCCACACGGTCATGGGTCTCGCACTCAACCTCGACCGCGATGAGATCGGCGCGGTGCTCATGGGCGAGACATCGCTCATCAAGGAGAACGACGTCGTCCGCACGACGGGCCGCATCATCGAGGTCCCGTCGGGTCGCGGTTTCCTCGGTCGCATCGTCAATCCGCTCGGCATGCCGCTCGACGGCAAGGGTCCCATCGAGGCCGAGGGCTATCGCCCCGTCGAGTTCAAGGCTCCGGGTGTCGTGGAGCGCAAGGGCGTACATGAGCCGCTGCAGACCGGCATCATGGCCATCGATGCGATGATCCCGATCGGGCGCGGGCAGCGCGAGCTCATCATCGGCGACCGGCAGACGGGTAAGACGGCTGTCGCGGTCGACACTATCATCAACCAGAAGGGCAAGGACGTCATCTGCGTGTACGTCGCCATCGGACAGAAGGCCTCGACCGTCGCAGGCGTCGTCGAGACCCTCGAGCGCTACGGTGCGATGGACTACACGATCGTCGTCTCGGCCACCGCGTCGGACCCCGCCCCGTTGCAGTACATCGCTCCGCTCGCGGGTTGCGCGATGGGCGAGTTCTTCATGTACACCGGCGAGGATGGGAAGCCGGCATCGGCCGACAACCCGGGCCGTCACGTCCTGTGCGTCTACGACGACCTCTCGAAGCAGGCCGTCGCATACCGCCAGATGTCGCTCACGCTGCGCCGGCCGCCGGGACGTGAGGCGTACCCCGGCGACATCTTCTACCTGCACAGCCGTCTGCTGGAGCGCGCCGTCAAGCTCAACGACGCTAACGGCGCCGGCTCGCTCACGGCGCTCCCGATCATCGAGACGCAGGCAGGTGACGTCTCGGCGTACATCCCGACGAACGTCATCTCCATCACGGACGGACAGATCTTCCTGCAGACCGACCTCTTCTATCAGGGCGTGCGCCCCGCCATCAACGTCGGCATCTCGGTGTCGCGCGTCGGTGGCAACGCGCAGATCAAGGCCATGAAGCAGGTCGCCGGCTCGCTGCGCCTCGATCTTGCGCAGTACCGCGAGCTGCAGGCGTTCGCTCAGTTCGGGTCGGACCTGGACAAGGCGACGCAGGCCACGCTCAACCGAGGCGCCCGACTCGTGGAGCTCCTCAAGCAGGGCCGCTACGCGCCGATGCCGGTCGAGGAGCAGGTCATGGCCATCTTCGCAGGCACGCGCGGTTTCCTCGACGGTATCCCGGTGGAGGACGTGCAGCGCTTCCGGAACGAGTTCCTCGAGTACGTCCGCAGCGCGCACCCGGAGATCGGTACCGCGATCGCCTCTGAGAAGGTCCTGTCTGACGAGACGGCCGAGAAGCTCACCAAGGCGCTCGAGGAGTTCACGGCGTCGTTCTCGGGTGTGCAGGGGTAAGCGATGCCGAACCTTCGCGACATACGCAAGCGCATCACGTCGGTCTCCAACACGCGGCAGATCACGCGCACCATGGAGATGGTCGCGACGGCCAAGATCAAGAAGGCGCAGGAGCGCATCGAGGCCGCTCGCCCATATGCGCTCTCGATGGTCGAGGTGCTCGGCAATGTCGCGCGCTACGTGCAGGGTGCGACGCACCCGCTCCTCGAGGAGCACCCCGAGCGCAACCGCGTGGTCGTCATCGCCGTGACGTCCGACCGTGGGCTGTGCGGGGCGTTCAACAGCAACATCCTGCGCATCACCGAGGACATCATCCGCACCGAGCGTGAGGCGGGCGCGGAGGTCGACGTCATCGGAATCGGCAAGAAGGCGGCGAGCTACTTCGCCTACCGCGGCGTATCGCTGCTCGCCACGTACCGCGACATGTCGGACAAGCCGACCTTCACGCATGCGCGCGGTATCGCCTCGCAGGTCATCGACGCATACGCGCGCGGAGACATCGATGCGGTGTACGTGGTGTTCAACCGCTTCAAGAACGTGGCCGAGCAGAAGCCTGAGGTCCACCAGCTGCTGCCCATCGAGCGCCGCGTCATGGAGCAGGCCGAAGAGGACCTGCGCGTCCGGCCGGAGTACGTCTTCGAGCCCTCGCCGGCAGCCGTTCTGGAGCGCTTGCTCCCGACGTACGTCGAGACACTCATCTACCGCGCTCTGCTCGAGTCGGCGGCATCCGAGCAAGGCGCCCGGCGCACGGCGATGAAGTCGGCGACCGACAACGCGTCGGAGATGATCACCTCGCTGACGCGCAGCTACAACCGAGCACGCCAGGCGGCGATCACGAACGAGATCGCCGAGATCGTCGGCGGCGCGGCCGCCCTGGAGGAGTCGTGATGGCAACGATCGAGGAGAGAGAAGCGCCCATGAACGTCGGACGAGTCGTTCGCGTCATCGGCCCGGTCATCGATGTGGAGTTCGCACCGGAGTCGATGCCAGCGATCTACAACGCGCTCAGGATCGACGCGGAGAGCCCGGTGGGCCCGGTTCGCTTGATCGCGCTTGATCGCCGAGGTCCAGCAGCACCTCGAGGGTAACGTCGTGCGCGCGGTCGCCATGTCGTCGACCGATGGGCTCACGCGCGGCACCGAGGTCGTGGACACCGGCAAGCCGATGATGATGCCGGTCGGCCCATCGACGCTCGGGCGCATCTGGAACGTCGTCGGCGAGCCCGTCGACGGCAAGCCCATGCCCGAGGTGGAGGACTTCTATCCGATCCACCGCGAGGCACCGGAGTATGAGGAGCTCGAACCGAAGGCGGAGATCTTCGAGACGGGCATCAAGGTCGTCGACCTGCTTGAGCCGTACATCAAGGGCGGCAAGACCGGCCTGTTCGGCGGTGCCGGGGTCGGCAAGACCGTCATCATCATGGAGCTCATCAACAACCTCGCTCAGCAGCACGGCGGTACGTCCGTGTTCACGGGCGTCGGTGAGCGCACGCGCGAGGGCACGGACCTGTGGACGGAGATGACCGAATCCGGCGTCATCAACAAGACCTGTCTCGTCTATGGGCAGATGAACGAGCCGCCAGGAGCGCGTCTGCGCGTCGGTCTGGCCGGTCTGACGGTCGCCGAATACTTCCGCGACCAGGGCCAGGACGTGCTGCTGTTCATCGACAACATCTTCCGCTTCACGCAGGCGGGTTCCGAGGTCTCGGCGCTGCTCGGTCGCATGCCCTCGGCGGTGGGTTACCAGCCGACGCTCGCGACCGAGATGGGCGAGCTGCAGGAGCGCATCACCTCGACGAAGCGCGGGTCGATCACGTCCGTGCAGGCCATCTACGTGCCTGCCGACGACCTCACCGACCCCGCTCCGGCCACGGCGTTCACGCACCTCGATGCCACCACGGTCCTCTCGCGTTCGATCGCCGAGCTCGGCATCTACCCGGCTGTCGACCCGCTCGCCTCGACGTCGCGCGCGCTCGACCCGGCGATCGTCGGCGAGGAGCACTACCGTGTGGCGCGCGCGGTCCAGGCGATCCTCCAGCGCTACAAGGACCTCCAGGACATCATCGCCATCCTCGGTATGGACGAGCTCTCCGAGGAGGACAAGCTCACCGTCGCTCGCGCCCGCAAGATCCAGCAGTTCCTGTCGCAGCCGTTCCACGTGGCCGAGCAGTTCACGGGCATGGCGGGCAAGTACGTCAAGCTGGAGGACACGATCCGTGGCTTCGACATGATCGTGAAGGGTGAGTGCGACCACATCCCGGAGCAGGCGTTCCGCTACAAGGGGACGATCGAAGAGGTCTTCGAGGCCGCCGAGCAGCTCGCGGCGACGGCATAGCGAGGGGAGCAGCATGGCACGCACGCTCCTGGTTGAGATCGTCACGCCCGAGCGGATCGTCTACACGAACGAGGTGGAGATGGTCATCGCTCCGACGATCGACGGCGAGATCGGCATCCTGCCGCTGCACATCCCGCTCGTGACGGTGCTCGCGCCGGGCGAGCTCCGCGTACGCCACAACGAGGGCAAGGATGTGGAGTGGTTCGCGGTCTCCGGCGGCTACCTGCAGGTGCATGAGGACAAGGTGCAAGGTGATCGTGCTCGCTGACAACGCGGTGGCCGCCTCGCAGATCGACATCGAGCGCGCCCGTCAGGCGAAGGAGCACCTCGAGGCTCGCATGCGCGAGCTCAAGGAGAGCAAGACGGAGGATGTCGACGAGTCGATGGCCGCGTGCATCGGCGACCTTGCGTGGTGCGAGGTGCAGCTCAAGGTCGCGGAGCGGCGAGGCTGAGCGGCCCACGGACGAGCGACGAGCGAGGGCGGCGCGGGGTGCCGCCCTCGTGGTCTTTGAGGGGGTTGCGGTCCGAGGCACCACTTCGGTGCGGTGAGGCAGGTATGAGGGAAGCGACTGGGCGGCTGCTGCGCCCATAGACGCACGGCGCACTCCAAGCTGCCGTGATTCGCCGGGTGCACGATGGTGTCTGGACGGGAGGAGCGTCATGCATGTCGTCATCTCGGGCGGCAACAGCTTCATCGGACGAGGCCTGACGCGCTTGCTCTTCGATGCGGGGGATGGCGTCACTTGGCTCTCGCACCGGCCCGGCCGTGTGGCACCACCTCCGGGCGTGGCCGAGCACGCGTTCGATCCGGGTACCCACGGTGGGCCGTGGCATGAGGCTGTCGCGGCGGCGGACGTCGTCGTCAACCTCTCGGGTCATCCGATCGTCTCCCGATGGAACAAGCGGGTGAAACAACGGCTCATCTCGAGCCGCATCGAGACGACGCGGGCACTCGTGGACGCCATCGCCATGGCTCGTGCGTCGGGTTCGGGTCCCGGTACGTTCGTATGCGCCTCGGGCATCGGCATATACGGCGACCGCGGCGACGAGGTGCTCACAGAGGATTCGCCGCGCAGTGACGACTGGCTGGCCCGGCTCGCACAGGACTGGGAGGCAGCGGCTCAGCGAGCAGCTGCCGTGGGTTGCCGGGTCGTGACGCTCCGCACAGCCCCCGTTCTGGGTCGCGAGGGTCTCGTCCCGCGACTCGTGCTACCGTTCCGGATGTTCGTGGGCGGTCCCATCGGTCGAGGGGATCAGTGGATGCCGTGGATCCACTACGAGGACGTGGTCGGCTTGTACGTCATGGCGGTCCGTGACGCGCGGCTGAACGGACCCGTGAACGCTTGCGCACCGCAGGCGGTCAACGCGCGTGAGTTCGCCGCTGCGCTCGGCCGCGCACTGCGTCGCCCCTCATGGTTGCCGCTGCCGTCGTTCGCGCTCCGCATCGTGCTGGGGGAGGTCGCGCGGTACGTACTGTTCAGCCAGCGGGCCTCGTGCGCGAAGGCGCTCGAGGCCGGCTACGTGTTCAAGCACCCCGAGATCGGTGAAGCGCTCGAGCACGTCGTTCGAGAGCTGCTGTGAGGATGATGGGCGCGAGGGGCCGCGTGCGCCCCTGCTCGCTTGGGGCAGGCCCGCAGAAGTGATGTTCAATGGAGCGAGAGAGAGGTCGACCAGCCCGGTGATCGCGTGGCCTGCCGCGGTCATTCTCACAGCCGAAGGGTTCCTCGCCGCTATCGGGTTCTGGTATTCAGCCGCACGCATCCGGAACGGGCGCCGCTCCGGCGAATGAGGCACACGAACGGAGGACTCGATCCCATCGAACGAGCGCTACGAGGGTGAGTCCTGATTGTGTGCCCGCGATGTGTCCTTGTGTGCGTCGAGCCGAAGTGCGTACACTCGGCCATGACCGGTTGCCTCCGCACGTCGGCGCCGCAGGGTCATCCCGGCTGTGCTCCACGTCATATGCGGATCCGGGCCGGCGATCTCATGGCAACCAGACCGAACCGAGGACCGTGGGCAAGGTACGCTCGATGATGAGGTGGGGGAGGTCATCGTGAACAGAGGCGGGTTCTCCTGGAAGCGCGCTGTGGGCATCACTCGGGCGAAGTCGAGGATCTCGCGAGCCATCGGCATCCCTCTGACCAAGAGCGGGCGCCAGCGCAAGGTGGGCCAGATCGTCACGGGCGGAGGGTGCCTCATGCCCGTGCTCTTCCTCGGGCTTGCCGTCAGTGTGCTTGCACTCATCGTCGGGTAGGTGCCCGTCTCAGGCGTGCGCAACTCCTTCTTGACGCTTCGGTCGCGGATGTTGCCGCAGGTAGCGCCGTCCGCTAGGCTGTGCATGTCCCAATCCCCGATGAAGATCACGAGCGGACCCATGGCTTCGTTCCTCGTCCAGGGTGGCCGCCGCCTGACCGGCGAGGTCACCGTTGGCGGCGCCAAGAACTCAGCACTCAAGCTCATGGCCGCGGCGCTGCTCGCGCCGGGCGTCTCGACCATACGCAACGTCCCTGACATCGCCGACGCCGACGTGATGGCGCAGGTGCTCGAGCACCTGGGCGCACCGGTGGCGCGCGACGGGCATACGCTCACCATAGATGCGACGCACCTGAGCTCCTTCGAGGCTCCGTACGAGCTCGTGTCGGCGATGCGCGCCTCGATCATCGTGCTCGGCCCGCTGCTCGCGCGGCTCGGTCGGGCGCGTGTCGCGATGCCCGGCGGGTGCAATCTCGGCTCGCGCAAGATCGACCTGCACCTCCGCGGTCTTGCGGAACTCGGGGTGGAGTTCCGCAGCGAGCACGGCTACATCGACGCCGAGGCGCCATGGGGACTCACCGGAGCGCACATCATCCTCGACTTCCCGAGCGTGGGCGCGACCGAGAACCTCCTCATGGCGGGCGCTGCGGCGAAGGGGACGACCATCATCGAGAACGCAGCTCGCGAGCCCGAGATCCAGGACCTCATCGCATTCCTCAAGGCGATGGGGGCGCGCATCGAGGGCGCGGGCACCTCCACGATCATCGTGGAGGGCGTGAGCGCGTTCGCGCCGGCGGAGCACACCGTCATCGGTGACCGTATCGAGGCTGGCACGTTCGCGATAGCTGGTGCGTTGTGCGAGGGCCCGGTGACGGTCCGCGGGGTCGACCCGGCGCACCTCGAGCTCGTGCTCGCGAAGCTGCGTCTGCGTGCTGCAGGCGTGGAGGTCAGCGTCGGCGACGACCACCTCACCGTGAGCCGGCGTGGCGCCATCACGCCGACCGACATCGCGACGCTACCGTACCCGGGCTTCCCGACCGACATGCAGCCGCAGTTCATGGTGCTCCTGTCGGTCGCGGACGGCAGCAGCGTCATCACCGAGAACGTCTACGAGAACCGCTTCATGTTCGCCGATGAACTCCGCCGCATGGGCGCTGACATCACGGTCGAGGGCCACCGGGCGCTCGTCCGCGGCGTGCCAGCGCTGTCCGGCGCTCCGGTCAGGAGTCCGGACCTCCGCGGTGGCGCGGCGCTCGTGCTCGCAGGCCTCGTCGCGGACGGCGACACGCTCGTCGGCGACATCCACCACATCTTGCGCGGGTACGAGGACCTCGCGGGCCGGTTGAGCGCGCTCGGCGCTTCCGTCACGATGGTCGAGGAGTGAGAGGACATGCCACTCGAACACCTGGATAGGGCGGCGATCGAGGTCATCATCCCGCACCGGGACCCGTTCCTGCTCGTCGACCGGGCGGAGGACGTGGTGCCGGGCGAGCGTGCGACGGGGTACCTCGCCGTGCGCCCCGACGCGTTCTGGGTGCCCGGGCACTTCCCGGGCCACGCGGTCATGCCCGGCGTGCTCATCGTCGAGGCGATGGCGCAGGTCGGGGCGATCGCGCTCCTGTCGCTGCCTGCGTACCATGGTCGGATCGCGTTGTTCGGGGGTATCGACAAGGTACGGTTCAAGCGCCAGGTGCTCCCCGGTGATGAGCTGCGGATGGAGGTCCGCATCACGAAGGCCCGCGGTCCGCTGGGCTTCGGGCATGGGGAGGCGTACGTGGGTGACGAGCTCGCCTGTTCCGGCGAGCTCATGTTCGCGGTCAAGGCGTGACGTTCGTGCGGTCGGCTCGCGAGAGCCGCGACTGAAAGGGACAAGGCGAACCATGGGACTCAGTGAGCGCTTGCGTGACGGCAGTGCCGTGCTCGGCGTCGTCGGCCTCGGTTACGTGGGTCTGCCGCTCGCCGTCGAGATGGCGAAGGCGGGCCACCGCGTCATCGGGTTCGATGTCGCGACGGGCAAGGTCGAGGCGGTCAACGCCGGAACGAGCTACATCCCCGATGTGCCCACCGACGAGCTCGCACCGCTCGTCGAGCGCGGGCTCATCTCGGCGACCACGGACTTCTCGCGCATCCGTGAGGTGGACGCGGTCGCGATCTGCGTCCCAACGCCGCTCGACGAGATGAAGGAGCCGGACACCTCGTACATGGAGCGAGCGGCCGAGGCGATCGCGCCATACCTGTGCGAGGGGATGCTCGTGACGCTCGAGTCCACGACGTACCCGGGGACGACCGAGGAGGTCATCGCGCCGATCCTCGAGCGCTCGGGTCTGCGCGTCGGCGAGTCGCTCCACCTCGCCTTCTCCCCGGAGCGCGTCGACCCAGGGAACCCGGTCTACCAGACGAAGAACACCCCGAAGGTCGTGGGCGGCGTAACACCGGAGTGCACGCGGCTGGCCGTCGAGCTGTACTCGCGGTTCATCGACACCGTCGTGCCGGTCTCCACGACGCGCGCCGCCGAGATGACCAAGCTGCTCGAGAACATCTTCCGCAGCGTGAACATCGCGCTCGTGAATGAGCTGCTCATGCTCTGTGAACGCATGGACATCGACCTGTGGGAGGTCATCGACGCCGCCAAGACGAAGCCCTTCGGGTTCATGGCGTTCTACCCGGGTCCGGGACTCGGTGGGCACTGCATCCCCATCGACCCGTTCTACCTGTCGTGGAAGGCGCGGCAGTACGACTTCCATACCGAGTTCATCGAGCTCTCGGGCAAGATCAACGAGAACATGCCGTACTACGTCGTTCAGCGGCTCATGGATGCGCTCAACTCGCACCGCAAGGCGCTCGCCTCGAGCCGCGTGCTCGTGTTGGGTGTCGCCTACAAGGGGGACATCGACGACATGCGCGAGTCCCCAGCCATCAAGGTGACCGAGTTGCTCCTCGAGAAGGGCGCCGAGGTCGTCTACCACGATCCGTACGTGCCGGTCTTCGAGGTCGCTGGTCGCACGATTCCGCACGTCGAGCTCGACGCCGAGACGGTGGCCGCTGCAGACGTGGTCCTCATCATCACCGACCACAAGAAGGTCGACTACCAGGTGGTCGCCGAGCACGCGCAGCTCGTGCTGGACACGCGCAACGCGATGAAGGGTTTCGACGCGAAGCAGGTGGTGCGCCTGTGAGCGGCACGGCATTGCGCGTCGGTGTCGTCGGTTTCGGCTACTGGGGCCCGAACCTCGTCCGCACCATCGACCGTGCACCGGATGCGACGCTCGTGGCCGCCTGTGACGCGAGCGAGGCGAATCGCTCACGCTTCGCGCGTGCGTACCCGGACGTTCCTGTGTGGTCAAGCCTGGATGAGATGCTCGCCGGCGAGGAGCTCGACGCGGTCGTCATCGCGACCTCAGCCCCCTCGCACTTCGGACTCGCGAGCGCGGTGATCGCAGCGGGCAAACACTGCTTCGTGGAGAAGCCGCTCACGCTCACCTCTGCCGATGCGAAGGAGCTCGTGCGCGCGTCCGATGAGGCGGGCGTGGTGCTCATGGTCGGCCACCTCATGGAGTACCACCCAGCCATCGACTGGATCCGCGCTCACCTCGCCTCAGGTGAGCTCGGCGACGTGCTGTACCTGTACATGCAGCGCCTCAACCTCGGCAAGGTGCGCACGAACGAGAACGCGTTCTGGTCCCTCGCGCCGCACGACGTGTCGATCGTGCTGTACCTGCTCGGCGAGGCGCCGGACCGCGTGAGCGCGAACGGCGCGGCGTACCTGACGCCAGGCGTGCACGACACCGTGTTCGCGAACCTGCACTTCCCGAGCGGCCGGATGGCGAACATCCACGTCTCGTGGCTCGACCCGCACAAGGTGCGTCGCCTCACCATCGTCGGTACGAAGAAGATGCTCGTGTTCGACGACATGCAGGCGACCGAGAAGGTGTGGATCTACGACCGTGGCGTCGAGCCGCCTGAGGCGCTCCCGTACGGTGCCGACCTGCAGCTCCGGTTCGGCGATATCCACGTGCCCTGGATCCCGATGACAGAACCGCTCGCTATCGAGGTGGGGCACTTCGTCGAGTGCTGCAGGAGCGGCGCGACGCCGCGCAGCGACGGCCGCGATGGGCTGCGCGTCGTGCGGGTGCTCGAGGCGGTCGACGCCTCGATGGCGGCAGGCGGCGCGCCGGTGGCGATCGAAGCGGAGGTGTGAGGTGTCATCCGGGATCCTCGTGCACCCGAGCGCCCGCATCGGCGAGCGCTTCAACCCTGCACCGTACGCCGTCATCGACGCCGACGTCGTCATCGGCGATGACGTGACGATCGGGTCGTTCGTCCACGTACACCCTGGCGTCGAGATCGGCGACGGCGTGACGATCGGCGACCACGTCACGATACACGCTGGGACGAAGGTGGGGGCCGGATGCCAGATCGCCGATGCGGCGATCCTCGGGAAGCGTCCGAGGCTCGCTCCCTCGTCGACTGCGAAGGGTGGCGAGTTGGCGCCGCTCGAACTCGGAGAGGGGTGCGCAGTCGGGAGCAACGCGGTGATCATGGCCGGCACGACCTTCGGGAGCGGGTGCGTCGTGGGGGACGGCGCAGGCGTGCGCGAGCGGTGCCGTATCGGCGAACGCGTCGTGATCGGGCGAGCGGTCACCGTCGAGAACGACACGGTCATCGGCTCCCGCACGCGGATCCAGAGCGGCGCATACGTGACGGCGTACGTCACGATCGAGGAGGACGTGTTCATCGCGCCGATGGTCGTCACCACCAACGACAACTTCATGGGGCGCACGGAGAAGCGCTTCGCGCACCTCAAGGGCTGCACGATCCGTCGGGGCGCGCGCGTGGGCGGCGGCTCGCACATCCTGCCGGGGATCGAGATCGGCGAGGAGGCGTTCATCGCCACAGGCGCGGTCGTGACTCGCGACGTACCCCCTCGGACGCTCGTCATGGGCGTACCAGCGCGTCCGGTCCGTCAGGTCCCGGACGAAGAGCTCCTGGAGAACCAGTAACAGCGCCATTACGAGGCGCTCCACGCGGTGCGGACCGTGGGACAATGGGCCTTCGGTCCCGTGGACATGAGGAGGAGAACGTGGGAGTCCCCCTGCTCGATCTCAAAGCGCAGTACCGCGAGCTCAAGGACGAGCTCGATGCCGCCATCGCAGAGGTGATGGAGAACGCCGCCTTCATCGGTGGTCCGAAGGTAAAGGCGCTCGAGGAGGCGATCGCATCGTACTGTGGCACGCGATATGCGGTCGCCTGCGGTAACGGGACGGATGCCCTCTTCCTCATCATGGCCGCACTCGGTATCGGGCCGGGCGATGAGGTCATCACGACGCCGTTCACGTTCTTCGCGACGGTGGAGTGCATCACCCACGTGGGCGCGACGCCGGTGTTCGTCGACATCGAGCCCGGTACGTACAACATGGACGTGACGCAGGTGGAGGCCGCGATCACCTCTCGCACGAAGGCCATCCTGCCCGTCCACATCTTCGGTCAGTGCGTCGATATGGACCCCCTCCTCGCGATCGCGAAGCGCCACGACCTCATCGTCATCGAGGATGCATGCCAGGCGATCGGCGCGACGTACAAGGGGCGCAAGGCAGGATCGCTCGCCCGTGCGGCAGCCTTCTCCTTCTTCCCGAGCAAGAACCTCGGGTGCGCTGGGGATGGCGGCATCATCACGACCGATGATGAGGAGCTCGCGGCCCGTGCGCGCAAGCTCGCATCACACGGCACGACGAAGAAGTACTTCCACGACACGTTCGGCGTGAACTCCCGCTTGGACGCCATCCAGGCGGCCATCCTGCTCGTGAAGCTCCCGCACCTCGACCGCTGGAACGCTGAGCGCAGGGCCGCAGCGGCGATCTACGACGAGCTGATCGATGGCGTCGCAGGACTCGAGCTGCCGATTGCGCGCGACTATGGGGAGCCGGTGTACCACCTCTACATCGTCAAGGCGAAGGACACCGAGACGGCCGAGCGGGTCATGGGCGCGCTCGCGGCTGCCGGCATCGGCACCGCGCTTTACTACCCGCTCGCGTTGCACGAGCAGGCCGCGTTCTCGACGGTGCCCGGCTACGTGCGCCCCTCGCTCCCGGTCGCCGAGTCGTGTGACGGGCGGACCTTCGCTCTGCCGTGCTTTCCCGGTATCACGCGCGAGCAGCAGGAGCTGGTGGCCTCCGTCGTCAAGGGTGCCCTCGGGGCATGAGAGAGGTCAAGGCGTGATGACCCAGCTGGAGTCGGCATGACCACGTACGACGAGTGGCCAAGCGAACCGCAGCGACCGCGCCGGTCGGACCGGCATGCGGGCCGCGGTCGCCGTCGCGCTGCATCAGGCCGCAGCACGACTGCGCGACCCATCGTCGAGCCTGCCCCGAGGCTCCGCATCCAGAAGGAGCAGCGCAAGCGCGCTCTCAGGCGCGCTCTCGTCGTGGGAGCCGTCGCACTCGTGGCACTCGTGGCGGTCGGGGCCGTCGCTGGCCTTCTGTGGTTCAAGGCGATCAACCGTCGCGTGAGCGAGGCGGCACTCTCGGATACGAAGCTAGCCCAAGCGCTCAGCGGTGCGGATGCGAAGCCGACCGAGCCGTTCACGGTGCTCCTCACGGGAGATGATCGGCGCCCGGGCGAGACGGTCGCGCGGGCGGACACGATCATCCTCGCGAAGATCGATCCCAAGGCGAAGAAGGTGTGGCTGCTATCGATCCCGCGTGACACCCGCGTGCGCATCCCCGGGTACGGTACGAGCAAGATCAACGCCGCCATGAGCCACGGAGGGAGCGCGCTCCTCGTCGAAACGGTCGAGGAGTTCACCGGCATCCCCATCGACCACTACATGAACATCGACTTCCAGGGGTTCATGAAGGCGGTCGATGCGCTCGGTGGCGTGTGGATCGACGTGGACGTGCCCATCAACGACCCCAAGGCAGACTTCTCCCCGCGCAACCGCGCGGCCAAGATCGATCCCGGGTACCAGCGGCTCGACGGCGAGCATGCGCTCACCTACGTGCGCAGCCGCGCCTTCCCGGACGGTGACTTCACGCGCATGCGCCACCAGCAGGAGTTCTTCAAGGCGCTCGCCAAGCAGGTGGCCGAGCCGGGCAACATCTTCAAGCTGCCCACAGTCATCAATGAGATCTCGCACTACATGACCTCGACGATGTCGGTCTCCGAGATGATACGCGTGGCGCGAGCCATCCAGGGCATCAAGCCCGACGACGTCGAGACGGCCACCATCACAGGTACGTGGCGCTCGCCGTACGTCTGGCCGGACGAGGAGCGCAAGGCGTTCCTCATCGAGGCGATGAAGGTGGGACGGAGCTTCGACGAGACGAGCCCCGTCGAGGCCGTCGTGCCGAGCACCGTGACGGTCACGGTGCGCAATGGAGCGGGGATCTCAGGGGTCGCTGCTGCTGCAGCCGACATCCTCAAGCGTGCCGGCTTCAACGTCACAGAGGTCGGGAACGCCAACCAGTTCGTCTACGATCGGACGCTCGTCGTGTACCGGGACGCCGAGACGAAGGCGAAGGCGAGCGCGGTCGCTGCGGCGTTGCCCAGGGCCGACCTCGTGCCGAGCCGCGGCATGTACGCGTTCTCCACCGACGTGCTCGTCGTTGTGGGGAAGGACTGGGGTTCGGTCCCGACGACGCGAACGCCCTAGCGAGTCGCCGCATCCTGGAGCACGCGGAGCACGGCGTCGGCGAGCATGTCACGCCCGAAGCGCTCCTCAGCCAGACGCCGTGCATTGCGGCCCATCTGCTCGAGCGCTTCGCGGTCAGCGGCGAGCCGTTCGAGCGCATCGGCGAGCGCACGGCCATCACCTGCCGGCACGTACAGGCCGCAGTCGTGATCCTCCACGAGGTCCTTCGTCCACCCTGGCGAGTTCACGATCATCGGCCGCCCGGATGCCAGGCCGTCGAAGAACTTGTTGGGCGAGTTCGTCGCGAGGATGGGTACATCCGCGAAGAGCGTCATGAGGACGTCCGCCGAACGCGTCAGCGTGGGCACGTCCTTCTTCGGCAGCGAGCCGACGAGCCTCACGTTGGGGAGCTCAGCGGTTGCCTCGCGAAGTGCGGGGAGGCACTTCCCATCGCCCGCGATGACGAAGACGATGTCGTCACGACCACGCTCGTGCAGGATGCGCGCAGCCTCGGGTACCTGCGCCTCGACGGCGTTGGAGGGTCCGATCGCGCCCGCGTAGCCCACGACGAACGCATCCCGTGGGACACCGAGGGAGCCGAGGAAGTCCGCGTCCTTCTCGCCGGGGTGGAACAGGTCGAGGTCACATGAGTTCGGGATCATGTGGACACGCTCGGGTGGGACGCGCTCAGCGATGACACCCTGAGCCATGCCGGGTGATAGCGCGATGACGTGAGCGGAGCGGCGGTACAAGAACCGCTCGAGCGCCTTCGCCCCGCGCGCGAGGACGCCGTTGCGCGACAACGCTCCCATCTGGATGGCAGCCTCGGGCCACAGGTCGCGCACCTCGAAGACGAAGGGGGTCCGCCTGACCGCGGCAGCGACCCAGCCGGGGATGCCGACCGTGAGCGGGGTGGAGGTCGCGAAGACGACGTCGTGCTTGCCAGCTGTGATGGCGAGGTACGTGGCGCCGAGCGTGAACAGCAGGAATGACCACATGCGTCGCGCGTAGCTCATGTAGTTCGAGTAGCGCACGCGGACCGAGCGAACGGTGATGCCGTCGATCGTCCCGGTCACGAAGAGCTTCTCGTCGAACGCTTCGGGCAGCCGCGACGAGCTCGTGATCATCGTGACCTCGTGTCCCTCAGCCACCCACCGGCGTGCGAACTCGTACGAGCGGATGAGGCCGAGGTTCGACTCCCGCGTGGCGAAGAACTGATGGATGTACAGGATGCGCACGGGTCAGACCTCGCGTTGCGCGCCAGGACGGCCGACGGCCATGTACGTGAGGCCAGCCGCACGGACCGCCTCCGGATCGATGCAGTTGCGTCCGTCGAAGACGATGGCTCCTGGCGCCATGGTGCGCGCTGCGCGGTGCCAATCGAGCTCGATGAAGGCCGGCCACTCGGTGATGACGATCGCAGCAGAGGCCCCGGCGAGCGCTTCCCACACGTCATCGACGCGCGCGGCGCCAGCGATCGAGATGTCGGCGGCGACCGGGTCATACATGCGCACGCGAGCGCCCTCCTCGACGAGCAGCGGCACGATGTCGAGGGCTGGGGATTCGCGAACATCGTCGGTCTGCGGCTTGAACGACAGCCCGAGGACGGCGACGGTGCGCTCATGCAGGTCCGGCAGCGCTCGCATCAGGTGCACCACGGGCAGCAAGCGCTGGCGGTTGTTCACCTCGATGACGGCCTTGAGCAGCGTGAACTGGTAGCCGTTCATCGTCGAGATGAAGTCGAGCGCACGGGTGTCCTTGGGGAAGCATGAGCCGCCATACCCGATGCCCGCGCGCAGGAACTGCGGTCCGATGCGCGCATCGAGGCCGACGCCGTGCGCGACGGCATCGATGTCGGCGCCGATGGCGTCGCACAGGTTCGCGATCTCGTTGATGAACGAGATCTTCGTCGAGAGGAACGCGTTCGATGCGTACTTGATGGTCTCCGCGCTCGCGATATCGGTCTCGACGACCGGTGCCTCGATATCCGCGTACAGCGCGCGCATCGTCGCGAAGGCCTCCACATCGTCGCTCCCGAGCACGATGCGGTCGGTGTGGTACCAGTCGTCGATGGCGTGTCCCTCGCGGAGGAACTCCGGATTCGAGACGTAGCGCACCGGCACGGCTGCATGCGTGAGGTAGCGGGCCTTGAGCGTGGCTCCGGTGCCCGGCGGCACCGTCGACTTCATGACGAGCGTGAAGGGGCATCGTGCGCTCGCTGCCAGCGCTTCGAGGGCATCGTGCGCTCGCTGCCAGCGCTTCGACGACCGCACGCACCGCTGAGAGGTCCGCAGCGCCGTTCGGCGCCATCGGCGTACCGACGGCCACGAACGTGACATCCGAGATGAGATCGCTCCAGCCCGCCTCGGGGGTCGCGAAGCGCAGGTTGCCACGTGCGAGGCCCTCGGCGAGCAGGTCCTCGATACCCGGCTCGTAGATGGTGCTGCGGCCCGAGGAGAGGGTCTCGATCTTCGTGGGGTCGATGTCCACGCACGTGACGTCGTGGCCGGAGCGCGCGAGGCACACACCGGTCACGAGTCCCACGTAGCCTGTCCCGATGACGGTGACGGAGCTCATGGTCTCATCCTCTCATGTCCGTTCGCGGCCGCGAATCCGCGTTAGGGTAGCACAGGAGGTGGGGGGTGTCAGCCGCGTCGCAGGGCCTGCGAGTCGCCCTCCGATACTCTCGCGTTCGCACGACGTCGGTCATCGCCGCATCACCCGTGCCCGGGCGCTCGCGAGAGCCTCGGCGAGGAAGGCACGCTCGTCGTCGCGTACGGCGCGGAGTACCACGAGTGCGAGCGTGTACAGCGCGATGCCGAGGATGACCTCGAGCGCGAGCGCGAGCACCGAGGGCTGCAGGAGCCGCGACGCTGCGTGGACGCCGAGCGCCATGATGAGCGTCGCTCCGAAGATCCGGGCGACGTCACTCCAGGGTATGCGCCACGCCATGAACGGCTTCGACCGCACCCACGCGAGCGCGAGGAGCAGTACGAAGGAGCCGAGCGTGGTCCAGGCGGCCACCCGGTAGCCGAAGTGCGGCACGAGCGCCAGGTTCGCGGCGACCTGTGCGGCCGCCGCGATGAAGGTGTTGCCCATGAGGATGGGCGTGCGCTTGTGCAGCACGATGCCGCCGTTGGCGATCTGCGCCAGGCCGTTGAGCAGGACGCTTGCCGCGACGATGGGTAGGATCGCGTACGCCTCGCGGTACTGCGGGCCGGTGAAGACGCGCATGAACGTCTGGGCGACCACCGCGATGCCTCCGAGGAAGGGGAGCGTCACCATCAGGTAGTAGCGCGTGAACTGCGTCTGCACCTGTTGGGTGAGTCGCTGGTCGTGCTTCTCGAACGTCTTCACGAGCACCGGCGTGAGCGTGAGGAGCATCGGTGCCGTGATGAGGCTCATGAGCTTATCGCCGAGACCGTAGGCCACCGAGTACATGCCCACCTCGCCGGCGGTGCGGACGAAGCCGATGATGTAGCGGTCCGACAGGCCGAGCACCCACTGGGAGATCGCTGCTGGGACCATCGGGAAGCCGAAGGTGGCGTACTCCTTGACTGTCGCGAGCGAGAAGTGCGCAGGCGAGAGGGACCCCTCCTGCGAGAGGTTCTTGAAGCCCGAGGGGAGGAGGAGCGCGTTACCCACGACGACACCGAGCAGGATTCCGAACGCGCCGAGTCGCATGACGGCGACGAAGTACACGCCGAACATCGTCGCGAGGATGGCCGATGCGATGGCGAGCACCGCGTAGGCCGTCGAGCGGTTCGCTGCGCGCATGACCTCCTGGAGCACCTGCACGAGGTGGTTCACCACGAGGCCAGCGAACGCGACGGGCAACAGCCGCCGCACGCCCTCGCTCACGACCTGGGGGAACACAACGACGATGAGGGCCATCACGATCGAGACGAGCGCGATCGACCCGACGGACGCCCATACGGTGGTGGCGACGTAGGCGTCGCGCTTGCCGCGCCGCTCGTACGCCCAGTAGAACCGCACGACCGAGGCGGTGATCCAGGCGGTCGCGAGGGTCGCAGCGAGCGCGGTGATCGATCCGACGAGGTAGAAGTTGCCGTAGTCGGTCTTGCCCACCATGTGCGTGAACACGGGGACGGTGATAAGTGAGGTCAGCGCCGGCACGAGCCGTACGGGGAAGTACCTCAAGGTATCGCTACCTGCACCTCGCAGGATCTGCTTGAGCACGCACGCCTCCGATGTCGCCTGTCGCACCAGGGGATGCATCGGATTGTAGTGGAAAGCGATGACCCTCATGTCTCGCTGAAACCGAGACGTTGGGCGCCAGGCCATGCCGGCCGGCTGCGCTATCATCTGAGCGACCGCGGCGATCGGCCGCTGTCGACGCTTCGATTCCTGCCGAGGAGGACGATGGACGCTGTCACCGACGAACGCATGCGAGGCGTGACCTTCGCAAAGCAGTTCCCCTCGCCGCTCGAGCCGGTGCGCGGGCTGTTCACGCTCGAGCAGGTGCGCGCGTCGTCCCCGTGGGTGGCATGGCGCGTGATCGCGCCGGTGCCGTGGGTCCCCCGCGCTCTCGCCGGGGTTCTTCGCAGACCGTACGTCCGTGGGGCCGACGTCATCGATGGCATCCGCATCGATCGTCCGCGCTACCCGGTGTTGCCGCGGCGGCTCCTGTATACGACCGTCGCACCAGCGATGGCGATTTGTTCGAAGCGCTCGTTCGATGCCGCCGTTCACGAGCACGCACCCACGTTCGTGCATGCGCACGCGCTGTACCCGAGCGGTGCTGCTGCGAGGCGTCTGTGTCGCGCGGCGGGTCTTCCCCTCATCGTGAGCGTGCACGGCTCCGGCTCCGACCTGTACTCCAACCTCGTGCGCCCCGCGTGGGAGCGTGAGGTTCGCCGAACGCTCGCTGCGGCGTGCGCCGTGATCTGCGTGAGCTCGGCGCTCGCCCGGGATGTCATCGCACTCGGCGAGGTGGAGCCCAACCGGGTGCGTGTCGTGCCCAACACGTACGATGAGACGCGCTTCCGGTACGTCGAGCGACCACCCGGTACGGGGCGGACGGTGCGGTTCGTGAGCACCGGCTCGCTCGTCCCCGTGAAGGGTCACGACATCCTCATCGAGGCGTTCGCGCAGGCCGTGCGACGGGGCCTTGGCGCGACGCTCGACATCGTCGGTGAGGGTCCTGAGCGCGTCCGTCTCGAGCGCGCGATCGCCGAGAGAGGGCTGTGCGAGCGTGTGCGCCTCCTTGGTAGACTCACCGGGGATGCCCTCGTCCGCGCGTTGGAGCAAGCGGATGTCTTCGTCTTGGCCTCGCGCCGCGAGGGTTTCGGTGTCGCGATCATCGAGGCGATGGCGACCGGGCTGCCCGTCGTCGTCACGAACGCGGGTGGCCCCAGCGACATCGTGACTGGCGAGAGTCTCGGGACGCTCGTGCCGCCAGAAGATGCGGTGGCGCTCGCGGACGCGATGGTGCGCGTGGCGCACGCGATCGACACGTTCGACCGCAAGGCCATCGCGAGGAGCATCACCGATCGCTACGCCCACGAGCGTGTCGGTGCGATGCTCACGACCATCTACCGAGAAGCGACCGGGCGCTGACACGTTGTGTTCCGCATGCGTGACGGCGCGGTGACGGGCGCCACGAGCGCTGAGGGGCGCCGAGCCGCTGTGGTACGATGTCCGCGGACGTCGTCGTAGCACACGGAGGAGCCATCGCCGTGCATCGTAGCCGGTCCACCACGTTCCTTGCGCTCGTCTGCGCACTCTCCCTCGTATCCGCAGTGATGCCCACCGCGGCGCGCGCGATCGAGCCTGCGGCCATCCCTTCTCGTTCACCATCACCGGTGGCGGCTACGGACACGGCATCGGGCTGTCGCAGTGGGGCTCACAGGGCTTCGCGCTCAAGGGCTGGACGTACGACGCCATCGTCAAGCACTACTTCCGAGGCACGAGCATCGAGCCGATGGCCAAGACGCTCGACGTCATGGTGCACCTTGACAAGAGTGCCAGCGCGAGGAGCGTCTGGACGATCCGCGGCGTGGATTCGACGCTCACGGTCTACGACGGCACGCAGTCGAAGGACCTGAAGCGGAACGCGGACTACACCGTGACGAGCGCGAACGGCACACTCTCGCTCAAGGATGCGTCGGGCACCGTGCTGTTCAAGACGACCGCGCCGCTCAAGTGTCAACCGAAGGGCACGCTACCCCTGTTCCAGATCAAGGAGCCCTCAGGACCGCCGCTCGACAGCGACTATCCCGGGGGTTACCCGTACATGCGCTATCGTGGCAAGGCGCAGTTCTCCGCGGTGAGCACGAGCAGCGTGCTGCTCACCAACATGGTGCCGTTCGAGCAGTACCTCTACGGCGTGGTGCCGCGTGAGAGCAAGGCGAGTTGGTCGCCCGAGGCGCTGAAGGCGCAGGCCGTCGTGGCGCGCTCGTACGCCAAGGCGAAGGTGGACCCGAACGATGACGGCGTCCGGGACGCCACGCTCAAGTGCACGACAGCGGACCAGGTGTACGGCGGGCACTCGCGACTGAGCGGCTCGACCGTCGTCAAGCACGAGGACGCACGGACGAACGCGGCGGTCGATGCGACGAGGGACCGCATCGTGCGCTACGGCTCGACGATCGTGCAGACGTTCTTCTTCTCCTCCTCGGGCGGCAGGACCGCTAACATCGAGGATTCGTGGGGGTATGCGACTCCGCGGCCGTACTACGTCGGCGTCGAGGACCCCTACGAGGCGCTCGCAGGGTCGCCGCACCTCTCGTGGAAGGTCACGTACACAGGTCTGGACCTCGCATCCAAGCTCGCGTCGTCCACGACGGTGAGAACCGAGCTCTCCAACCACGGTCTCGCTCCCGTGCCACCAGGCGCCGGTTCGTCCGTATGGGTGACCGGCGTGAGGATCGAGCGTGGGGTATCCGGATACCCGCGGTGGGTCACGTTCCGCTTCAGCAACGGCGCCTCGGTCACGCTCACGAGCTACACCGTGAAGACAGCACTCGGTCTCAAGTCGCCGAACTTCACATTCACGGGCTTCCCGATGGACCGCATCGCAGGATCGGACCGGTACGACACCGCCGTTCGTATCTCGAAGGCATCGTTCCCGGCCACCGCCCCTGCTGTCGTGCTCGCCTCCGGTGAGCAGTTCCCCGACGCGCTCGCGGGGTCGGCGCTGGCCGGCGCCACGAAGGGTGCGCTGCTCCTCACTCGCAGCGATGAGCTGCCCTCCATCGTGGCCTTTGAGGTCGCTCGCCTGAAGCCGTCGCGCATCTACGTGCTCGGCGGTCCTGGAGCGGTGGCGACCTCGGTCGTCGATGCCGTACGTGCGGTGCGCCCCTCTGCGGAGACCACGCGCATCGCGGGTGCGGACCGATATGAGACCGCAGCCAAGGTCGCGCGCGAGGTGCGGCGCATCGCCTCGCGGACGAAGGCCATCGTCGTGGTGGGAACCGACTGGGCGGATGGTGCCGCGGCCTCTGCGCTCGCGTATGCAAAGGCGTACCCGGTACTCCTGACGCGCGGTGATGCCCTGCATCCGGAGGCCGACGCGTACCTGCGCGACGCCAAGCCGGCGACGACCATCCTCGTCGGTGGTACGGGGGTTCTCAGCGAGGTGGTGGCGACGTCGGCGGCAACAGCGAGCGGAGGCTCCGTGATCAGACGAGCTGGCAGCGACCGGTACGGCACCGCCGCCGACCTTGCGCGGTACGCCCAGCAGAGCGAGAGCTTCGTCGCTACGGACGTCCTCATCGCGTCAGGTGAGGCTTATGCGGATGCGCTCGTCGGAGGCGTGCTGGGCGGCCTGCGAGCGAACCCTCTCATCCTCTCGCGCAAGGACTCATGCCCGTCGGCCACAGCGTCGTACCTGCGAGACAACCTGCTTGCGATCGGCCACCTGTGGCTCCTCGGTGGTACAGGAGCGATCTCGCAGAAGGGCCAAGAGGCCATCGACAAGGTCATGATGCAGTGACGCCGGTCGACCCAGCGTCCCTTGGGAAGGAGGAGCGCAGTGAGCGTCTCACTTGAGGTCCCTCGCGCGGATGTCGAACGCGTACTTCATGCTCAGCGGCAGCCGCGGGTCGGTGTCGTGCTCGGCTCGGGCCTCTCAGGGCTCGCGGATGCCGCACGTGGAGCTGTGAGCATCCCGTACGATGAGCTCGAGGGTTGGCCGCGGGTCGGTGCGGTCGCTGGACATGCAGGACGGCTCGTGCTCGGCGAGGTGGGTGGGACGCCCGTCATGCTCTTCCAGGGCCGGGTGCACCAGTACCAGGGCGTGAGCGCTTTGGAAGCAGCGTACCCCGCGCGGCTCGCCGCCGCTGTCGGCTGCGAGGTCCTCATCGTGACGAACGCCGCTGGCGGGGTGGCGCCGGATCTGCGCGCTGGTTCGGTGGTGCTCATCGCCGACCATCTCAACCTCATGGGTACGAACCCGCTCACCGGGTGGCCGGGACCAGACGGCGGCACGCCGTTCGTACCGATGCGCGACGCATACGACCCGGACCTCCGCGGGCTCGCGCGCGCGGTTGCAGACGAGCAGGGTCTCTCGCTACATGAGGGCGTGTACGCGGGTCTGCTCGGCCCGAGCTATGAGACGCAAGCCGAGGTGGCCATGCTCCGTACCCTCGGTGCGGACGTCGTCGGGATGTCCACTGTGCCCGAGGTCATCGCGGCGCGTGCGCTCGGGTTGCGGGTGCTGGGGATCTCGCTCGTCACGAATGCGGCTGCAGGCGAAGGGCTCTCCCACGAAGAGGTCCTCGAGGCCGGGAGGGCGGCTGGAGCGGCGCTCGTGCGCTTCATGGAGGGCGTCCTCGCGCGCCTGTAGCGCGTGGCGAGCGCAGCAGAGAAACGGTACACTGCGCGGGTGCCCCTTCGGGACGGGAGCCTGACGTCGAGGTGTGGATCGAGGAGGAAGCAGGTGGCAGTACGGCAGCGGCGCCTCACGGCTGCTCGCATCGAGGACTACCCCGAGTACAAGTGGGTCGTCCTCTTCCTGCCGATTGCGTACGTCCTCTCACCGCGGGTACCCATCCTTGGGCTCGATTTGCGTCTCGGTGACGCTGCGCTGCTCGCGGCGATCTTCTTGTGCCTGTTGCCGGCGTGGTACGAGCGCACGCTCAACGTACACACCCTGGACCGCGCGTTTGCGGTGATATTCGCTTCCATGGCCGTCACCTTCGTCGCTTCCGTCGTCTCGGGTGCGCACGTGGGACTCCGCGACATCTACGAGTTCCCGAAGGTCTTCTTGTACTGGTGTGCGTACCAGTGCGCAGCGACCATGCGGTGGGATCGGAAGGACCTGCGGACGCTCGCCCGCATCGGCGTCGGCGTCTCGAGCGTGGTGGCGGTGATCTGCCTGCTGCAGTCAACGGGGGCCTTCCGGGTGAACGATTGGCTGAGTCCGATGTTCATGTCGGACACGCACGTCCTCAAGATCCTCACCATCGGTAGGACCCCCGGCACCCTCCAGAACCCGAACTACGCGGGCCTGTTCCTCGCCGCTGCGCTGCTCGCTGGCTACCTCGCGATGACGAAGGCGCTGTTCACATGGAAGCGGAGCCCGACTGATCGCAGGACGCTGCTCGGCGTGGCGGCCTGGATGGTGTTGATCGGTGTCGCCTTCATGCTCGCCGCGAGCCGCACGGCGCTGCTCGCTCTGGCGGTCGTCCTTCCCGTCATGGTCGCGATCGTCGTGCGCAAGCAGCCCAGCGGCGAGCGCGGACGTGCCGTGCGGGCAGCGCTGCTCGGGTTGGTGCTGCTCGTCGTCGTGAACGCGGCTGGTCTCGGTATCGCGCGCGTCTTGCCGAAGTTCGAAACCTCGACCTCGATGGACCTGTTCCGACGGGTCGACGTCGGCATAGAGCAGGTGGCTGGTGACGTGCCTGACACGACATCGAGCCTGCATGAGCGCATCATGCGATGGTCGTTCGCGGCTGAGCGCTGGGCGAAGCGGCCCATCTTCGGCTGGGGTCCCGCCAAGACGAGCGAGGAGAACGACGAGCGTCCTCCGACCGATAACGAGTACCTACTGTACATGGAGCGCTACGGCATCATCGGGCTCGTCGCATACGTGCTGCTGTACTACGCGCTGCTGAGGGAGGCGTGGCGTGCGGCGCACAGGGAGCCGTACGAGACCGAGTACCTCACGCCGCTCGATCTGGCGTGGCTCAACCTCGGGATCGTCGGTCTGCTCCTCGTGTTCAATCTGATGGCCGGCAGCTTCTACAACCTGCAGCTCTTCCCGCTCGTGGTCTACATGCACGGCTTCATGGTGAGTCTCTCGTGGGATGCACTCGCGACGGACTGATGTGCTGCGGACCTAACGGCTTCGAGGCGAGGAGGCGCAACGCGTGGCACGGGTCGTCATGGTCGTCACGAATCCGGTGATTGCAGATCCACGCGTCGAGAAGGAGGCCGCGGCGCTCGCGGGAGCGGGCCATGATGTCGTCGTCATCGCATGGGACCGGCGCCAGGAGGCCGTACCGAGCGAGTCCCGGGACGGATACAGGATCGAGCGCATCGGGCCGCGGGCGACCTTCGGGGACGGCTGGCGCAGCCTGCCAGCGTTCCGCGTATTCTGGCGGCGCGCGACGGACCTGGCTCGCTCGCTTGCTCCGGACGTCATCCACTGTCACGACCTGGATACCGCTGTCGTAGGGTCGAGGGTGAGCCGTGCGAGTGGAGGGCGCACGCGGCTCGTCGTCGACCTGCACGAGTTCTACCGCGCGTCGCGCATGGTCCCGCAGAGTGGCGTGGTCGGTGTCGCTGCCCGGTCGCTCGTCGCGGCGTTCGAGCGCCACATCTGTCGCGCAGCGGACCTCGTCATCCTCGTCACCCCCGCCATGCTGCCACTCTACGAGCCGCTCGGCATCGCGGAGAGGATCGGAGGATCGTGCTCGTCGAGAACGCGCCGGACGCGGAACGCTTCGTTCCTGCGGATTCCGCCGTCCGTCCCCAGCGTCCGTTCACGGTCGGCTACATCGGGCAGAAGCGGTACACCGAGAGCCTCACGATGCTCATCGACATCGTGCAGCGCCACGAGGACATGGCCGCTTTCCTGGCAGGTGGTGGCGTGGCGGCGGCGGCCATCGATGAGGCCGCATCACGCGCGCAGCGCGTGACGACGGTCGGGCGTTACACGTACGTCGGGCGTTACACGTACGCCGAACAGCCGGCGCTCTATGAGCGCTGCGATGCCGTCTATGCGCTGTACGACGCGCGCGTCGGCAACATCCGTCTCGCGTTCCCGGTCAAGGTGATGGAGGCGATGGCCTGCGGCCTGCCGGTCATCGTGAACGCGGGTACGTGGATCGGGGAGTACGTCGAACGGCACGGCATCGGGTTCGCGGTCGATGGGTCCGACCCAGCAGCGGTCGAGGCGGCGCTCGTGCGACTCAAGGACGACCCCGCCTTCTGCGCGGAGATGGGTCGGCGAGGCCGCGCTCTCGTGGAGGGCGGACTGTCGTGGCAGGCCGCATCCGCACGACTGCTCGATGCATACGAACGCGTGCTGCACGCATGAGCGGGCGCCGCTTCGTGCACGACCGCAGCGGCGCTCCCGGTTGCTATACTGCTCCGGTACCACCCGACGCATGAAGGGATCACCATGGACCACCACATCAAGGACGCCTCACTGGCCGAGGTTGGCAAGGCGCGCATCGAGTGGGCCGACCAGGACATGCCCGTGCTCGCGAGCATCCGTGAGCGCTTCGAGCGCGAGCGGCCGCTCGCAGGATTCCGCGTGAGCGCCTGCTTGCACGTCACGACCGAGACGGCCAATCTCATGCGCACGCTCGCTGCAGGGGGAGCGGATGTCGTGCTGTGTGCGAGCAACCCGCTCTCGACCCAGGACGATGTGGCCGCAGCGCTCGTCGAGCACTATGGGATTCGCACTTACGCCATCAAGGGCGAGGACACCGAGACGTACTACGCACACATCGACGCAGCGATCGACCACGCGCCGCACATCACGATGGATGACGGAGCGGACGTCGTCGGGCGCATCCACGCCGAGCGGCGTGAGGCGCTCGAGCACATCATAGGTGGCACCGAGGAGACCACCACAGGCGTGATACGCCTCAAGGCGATGGCCGCCGACGGCGAGCTGCGCTACCCGATCATCTCGGTCAACGATGCGAACACGAAGCACCTGTTCGACAACCGGTACGGGACCGGCCAGTCCACCATGGACGGCATCATCCGTGCGACGAACCGCCTCATCGCAGGGCGTACAGTGGTCGTGTCCGGTTACGGCTGGTGCGGGCGCGGCGTCGCGATGCGCGCTGAGGGGCTCGGCGCCAACGTCGTGGTATGCGAGGTCGATCCGCTCAAGGCGCTCGAGGCGGTCATGGACGGCTACCGCGTCATGCCGGCGGTCGAGGCCGCTGCCATCGCGGATGTGTGGGTGACCGTCACGGGCGACATCAACGTGATCGCCTCGGAGGCCTTCGACGCCATGAAGGACGGCGCGATCATCGCGAACGCCGGGCACTTCAACGTCGAGATCGACATCCCGACGTTGCGGGCGAAGGCGGTGAGCGTGCGCGAGGTGCGGCCGCTCGTCGAGGAGTTCACGCTTGCGGATGGAAGGGTCATCTTCCTGCTGGCGGATGGTCGCCTCGTGAACCTCGCATGCGCAGAGGGCCATCCGGCGTCCGTCATGGACATGAGCTTCGCCAACCAGGCGCTCAGCGCCGAGCACCTCGTGCGCAACGCCTCGACGCTCGAGCCGGGCGTGTACGCGGTCCCGCGCGAAATCGACGAGGCGATCGCCGCACTCAAGCTCGCGACGATGGGGGTTCGCATCGACACGCTCACCGAGGAGCAGCGCAGGTACCTCTCCTCATGGCAGGAGGGGACCGTCTAGCAGGGTACTGCACCCTCGTTCGATTCGAAGGACATCCACGAGGAGGCCACGCGTGACGATCGAGAGGATACCCCGCACCATATGGTGGGAGGATGGGCGTGTCGTGCTCGTCGACCAGTCGCGGCTGCCGCTCCAAGGCGACCTACTCGTCTGCAATGCCTACGAGGGCGTCTGCCAGGCCATCAAGGGTATGGCGGTGCGCGGGGCACCGGCGCTCGGCGTCGCGGCCGCTCTCGCGCTCGCGCTCTGGGCCACGACCGAGGGTGCCACGATCGACGATGCAGGGGCATTCCTCGCTCGACTCGATGCGGTGGCCGATGAGGTCGCCTCCGCGCGCCCCACCGCCGTGAACCTCGCCTGGGGCGCAGAGCGCATCCGCCGCCTCGCACACGACAACGCCGATCTGTCGCTCTCAAAGCTGCGTGAGCTCATCGTCGAGGAGGCGTGCCGCATGCAGGCCGAGGACGAGGAGCGCAACCGTGCCATCGGCGCGCACGGCGCTGCTCTCATCGCGCCGGGCAGCCGTGTACTCACCCACTGTAACGCCGGTTCGCTCGCCACGGCGTACTTCGGTACGGCGCTCGGCGTCATCTTCACGGCCTACGAGCAGGGGCGCATCGAGGGGGTTTGGGTTGACGAGACGCGCCCGGTGTTGCAGGGTGCCCGGCTGACCGCCTGGGAGCTGAGGATGGCGGGCATCCCGTTCAAGCTCATCTGCGACAGCATGGCTGCGAGCATCATGCGGGCCGGTCTGGTGGATGCCGTGATCGTCGGCGCCGACCGGATCGCAGCGAATGGCGACGTGGCGAACAAGATCGGCACGTACGGCCTCGCGGTCCTGTGCAAGGAGCACGGCATCCCCTTCTACGTCGCCGCGCCCACCTCCACGGTCGACCTCACGCTTGCGAGCGGGGAGGGGATCATCATCGAGCAGCGCGACCCGCGCGAGGTCACCGGGGTGACGGTATCGGGAGTCATCGACCCGGACGCCCCGGAGGTCGGGCGCGCGCTCGACATGTTGACGGAAGCCGGCCCACGCGACCTGGCGCTGCAGAAGGGCCATCAGATGCGCATCGAACGCAAGGGGGCGGCGTACCGCTTCGACGGCTGGTTCCGCGTCGCGCCTCCGGGGGTGGAGGTGTACAACCCGGCTTTCGACGTCACGCCGAGCGCGTACGTCAGCGCGATCATCACCGAGCGCGGCGTGCATCGGGCACCGTACGAGGAGTCGCTCTCAGCCGCATGCTGCGGCTCGGGGGCGATCCACGAGATCACCCGCTAGACGATGTCCGCATCCGCGCTCGCAGGCGTCATCATCAGCGTGCTGGCGTACGTGGGACTCGGTGTCGCGCTGCGCGCGACGGGGCTCCTCCAGCCGCAGGACACCAAACCGCTGAACACGGTGCTCATCTACGTGGCGCTGCCCGCTCTCGTGTTCTCGACCGTACACAGCGCACGTATGGATGGTATGGATGCGGGCCTCCTCATCGTGCCCATGGTCGGTTGGTGCGCTGTGGTGCTCGGCACCGTGCTGGCGTTGGGTGCTGTCCGTGTCCTCGGACTCGAGGGGCGCACCGCCGGCGCACTCATCCTCGCGGCCGTCTTCGGGAACACGGGGTACATCGGCTATCCGATCGCCCAGGCGATGCTCGGCGAGCGTGGCCTGATAGGGGCCATCTTCTACGACCTGTTCGGCAACACCGCTGCGGTCCTGACCCTCGGCACGCTACTGGCGAGCCGATTCAGTGAGCGTGCAGTGTCGGTGCGACCCGTGCGTGAGATCGCTGGCTTCCCACCGTTCATCGCGCTGGCGCTCGGGTTGGCGTTGCGAGCGGTCCCGGTTCCAGAACCGGTCATGGATTGGTTGGACGCCTTGGGTAGGCTCGTCGTACCGCTCATCATGGTGTCGGTCGGGTTGTCCCTCCAGCCAACCGGGGTGAAGCGGCACGCGCGAGCCGTCGGGATCATCGCGCTCATCAAGCTCGTGGCGCTGCCGCTCGCGGCGGCACTTCTCGGGCGTGCGCTGATCGCGGACGTCACCTCGCTGCGCGTGGCCGTCCTCGAGACGGGGGTCCCGACCATGATGCTCACCGTGGTGATCGGTCAGCGATTCGACCTGGACGTCGACCTCATCGCATCGGCGATCCTCGTCACCACGGTAGGAGCGATCCTGACGATCCCGCTCCTGCAGTTGCTCGTGTGAGGTGAGCGGCTCGCCTGAGGGAGGGGGCTGTGTGGGGGCTCATCGAGCTCATCGCTCCGGTGATGTGCGCGGGCTGTGGGTTGCCCGGCACGCTGCTGTGTGACGGATGCCGCGAGACACTGCCGCTGATCGCCCCGGCGCTCGCGTGTCCGTGGTGTGGCGGTGAGCGTGCATCGTGCGGATGTGCCGGTCCGCGGTTCGCGTTCAGCCAGGCGATCGCGGTCGGCCGGCTCGAAGGATCCCTCGCGCGAGCCATCGTCATCTACAAGGACGGTGGCGAGCGGCGCGCCGGTGCACTGCTCGGATCGCTGCTGGCGGATGCGCTCGCGCCGTGGCGAGGATGGCCGGATGTCGTCGCCGGCATCCCGCCGACGCGAGAATCGATCGCTCGGCGGGGATTCGACCACACGCGCGTTCTCACCGAATGGGCCGCACGAGCCGTGGGACGACCGCCAGACCGGCTCCTCGTCGCCCGACGCCGGCGCGACCAACGCCGGCTCGACCGGGATGAGCGGCAGCGCAACGCAGCGGGTAGCTTCGCCGTGAACGAACACGCGGGTGTTCCCGGTACGGTGCTGCTCATCGATGATGTCATGACCACGGGCGCGACGCTCGATGCCGCAGCGAGAGCGTTGCTCGACGCGGGCGCCCGCGAGGTGCGCGCAGCGGTGCTCGCTCGCGCCTGAACAGTGTGGGCCCCAGGGACGCCACGGATGCCAGGCGGCATGGTACACTTCGGTGTGCTTCCACCCGGGCTGTGGTTGCGGGTGCGCAAGCACCCTAGTCCAAGGTAGGCGCGGCCGAAAGGACCCACGTAAGCACGTGCGGCACGGATCCGGCGTGTGAGCATGGCGCGCCTTAGGGGTAAGTCGTACCGTCCGCTACGGCGGGCGAGAGGGCCGGTAGTGAGATGACATCAAGCGGAAGCCCCAGTACGCGAGTGTGGGGCCAAAGACCAGGTCAGCCGGGTGGAAGCGTCAGCGTTCACAAGGAGGTCGACATGTCGATGCGGAGAGCCGCTGCGCTGTTGATCGTCCTGGCGCTCGCTGTGACGGCGGGCTGCTCGCGCACGACACAGGAACCGAAGCTCGAACCAACCGTCGCCCCGCCGGTGATCTCGAAGGCGGGTGTGCTGCGGGCCGGCGTCGACCTCCAGTATCCTCCATTCGCAGGAGCGGTCGACGGGCAGCACGTCGGTATCGACGTTGACGTGGCGGCTGCTCTCGCGGAGCGCCTCGGCTTGAAGCTCGAGATCATCGATGTCGATTACCCGACGGTCCCAGCCGCGCTCGCCTCGCGCCGTATCGATATCGCCCTCGGGGCCATGCAGATCACGGACGCGGCTCTGGCGGACGTCGCGTTCGCGGGCTCGTACTTGGAGGACGGTGTCGCCCTGTTCAGCGTGGTCGCGACCGACGGCAGGCCGCCGGTCGAGGTCGACCCGCAGGACCTCAGCAGGCTCAAGGTCGGCTGTCAGAAGGAGTCGAGCGCCTACTGGAAGGTGGCTCTCGACTACGGGGACGACTTCCCCGTGGGTCATGACACGCTGCGAGGAGCCTTCGAAGCTCTCGTGGCGGGACAGGTCGACGTCGTGGCGTGTGATGCGATCGTCGGCGCGTATCTCGCGCGGGATTTCGAGCAGGTCGGCTATGCGGGGCAATTGACGCCTGCCGTACCGCTCGGCGTCGCGGTTCCCAAGGACGCTCCTGAGCTGGAACGGGTGGTACGGGAGGCCCTCGACGCTCTTGCCTCGGACGGCGTGCTCGACACGATACGGACGAAGTGGCTGGGAGACCTCCCAAGACTCACGACGACCCACTCGCTCGATGCGACGACGACACCGTGATGACGGTCGATCTGCATACGCTTCGCGGATGCCCGTGCTCATGCGCGGGCATCACTGCATATTGAACAAATGCAGGTGCATACTGCACCCAGGGCTTTCCTTCTGCTTCACACGATGCGCTATAGTTATGCAGACAGGCGTCATCGCAAGGGTGTCGCGTCGGTATCACAGCAGGAGGAGGTCCCATGAGCACGACCAGGCGGGTGTTCGCAGGACTGCTCGTTGCTGCCCTGATCGCGAGCGCATTCGCGCTGACCGGGTGTGGTACGAAGCAGGAGTCGGGTACGGACGGTGGCGCATCGGAGAAGCGGGTCATCAAGAGCGTCGACGATCTCAAGGCCGGCGACAAGGTTGGCGTGCAGTCCGGTACGACGGGCGAGAAGTGGGCCAAGGATAACCTCGAGCCCAAGGGTGTCCAGGTCGTTCCCTACGATGATGTCCTGCTGGCGTTCCAGGCGCTGCAGGCCGGCGACGTCATCGGTGTGATCAATGATCTCCCGATCTCGCAGGACATCGTCAAGGACGAGTCGCGCGGTCTCGAGATCGTGCAGGAGATCAAGACGGACGAGACGTACGGATTCGCCTTCAACAAGGCGAACACGAGCCTGCGCGATGCGGTGAACTGGGCGCTCGCAGAGGTCATCGCGGACGGCACGTATGACACGATCTACGAGAAGTGGTTCGGAGCCAAGCCGCTGTCCATGCCAACGCCGGAGGTGACGGTGGCCGAGAAGCCGGCCGAGATCAAGACGCTCACGCCTGGCAAGATCATCATCGGCTCTGACACGGCGTTCCCCCCGTTCGAGAACGTCGAGAACGGTGAGGTCGTCGGGTTCGACGTCGACCTGATGAAGGCAATCGGCGAGAAGCTCGGCCTTGCGGTCGAGTTCAAGAGCTACAAGTTCGACGCCCTCATCACGGGCCTGCAGGCCGGCAGCGAGTTCGACATGATCGCCTCCGCCATGACGATCACAGACGAGCGGAAGCAGTCGGTGGACTTCTCGAACCCGTACATCAACTCGAACCAGTCCCTGGCGGTGAAGAAGGCGCAGTAGCATCCGACGCCGCGAAGCGCTTCGCGACCGTGGGGTCGACGGATGCCCGTCGGCCCCACGGTGTGCGCGAGCACACGGAGGCGACCACGTGAACCAACGAACCCGGCGAATCCTTTGGTACGCACTCAATGCGGTCATCTGGGTCGCCCTTGCCACGCTCTTGCTCACCATGGTCGGGCCAGAGCGGCTCACGTACGAGGCCCCGGCCAAGCGCGGCGATGCGCGCATCGTCTTGAAGACCTACATCATCTCGCCGACACGCGATGAGGTGACGATCGGCAAGACTGGAACGGTCAGCAGTCCGCTCATGATGATGGACCAGCCGGTCGGCGCGACGCTCGTGCGTATGCCTCCAGGTGCATCGCCACGCGCATCGCGCTGGATCGTCCGAGCGCACGACACGAGCCCCACGCCCGTGCTCGTCGATGGCGCACCTCTCACCGGAGAACATGCGTTGCGGGCCGGTGACGTGATCACGGTCGGTGGTGTCGATGTCACGTTCGCTGGGAGCCGGAGGGGCATCCTCGGGGCCATCGACTGGTGGGAGGCGGCCAAGGTCTCGCACCTGTTCGCCTCCCCTTCGATCATCGCCGACGCGTTCCCCATCATCCTTCGAGCGTTCCCGGTCTCGCTGCTCGCGGTGTTCGTCTCATTCGCTCTCGCGATTCCGGGCGGACTCACGCTCGCCTTCATGAAGATGGCGAGAACGCGCTGGGCTCGGTGGCCCGCCACCATCTACATCGACGTCATCCGCGGGACGCCGATATTCCTGCAGATCCTCCTCGTGTTCTTCGGGTTGCCGTTGACGCCGCCGTGGCAGGCCCTCGTCGCCGCCTTCCCGGTGCTGAACGCCGCGGGTCCCTTCGGTGTGGTGAACTCGCTGTATCTGCGCGCGTTCTTCGTGCTCAGCATGAACTCGGCAGCGTACCAAGCAGAGATCTTCCGAGCGGGCATCCAGTCCATCAGCAAGGGACAGATGGAGGCCGCTCGTTCACTCGGGATGACGACGCCCCAGGCGATGGCTTACGTCATCATCCCGCAGACCATCAGGCGCATCCTGCCGACGATGATGTCCGAGTTCATCTTGCTGTTCAAGGACACATCGCTCTTCGCTGCGGTGGGTATGGGCGAGATCATCATGCGTGCGCGCGAGGTCGCTTCGAGTACGCTCAATGTGTCCCCATACCTCCTTGCGGCTGCGTTCTACCTCGTGATCACGATCCCGCTCGGTCGAGTGGTGCAGCGACTCGAGAACAAGCTCGCAGCGTCGGAGGGCGGGACGATGGTCAGGACGCAGGCGAATGAGCCGATGCCCGTCGTGGCTCACGTCGGTGACCAGGGTTAGGGAAGGATGACGCGAAGATGCCGACGCCGACCAGTGTCCCCGTGACGAGCAAGCCGGTCGTGCGCATCTGCGGCCTCAGGAAGTCGTTCGGGAGCCTGGAAGTGCTCCGTGGTGTGGACATGGATGTCCACAAGGGGGAGGTCGTCGTCATCCTGGGGCCTTCGGGCTCCGGGAAGTCGACGTTGCTTCGGTGCGTCAACCGCCTCGAGGAGCCGACGGCGGGTGAGGTCTGGTTCGAGGATATCAAGGTCAACGACCCCAAGACCGACATCAACGAGGTGCGCGAGCACATCGGCATGGTGTTCCAGCAGTTCAACCTCTTCCCGCACCTGACCGCGAAGGGTAACGTCATGCTGGCCCAGCAGAAGGTGCTCAAGCGTTCGCGTGAGGAGGCCGAGCGGATCGCCATCGAGCAGCTCGAGCGCGTCGGTCTCGGGGACCGCATCGACTACTACCCGGCGCAGCTCTCAGGTGGTCAGCAGCAACGTGTCGCAATCGCCCGTGCGTTGGCTATGGATCCTCACGTGATGCTGTTCGACGAGGTGACCTCGGCTCTCGATCCGGAGCTCGTGCGTGGTGTCCTCGACGTGATGAAGGCTCTCGCGCGTGCCGGTATGACGATGCTCGTGGTCACGCACGAGATGGGTTTCGCCCGCGATGTGGCCTCCCGGGTCGTGTTCATGGACGGCGGCGTCATCGTAGAGGAGGGGACGCCCGCCGAGGTCTTCGACGACCCGAAGCACGAGCGCACGAAGGACTTCCTCGGGCACATCAGCTGATGCGCGTCCACGTTGCCCGTCTGGCACGCTCTGGGGCGTCCCAGGCGGGTATCTTCTTATCGTCCGGTTCGACAAGGAGGTTCGCCATGAACACGATCGTCAAGGGACGCCGCATGGAAGTGACCCCCGCGATCCGCGAGTACGCGGAGGAGAAGATCGGGCGCGTCGCGAAGATGCTCAACGACCATCAGGTGCTCAGCGTAGAAGTCGAGCTGTACGCCGAGCGGAATCCCTCGATCGAACGCGGTCACGTTGGCTGAGGTGACGATGTTCACCAAGGGGCACGTGATCAGGGCGAAGGAAGCCGCGCCGGACATGTATGCCGCCATCGACCTCGTCGCCGAGAAGCTCGAGCGACAGGTTCGGAAGTACAAGACACGCTTGATCGATCGGCATCGGAGTGCGCCGGTCATCCGTGAGCAGAGCGCGCAGGAGCCCGAGCTGACCGAACCGTCGGTCGTCAAGACGAAGCGAATCGAGGTCAAGCCGATGGACATCGATGAGGCGATACTGCAGATGGAGCTACTCGGCCACGACTTCTTCGTGTTCGCTTCGGCCGAGACCGACTCGATCAACGTGCTGTATCGCCGTGCGGACGGGGATTACGGGTTGATCGAACCGCGGTAGTCCTGCCTCGTACCTCGCGCATGCTACGCAACCTCGTGTCAACCATGCTCGTTACTGCGAGTAACAATCGTGGTTGACACGCGTGCTGCTTGAGGCTTACATAGAGCCCGAGGAGCCCGCACGGTAGAACCGATCACAGCACGTATGGGTAATCGCAGCCGCGAAGAGACGAAGTAGGGGGCCCCGAGTGGAGCACAGGGTTCCTGCGGCAACCGTCGCAGAGATCGAAGAAGCGATCTCGCAGGTCTCCGAGATCAAGGCCGCGCGGGTCGTCGTGGGCTCCGATGGCTCGATCGACGAGATCCACGTTCTCGCGCTCCCCACGAAGTCTCCGAAGCAGATCGTCCGTGACATCGAGTCGACGGTCATGGCGGTCTTCGGCATACCCGTCGATCACAAGAAGATCTCCATCGCCCAGCTCGGACAGGACATGGTGCCTCGTGACCAGATCCAAGCGCCTCCGCGTGCTCGGATCAGGTCCATCAATGCGGAGGTGACAGGGGTTCAGCTCACCGTCACCGTGACGCTTGAGCTCGGGAGCGACCTCTACGTCGGCACCGCCACGGGCCCTGCGAGTCAGACGTCTCGCAGGAGGCTCGTCGCCCTCGCGGCGCTCAATGCGGTCGAGCAGTACCTCGAGGGCTCGATGAGCTTCGCCCTCGAGGACGTGGACGTAGTGCGCCTGGGGAAGGAATCCGTCGCGGTCGCGTGCGTGGTGCTCGTCACCTCGCTCGGTGAACAGGCCTTCTCAGGTGCCGCTCTCGTTCGCCAGAACGAGAAGGATTCGATCGTGAAGGCCACGCTGGACGCTATCAATCGGCGCATAGGGTTCTTGACAGCTTCATAGTCGACAGGTTTGGGCCAACGCCGCAGCACCCCAAAAAGGGGGTCTTCTACCATGAAGCGTATCATCTTGTTGCTCAGCTCGCTCGCCGCGATGGT
>FWPV01002545.1_pt1 | contig 38500 bp, 18 predicted proteins | sample 2228371 | NCBI WGS metagenome assembly FWPV01 (sample SAMEA103939776, study PRJEB20133) | metagenome
GTTCCTCAATAAGCTCTTCAATCTTCGCTCGGAAGAGTGGCCGCGGCTGTTGCTCTTCTACGCCATGCTGCTGGCGGTTACCCTCGGTGCCGTGTGGGGCGAAAGTATTATTGCTGCCGCGTTCCTGGAGCAGGTGGGGCTGGGAGGACTGCCCTGGTTCTTTATGATCAGGGCTTTGATCTCGGTGCCTGCCGTTGCCATCTACACGGCATTTGCCGATCGTATCGCCAGCCACAAACTCTTGATTGCCATCCTGCTCATCGGCGATGCCGGTATTGCCATCGGCTTTGGCTTGCTCGGCGTCGGCCTTACGTGCCTCGCTTATCCTCTGCTCTATTTGCTGGTTTATGTCCCTCTCACCGACATCCTGAGCGCCCACTGGTATACTTATGTGAACGACTTCTACGATACACGGGCCGCCAAGCGCATCGTGCCGGTGCTCAGCACCGCCGGTAGCATCGGGGGCATTATCGCCGGCCTGAGCATGGAATCCCTCAACCGGGTTTTCTCGCCGTTTGGCATTATCATTATATGGTTCAGCATGTTTATGGTCATGGCCCTGGGCGCCTGGGCGATGCCATATCTCATCAAATCCCCCACCGAAGTAATGCCGTCCGGTATGCCTTTTGGGAAAAACAAGGAAACGGAAAAGGGCCGCGTTTCGTACCTTAATGAGTTACGCGAAGGCTATCGCTACGTGGCCCAATCTCATTTCCTGCGCTGGATTGCCATCGCAACCTTAGGGGTGGTGATCCTGATCACCTTGATTAACTACCAATATAGCCAGATCGTCGTCGAGAAACTCCAAACGACCGAGGCGATTGCGAATTTCTATGGTCTGGTAACCGGGGTCGCCAATCTGATTATGCTGCCCTTCCAACTCTTTTTCCTCAGCCGCATCATCGGTCGGATCGGGGTCGGCAACACTTATTTGATCTTCCCCATCGGGAATCTGATCATCTCCACCGGCTTGGTCTTTTTGCCCGGCTTGCCTATTGCGGCCCTGAGCTACTTCGATGCCACTTCTTTTTACGGCAATGTCGGCTGCCAGGTCAACAGCTTGCTCTACAATGCCGTGCCGCTGCGCATCAAGGGACGCGCCCATGCTTTCATTGACGGCCTTGTTGCCCCGCTGGGTGCCTTCATCGGTAGCATTTTACTGCTTCCCCCCTTCCTGGCGCAGCGCTGGTTCTTGCCAAGTATAACCCTCGCCCTGGCGATAGGTTATGTAGCCAATGCCTTCATCGTCCGTCGCCAATACGGACAGGCACTCGTCAAAATGCTCGAACAGGAAGATTATTCCTTCTTGCTCATGCAAAATGTATCCGAGTTGACCGTTACCGATCCCGCCACCTTGAACAAACTTCGTGAGAAACTGGAAAAGAGCACCAGCCATGAATTGACCATCTTCATGGCCCAACTGATCGGCCGCATCGGGGGTCGGGATGCCATTCCGATCCTGAGCCAGGCAGCCCATGCCGCCACGGAGGCCCATACCCGCGCGGCAATCCTGGATGTCCTGAGCGCCGCCGACCTGCGCGGGGAAGCCGTGCGCCAACTCTATCTCGATTTCCTCACCGATCCTCATGGCCAGGTACGGCAATCTGCCATCGCCGGCTTACAGCAACTCTCATCCCCCAACGAGGCCGACTTCCTTGCCCGGATGTCGGACATGCTCAACGACCCCGATATTGATGTGCGTGGACGCGCCCTTACAGCTTTGGCACAGAGCGAACGCTTCTACACCCTCAAGCCCGCTGTGGATGCATTGGAGGCCATTTTGAGCGACGCGGATGCCCGCGCGCGGGCTTATGGAGTGCGCATCCTCGGTCAGATCAAGAGCGAGCACACACTCCACCGCCTGACGAGTTACCTGCGCGATCCCGCCGACGAGGTGCGCCTCGAAGCAGCTCTAGCCGTCGAAAGTGCCGTGCAGAGGACATCCCTCAACGAGATTATGCGGACGACTGTAGAAGAGGCGATGAGCGGCCTGTTCAACGATCCGGTCGAGCGCGTGCGCCAAGCCGCACTGACAGTCATGGGACGGGTGGGCAGCCGCAAATCCTATGCCCTCCTTGTCGAAACACTGGGCGATCCCAGTCCGCAGGTGCGGGAGTCCGCCGTCGCTACCCTTGTCGGACTTGATAAGGCGATCATTCCACTCGTTCATCCCCAACTCAATGCCCAGCATCCCCAGATACGCAAAATGGCAGCCGTCACGTTGAGCCGCATCAATCCCAAAGAATTCGGCTCATTGATTGTCGGCGCTCATATTACCGGCAACCTGCTCACCATTTACAGGAACTACGGTCTGGCGGAGGCATTAACACCCTGCCTGCAATATCCCAGTGTGGGGGTATTGCAAAGTGCATTGCGCGAACAAAGCCAGAATCTCACCTCGGAAATTTTTTATCTCCTCTCGGCCATCCAAGACCCCAACAGCGTCAATATCATCCGTGACGCGCTGCGCAGCGATATCCCCCGCACGCGGGCCAATGCCGTAGAAGCGTTGGAATCGTTGACCACGCCCAAGACCGCCGAGTTAATCGCGCCGCTCTTCGATCCGCAGCTCCCCGGCGAAAAGCTCTTGGAACTGAGCAAGGAAACCTGGGATATGGAAGCGCCGGACCCCGCCGAAGCCTTTCGCCGTCTTGCGGCACAACCGGACAGCCCGTGGCTGCGCACCATGACCACCTTTGCGCTCGGCGAACTCGGCGCTGCGCTGATGCCCAAGGTCACCCCGGCAGAGACAAGCCCGACCGAGAGTGCGCCTCCGCTTGAGGTAGGCCGCCGCCCGCGCCGTATCGGCACGGCGGATCTCCTCGCCACACTCGACACGCCCAAGGCCAACACCCCGCCGACCGAGACCCCGCCTGACGAACCCAAGCCGGCGGCCCGCCGCCGCCCACCCAGCGATCTCTTCGGCGCCCTCGACACACCGAAAACCGAGGCGCCGAAAACAGAAACGCCCACAGCAGGGGGCGAACCATCACCGCGCGCTCCCCGGCGTCCTCCTGCCGACCTTTTAGGCGCACTCGACACACCCAAAACCGAGACGCCCCAAAATACCTCGTCCTCCCCCACCCCTCCCTCCCTACCCGCGCCTTCACCTTCTTCTCCCCTAACCCTGGCAGAAATCAACGGTCTTATCGAGACGGCGCTCAAAGACCCGGTAGAAGAAGTACGCCTCGCCGCCCAGTCCGCCAAACGAATGATGACAGGTATCCGCCTGTTCGACGCAAAAAAGGAGGGAATTATGCTTTCAACCATTGAGAAGATCATTCTCCTCAAAGAAGTCCCGTTTTTCCGTGGCATGACGATTGACCAGCTCAAAATCCTGGCCAATGTTTGTGAGGAAGAAATGTACGAGGAAGACACGCGCATCTACAACGCCAACGACCCCGGCGGCGCCCTGTACGTTGTGGTGAACGGGCGCGTCGGTATCGAGCAGGAGAAGCGCACCGGCTCTTTCGCGCGGCTGGCGACCATCGAGGCGCACTCGTACTTCGGCGAGGCCAACTTCTTCGACAACAGCCCGCACACCACTTCCGCCGTCGCCATCCAGGACACGCTCACGCTGCGCCTGCGCCGCGAGCCGCTCATCGCCCTGGCGCGCCAGAACCCGGAGATGTCGCTGGCGCTGATCAACGTCCTCAGCGAGCGGCTCCGCGAGTCCAACGACCGCATCGCCGAACTCACCCGCGCCCGCCCGCGCCAGCTTAACAAACTGTTTGACCAGTATGAATAAATCAGGGGGCTTGTTCCCGAATAAGATTTTGGACGCAGATTCGCACTGATTTTTGTAGATTTATTCAGACTAACAACTATCAAACTAACACCGATCAAACTATGTAAAATATCTCGGCTACTACATTATCCTGGCAGCAACGCTTACGCACCTTGCCGCCATCAACACCGTTGGGCATCGCCAAACCTTTACCCTTCGCCGGCGAAGCCCTGCCGCGTGCCACGCAGAGGATCACGCTTGCGCCAGAAGTACACAGCGCATTGCAAAACTTTGCCCACCGGTACAGTCTCGACCCCATGACCCTCATTCAAGGGGCCTGGGCTTTGCTCCTCAGTCGCTACAGTGGCGAAGAGAAAGTTGTCTTTGGCGTCGCCACGTCACCCGCTACGCTCTTTCCGCTCCATATTCCCGTCCTCCCAGAGCAACCCGGGCTGGCCTGGCTCACAACACTGCAGGCCGATCTGGACACCCTACGCCGGCAACTCCCTGCCTGGGCCGAGGCTCCGCCGCCGTCTTCCCGGTTTGAAACTTTGCTGGCTTTTGCCGTGCCCGCTCCTGCCGATATTCCACTCACGCTTACAATTGATGAGGCTATGGGTCTGCGGTGCGACTATACCGCCGCCCGCTTCGAGGAAGCAGCCGTGACGCGCTTGCTCGGCCATCTGCAAACGTTACTGAAGAACCTGGTCACATCACCGGAACAACCCCTCCGCGCCATTCCCATGCTGACCGAGGCCGAGCGGCAACAGATCCTCATCTGGAACGATACCACCACCGATAGCCACTACCTCGGCCAATGTATACACCGGCAGTTCGAACGTCAGGCCGCCCAAACGCCGGACGCCATCGCCCTGGTCTATGCAGAACCCGATCAACCGCGCCAGACCATGACCTACCACGAGCTGAACGCCCGCGCGAATCAACTGGCGCGTTACCTGCGCAGCCTCGGCGTGGGACCGGAAGTCCCGGTAGGGATGTGTGTCACGCGCTCAACGGCAATGATCGTCGGCATGCTCGGCATTCTCAAGGCCGATGGGGCCTATGTCCCCATTGACCCCACCTATCCCCCCGATCGTCAGGCGTTTATGCTCAACGATACCCAAACCCACGTCCTGCTGACCGAGCACGCTCTACGCTCCCTTTTGCCCCCTACCCGGGCGCGAGTCATCTGCCTCGATAGCGACTGGCCTACCATTGCAACCTATGCGGATACTAATCTAAACGGCGAAGCGCAGGGGCATAATCTCGCTTACATTATCTACACCTCCGGTTCAACCGGGCAACCCAAAGGCGTCGAAATTGCCCACCAGAGCGTCATCAATCTCATCAACGTGACACGCCCGCTCCTCGCTTTTGACCATACCGATGTGTGGACGGTCTTCCACTCGTATGCCTTTGACTTCTCCGTGTGGGAAATCTGGACGCCTCTGCTCAGTGGCGGCCGTCTGGTCATCGTTCCACAAGCCATTACCCAGTCCCCTACCGCCTTCCTGAAGTTGCTGCGCAGCGAAAACGTCACCATCGTCAACCAGACCCCCTCGGCGTTGCAGCGGCTGGTGGGGCTTTACGATGTTGCCGACCCCTTGCCCTTACGGATGATCATCTGTGGCGGAGAAGCCCTGCCGCGCGCCCTGGCAGAGAAGGTCCTGGCGTGGCGCATTCCCTTGTGGAATTTCTACGGGCCTACCGAGTCAACCGTGTGGGCCGCCTGCGGACAGATCACCGAGGCCGGGACCACGCCCACCGTTCCCATCGGACGACCGCTCGGCAACATCCGCCTGTACATTTTGGATCGGGCCATGCAGCTCGTTCCCGTGGGCGTCCCCGGCGAGTTGTACATCGGTGGCGTAGGGTTGGCCCGCGGTTACTTCAATCGCCCACAACTCACCGCCGAAAAGTTCGTCCGCGACCCCTTCGCGGCGGGAAATGACGCGCGGCTCTACAAAACCGGCGACACCGCTCGCTATCACGAGGACGGCAACATCGAATTTTTGCAACGCTTGGATAATCAAGTGAAGATCCATGGCTTCCGCGTCGAACCGGGGGAAATCGAAAACACGCTTGTCCGTCATCCTGCCGTGCGCGAAGCCGTGGTCATCGTCCGTCCTGACTGTGAAAACATTCCCCGCCTGATAGCCTACTATACTCTCGACCCTACGCCCGACGGCGACTATCCGACCGATCAGCAGCCAACAACCGCTGAACTACGCGACTTCCTTAAACAATATTTGCCCAGCTACATGATCCCTCACATGTTCATAGAGCTTGCCGCGATGCCGCTGACACCCAACGGTAAAATAGACCGCCAGCGCCTCCCGACAGAGGAAACGGCGCGACCTCATCTCTCCACCATGTACGTTGCCCCCCGCACGGAAACGGAGCGCAGTTTGGCGCGTATTTGGGAAGATGTTCTCCATGTCGCACCGGTGGGCATCCACGATAACTTCTTCGAATTAGGGGGAGATTCTATTTTGAGCCTGCAAATCATTGCCGCGGCCCGCGAAGTCGGGCTATATATCACCGTCCAACAGATCTTCGAATACCAGACCATCGCCGCATTGGCAAGACTTACACCACCGTCAAGTACCTTATTCACCACCGACTTTCTCGATGTAAGTTTGAGCAACGAAGAGCTAGAAACATTGCTGAGTGATCTGGGTGATATCTTGCCCTGAGGCCTTTCTATGAGCGCACAAGATAACGTCGAAAGTATATATCCCCTCTCACCGATGCAGCAAGGGATGCTGTTTCATACGCTGTACACGCCGGAATCGGGCGTCTACTTCGAGCAACTGTGCTTCACCCTGCGCGGCGCGCTCGACGTGGCCGCCTTTGAGCGCGCGTGGCAACAGCTCATCGAGCGGCATGCCGTCCTGCGGACCGTCTTCGCCTGGGAGACGCGCGATAAGCCGCTACAGGTGGTACGGCGTCACGCTGCGCTCCCCTGGACGACGCACGACTGGCGCGATCTGTCGCCGGACGCGCAGCAACGCCAGCTTGCGGCCTGGCTCAAGGACGATCAGGCGCGCGGCTTCGATCTGCACCAGGCCCCCCTGATGCGCGTGACCCTCTTCCGCCTGGCCGACGAGACGTGGCGCTGCGTGTGGAGCTTCCACCACCTGCTCCTCGACGGCTGGAGTTTATCGCTGGCGCTCAAGGATGTGTTCGCCTTCTACGAAACGGCGCGCCAGGGGCAAGACCTGCGCCTGCCGCCGCCCCGCCCCTACCGCGACTACATCGCATGGCTGCACGCGCAAGACCTGGCGGAAGCCGAGACATTCTGGCGCGAGACGCTGCGCGGCTTCACCACGCCCACGCCGCTGTCCGTCCAGCGGACAGCAGAGGCCGATCCCGCCGCGGACGACTACGTCGAACAGGAACTACGTCTGCCCGCCGCAACGACGACGGCGCTGCACGCCTTAGCCCGGCAGCAGCGGGTGACGCTCAACACGGTCATCCAGGGGGCGTGGGCCGCACTCCTCAGCCGTTACAGCGGCGAGCCGGATGTCGTCTTCGGCGCGACGATTGCCGGGCGGCCTGCCGCGCTGGACAATGTCGAAACGATGATCGGGCTGTTCATCAACACGCTGCCCGCGCGCGTCCGCGTGCCCGACGACGGCGCGCTTGGCCCCTGGCTGCAAACGCTGCAAGCGCAGCAGGCCGCCGCCCGCCGCTACGAGTACGCGCCGCTGGTCGACATCCAGCGGTGGAGCGACGTCCCGCAGGGCCAAAGTTTGTTCGACACATTGCTCGTCTTCGAGAACTATCCCGGCGAGGCGGACGTCCAACCGGCGGATCCCCGGCTCCGCATCGCCGACATGGTCACGCTCGAAAAGACCAACTACCCGCTCACGGTCATCGTCGAACCGGGCGAGACGTTGCGCATCAGAATCAGCTATCGCCGGAAGCGTTTAGATGACGACGCCATCACGCGGATGCTCGGGCACCTGCGCACGCTGCTCGACGGGATGCTCACCGCGCCGGAATCCGCGCCCGGCGACCTGCCGCTGCTCACCCCGGCGGAGCGCGAACAAATCCTCGTCGCGTGGAACGACACCCGCACGGATTACCCCCGCGAGATGCCCGTTCACCGCCTGTTCGAGGCGCAGGCCGCGCACACGCCGGACGCCGTCGCCCTCAACTTCGAAGGCGCGACGCTCACCTACGCCGAACTCAACCGCCGGGCCAACCGTCTGGCGCGGCACTTGCGCGAACTGGGCGTGGGGCCGGAAGTCGGCGTCGGCGTCTACGTCGAACGCTCATTCGAGATGATCGTCGGCGTGCTGGGCATCCTCAAGGCCGGCGGGGCCTACGTCCCGCTCGACCCCACCTATCCGCAGGAACGCCTGGCGTTTATGATCGCCGACACGCAAGCGCCGGTCATCCTGACGCACACCCGGCTGGTGGGGAAGCTTCCGGCATACGACGGACAAATCGTCAACCTTGACGATGACCGGTGGACCCGGTACGCGGACGACAACCTCGACGGCGGCGCGACCGCCGACAGCCTGGCTTACGTGATGTACACGTCCGGCTCGACGGGCGCGCCCAAAGGCACGAGCATCGTCCACCGCGCCATCGTGCGGCTGGTCAAAAACACCAACTTCGCCAGCATGACCGCCGATGAGACGTTTCTGCAACTGGCGACGCTCTCGTTCGACGCCTCGACGCTGGAAATCTGGGGCAGCCTGCTCAACGGCGGGAAACTCGTCATCTTTCCCGCGCACAAGCCGACGCTGGACGAGTTGGCGCGCTTCATCGAAGAACAAGGCATCACGACGCTGTGGCTCACCGCCGGCCTGTTCCACCAAATGGTGGAAAGCCACCCCGAAAGCCTCAGCCGCGTCCGTCAACTGCTGGCGGGCGGGGATGTGCTCTCCGTCGCCCACGTGCGGCAGATGCTCGACCGGCTACAGCCGGGGCACACGCTCATCAACGGCTACGGCCCCACCGAAAACACCACCTTCACCTGCTGCTATCCGATGACCGGCCCCGATCAGGTTGGCGCTACTGTGCCCATCGGACGGCCCATCGCCAACACGCAGGTCTATATCCTGGATCGCGCGCTGCGGCCCGTCCCGGTCGGCGCGCCCGGCGAGTTGTACATCGGCGGCGACGGGCTGGCGCGCGGCTACTGGCGGCAGCCCGAACTGACCGCCGAGCGCTTCGTCCCCCACCCCTTCAGCGCCGAACCGGGCGCGCGGCTCTACAAAACCGGCGACCGCGCCCGCTACCTGCCCACCGGCGACATCGAATTTATGGGACGGCTGGACAATCAGGTGAAGATTCGCGGCTATCGCGTCGAGCCGGGCGAGATCGAGGCGCGTTTGGAGCAGCATCCGGCGGTGCAAAACGCCGTCGTCGTGGCCCGCGAGGACATCCCCGGCGACAAGCGGCTGGTGGCTTACGTCATCGCTGCGCCGGGACAGCAGCCCACGGCGGACGCGCTGCGCGAGGCGCTGCAAACCGCGCTGCCCGACTATATGATCCCCGCCGCCTTTGTGCGACTGGACGCCCTGCCGCTCACGCCCAACGGCAAAGTTGATCGCGCCAGGCTCCCCGCCCCCGATTGGACGCAATCGGCGACGACGCACACCCCACCGCGCACCCCCACCGAAGAGACGCTGGCGGAAATCTGGCAGGGCGTGCTCGGTGTGGCCCAGGTGGGCGTCCACGACAACTTCTTCGCGCTCGGCGGGCACTCGCTGCTGGCGACGCGGGTGATGTCGCGCGTGCAACAGACGTTCCAGGTCGCCATCCCCCTGCGCGCCCTCTTCGAAGCGCCGACCGTGGCAGGGCTGGCTGCCGCCGTCGAAGAGGCGCTCATCCGCGAGATCGAGAGCCTCAGCGACGCTGAAATTCACGCCCAGGTAGAGGACAATGACTGACGTTCTGACGCCCGCTTACACAGCCACGGCAAGGGCCACGCTCTCGTCCGCACAACGCGCGCTGCTCGAAAAACGCCTGCGTGGGCGATCAGAGGCGCGTCCGGCGGAGATTCCGCGCCGCACAGATACCGGGCCGGCGCCACTTTCCTTCGCGCAACAGCGGTTGTGGTTCCACGAGCAATTGGAACCGGGACAGCCGACGTATAACGTTCCCATCGCCGTGACGCTGCGCGGCCCGCTCGACGTCGCCGCGCTGGAAGCCAGCCTGCACGACATCGGGCGGCGGCACGCCATCCTGCGCACGACGTTCACGGCTGTGAACGGCGAACCCGCGCAGATCGTCGCCCCGGCAGTGGACGTTCCACTCACGGTTACGGAAGCGCAATCGCTGTCCGAGGCTGACGTTGAAGCCGAGCTTGCCGCCGAAGCGCGCGTCCCGTTCGACCTCACACAAGGCCCGCTGTGGCGCGCGCGATTGTTGCGCCTGGATGCAACCGAGCACATCTTGCAGTTGACCTTCCACCACATCATCTTCGACGGCTGGTCGCTGGGCGTCTTCTTCCGCGAACTCAGCGCGCTGTACGCGGCGCACGTCACGGGACAAGCGCCTTCGCTGCCAGAGTTGCCCATCCAGTATGCGGACTTCGCCGTGTGGCAGCGCGAATGGCTGCAAGGCGACGTGATCGAACGCCAGCTTGCGTATTGGCAGGAACGGCTAAACGGCCCATTGCCGGCGCTCAACCTGCCCACCGACCGGCCCCGCCCACCCATCCAGACGCACAACGGGGCGCTGCATCGCTTCACGCTGCCCGCTGCGCTGTACGCCAGAGCGCAGGCGCTCGCCCAAGAAGAGGGCGTCTCGCTCTTTATGCTGCTGCTGGCGACCTTCGAGGCGCTGCTCTATCGCTACACCGGGCAGGAAGATTTCGTCATCGGCGCGCCCATCGCCAACCGCACGCGCAGCGAGATCGAGGGGCTGATCGGCTTCTTCGTCAACACGCTGGCGCTGCGCGGCGATCTCGCGGGCCAGCCCACGTTCCGCGAGCTGCTCGACCGCACGCGGCGCGTCGCCCTCGAAGCCTACGATCACCAGGATTTGCCTTTCGAGCGGCTGGTGGAGGCGCTGCAACCGGAGCGCGACCTGAGCCGCTCGCCGCTGTTCCAGGCGATGTTCTCCTTCCAGCACAACGGCAACGCCGAGTTGCGCCTGCCCGCTCTCACCGCCGCCTACGATGTCATCGACAACCGGACCGCGCTCTTCGACCTGTCACTCGACATCGAGGAGACGGCGGAGGGACTGCGCGGCAGCTTCGAGTACAACACCGATTTGTTCGACGCCGCCACGATCCGGCGCATGGCCGGGCACTTTGAGACGCTGCTGGCGGGCGCGCTGGACCAGCCGGAGCAGCCCATCGCCACGCTGCCGTTGATGCCGGAGGCCGAGCGCCAACAGATGCTCGCCATCGGGCGCGGCCCGACGCGCGACTATCCCCGCGACGTGTGCGTGCATCACCTGTTCGAGGCGCAGGCCGCGCGAACGCCGGAGGCGCTGGCGGTTATCCACGAAGACCGGCGCCTCACCTACGCCGACCTCAACCGCAAGGCTAACCAACTGGCGCATTATCTCCAAACGTTGGGCGTGGAGCCGGAGACGCCGGTGGGATTGTACGTCGAACGCAGCCCGGAGATGATCGTCGGCCTGCTCGGCATCCTCAAGGCCGGAGGAACGTACGTCCCTCTCGATCCGGCCTACCCGCCGGAGCGTCTGGCGCTGATCCTGGGGGACGTGCAAGCGCGCATCCTGATCACGCAGTCGGATCTGGTGAGCGCGTTGCCGATCCAGCCGGAACACGTGATTTGTCTGGATACGGATTGGGGCGACATCGCGCGACATAGCGCGAAAAACCCCGATTCCGGCGTGAGCGGTGAGCATAGCGCGTACATCATCTACACGTCAGGATCAACGGGCGCGCCGAAGGGCGTCGTCATCCCGCACAGCGCGCTGCACAACTTTGTCGCAGCCAGCCAGGAGGTCTACCAATTCCGCGCGGATGATCGCGTGCTGCAATTCGCTTCGCTCAGCTTCGACGCAGCCGTGGAGGAAATCTACCTGAGTCTGGCGATTGGCGCGACGCTGGTGCTCAGAACCGACGAGATGCTCGGCGCGACGAGCGCGTTCTGGCAGCAGTGCCGCGAATTCGAGATCAGCGTACTCGATCTGCCCACAGCGTACTGGCGCGAGTTGGTCCATAGCTTCACCCTGTCCCCCCGCGCGGGCGCCAACCTGCCCGCATCGCTGCGGCTGGTCATCGTCGGCGGGGAAAAGGCGCTGCCGGAGGACGTGGCCTTGTGGCGCGCACATATCAGCGAGCGCGTGCAATTGATCAATGGCTACGGCCCCACGGAAACCACCGTGGCCGTGACCACGCACGATCTGTCGACGCGGGATGCGCTGGACGACGCCCGCTATTGTGTGCCGATCGGACGCGCCATCGCCAATGTCCAGACTTACGTGCTCGATGCGCGCCTGCAACCCGTCCCCATCGGCGTGCCCGGCGAATTGTACATCGGTGGGGCGTGCCTGGCGCGCGGCTACCTCGGACGCCCGGACCTCACCGCCGAGAAATTCATCCCCGATCCGTTCAGCGACACACCCGGCGCGCGCTTGTACAAAACCGGCGACCTGGTCCGCTACCGCGCCGATCACACGCTCGAATTCTTCGGGCGGAACGACGAGCAGGTGAAAATCCGCGGGTTCCGCGTCGAACCCGGTGAAACTGAAGCGGCGTTGCAAAGTCTACCCGATGTCAAAGCGGTCGCCGTGGTCGTCGCCAAAGACGCCGCAAGGCGCAACTGGTGGCCCACGTCGCGCCGGAAGAAGGGCGCGCGCTCACCGCCGACGGTTTGCGCACGGCGCTCAAACGCGCGCTACCTGCCTATATGCTGCCCGCCGGCTACGTCTTCCACGAGGCGCTACCGCTGATGCCCAACGGCAAGATCGACCGCCAGGCGCTGGCGGCGCTTGGCGTCAGCCGGGAAAGCGCCACCGATTATGTCGCGCCGCGCACCGAGACCGAAAAGCAGCTTGCCGCCATCTGGGCTGAGGTGCTCCATGTCGAGCGCGTGGGCCGCGACGACAACTTCTTCGATCTGGGCGGGCACTCGCTGCAGGCCGTGCAACTGATCTCCAAAATCACGGCGGCATTGCGGACATCGCTTTCCATCAAGACGCTCTTCCTGCACCCGACCATCGCGGAACTCGCCAACGCGCTAGAGACGACTGCCCCGGCAGTCGAGGCGGCTGCAAAGGCGCCTGCGGCATCGACCGCGCCATTGATCGCCATCGAACGACGCCCGCTGTTGACGCTGTTCGCCGCCGGGAAGCTCGCGCCCGTGGCGTCGGCCGCGCTGGGCTACCTCGACCGGGTCAGCCCGGAACGCGACGCACTGCTGCGCGGGCTTGTTGCGGATATGCCGCTCTTCACGGATGTCATCGAGACGGCGCTAGGACGGGTCGCCATCATCCTGTTACCCCGCTTTGAGGACGAGTTGTATGCTGACCCACAGGATTTCGTCGCCCGGATCATCGACGGATTGCACATGGCGCAGGTACTCGGCGCGCGCGCGGTCGCGTTGACCGGCCTGATCCCCTCGGCGACGGATTACGGGCGGGCCATCGTCGCCAGCAGCGCCTATGACACAGCGCTGCCCGCCATCACCACCGGGCACGCCGCCACATCCGCCGCCGTGATCCTGGCCGTGAAAAAGATTCTCCGCGATAGCGCGCGGCGCCTGGAACGCGAACGGGTCGGGGTGTTGGGGTTGGGGTCTATCGGGCTGACCTCGCTGCGGTTGATGCTGAGCACGTTGCCGCATCCCGAAGCGCTGCTGTTGTGCGATCTGTACGACAAGCGCGCTGTGCTCGAAAACGCCCGCCGGGAAATCGTCCACGACTTCGGCTTTACGGGGAAGGTGCAGATTGTGGCGGCGCGACGCGAGGTTCCGGCGGCGTTCTATGCGGCGTCGCTGATCCTCGGCGCGACAAACACAGCTGACGTCCTCGACATCGCGCAGGTGCGACCGGGGACGCTCATCGTTGATGATTCCAGCCCGCGCTGTTTCTCGTCGGAGGCGGCGCTGCGCCGCCTGCACACAGACGGCGACATCCTGTTCACCGAGGGCGGCGTGCTCAAGTCGCCCGATCCTATCCGGCAGACGACCTATCTGCCGGAATCGTGGAATGAACCTTTGATTGGCTACGCGCGGCGCGACGTTCACGACATCACCGGCTGCATCCTGGCCGGGCTGCTCGCGGCGCGCTTCGACAACCTCGCCCCCACCGTCGGCCCGGTGACCGTGGTGGAAAGCGTGCAGCATTACTACAAGCTCAAGGCGCTCGGCTTCGAGGCCGCCGATTTGCACAGCGATTTGTACACCCTGGAACCACGCCTTATCGAGAACTTCAGGCAACGGTTTGGGGGTCAACGGTGAAAACAAACCGGGGAACTGGCGTTCCCCTCAGAGCGAGAATGACAACACTCTGTTGGTTAGTTGAGTATGCCTGTAAAGTGAGTACAATAAGTTAGCGAACAACGCTCCTTGGCGAAAGGTCTTGTTTTCGCAAGGGCAAGCGTCCCGCAAGGAGGATGCCACGAATATGAATAGACACAGATTGAACCACAGCGTGCTCTCGTTTCTTATCGTCGTCATTGGCATTTTGAGCCTCACGGCCTGCAACGGCGCACGCCCCACCCCGGAAACTGCCACACCAACGGTCGTCCCGACCGTCGCCAGCCGGCGCGGCATCGGCGGGACGCTGCGCATGGTGTACTGGGAAGCGCCGACCACGCTGAATCCGCACCTGTCGGTGAGTGTCAAGGACTGGGAGGCGGCGCGCATCACCTACGAGCCACTCGCCAGCTATAATGAGGACGGCGAACTGGTTCCTTTTCTGGCCCTGGAAATTCCCTCGCTGGAAAACGGCGGCGTCGCGGAAGACGGGAAATCGGTCACGTGGAAGTTGAGGAACGACGTCACCTGGTCGGACGGCACCCCGTTTACCGCAGAGGATGTCAAATTCACCTACGAGTACATCATCGACCCGGCGGTGAACGCGCAGTCGGCCTACATCTACGGAAACATCGAAGCGGTTGAAGTCATCGATCGGCTGACCGTCAAGGTCATCTTCAGCGATGTCACCCCGGCCTGGTCGCTGCCGTTCGTCGGCATCCAGGGGGTGATCCTGCCAAAGCATGTGTTTGCGCCATACAAAGGTGCGAACGCCCGTGAGGCGCCCGCCAACACACTTCCGGTGGGCACGGGGCCGTATCGCGTCATCGAGCCGGGGATCAAACCGCAAGAGGTGCTGCTCCTGGGCACACAGATCGTGGAGACGAACAAGATCGTGTACGAACCGAACCCCTACTACCGCGATCCCAACCTGCCGTATTTCAGCAAAATCGAATTGCGCGGCGGCGGCACGGTCGCCGAGGCGGCGCGCATGGTGCTGGAATCCGGGGAAGCCGACTATGCCTACTACCTCACCCCACTCCCCGTCGAAGAACTGGAGAGGCTCCAGCAAGGCGGCGCCGGCGTCGTGCTGGCGAAGTTCGGCTCCAGCGTCGAGCGCATCCTGCTCAACCGCAGCGATCCGCGGCAAGCCGCCCCCAACGGCGAACGCTCGAACCGCGACATCCCCAATCCCTTCTTCAGCGACAAGCGCGTGCGCCAGGCGTTTGCGTATGCCATCGACTACAAAACCATCGTGGCGCTCTACGGGCCGCTGGGCAAAGAAACACACAACAACCTGGTCGCGCCGTTGCAATACGATTCGCCTAACACGTTCTACAGCTACGACCCCGAAAAAGCCAGGGCGCTCCTGGATGAAGCCGGCTGGATACTTGACCCCGCGACAGGCATTCGGGTCAACCGTGATACCGGCATGCGGATGAACCTGGTGTTGCAGGCTGCCGCCGCCCCGCAAGGCACCGCCCTCGAAAAAACGCAGCAAATCATCCGCCAAAATCTGCGCGCCATCGGCGTTGATGTGGAATTGAAAATTGTGGATCCAAGCATTATGTTCAGCGACGATCCGACCACGACGCCCGACAACTTCCTGCGCTTTGCGGCGGATATGCAGACGTTCGGCATCTCCAGCGACAGCCCCGATCCAGGCCCGTTCATGCAGTTCTGGACCTGTGACCAAATTCCCCAACTCGATAACGGCTGGGCTGCCGGACTCAATGTCGAGCGGTGGTGCAACGCCGAATACGACGCGCTCTACCAGCGGGTCAGCACCGAAATCGACCCTGACGAACGGCAACGCATTTTCATTCAGATGAACGATTTGCTCATCGAGGATGTCGTCATGATCCCCATAGTCCACATGGCCGAAGTGCAAGGGGTCAGCGCGACCCTCGCCGGTATCGAACTGACGCCGTGGGACATGAACACCTGGAACATCAAGGATTGGAGGCGCACGCCATGACCAAACAAACACCGTCCCTCACAACGGATGCAAAAATGATCCCCTGGGTCGAGAAATTGCCCGGCATGACCTGGATCAAAGATTTGAAGATCGGGCGCAAACTGACCCTGGGATTCGGAATCCTGGTGCTGCTCATTTTCATCAGCGCGGGGGTGAGCTACCTGGGAAGTGACCGCGCCACCCAGGAGATTATGCGCGTCACGGACGTGCGCGCGCCGACGGCGCTCGACGCCTCGCATGCCCAAGCCGATCTGCTCATGATGTTGGCGGATGTGCGGGGTTATCTGGCATTGGGTGATCAAACATACCGTGAGAGCTATGCCCGCTCGTCCCGAGCTTTTGAAGAAGACCTTGAGCGCCTGTATAGTCAACTCCAAAACCTGGACGAGACCAATATCCGCCGCCTGATCCGCCTCAAGTTTGCTTATGAGCAATGGGCGAAGCTGCCTGAACAGCTCTTCGCTTTGCGCGACGATCAACTCGACCGCGAACCGGCTTACCGCCTGCTGGCCACCGATGGCATCCGTTACGCCGGCGAAGTGCTCATCGCCATCAACACGCTCATCGAGCTGCAAGGTCAGCGCGAGCCAACGGCGGAAAACCTGGCCCAACTGGCGGATATGGCAAAATTCCAGGGTAACTTTGCCGCCATGTTGTCTGCCTTACGGGGCTACACTACCACCCGCAACCGTATCTACCGGGGCGAATATGAAATCAACCTGGTGGATAACCAGAACGTATGGGAACGTCTGGAAAGCAAACGCGATAGCCTGACCGACACTCAACAGACACTCCTCGATACGATTGCCCAGAACCGCACGGAATTCTTGAAGCTGCCGACAAGGATTTTCAAGGCCCTGGAAAGCGAACGCTGGCGCGAAGACCTCTATCTCTTCAGAACCCAGGCCGTGCCGTTAGCGGAAGAAATGCGAGGGCTGCTTCAGGAAATGACCACCGATCAGCAAAATCGCCTGACGGAGGACCTCTCAACCGGGCGGAACGACCTGGCCCACACGAACACCATCATTCTGGTAGGCGGCATCGTCGCCTTGCTCGTCAGCATCGCCATGGCCTACATCACCCGCGAGACGATTGCCGGTCCGGTTGTACGACTGACCAACATCGCCGAACGCATTCGAGAGGGCGATCTGGAGGCCCAGGCGCGGGTCGAATCACGGGATGAGGTGGGCGTGCTGGCCACAACCTTCAACAATATGACCACTCAGTTGCGTCGGACACTGCTGCAAGTCCGCAAGGAGAAAAAACGCGCCGATGACCTGCTAGAGGTCGTGATCCCCATCGGTGTAGAATTGACGACCGAGAAGGACTTCAACCGGCTGCTCGAAAAGATGCTGGTGGAAGCCAAAGACTTCTGCCACGCCGATGCCGGCACGCTCTACCTGATCGAGGGAAATATGCTCAAATTCGTCATTGTGCGCAACGATAGCCACAACATTGCCATGGGCGGGACAACCGGCAACCCTATCACCTATCCGCCTCTGATACTCGACCCCCAGGCTGCATTGGCTACCGATAGGGTAGAATCTCATTCAATCGCCACACAAGTTGCCTTAAGCGGCATCACCAGCAATATTCCGGAGCACAACCAGCAGAGCTTGGTCGTCGGGGACTACAAAATAGATTCCCTGTTGACCATCCCCCTCAAGAACAGCGCCGGGGAAGTGCTCGGGGTGTTACAGCTCATCAACGCAGAAGAGCCGGAGACAGAAGCACGCATCCCCTTCGATCCCAATTTGCAGCAGATGATGGAATCATTCTCCTCCCTGGCCGTTGCCGCTCTGGAAGCCTACATCCGCGAACAGGCGCTGCGCCAGCAAATCCAGGAGTTGCGCATCGAGATTGACCAGGCCAAGAAGGAGCGTCAAGTGGCCGAGATCACCGCCTCCGATTATTTCCAGGAGCTACGGCAAAAGGCCTCAGAACTTCGCAAGAGGCCCCTGTAAGAGCAGATTCACGGTCGAGCATGCCGAATATACCAATCTCTATGTCCTCGGCGTGCATATTTTGTTTTGTGCACTATAATAAATCTAAGTTGCGACCTGGCTTTGACCCATCATAGAACACGGATTTCACGGAACACACGAATTTTTTCTTGTTTTATCCGTCAAAAACGACTCTCAGACTAGCTGACTACCCAAATGCAAGACGAACGACTATCAAACCATTAGGAGGTTAAGCATGGCAAAAATCATTTCGATCCACTCGTTTCGTGGCGGCACAGGCAAATCGAATATCTCGGCGAACGTGGCATCCCTACTCGCCAAGGAGGGTAACCGCGTCGGTGTCATTGATACCGATATCTCCTCGCCGGGGATTCATGTGCTCTTCGGTATGGATGAGGATGAAATCACAACCTCATTGAACGATTATCTATGGGACAAATGCACCATCGAAGAAACCGCCTATCCGGTTAGTGCGCGCATCGGCAAAGGACAAGTATTCCCCATCGGCGGCGAAATCTATCTCGTGCCTTCCAGTATCCGCGTCGGTGACATTACCCGTGTACTCCGCGAAAGCTACGATGTCGGCTTGCTCAATGATGGCTTCAACTCATTGATCGAAAAACTGCATCTGGATTACCTCGTCATCGACACACATCCGGGCCTGAACGAAGAAACGCTGCTCTCCGTGGCCATCTCCGACGCCCTCATCATCGTCCTGCGTCCCGATCAACAGGACTTCCAGGGCACCGCCGTGACCGTTGATGTCGCGCGCAAGTTGGATGTCCCCAACCTGTTTCTGGTCATCAACAAAGCCCTGACTTCTTACGATTTCGATGCACTCCGTAAGCAGGTCGAGGGAATCTACAATTGCAAAGTCGCCGCCATCCTTCCTCTTTCAGAAGATGTAGCCCGCTTGCAATCCTCCGATATTTTCACCTTACGGTACCCGGATCACCCCTTCACCAAGAGCATCGAGAACGTCGTTGCTCTTATCAAAGCGATATAGGGGCCGACCTATGATATGCCATAAGTGTGCCGAGCCGGCAATCGGTATATGTATCTTTTGTGGACGTGGTGTCTGTAAAAACCACTATTCCACCTCCCTGCCGACCATCATAGCCATGTATGTGGGCAGAGAGAATACCCCCAAAGCCGTCGTCGTCTCCAATGTGCTGTGGTGCGGTGAATGTCAGCCGCAGCCGGAGCCTATCGAAATGCCGGAGTTCTTCTAGGAGGTTGAGCCATGGGTATTTTTAGTTCGCTCTCAAAGAAGATTGAAGAACGCCAGGAAGGCATCAAACCCTCCGATCTGCTGGAGCTGCCCAAATCACTGCGCACCCTGATGCTGACCATCAACCGTATGAAGGCCATGACGGCGGAGAACGCGGCCACCCAACTAGGGCAGTCCCTCGAAGAAACGCAGCGTGACCTGGACCTGTTGATCGAAAAAGGCTACCTGCAGTACGATCCGCTGACCCGTGAATATCGGGTGCGCTATGGACGCCTGGCCCCACAAACCATCCCCGGTAGCCTGTGGGCGGCATTGGACGATAAAACGAAAGAGCCATAATCATCGCCCCAGACAGGTTCGGCGGATATGGCGAACCTGTCTGATTTTCTATGAGGTGTTCCGATGAATGTGCTGGCAATTCTTCTGGCTGCCGGAATTCCGACGATCTTCTTACTCATCATCTACACACAGGATTTGTACGCTTCACGTACCTTTCGGTTGGTGCTCCTCTGCTTTGCCTGGGGCGCGCTAGGCGGCGTGGGCCTGTCTTTTCTTTTTAACACTTACGTCGCTTACCCCACCATCATGAAATACGGCTGGAGTTTGCTTCTCCTGTACGTGCTCTTCGCCCCTATCGCCGAAGAAATGACCAAGTCGCTCGCCTTGCTCTACGTCTCCCGCCGGCCGGAATTTACCTATTTCGTTGACGGGGCAATCTATGGCTTCGCCGGCGGCATCGGCTTCTCCATCGTCGAGAATTTCATCTACCTTAGCCAGAATCCGGGAATGGGCATCACATTGGCCGTATCGCGCGCTTTTTCCACCTGCCTGATGCACGGCACGGCAGCCGGATTGGTAGGCATCGCTATCGGACGGGTGCGCTTCCGGCAAAGAGCCGGCAGGAGTCTGGGCTTGCTCGGCGGCTGGCTCGCCGCCATGCTCCTCCATGCCGCCTTCAACAGCATCACCCAATCCGCTTCGCTGGCACGGACGTTGCAAGCCCTCATCCCCATCGGGGTCGGATTTACCGGCGTTGGCCTGATTGCCTACTTTATTTCTTTAGGACTACGCGAACAAAAGCAATGGCTCGCCGACACCCTGGACCGCAAAGTCGGCATCAGTGGCGCGGAGGTACGCGCGGCGCAATCCTATAACACCCTCGAAGAATTATTGGCCCCCATCCTGAAGCAATTCCCTCAGAAAACCGAACAAGTTATGAATCTTGTGTTACTTCAGGCCCAGTTGGGCATCAAGCGCAAAGTTCACCAAAAGATCGGCGATCCCAAACAGAAGGCACAATTGGCGCAAGAAATCGCTCAAATGCAGATTGAAATGGAAAAACTGCGCAAAGCCATCGGCCCGTATATCATGATTTACGTGCGCCAGGTCTTCCCAGAGGGCGCACTCAATATATGGGCACGCCTGGAAACGATTGCCGCCCAAACCGGCCCCGCCGATACCCAAAGATGGGCCAGCATGCTCACCACGCCCAAGAACGACACCGAGGCCACACCGTCCAAACGCGGGATATTTGAGACCTTACAGACCCAGTCACCCAAACCGACCGGCGAAGGCCCCCAATGAGATGAGCAAGTCCCGCGACCAGGTGGCATTGCCGACGGCGCTCGGCGACTATGTGCCACCCGAAGTGTTACGGCGTCTTACCGACAAACCCTTCGAGCGCCGACACTGGCTTGCTGCGCTCAACCATCTGCGCTCGGTGCGGTATCTGCTGTCTACCTACCTCCCCGCCCATCTGGCCCAAGAAAAGGTAAGACGACCTGTAGTCGGTGAAATACAAGGTCACTGGCTCGACGGCAGCCTGCTGTTTTCCGACGTCAGCGGCTTTACCGCCCTCTCTGAACACCTGGCCAACCAGGGTCAGGAAGGCACCGAGCAGCTTACCCGGGCGATCAATCGCTACTTCGCGCGCATGCTGGAAATCCTGTCATGGTCGGGCGGTGTGCTCCTCAAGTTCGCCGGCGATGCATTGCTGGTCTATTTTCCAGCTTATAAGGACGGCGAACAGGCGTGCTGGGCCGTGCGGGCAGCGCAGCGTATGATGCAGGCCATGGAAGACTTCGCCGCCATTCCTACCCCTATGGGCACGGTAAGTCTCAAAATGAAGATCGGTATCAGCACCGGCATGTTTGGCGCCTTGAGCGTCGGCTCTGAGCGCCGGATGGAATACGTGATCCTCGGCCCTACCGTCGCGCGCGCGATGGGCGCGGAGGGCGTCGCCACGGCCGGACAGATCATCGGCGATAGCGCGACGGCGGCCCTCTACCCGGCAGGGAGTACCGACCTGGGCAACGGCTTTTTCGTCCTTCCCACGCTCTCCGAGACAACTTTAGATGACTACGAAATCCGGGCCGAGACCCAGCATACGCGCGCGACGGAAGGCTGGTATTTCACGGCCACAGAGATGGTCGCCGATATGCAACTGCTCATTGACCAGATTCGCGCGCTCGCGCCCTACCTGCCGCCGGAACTGGTCGAGCGTATTATTCAGACCGCCGAGCAACGCCGCCTGGAAAGCGAATATCGGCCGGCCACCGTGTTGTTTGTCAACGTGACCGGCTTCGAGGACATCCTCGCCACCCTGCCCGCCGGTGACGACGCCAGCCTGCTTCCCCTCACCCGTATGTTGAGCGACTATTTCAACGCCGTACAAACCGTCGTGACGCGCTATGGCGGTGTCATCACCCGCATTGATCCCTATAGCAAGGGCTCCAAAGTCCTCATCCTCTTCGGCGCACCGGTTGCCCATGAAGATGATCCGGAGCGCGGCACGCGCGCGGCTTTGGAGTTGATGGCAGAATTGGCCGCGCTCAACGAACGCTGGCAACGCTCTTTACCTGCCGGCATAAAGATCCGCCAACGCATCGGCATCACCCAGGGTTTAACGTTCGCCGGGCAGGTCGGCGCGGCTACCCGCCGTGAGTATACCGTTATGGGCGACGATGTGAACCTCGCCGCACGGCTCATGTCGGCGGCCACGCCGGGGCAGATTCTACTCGCACCTCGGGTCTATGCCGATGTCGCCACGCGCTTTGCCATCACAGCCCTGCCGGCCATTCGCGTTAAAGGCAAAAGCGAACCTATCCCCGTCTATCAAGTCAACGGCCTCAGCCATGCCAATCCTCTGGACGGTCACCTGCGCGACTTGCGCCCTCTCTTCGGACGTTCAACCGAACTCGCGGTTGTGCAGGAGCGGCTGGAACGGGCCCGCAACGGTAACGGCAGCACATTGACCCTGCAAGGGCCGGCCGGGATCGGCAAGAGCCATTTGGCCTACACCCTGGCAGCCCATGCGATCGCCGGCGGTGTGCGTGTTTTTCTGAGCGAATGTCATGCCTACACCGCCGAAGTGCCCTATGCCGCCTGGGTCTCCCTGCTGCAGACGATCTTTGATTTTGGAACTGAGGACGACCTCTCACAACGCAGCACCCAACTGGCCGGCGCGCTTGCCGATCTCGGCTTGACCCGGAATAGCATCACGGATCCACTCTTCACCCTGCTGGGTCTGAAAAACCCCACCCCACCGACTTTTATCCCTGCCCTGCCGGCATCAGAGAGCACTCCCCCCCACCCCGCAAAGCGCAACGGCCTCTTCGCCCAAGTAGAGCAAAAGATGACCCGACCGGCAGCAACCCCATCACCGGCGGCGAGCCCGTGGAAGCTGGCGCAAGAACGCCAAAAGGCCCAGGGCGGACAAATGTGGCAACGCCTCGAAGCGCGGGTGACCGCCCGTGAACAAGAGCGGCTCTTTGTAGCAGTCGGCAAGCTGTTAGAGCGTCTGGCTCAACACGCCCCCCTTATGCTCATTTTCGAGAATGCCCAATGGATGGATGCGCCGTCCAGGGCGTTGTTGAGCTATCCGAAAGACCACAGCGGAGCCTGGCCACTTTTCGTCCTCTGCCTCATGCGCAGCGAAGAAACCGCGCCTCCGGGAGCTACCCTCCCCCCGGAAGAATGTCTCGTTCTCCACCCACTGGACTTCGAGGGGACACGTGACTTCGTCACCTATTTGTTGCAGCGCGAGGAGCCATCAGCGGTGGCCGAAGAGTGGGCCGGCCATGCCGATTTCTTCGACACAATCCACAGGCAAAGCGGTGGGAACCCGCTTTTTATCGAGGAAATTGTGCGCTGGCTCCGCCGGGCCGGCCATCTCACACCGGAGGCCATCCAGACGGCCTTGCAGAGTTCGAACGCCTTGCAAGAGCTGATCATCAGCCGCGTGGACAGCCTGCCGTACAAAGAACGCGCGGTGGCGAAAAATGCCTCCATCGTAGGTGACGACTTTCAGGCCGGCGATCTGTTTCCGCTGATGGAGACCAAAACCGATGCACCTCATCTCATAGAAACCCTCGGCGGACTGATAACTGCCCGGATGATCGTCGGCACAGCGAACGACACCGACGCCCGGCATGCCTTTCGCCAGACATTAACCCGTGAATTTATCTACAACAGTCTGCCCTTCACCAAACGCCGCACCCAGCATGCCCGTCTGGCCGAATACCTGGAACAACGCTTCGCGGCGAAACTCACGGCGTATGCCGAACTGCTGGCCTACCATTACACAGCAGCGCAAAAATGGCTACCGGCCGCACGTTATACGTTGATCGCCGGCGACAAAGCCCGCCGACGATATGCCCTTCCGCAGGCCGGCATCTATTATCAACGCAGCCTGGAGATGCTCGAGCACTTGCCCGCCGAAACTATCACGCCGGAAGTGGTGACCTTGCAGGTCTGCGGCCATGCAGGCCTTGGCGATGTCGCGCTCCTGAGCGGTGACTTTGCGGCGGCAACAATACACTACACCGATGCCCGCCGACTTGCTACGCCGGAGATACTACCGCGGCTACTCGTCAAGCTGGCGTTGGTGCTTCCCACACAAGGCCGTGCCGCAGAAGCTGAAATATGCGCACGACAAGCCTGGGCAATGATGCCGGTAGGCGAAGATTGGGTGCCCGCTGCCGTCCTCGCCTGGCTATTATGGCGCGCGGACGATCCCGCCGCCCACGAATGGATCGCGCATGCGCGGCCTTTGGCCGCCGCGGCAACCGACCGTTGGAGCGCCGGCATCGCTGCCCTCCTCACCGATCTGGCCGGCGAATGGGAAACGGCGCAGCGCGCTTATCAGGCACTCGAGCTGAACGATGCGGCGGCCCTGGCGGCTTGCCGTCAGGGGGATCAACGGCTCCGCGCCGGCGATCGTGCGGCGGCACTGGCGCACTATGAAGTGGCCGCCACAACATGGGAACAGGCCAACGATGCGCCCGGCCTGGCGCTGGTGCATTATCGTCGGGCCGAGGCCCAGTGGCGTAATGGCGATCCCATAGCCGCCCGCAGCGCACTCGAAACGGCGCTCGTCCTGCTCGAAAACGCGGCAGAATCCTACCGGCCAGATCGTGCCGTCATCCACACCGCCCTGGACATTGTCACCGCCAACCGCACAGAAGACTGGCCGGCATGGCGATGGCAGGCTTACGACGATGCCTGCCGCATTTTGCTGCTATTCCCGTTCTAAATATGGTAATTGTCCAACGGATTTCTTAACTTTCAACTTGTAACTTGCAACCTGTAACTATCCTCAAAGGAGATAACCATGACCGAGATTGCAATGCTCAAAAATATTCCCTTGTTCAGTCGCTTACCTGAGGCTGCCCTCAGCGACATTGCCGCCGTCCTCCGCTCGCGGACGCTGTCTCCCGGCGAGGTGCTCTTCGCCCTCGGCGACCCCGGCGACGAGTTATACATCGTCCGCACGGGTCGCGTCGCTATTTACACGCCGGATGCCGCCAGACCCGGCAGCGAACGTCCCATCCGCATCTTCGAGGCAAACGAAGCGCTCGGCGAAATGGCGATTATTGACAACCAACCCCGTTCGCTGAGCGCGCGCGCCCTGGAAGCCGGCGAAGTCCTCGTGTTGACCAGCGATGATTTTCGGCGGCTACTGCTCACCTACCCCGATATGGCCCTGGCGGTGATGGCCGGCCTTAATGACCGCATCCGTTATACCACCGAATTTCTGGCCGAAGTGCGTGAATGGATTCAACGTGTCGCTGCCGGCCAATACGAGCGCACATTTACCGCCAGCAAGGATTACCAAGACCGCTCTATAGAGGCACTGGCTGCAGAATTCGCCCAGATGGCCGCTCAGGTCCAGCAGCGCGAGGAAGACCTGCGCCGTGAGGTGCAGGAACTGCGCATCGAAATCAACGAGGTCAAACGCCAGAAACAACTCGAAGAAATCACCGAGACCGAGTACTTCCAGTCACTACAAACGAGGATAAGCTCCTTACGCAAGCGTAAGTAGCCTCGACGGGGAGCATTTTTTACCCGTCCGACTTGTGATCCTCTCATGAGGAATCGCCTGATGACGAACAACTGAACAACCACAAAGGACACGCAGTACACCGGTGAACTGTGGTACAATGCGGATAATGCGTAAGTCCTGCACTATTTTAGAAGGGAGAGATTCAATATGCAATGTCCGGCATGTGGAACCATCAATCCAACGCAGGCACGCTTTTGTATGGGATGCGGCTTACAATTGATCGCCGGTAGCGTATGTAGTGTGTGTCACACGCTACTCCCAGCCGAAGCACGCTATTGTACGCACTGCGGTGCGTTTGTGAACCGGCCCGGCACCGTTGCGCTGGCCCAACCGCCGTCGTACATCGCGCCCGCAGTGCCGCTTCAGCCACCGCAACCTGTCGTCGCACCCGTGACGCCCCCCCTTACCGCACCACCCCAAGCGGCGGTGACTGTGCCACCCGCAGCCCCCACGCCGCTCTCCCTAACGCCCGGCGATCAACTTCCCGCAGCCCGTTCGTTGGAAGAGCTGCGCCCGGCCTTGCAATTCTACCTGCCGGCCAATCTTTACGAACCGCTGGAACGCCGCCCCAAAGAGCGCGACTTCATCGCCGTGCGGGATCATTTAGCGGACTTGCTCAGAACGATCAAGACCTATCTGCCGCGCCCCGTCTGGATGCACCCGCAACCTGTCGGAGAACCACACGGCAGGATGGAACAGGGCGTGTTCATTTTCGGTGATGTCTCCGGCTTCACCCCCCTCTCCGAAGCGCTCAAGCGCGAGGAAGACGGCGCCGAGCGCATCGCCGAAATCGTGGGCAACCTGTTTACCGAATTGGTGCGCACCCTCTTCGACCACGGCGGCGTTTTACTCAAATTCGGTGGCGATGCGCTGCTTGGTGTCTTCCCTGCCCAAAACGAGGCGGAGATGCGTGAAAACGCGCTCAGGGCATGTCAGACGGCCCTGGCAATGCTCGAAGTCATGAAACAGGATAAATTCGCTGCCATCGAGGCCGCCGGCGAAACGCGCGCGTTGAAAATCAAATGTGGTATCTCGGCCGGACCATACTTCGCAGCGCACATCGGGGTCCCACCCAACCCGCGCCACAATGACGCCAACGGTCTTATGGCCTACATCACTACCGGCCATACCGTCAACCTGGCCGAAGAAGCCGAAGGCCACGCCAACCCCGGCGAAGCTGCAATGACCCGCGCCACCTACGAACTCCTCGGCGATCTTGTCACCGTAGACGCCGTCACCAAAGAGCCGGATGACGACTACGTGCGCCTTGTCGCCGCGCCGCCCGCCGACCAGGGCGCGCTCGTTCGCACCGTGTGGCAGGAGCCGCCCGCCGGCGACGTCCACCAGCAACTCACCTACCTGGTCGACCGCCTCGACCGGCTCACGCCCTACCTCTCCGACGAACTCGTCGCCCGCATCAAGGACAATCCCGGCAGCGCCCGCATCACGCCCGAATACCGCCCGGTCACGTCGATGTTCGTCAACTACAAGGGCATCAGCGCGCTCATCGAAAAGCTCGGCGACTCGTCCCCCGGTACGATCACCAAACACCTCAACGACTACTTCCGCCACATGGCCGAAATCGTCCAGGGGTACGGCGGCACGCTGGCGCGCATGGACCAATACGCCATCGGCGACCGCCTGGTGATCTTCTTCGGCGCGCCCATCGCCCACGACGACGACCCCGCGCTCGCCGTCTACGCCGCGCTGGACATGCAACAGGCCGTGCGCAAACACTTCAGCGCGCTGCGCACCTCGGCGGGCGTTTTCCGGTTCGAACAACGCATCGGCATCAACACCGGCTTCCTCTTCTCCGGCAACGCCGGCGCGCTCAACCTGCGCCAGGAATACACTCTCATGGGCGACGACATCAACATGGCCGCCCGCCTCATGTCCTACGCGAAATGGGGCAGCGTTTACATCAGCAACAAAACCGAAGAGCAGGTGCGCGCCCACTTCATCCTCAGCGACCGCTTCGACCTCAAGGTGAAGGGCAAGCAAATCCTCATCCCCACCTACGAAGTGCTCGGCAAGCGCGAGGAAATCGGGGCGACGCGCGGGCTGGCGGGCACGGTCGCGCCGCTCACCGGACGGGATGCGGCGCTCGAAACCTTGCGCGCGCGCGGGAACGATCTACTGCAAAACAAGCGTGGGCAAATCGTCGCTATTTTTGGGGACAGCGGCCTGGGCAAGTCGCGGCTCAAGCGCGAGTTCAAAACCTGGCTGTTCGAGCAACCTGGGACCGCGGAGCTTCTCTGGGTCGAAGGGCAGTCCATGTCGTTCAGTGAACCGCTCAGCTACTGGCTGGCGGCGCAGATCCTGCGCGGTGTGCTACGGCTCCCCCCAGACGCCACTCAGGAGGACATCCTCTTCACCCTCTGGGAACGCGGCGAAGCGCTGCTCGACGCAGACGCTATGGACGCCATCCCCTTCCTGGCGCACCTTATGGGACTGGAACTCGGCGAGGAATGGGCCTGGGTCACAGAACTGGCCCCGAAAATTCGCCAAAAGCAGACCTTCTGGGCCGCCGCGCAATTCTTCACGGGACTGGCGAAGCAGCACCCGCTGGTCATCGCGCTGGACGACCTGCACTGGGCCGACGAGGCGTCGCTGGCGCTCTTCGAGGAACTGATGAGCGTTGCCGACCGCGCGCCGCTGATGCTGCTGCTCGTCTCCCGTGTCATCCGCGACAAAGGCTGCTGGCGTTTGCGCGACGCCGCCGCCGGCAACTACCCGCACCGCTTCACCGAAATCACGCTCAAGCCGCTGGCCGGCGACGATACCGAAAACCTGCTCACCGCTCTGCTACCGGGCGCGCACATCGAACCGGCCCTGCGCGCGAACATCCTCGAAAAGGCCGCCGGCAACCCGTTCTACCTGGAAGAGGTCGTCCGCACGCTACAAGACAGCGGGGCCGCGGTGCAGAACCCGGACGGCTCGTGGACGGTCGTACCTGAAAAAGTCGCCGCTATCCAGGTGCCGAGCACACTGCACGCGGCAATCGTCGCCCGCATCGACCGCTTGGCCGAAGACAGCCGCCAGGCGCTGCAAAAAGCGTCCGTCATCGGGCGGCAATTCCAGTTGGCCGTGTTCCGCGAGCTGGCGAAAGCCGACGAGCAAATCGATGCGTGGCTGGCGGAGTTGGAGCGCGGCGGCCTGCTGCGCCCGGAGCACACCGCCGGCGTCGATTACGCCTTCCCCGATGCGCTCGTCCACGAAGTCGCCTACAACAGCCTGCTGGTCAAACACCGCCGCGAGTTCCACCGCTCCATCGGCAAAACGCTGGAATCGCTCTACGCCGACAAACTGGAAGCGCACTGCGACCTGCTGGCCTACCACTTCCACCGCAGCGACGACGACGCAAGCGCCGTCAAATACCTGGAAATGGCTGCGAAGAAAGCGCGCAACGAATACGCCAACCTCACCGCCATCGAACGCTACAAGGAGCTACTGGAACGTCGCGAGCAACAGGGCGATCAGCAGGGCCAGGCCAACGCCCTCTACCAAATGGGCGTGCTCGCCTACGAAATCGGTGACTACGCACAAGCCAAGCCGTGGTTGGAACGCGCGACCGCGCTGTACGAAGCCAGCAACGATCTAGCCAACGTCGGTTGGAGCGTGATGTACATCGGCATGGTCGATCTCAAGCAGGCCAACTACGATACTGCTATCCAGCATCACACGCGGGCGCTCGAACTGGCCGAAGCGCGCGGCGACTCGTTCCAGGCGGGCATCCACATGACCAACCTGGCGCGCGTCCTGTGGCGTATGGGCGCTTACGCGCGGTCGCTGGACATGTTCGAGAAATCGCTCGTCCTGAAGCAGCAGAACAACGACCTCACCGGGCAAGGTTTCGCCCAATTCTACATGGCGCTCATCCACATCGACCAGGGACGCGACGCCGAGGCAGAGACGGCGCTGCAAGCCTGCCACACGCTCTGGGAACAGGTCCCCAACAATGCCCGCGTCATCAGCTACTACCACCAGGGCATGGGCTTGCTCGCCCTGCACCGCGAGCAATGGGCAGAGGCCGTGGAGCATCTGCGGCAGGCGCTCGACCTCAGCGAGAAACTCGTGCTCAAGGCCGAAATCATTGAGAACCTGTCGTATCTGGGACGTGCCTACCTGGGACAAGGCAAACTCGACGCAGCCCTGGAAGTATCCACCCAAGCAGTAACCTTGCTGGCCAAGCAAAAGGATGTTGAAGAGGTACAAAAGATATCGTTGAACCATTTCTATGTCCTGGCAGCCCACAAACGAGAACAAGAAGCGCGGGCCTTCTTGCAAGCCGCCTACAACGAAATGATGGCGCAGGCCAACCGTTTGCTCCAGGAGGAAGACCGTCGGGCCTTCCTGGAAAATGTTAATGTCAATCGAGAAATCAACAGGGCCATGGCCCAATATGCAGGATAATGCAGCCTATGTTACCCAAGAAACTGACGCCTGAGGAACTCAAAAGTTTACTGACCAGGGGACTTGACAGATCCACTATATCCGTACCGGTTGATGAGACACATCTCCTACCCCTCATCCCCAAAGTCGCCCACAAGACGCTGGCGCAAACCCTGGTCGAACAAAAGTATGCCTCTGGAGATGTCATCTTCCACGAGGGCGAAAGCGGTGAAGTCGCATACTTTATCTGGGCCGGCCAAGCCATCGTCATCAAAGGCGATTTGCAGACGCCGACTATCCTCGGCTATCGCGGACCGGGGGATATTCTGGGAGAGATGGCGCTGCTCGAACATCGTCCCCGCTCGGCGTCGGTCATCGCGTTGACCGATCTGCGGTTGCTGAAGATCCATAAGGACGATTTCATACGGCTGCTGAGCGATGATCCTGCGCTCAGTATTAACATTCTGGCTACCCTGAGCGGCCGACTGCGGACCGCCGATACCATCCGCGAGGCCACCACACAGGTCGGGCAACGTCTTGCCGAACAAGTCTCCGAGCTCAAAAGCCACGCGGAAGAACTACTCGCGCTCCAAGAGATGCGCCAGGAAACCGTTGACCTCATCATCCATGATCTGCGCAACCCACTCAGCACGCTCATTAACGTCCTCGAGTTACTCAGCATTACCTTACCCCCCGAAGTGCTCGATGCCAATCAAGACCTTCTCAACGTGGGCCGCTCGGCGTACACGCGTATGAAACAACTGATCGACACCTTACTCGATGCATCGCGGCTAGAAGCCGGTGAGGCCTATCTGGACATCCACGAGACCGACCTGGGGTCCTTGCTCCATAACGTGATCCTGGCGATGACGCCCGCCGCGAATAGAAAGAACCTCACCCTGCGAACCCAGCTCGAAGCAGCGTTGCCGGTCGCAATGGTTGACGCCGAACGGATTGAACGGGTTCTCTACAACTTGCTCGATAACGCCATCAAACATACCCCACATGGCAGCATTACGGTCGCCGTTAAGCACCATGCCGGGAAAATCGTCATCAGCGTTAATGATACCGGGCCGGGGATTCCGGTGGCTGCACGCAAACGCCTATTTGACCGTTTCGTGCAGCTCAAAGGAGAAGAAAAGCGGCGACAAGGTTTCGGCCTGGGACTACGCTTCTGTTATCTGGCAGTCCACGCGCATGGCGGAGAGATTTGGATCGAGACGGGAGACAACGGCATCGGCAGTAAATTTGTATTCACCCTGCCGCTGCAAAGTTGAGGGGTGCAGAGCGTAGTTCATATCAATTCATTCGTTGATGCCCTCCAACGTAGAAAGTAGCTTGTTAAGCAGTTGAATGTTGGCTTGTTTACCGCCATCCCGCAGCTCGCGGGCGACGGCGGTGAAGTAGACATGGTTCGACAAAAAATTCAACTGCCGCCGATACCATGCTGCGAGGGTAATCTGCGCGCCATGCGCCGTCAGTTCGGCATACAAATTGTGACTGGTAAGCAGATAATCTTCGCGTCCCAGAGAATCCAAATCGGCGTCGCATAAAAGCATCTCCAGAAAGGTCGCCGGCGTCTGGGGCATACTGGTGGCCAGGATCATCCGCGTGATCACGGCAATTTGCTCAGGCGTGTAGCCGAAAGCCGGCAGCGTCTCTTGAGCGATACGCGCGCCTAACGGCTCGTTGTTCATATACTGCTCGATATAACCGACATCGTGAAACAAAGCGGCGGCACGTAACAACAGCATATCCGCCTTATCCAGGCCCGCCAATGCCGCCAACCGTTCGACGGCCGGCAACACATCGTCGCGGGTATGCTGAATACCGTGGTAGTGTAAATCGGACGCCAATCCGCGCTCCAAACGCTCCAATACATAGGCCTTCACGCCTTCCCAATCCGGCTCACTCATCACAACAGACTCTCCATAACTTTCAGGTGAGACGCACTTTTTTGAGAAGAAAAAGCAGCGCCCTGTGACAGGGCGCTGCTTGTCACAACCGGACAACCGACTCCGCCGATTTAGCTGTGCCGGAGGACGGCCTGCGCCGCCGCCAGCCGAGCTACAGGGACACGGAACGGGGAACAGGAGACGTAGTTCAGACCAGCCAGGTGACAGAACTCGATGGAGGATGGATCGCCGCCATGTTCGCCGCAAATACCGCACTCCATACCGGGGCGGGTCTTTCGACCATCGTAAACGCACATCTGCATGAGTTTACCCACCCCCTCGCGGTCAAGCTGCTGGAACGGGTTGCTCGGCAGGATGCCATTCTCGACATACTTCGCCAGGAAGCGGCGCTCGGCATCGTCGCGGCTGTAACCGTAGGTCATCTGCGTGAGGTCGTTGGTGCCGAAGGAGTAGAATTGCGCGTACTCCGCAATCTTGGCCGAGGTCAGCGCCGCGCGCGGGATCTCGATCATCGTACCGAACTTATAGTCAATCTCGATGCCTTTTTCTGCCATCACCTGCTTGGCGACGACTTCCAGCTCCGTCTGGGTGACGGCCAACTCATTGACGTGGCCGGTCAGCGGGATCATGACTTCCGGGTGCACCAAGATACCCTTGAGGGCTGCATCGCACGCTGCTTCAAAGATAGCCCGCACCTGCATCTTGGTAATATCAGGGTAGGTGATGCCCAGGCGGATACCGCGCAAGCCCATCATCGGGTTGGCTTCGTGCATCTTCTGAACAGCAGCGAGCAGCAGCTTTTGCTCATCCAGTTTGTAGGGCGGCTCGCCTTCCTTATCATTGGGCAACTCGGTCAATCCCTTGGCCTCCATCAGCGTGACCCGCGCCAGCAATTCGTCGTGGCCAGGCAGGAACTCGTGCAGTGGCGGGTCAATCAAGCGGATGATGACGGGATAGCCGTCCATCGCCTCGAACAGCCCATAGAAGTCGGAGCGTTGTGAGGGCAATAGCTTCTCCAGCGCACCGAGATAAACCTTTACCGCGTCCGACTCGGCAATTTCTCGCTTCAGCACTTCCAACTCGGCCGCAACCTCGGCCTTGCGCTCGGCGGAGATGTTGGCGCCCTCTTCCTTGCCGGTGCTCAGGATCGTCTGGAGGCGCTTCTGGCGGTCGAACAGGGCCTGGGCAGCGTCGGCGTTGAGGATCATTTGCTGCACGAAGGGCAGCCGCTCGGTCTCGAAGAACATGTGCTCGGTGCGGCACAAGCCAATACCCTTGGCGCCATAGAGGCGGGCGCGGCGCGCGTCTTTGGGATAATCGGCGTTGGTCCACACCTGCAGGCCACGGGTGGGGAAACCCTGGTAGTCGCTTGGCCAGCGGCGAACACCGTCACGCGCGGCGATTGCGTCGGCCCATTCGAGCAACGTGCGCAACTCGACTTCCTTATCGAAATCAGGATCCGTCAATTTGATCTTACCTTCGAAAACGTGCGCCGTCGCACCATCGAGCGACACCCAATCCCCTTCCTTAAGGACTTTACCATTGATGCGCACCTCACGTGCTTCCACGTCAATGTCCAGATCACGCGCGCCCACCACGGCGGGGATGCCGAACTGGCGGGCCACCACGGCAGCGTGCGCCGTCGCCCCACCCCGGCTGGTGAGAATACCCTTAGAGGCAATCATGCCATGCACGTCTTCGGGCTTCGTCTCCGGGCGGATCATGATGACAGCTTTGCCTTCCTTTTTCCAGGCCTCAGCGGTATCGGCATCGAACGCCAATATGCCTACTGCGGCGCCGGGAGAAGCATTCACGCCGATCGTGCTCAATACACGCCCTTCGTCTTTCGCCTTTTTCACCTCTTTCTCATCGAACTGCGGATGCAGAAGCGCGTCTACCTCTTTGGGGGTAACACGCATCACGGCCTCTTCGCGCGTAATCAAGCCTTCATTCGCCATGTCCACGGCAATCTTGATGGCGGCGCGGGAAGTGCGCTTACCGTTGCGGGTTTGCAGCATCCACAGCTTACCGCGCTCAATTGTGAACTCGGTGTCCTGCATATCGCGATAATGGCGCTCCAGCTTGTGGGTAATGTCGAGCAACTGCTGGTAAATTTCCGGCATATCCTCGCCCATGCGGCGGACGGGCTTGGTGTTGCGGATACCCGCAACCACGTCTTCACCCTGGGCATTGAGCAAATAATCGCCGTAGAAGACCTTCTCGCCCGTCGAGGGGTCGCGGGTAAAGGCCACGCCGGTGCCGCTATCGTTGCCCATATTGCCGAAGACCATCGTGCAGACGTTGACGGCAGTGCCCCAGTCGTGAGGAATGCCTTCGTGGATACGGTAATCCACGGCGCGCTTGCCGTTCCAGGAGTTGAAGACGGCGATAATGGCGGCTTTGAGCTGTTTGTAAGGATCGGTGGGGAACTCCTCGCCGAAGTGGTCCTTGTACATCCGCTTGTATTCTTCCACCAGGCCCTTCAACCCTTCCAGGCTGACTTCGGGATCGGCGGAGACGCCTTCTTTGGCCTTGAGTTCATTCAGCTTTTCCTCGAAATGATCGCGGGAGTAGCCCATCACGATATCCGAGAACATCATAATAAAGCGACGATACGCATCGTAGGAGAACCACTCGTTGCCGGTCAACTGTGCCAGGGCGGCGCGGGTTGCGTCGTTAAGACCAAGGTTGAGGACGGTGTCCATCATACCGGGCATTGAGGTACGCGCACCGGAACGCACCGAGACCAGGAGCGGATTTTCGGGATCACCGAATTTTCTGCCGGTCTGCGCCTCAATATCCCGCAGCGCCTCCAGAACCTGTTCCCACAGGCCCGCAGGAAATTCGCCGGTATTCATATATTCCACACAGGCTTCGGTGGTGATTGTGAAGCTCGGCGGAACGGGAACTCCAGTCGAGGTCATTTCGATCAGGCCAGCACCTTTGCCACCGAATAGGACTTTCATTTCATCCATCGTAGGGGCATGACCATATATACCTGCATATTCTTCCTTGGCGTTACGTGCCAAATAAACCCATTTTTTACTCATCATTTTTCCTCCCCAAACTTAGTGAACGTCAACCGTGCTATTATACACAAAAATATACGCTGCGCAATCGCACACCCTCATTGACAAATAAATATACTAACCCTAACCCCCTATTGTTGCCGGCCGGCAATCACGCGCCGTTGAAGCACATACCAGTCTGCAATCGTGCGGAAACGATCCCCGGTACGCATCAAAGGCCCGATTTGATCACCGTTCACCCGTACATCGAGCGCATACGTGTAGATCGGCACATACAAGGGAATGGCGGGCACCTCAACCATAAATAGCTGTTGGAATTCGTGGTATAACGCCAGGCGTTGCTCATAATCAACCGTGATGCGCGCCTGTTCGATCAGCTCACTGATGCGCCGATTCTGAAAACCGGCGTAGTTCTGCCCCTGGCCGGGCAACACCTGGGTCTCATGCCAGAAGGGATAAGGATCAGGGTCGCCGGGGAGCACAAGATGCGCCAGGGCAGCATCGTAACTCCGTGATTCCAACAGGCCGCTGAACGCCAGCGGCGGCACCCCCTCCAGCGTTACCGAAATTCCGATACGCCCCCACTGCTTGATGACTTCTTGGGCTACGGCAAGGTCATGATCTTCATTAGCTACCATCAACGAGAAGGCCAACGGTATTCCGTCCGCATTGCGCAATACGCCCGTGGCTGGATCACGATTCCAGCCGGCTTCCTTGAGGAGAGCAAGGGCTTGGGTTGGATTGTAAGTATAGAGCGCAACTCCTTCAGTATTGTAGGCCCATGTGCCGGGCAGCAAGGGAGTCTGGGGAAGGATGGCCTGGCCCATCAATACCTGATCTACGATCGTTTGCCGATCCAACGCATAGAACAGGGCTTGCCGCACCTGTGTATTGTTAAAAGGCAGGGTAGTCGTCACCAGCTCGTTGAAATACAACATCACCATCTCGGCCGTTGCCGCCGAGTGTAGCTTCAAGTTTTTCTCCGCAAAAGCCCGCGGCAGGATGTCTAAGGTAATACGCGAAATCCCTTCAACACTTCCTTCCTCATAAGCCTCGAAAGCTGCCCGCGCCGTGGGATAAAAACGTAGAATGATATTTTCGAGGTACGCTTCAGGGCCATAATAACGGGGAAAACGTTTAAGGACCACCTGCGAAATTTGCCCTTCTTCGGTCTGCACCTCCATCATGCGGAATGGGCCGGTGCCGATAGCCTGACGGTTGAAGTCCAAAGTGGGTAAATCGGCGGCGCGAATGTTGTTCAACTTGTGGGCCGGCAACAATCCGATGGTGGTGTAATCCAGAAAGGGAGCGTAAGGCTCCTTGAGGACAAACTGCACCGTATAATCGTCTTTTTTGAACACTTCGACCGAACGCCACAGCGCAGCGATATCCGATGGGCCGGGATAGTCAGGGTCCTGAAGCAACTCTATCGTGAACAATACATCATTAGCCGTAAAGTAGTAACCGTCGTGCCACAGGACGTTCGTTTTGAGATGGAAGGTATAGGTGATTCCGCCGGGGTCAACTTCCCAACTCTTGGCCAGGTCAGGTTCAACGACACCCGACATCCCAATGCGCGTTAGCCCACTGTAGACCAACGCCACCACGTCACTGTCTGCATCACTATAGAAGCTCAGTAAGGGATTAAGCGATTGCGGGTAGCCTCCTACACTCTCGACATAAGTACCGCCGTTGGCCGGTCGGAATTCGGTCGTGTAGCTCGTCGCCACATAGGCAAGGATGGCTATGGTGATTAAGAAACCCGCCCCCACCAGAAGCATCTGCTAGCCGATTCGACGAAAGATGGATGTAGCTGCCAGGTAAATAAAAAGGACGAAGAGGGAAGCGTATAGGGAATCCTCCCCTTACAGTCTCCCTGCTCCGTCCCTTCGGTTCGAGATGAAATTTTACCCGATCACCAAAACGTTTATGATAGCGACCAGGAAAAACAAAACAGCTGCCCCCACCGTTAAACGGAACAGCAACAATTCGGGGCCACGGCGCTTGCGAATAATGCTGGTTTGCGAGCCGCCAAACACGCCGCCCATCCCACTGCTGCGTACTTCAAAAAGCACCAAAACGGTGAGCACGATCCCCAGAAGGATCTGTACGATATTCAAATAAACCTGCATCCTGCCATCCTCCAGCGTTAAGTAAAGTGAAGTTCCGCCTCGAACATCTCCGCAAGTTGCTGTTGCTGTCAGCCTTACCGCGCCTAGTTTACCACATTCAGCGCATTGTGCAAGAGGTTCAAATTCAGCCGGCAGTTGGGCTATTTCGGTGGATCACTCGATACGTGCGTAAAATAGGGGCAACGGCGGAACCGGCGTCGGTGAGAAGGTCAAGGCGCGCAGGACCCGTTGTACGGCCAGGTCACGCCGGGCTGCACTGTTGGCGTGAACGGTGAAGAGCGGCATGCCCGCCTGGATTTTGTCACCGATCTTGTTATGCAACAGTAAGCCCACATGGTAATCAAGGGGATCGCCCTTCTTCTCGCGTCCGCCTCCCAAATCAACCACCGCCATGCCGATTTCATCGGCGCGCATGGCTGCCAAATAACCACTGTGCGGAGCAGGAATAGTTTCAATGAGCGAGGCCGCGGGAAAAAGACCGGGATCATCAACGTACCGCACATCCCCGCCTTGCGCCATCACCAATTGACGGAATTTCTCCCAGGCGCGCCCATCGGCAATGGCTTCAGCCGCCAGCTCTACACCGGCGGGAACGGCATCCACCTTTCCGCCCAGGCATAGCATCTCGCCGGCCACCTGCAAGCAATGTTCCCGAAAATCCGCCGGCCCTTGACCGTGAAGTGTCTCGATGGCCTCATAGACTTCGAGCGCGTTTCCCACGGCATAGCCCAAAGGCTGATTCATATCAGAGATCAACGCTTTGACTTTACGTCCAACGATACGCCCAATGCGCACCATTCCTTCGGCCAGAGCCTGGGCCTCAGGCAGGGATTTCATGAACGCGCCACTGCCGACTTTGACATCAAGGAGGATGGCATCCGCGCCGGCGGCGATCTTCTTGCTCATCACGGAGCTGGCGATAAGGGGAATGCTAGGAACGGTACCGGTGACGTCGCGCAAGGCGTAGATTTTGCCATCGGCAGGCGCCAAATTGGCCGATTGGCCGGCGATGACGATGCCGATCTGTTTCAGTTGCGCCTTGAAGGCCGCCACACTGAGTTCTGCGCAGAAGCCGGGGATGGATTCCAGCTTGTCCAGCGTACCGCCGGAAAAGCCCAAGCCCCGCCCGGACATCTTCCCTACCGGCAGTCCACAAGCCGCCACCGTCGGCCCAACGACCAAACTGACCTTGTCACCAATGCCCCCCGTGGAGTGCTTGTCAACGACGCAGGACGCAACATCCTTCAAATCCAAAACTTCACCGGAATAGGCCATGGCCAACGTCAAATCGGTGATTTCGCGGTCATCCATCCCCCGCAGCATGATAGCCATCAGCAAGGCCGCCGCCTGATAGTCGGGGATCGCGCCGG
>FWPV01003114.1_pt1 | contig 38493 bp, 32 predicted proteins | sample 2228371 | NCBI WGS metagenome assembly FWPV01 (sample SAMEA103939776, study PRJEB20133) | metagenome
CACATGTTACCTCTGAGTTATGGGAACCATCAATCACTTTTTCCGTGATGGAAACCATAACATTGGCACCCCTACTATCAATATTCGTCACATCCTTGTGAAAGTGACATGGGATCAAAGTAGGCGATGACTTGAAGTGCCCGCGTAAGTAACTAAAGACTAAATATATTCAAATGGTTAGGAAATTGTATCTCAAAATTGGGGTCAGACACCTGTTACAATACAGTGTGGCATCTCACCAAGCAATTTGCCAAAAGGGACGTATTAGAGAGAGGGGGAAAAAGCGATAAAGGGTTAGGGTCTCTTATCAGCCTGTTTTACTTTAACTTCCAATTCGATAAGTTGCTTTTCCAAACTCTTCAGCTTTTGCTCCATAGCATTTATTTTTTCAGCGTCGGCATGGACTGTGTCACTCTTGGTTTGGGGTCTTTGCAAAGACGTCGTGATTTTTGAGAGTTCGCTTTTTATGCCGCTTAACTCCTTGATCATGTTATTGGTCTGGGCGATGGTGTCCTGGGATGTACCTACAATATTTCGATCAATTGAGGTGGCCCGTTTTTCTAGGCTTTGAAAAATCTCGTCGGTTTTCCTGTCCATTTTGACGGCGGTATCTGCAATACGACTAGTGCTATGGGCCATCACCGGCATATTGGTCGCCATCAATCCGGTGTAATATGCCATTTGGTCCATGCTTGCACGCATACTTTCGAGGTTAGAAATTACACCGCAGCCGGCTAGACCAAAAACGTTGATCAAAGCCAGAACTGAACAGAGAATGTTAATGTATTTCCTCATATGATTCTTTATAATCAGTCTAGGGAGCCCCTGGATGCAGCATCCCGGGGATGTGCACGGATCTCTATTTTTTACCGACCCGCCATTGGTGAGTTCCAAATGTTTGTGGATTAAACAGCTCATCCGGCAGCTCGACTCCAAAGGAGGCGTGTTCCTGGCGTACTACAATTCGCAGGTCTTTGCCGGGCATTACAATCTCCTCTTCTCGGGGATATTCTTTTCCTTCTCTGGTCTGAAAAAGTTCCGTAACCCTGAATATGCGAGTAACCTTGTCCTTAGCATCCACACTTTGGGATTTAAGAACGATGAAATTTTTCTTGGAAATCCAGATGAGCCTGTGGGCCTTTTCTTCAGCGCGTGCGACCTTTATGACGTAGCACTCCTGGTTGTCCAGTTTTTGGTCTGGCAAGAGAGTTAGTCGTTCGCTTCGTTCCGGCACAAATCCCTGCATATCTTCCATGGTGAGTCCTGTGCCGCCTAGATCAACGGATGGATCATCAGCGGCTAGTGGGAGTACGTTATCCGTGGCTGGCAAGTACATGTATGCCTTTGGTTGTTCCCCATTTGGCACTTCAACCAGGAACCGCAATCCTTTTGTTTCGGGTGGTTCTTCAAAATCGACAAACAGCATGGCCATATCTGGCTTCATCTTACCCATGATCCAAAGCGAATGCTCTGAAGCCTGTTTTTTGCCTTTCATGGTCTTCACAGAAAGGATAAGGCGAAAATCTTGAGAAAAATTATTTTTGGCCACCTGTTCGAGGATTTCGGTGGCCGTCATCGAGAAGATCGGTGACGCAGCGATCAGGAAAACAAGTAATCCTGAACATGCCGAAAAAAACCATTTGAAGGTTTTCATGGTGTGATCCACCCTAACTCCACTACTGATTAATGCTAAACTGTCCTCTAAAAGGGAAACTATAAAGTCTTATATTTCTTTAATGTTCATACATGTTAGTACGCGGTTGCTTATACCATATTTCACAGAAGTTTCGCAAGACATTTGTCTATGGGGCTGACCTGCTTTTGCGCAACTGCTAGTCTTGGGCTCCCAATTTTTTTACCATGCCGTGTATCAATTGGATTTGACGTCATTGTTTGCTATTGCTAAAGTTCGTAAGTTGAAGAATGAGATAAGGAGCAAATCATGTTGGTGCAGTTTAGCTTTTTGGTGGGCACTATAGTTATATTACTGCTTCCTCAGATTGCTATGAGTCAATGGCCTTTGGCAAGGGATGACGCTGTGAGCACGAAGCAGGTGGATACTCGCGACATGATAATGGCTTCTGGACGATATCAAGTTTTTGTGTCACCTCATGCTAAGGGGCACACATTCATGATAGATACGGATACTGGTCGAATCTGGGTACTTAAGAAAGATAGCGCTTCTGGCGAATTCTCATTTCACCGTGTGCATGTGGAACAGGTCGATGGCGAGAAAAAGGAAAAATCCCGTTCCGCCCAGTAAAGTTAAAAAGGAACATTTTATCCAGGATTAGGCTGGCTGTAATTAGGCAGACAATTTGGAAAGAAGGAGACGTGTTGGTTATGAAAAAAAATGGATACAGGGTCGCCGTCGTAGGCGCCACGGGAGCGGTTGGAAATATGATGATTCGGGTGCTCGAAGAGCGCAACTTTCCTGTGTCCGACATCTTGCTTTTGGCGTCAGGTCGGTATGAAGGACGAAGCCTTAGGTTTAAGGATCAGGAATATCCGGTGCGAGAATTGACGGATTCGTCGTTCGAGGGTGTGGACATTGGCCTGTTTTCCGCTGGGGGATCGGTAAGTGCTCGTTTTGCACCCGTTGCGGCCCAGTCGGGTTGCGTTGTGATCGACAATACAGCGCACTTTAGAATGGATCCTGAGGTGCCGCTTGTGGTACCTGAGGTCAACCCAGAGGCGATTTCCGCATACACTACAAAAAACATCATTGCGAATCCTAATTGCTCGACGATCCAGATGGTGGTGGCGCTTAAACCTATTCATGATGTGGCCAAGATCAAGAGGATAGTGGTATCAACCTATCAGTCTGTTTCGGGAACTGGCAAAGAAGCCATAGACGAGATGCTTACGCAGACTCGGGAGATGGCAAATGCCATATCATGGAATCGATCTAACAATCTTTCGGAGCTAACTCAAGCGCTTGAACCTTTTCGGACCATGCCGACAACTGTTTATCCGCATCGGATAGCCTTTGAATGTTTGCCGCACATCGACGTATTTCTAGAAAACGGTTATACGAAGGAAGAGATGAAAATGGTTTGGGAAACAGGCAAGATACTGGACCCGACCATAAAAGTAACTGCCACAACCGTGAGGGTACCCACTTTTTTTGGGCATTCCGAATCGGTGAATATTGAACTGGAACACAGTTTGACACCGGATGAAGCACGTGAATTGCTGCGCAAAGCTCCGGGCGTGGTAGTGATGGACGAGCCAGCCCGGAACCTGTATCCTCTTACAGCCATTGCCTGGGGTAGAGAAGGCACTTTTGTAGGTCGTATTCGGGCTGACGAATCTGTGGCTCATGGACTCAATCTATGGGTAGTGTCAGACAACATCCTAAAAGGTGCGGCCCTGAACGCGGTTCAGATCGCGGAGGTTTTGATTAATAAGTATCTATAAATAATTGATGTTTTAGGTGCTAGTTTTTTAGTCAACTTTTCAGTGAAAGGAGCATGTATGGGAAAGAACCGTGAAGCGGTAATCGTTAGCGCGACTCGCACAGCGCTTGGGTCTTTTGGCGGTAGTCTTAGTAACATAGGGGCAACAAGGTTAGGAGGTCTAGTCATTAAGGAGGCCATAAAGAGAGCGGGGCTTCAAGACTCTGACATCGATGAGGTAATTATGGGACAGGTCTTACCCTGCGGTTATGGGCAAAATCCTGCCCGTCAAGCCGCGCTGCATGCTGGGCTCCCGTTTGAAACCCAATGTTTTACCATTAACAAGGTGTGTGGCTCAGGATTAAAGGCAGTCATGCTCGCAGCCCAGGCTATACAGCTAGGCGATGCGGATATAGTTGTAGCAGGGGGCATGGAAAACATGAGCATGGCGCCATATTATTTAGACAGAGCCCGCTTTGGGTATCGTATGAACAACGCGACACTCTATGACCACATGGTGCATGATGGACTCTGGGATATAGTAAACGATTTTCACATGGGCATAAGTAATGATTTGTGCAGCGAGAAGTACCATGTGTCACGGGAGGACCAAGACAAGTACGCTGCGCAAAGTTACGCAAGGGCTATGGAGTCCATACAGAACGGTCTATTCAAAGACGAAATTTCACCGATTGAGATACCACAGAAAAAAGGTGAACCGCTTATTTTCGATGTCGATGAGTGTCCCAGAGAGACTTCGTACGAGGTGTTATCCAAGATGAAGCCTGCATTTCAAAAAGATGGTTACGCCACTGCAGGCAATTCTTCGATTATCTCGGATGGTTCAAGCGCCCTGTGCGTCGTGGGAGAAGACATAGCGAAACAGCGAGGGTTGGAAGTTCTTGCACGAGTTGGAGCCCAAGCCAGTGCAGGGCTGGATATGAAGTATGTACTCATGGCTCCTATACTCTCAATCCCAAAGTGTGCAAAGAAGGAAGGGATAGACTATCACAATGTAGAACTTATGGAGATCAACGAAGCGTTTTCGGGTTCTACGGTTGCGGTTATACGGGAGCTAGGGCTGGATATGGATAGATGTAATGTACGGGGAGGGGCTGTTGCCTTGGGGCACCCAATTGGAGCCAGTGGAGCGAGAGTATTGACAACTCTTATTTATGCAATGAAACAGATGGATAAAAAAACCGGCATGGCCTCCCTGTGTTTAGGCGGAGGAGAGGCAGTGTCACTCTACATAGATAGATAGATAGATAGATAGATAGATACTGAGCATCAAGGTCTTGGGGAGTGATGAGAAGAGCAATGCTGTGCAGCCATAGAAGTCATCATCTGAAGGTCTCTAAAGATGAAAACTGACCACAACCCTTGGTCGTTTCTTACAGGGAGCGACCCTTTTTTAAAGCTATTGGTGCAATATCAAACCGACGGTGAATTCATCGCAGACCTCAGTTTTGAGTATCACCACGAGGGAGCTATTGGTCTTCCGCACGGCGGATTAGCAATGGGTCTGTGTCTCGACCTGTGGCGGAATTTCGGGGCCCCAAAATATCCGGTGAAGGTGGTCTTTCGGTTCGGCGGTTCAGGCTTGAGGATAGGCGATGGAGCCCAGATGCGGGCTTCTTTGACACAAGACCACAGAGGTCGTGTTTTTACAGCCTCAATCACAAAACACGGCGATAGAAAACCGTATCTACACGCGGAGGTTGTTTCACTGCACGAGAGAGTGCCGGGGATAGCGAATATCGAAGAGCCTGGTGAAGTAACAAGGTTGTTACCATACTACCGAAATTGTTTCGTATGTGGTCATCATCGCCATGTAATAGGATTACAAAGGAGATTTCGGTACCATGCTTCGCCCACATGGCGCGGGGTAACCGCTGTATGGGGATCAGACCTTGATGACCGGGATAGAGCTCGGTATTTTTTGATTGGGGCCCAGGAGCTTCATCCAGCAGTTATCACATCCATTTTCGACGAAAATACAGGCTGGGCAGGCTTTATGAATGTAAAAGGAGCCGGATTGACAGTACGTATGGAACTCAGCCTTTTTCGACAAGTTGATTCGGATGACCAGCTCATGTTCATAGGTCAGCCAAATGGAATTAGGGGCAGTATGGCCAATCCTAGGTTTTTCACAGCCGATGGTCTGGTACTTAAAATTACATCAAATGAAAATCCAGTGCTGGTAGCGAGAGGTTTCGGTGAATGGATCATCCTGCACTCAATTACCGAACAGGTGAAACAGAATCTGCTCCCCAAAGACGACTGGCAATGGATTTTTGAATAATAATGCTGTCAAGTTAAAGCTTGTGGGCAAACCAGAGGTAAATGAAGTGATAGAACACGTAATTGATGGTATTCGATGGATTCCGGGACGGGATAAGTTCCTGCCGGATTCCCACGTATATGTAATAGGAAAGCCGGAATCTCATGAGATCACCCTAATAGACTGCGGACTCATGGAGATGGGATCATATAAGTTGGAAGCTTTGGAACAATCTAATACTTCTTTAGAAGACGTGAAGAGGATTATTCTGACGCATACACACATGGACCATATAGGCTGTTTGCGAGAGTTGTTAGAGGCTTTGCCAGGTGCTGAACTGTGGGTTCACGAGTCAGAGGCCTCATATTTGGAGAGGGGGGACAGTCGGATCGTTTTCGGTAATCGGATGTTCGAATCCATGATAAAGAGTCAGTATGTCCTTAAAGACGACTCATTTACTTTCCGCGTTGACCGAAAGCTGCAGGGCGGAGAAACCATAGAATTAGGTGGCATCGAGATGGAGATTCTTCATCTTCCTGGCCACAGCTGCGGTAGTATCGGGCTTTATAGCAAGAGTCACAGGCTTCTGATCTCAGGAGACACGATTTACGCTGATGGGGCAATCGGTCGGTATGATCTCTTTTCTGCTGATGCTGCGGCGCTTAAAGTTTCGCTAGAATTCATAGCTTCGCTAGATATTGACGTGTTGCTTCCGTGCCACAACAGAATTGTGAGAAGTGGCGCTAACCCAATGATTGCAAATACAGTTCGTCAGTGGGCGCCTATTTTAAGTGACTAGAGGGAACAAGCTTCGGCATATAGTTTGCCTTTGCGATCTTAGGACCTGATAAGGCTGTGTAGAAAAGAATGTTTTTACGTATGCCGTCAGTAAAAATGGTCGAGAAATGGGTTAGCCGGAAAAATAGAGTTTAAAACTTCTGATAAACTGGGTAGAGAAGCTTCATATATATCTATTGGCTTTTATTGGTCAAAAAGCAACCTGAATAGGGGTTCATTTGGCATTTTAAGCGTGGCAATTGTTATAGGGTGGATGTTTTTGTGATAGCTGGAGTCAAATAGCCGTTTGAAAGACAGATATTGAGGAGATTACAATGGGATTGACTGTGACGGAAAAAATCATTAGCCAGCATCTTGTTCATGGAAAAATGATTCCAGGCACCGAGATTGCCATTCGCATAGACCATACCTTAACTCAGGATGCCACAGGCACAATGGTCTTCTTGGAATTCATGGCCATGAACGTGCCCAAAGTGAAAACCGAAGTTTCAGTAAGTTACGTTGATCACAATCTCCTGCAAACAGATTTCAAAAATGCAGATGACCATCGATTTTTGCGATCAGCGGCTGCAAAATATGGCGTTGTTTTCAGTCGCCCAGGAAACGGGATTTCTCACCAGGTGCATCTTGAAAGGTTTAGCGTTCCTGGAAAGACTCTGTTGGGGTCAGATAGTCATACTCCGACGAATGCGGGTAGCTCAATGCTTGCCATAGGAGCAGGGGGGTTGGATGTGGCCATGGCAATGGCCGGTCACCCCTTCTATTTCATCATGCCAACTATCGTAGGTGTTCGTCTCGTTGGGAAATTGGAACCTTGGGTGTCTGCAAAAGACGTCATACTTGAAATGCTTCGGCGCTTTACTGTTAAAGGAGGTGTGGGGAAGATCTTCGAATATTTTGGTCCCGGTGTAGAAACGTTGTCTGCTACCGACAGGGCAACCATAGGGAACATGGGTGCTGAGTTGGGATGTACAACTAGTATGTTCCCCTCGGATCACCGGACCAAGCAGTTTCTTGAGAGTCAGGGCCGCGGGCACGTGTGGACAGAAATTAAGCCAGACCCGGACGCGAACTACTCAGAAGTGGTAGAGATCGATTTGACCAGCCTCGAACCCTTGATAGCCTGCCCCAGCTCCCCTGACAACGTGAAAAAAGTGTCAGATGTAGAGGGGATTCCCATCTCCCAGGTTATAGTCGGTTCATCAGTGAATTCTTCGTTTCGAGACCTCATGGTAACTGCAGCAGCCGTTAGGAATAGGCATTGTCACCCGGACGTGAGTTTCGAAATCAATCCGGGCAGTAGTCAGGTACTTCTCAATGTCGCGCAGGTTAGCGGTGTAATAGACTTGCTTCGAAGCGGAGCGAGAATCCACCAATCTGGCTGCCTCGGCTGCATAGGCATGGGCCAGGCACCTGCAACCGGAACGGTGTCGTTGAGAACGTTTCCTAGGAATTTTCCAGGACGCAGCGGTACTAAACCCGATCAAGTTTACCTATGCTCTCCTGAAACAGCAGCCGCCTCAGCGGTGTTTGGCAAGATTACTGATCCTCGAAGACTGGGAGAATACCCTCACATTTCTGATCCGCCTAGGTATATGATCAATGATGAGAATCTCTTATTTCCCGAATCTGATCCATCCGAGGTTCAAGTTATTATGGGGCCAAATATAAAGCCTTTCCCAAGATTGTCTGCCCTAAAAAAAGATATCAAAGCTCCGGTGCTACTGAAACTTGGCAACAATGTCACCACGGATGACATAATGCCAGCCGGAAGCAAGGTGCTTCCTTTGAGGAGCAACATTGAAGCAATAAGTGAATTTGTATTCAGTAATATTGATCCCTCATTCGCTGCAAGAGCCAAGGAGGCAAAGATTGGGATAGTGGTTGGTGGCGAGAATTATGGACAGGGATCTTCTCGTGAACATGCTGCTATTGCACCTAGGTTCTTGGGTGTAAGGGCAAAGATTGCCAAGAGTTTTGCTCGAATCCACAAGGCTAATCTAATCAATTTTGGGATTCTGCCTCTGACATTCGCGTGGCCGAGTGATTACGACACATTGGAACAGGGTAATGTTTTGCTTCTAGAAGACGTGAGGAGTTGGCTCGAAAAGGGGGTTAGGGAGATCTTGGTAACTAATCTTTCCACAGGGGAGAAGATCGCGCTGGCCATAGATGTTACGGAACGTGAGCGGGCGATTCTCTTGGCTGGTGGACTTATAAATCTTGCCGCAGGTTATCAGCATACTTAGTCTTGCGAAATCCATATGTTATTGGATTCCCACTTTAGTGTCAATGACGGCTAGGATGACGCACCCAATTCACATTTAATTTCGTTAACCGTTATGATTTTTTTGATTTAATTAATCAAGCCGGTGACGGTGTTTCAATGTCGGCTCCGCGTTCCAAAAGGAGTTCCTTCAGTATAGACCTGTGGCACCTTGTTTCTTCCTCACAGTAACACCCAATAGCCATGTTCGTTTGGTGGGAAAGGGCTGCTAGTAAGTCTAGAATTTTGCTTGGATCAGGTCTATTCATTTCTTTCCTAAATTTCTTAATGAACCGATCCCATGAGGATTCGTCCTGTGCGTTTTTGGCTTCTTGGAGAAGATCCTCGCTGGGCGAGAGCATAGGAAGCCAAACGTCATAGAAATTTCTTGCTGCAAATTCCGATTTCGGCACACCGCGGGGTGGACGGCGTACAGTGCCTATACGAAGGCCCTCTCCTTGTCCTCTTGCAGTCCCGAGTCGAACGATCCTAATGGCCATTATGTTCCTCTCTAGAAGGTGACTCAAGTTTCACGCTATTACCGCTCAGAGATTAGCACTTGCACGGTGACGAGCGTGTCTCTTACTGTCTCTCTCTCTAATATGAGTTTTAGCCGCTCTGGGTGGACCTCTTGCTCGTTGACTGCAACAGCCTTGCATGCATTCCAGAAAGACTCAGAGCGGGCCATGAAGAAATCTAGTAGATGTGTTAAGGAAAACCTGATACCTGACCTAAGTAATCGTGGCCCTATTTCGCGGGCTATGATATTGTAGAGTCGGACGGTGATCCTGGCATTTTGACCTAAAAACGATACGTTGTCTCTGGAGTGGGTGATTTCGGCTCGCATGGCAGAATAAAAGCCGCCTTTTCGAAGCGCGGCACCCACAAAACCGGGCATGGATGCTGATAGAGACAGGATGGCATCATGCCCTACCCTTGCGTATTCGACGTCATCTACTGCGCGACCATTTAGGAATATGGTATTAACACGATGGTCTAAGTATTCTCGTTCAATTCCCAGATAGTTTCTAACAACTTCTCCTACTGATGCCCCACTATTTACATCAATCACGAACCCTTTTTGTAAGATTTCCGTGAAACTTTGCTGAATGCGTTCGTCGCCGTAGATTTTCACTTCCAGCTTTGTAGAGTGTGAACTATTTGGAAGCGTGCGAGGATTATCTGCTTCTTTCAAAAGTGTTACCGTTGTTTCATAAAATAACTAAAAAATACAGTTAATTATAGGTGAGGATCGAACAGTTTCCTGTCACTATTCGACCCTCTCGACAAATATTACCTACCCGTTACCAATTAAAAACAGTATCTAGCTCTTCATCTGGGACTTTGAACACGATGTTATGAGGAGGTAGCGGCTCCTTCTTGAAAAAGGCTGGCAGCCGATCGTGTTGGGCGGTAAAGCCTGCTTTTAGGTTAAATTCCCTCTCATTTTTGAGTACCGATTTGCCCAGATTAGTCACGTCGTCCGCGGTGAGATTCAGTCCGTAGAACGCATTAATCATATCCAATAGAGCTTGGAACGTTTCTGGTTGATCCATTATTGCAAATGCTATGAATAGGCACATTCCGGTAGAGTCAACCGCAGCGGTAGCTATTTGAAGATCCCGAGATAGTGCCACTTGGCCTTCAGCGGCGTGGGGATCAACGTACCCCCCAACCTTGAGTATGTTGGCGGCAACTGCGTACCCAGCCGTGTGGTCAGCGCCCATAGTACTGGTCGCATAGGTGACGCCGATTCCTTGAACCCCTCTAGGATCATACGCCGGCATCGCCTGTCCTTTCACCACCGGGACACGCTCCACACCGAAGCATTTTCCTGTTACAGCCGCACCGTTACCCAATATGCGGCCAAGAGGCGTGCCTTTGCCTACTTCATGCACAAGATTTATAGCAGCTTGGGCATCTCCGAAATTTGCAATCCCCGCTTCCATGGCCACAGCTATGGTTGCTCCCATCTCGATGGTGTCCAAACCATAATCGTCGTCCAGCCGGTCCAACATGGCTATTGCGTCTAGATCATCGATACCGCAGTTTCCTCCATGGGCCCATACTGTCTCATATTCGGGCTGTTTGGTGAGGTACTGACCGTCTTTGTTCACATATATTCCGGAACAACGAATAACACAGCCTCGGTGACATCCATGAGTGGCCGAACCGCCACGCTCCGTTTCCAAAGCGGCCTCTGTCTCTCCACTGATCTTGTTGCAATTATCAAATCTGCCCCACGAGAAATTCTTGGTAGGATATGCCCCAGCTTCGTTCAGTACGTTGGTTAGAACGTTTGTACCGAAAGCGGGCAAGCCTTCTCCTGTTACAGGATGCTTTCTCAGCCCATCTACCCACCTCTTGGTTGCGTCTTTAAATTTCTCTGGATCTTTGGGTTGGCGCATGGCCATGCCCGTATCATCAAGGATGATGGCCTTTACGCGCTTTGACCCCATGACGGCTCCAACGCCGCCTCTGCCGGCATGCCGAGTTGGTCGGAGTTCCATATCCGTACAGGCGATTGAGGCTGCGCTCATCTTCATCTCGCCTGCTGGACCTATGGAAATGCATGCTATCTTGTCTCCAAATTCGGCCTTCATCTTTTCTATCAGGTCGTAATTACCTAGCATCTTCAGACTGTTGTCAGGCATGATTTTTACGCCGTCTTTGTTCACGTAGATTTTGTATAGGTTTTCATCTTCGGGCTTTCCCTCTAAAACAATCGCTGCATAACCAAGCCTTGCGAGGACTTGAGATGGCTGTCCGCCGGCATTGGCTTCCTTAATGCCACCCGTAAGAGGGCTTTTGCATCCCACAGAGATTCGGCCAGACATTGCTGCCGTAGATCCGCTCAAAAGTCCCGGGGCGATGACCAGCTTGTTTTCAGCCCCAAGGGGATGGCATAGCGGTGGGACCTCTTTGGACACGATGGCCGATGTGAGTGCCCTTCCCCCCAGTCCGGCGTACTCCCCTATCGGTACGCTAGATGCTTTTGGCCCTCCCTGTGCTCCCATGTCGATCCTTAGGATTTTGTCCATGTATGACCTCCATTTCTCTCCTTGCTGGATGGTGATGTGCCGAAGATTACTCTAGCTTGCCGACGCGTAATCATCACACGTTAGTACGTTGACCATTGCGTGTCTCGAGAGAATCACTTATTGGCATGGTATCCCTGGGTGACAGTATAGTCAAGGGAAAAGAGGCAATTTGTTTAATCATGTCGGTTGGTTATGTCCATTGGGACATAACCTCAATGCGTTTGACCTTATGCAAATACCTAACTTTAACAGATAGCTTTTTGTGAACTCTAGATTGACTTTTCAAAATACTCCACTGCTCTCTAAATTTCGGTTTGTATAAACCGGTCTTCGGCCTGATAGCCTTGTGCCCATGGATCGAAAAAACAACTCGATCCATCAATTCCGCAGTCCACAGAATCTGGGTATTTTGTTGTGTTTCTTTCAGAGGTCCAAAGCCCCTCCTCTTATGTTCGGCACACTATGCATCACGGCAAGACCGCTTCTGTTGGTCCCATCTTAACCTTGATCCAACACAGTAAGCTGATTTGTGCCCTCCCTCCGCACCTCTTCCATGATGTCTTTGAGGGGGATCCCCGTTCGACTGGCTATCTCCTGGCAGTCGTCGTATTCTGGCGATACATGTGGCGGTTCGCTGCCTGTACGAATAATTTTTATGCGCACATCTCCGAATTGTGTGTGAACTTTGCTTACTGACCTTGATGCCTTTACCCGGTTTTCCAAGTGCCAGCGAGTTCCTATTGTTGTGGTTTCGCGCATCAGGTATTCTGACATAGTATTTACCTTCTCGGGTTGGCAGATCACCGTAACAAGCGTCCCTGGTCTATTCTTTTTCATCTGTATGCTAGAGAGAAACACATCGAGTGCTCCACGCTTGAAGAGACCACGCATAACATGATCGTATATTTGGGGATTCATGTCGTCTATATTAGTCTGCAATACAGCTATGCTGTCACATTCTGGGAGAGAAGGTGACGCAAAAGTTTTTCCGATTAGGATGCGAAGAAGATTCGGTATTGGAAGATCTCTTGTGCCCGCGCCGTAACCGACTACGTCCAACTTCATCGCTGGCACGGGGCCGAAATCCGATGCCAAGGTTGTTAAGATCGCTGCACCGGTAGGAGTTAGCAATTCACCTTGGACTCCAGTCGAAAAAACAGGGACACCTTTGACCAACTCTGCCGTAGCAGGTGAAGGGACAGGAAGCAGCCCATGGTCACATTGAACCATACCAGCCCCCAGATGCAGAGGGGAACAATAAATCCTTTGGACACCCAACTTTGCAAGTCCCACAACCGATCCCACGACATCCACGATTGCGTCAACTGCTCCAACCTCGTGAAAATGAACCTCATCAAGTGCGATGCCGTGAACCATAGCTTCTGCGTTGGCCAACCGTGTGAACACCTCTATACTACGCTCTTTGATTTCGGTCGAGAGACTGCTTGCGTTGATCATATCCTGGATTCGAAATAGATTCCTGTGAGTATGGTCATGGTGCAATTTGTCAGTATTTACTGTTACCTTTGTCCCTTTTATTCCTTTTTTCTCCACCGTTGTGGCCGTCAGGTCATAGCAATCAAGGGGCAGTTTGGCTAGCTCACTTTTTAAAACGTCCAACTCCAATCCTGCGTCCAGCAGTGCTCCGAGAATCATGTCTCCGCTGGCTCCGGCAAAACAATCGAAATAGGCAATAATCATTTTCGCCTCCTGTAGAAGCTATATGTCGGTGGATTGTTGAGATCTATACGTGTTCTCTAAATTTCCGTCTAAATGTGTTGGTGTTCTAGTGGTGTGGCGCCTGACCGGTCACTTCCCTCTCTATGGATCGAAGGCTTAGATCGCGAGGTTGATATTCATAACTTGGAAACGACAAAGCCCGCTAGGGTCGCTCCCAACTCGATCGAGGGCATTCACCTTCCTCGGTTCGCATTTTTAACTGGAAAACAGCCACTATTTTTATGTCCCCTTGCGCCCCCCACTGTAGTGCGAGTTCGCGGGAATACTGACCGAGCAAGACATACGCGGAATTCGGGTTTAATTTGGAGTACCGCTATAATCTCAGATATAATTTAACGGGAGTTAGGTATTCAACTAGCATTCCCTGCTCTTGACTAAGCCAGGGGACAAACTTTTTTCTTTGAAACGCGGGGGGCACTGCCCTGAAATGTCACCAGGTTCTTTTGCGGCGGCCAAAACGGTTCTTCGTGTCACTGAGAAAAACGATTAAGCTCAGTTCCTAGTCTTGGACACGGCCATGTACAGAATCTGATACTGATCTTCCAACGGCAATCCTATTGATTAAGCTAGCCTGGTATCCCGCTCCGAATCCATTGTCAATGTTGACCACAGATACCCCTGAAGCGCAGCTATTGAGCATGCTGAGGAGGGCTGCAATACCTCCGAAGCTTGCTCCGTATCCTACACTGGTAGGCACACCGATAACAGGGACGCGTACTAGTCCGCCGACTACGCTTGCAAGTGCCCCCTCCATTCCTGCGACTACCACTATGACATTAGCCTGGAAGAGGTCTTCGCAGTTATCCAAGAGACGATGGATTCCTGCGACACCTACGTCATAGAGGCGATTCACATTATTTCCAAGTGTTTCGGCAGTGATTGCGGCTTCCTCGGCGACAGGTATATCCGATGTGCCTGCGCTCACAACGGCTATGTTACCAATTTTTTTAACCTCGCGAGGATTTATTACGACCATGCGGGCCAGCTCGCAGTATCGACATTCAGACACGACTTGTTGAATGGCCCGGAAGACTTCTGGCGTTGCCCGCGAAGCAAGTATGTTGGAATGTGCCTTTGATATCCGAGAAACAATACCTTGGATCTGATCTATGGTCTTGCCTTGGCACAGTACCACTTCTGGTACGCCCTGACGCATAGATCTGTGATGATCGATCTTTGCGTAGCCGATGTCCTCGAATGGAAGCTTTCGTAAGATATCCAGCCCCTTGTCGATGTCAACCTTACCGTCTCTAATATCTAGCAGGAGACTCCTAATGGAGGAATAATCCATTCAAACCTATCTCCGTAGTACAGTCTGATTTAGGCTTCCTGTCTGGTACCCGCCAAGGTCCGCGGTAACATAGGCAAATCCTAATCGTCTAAAGTACGCAAGTATCGCTTTTCTGTTTTCATCGTGCAAGACTTTAGGTAATTCTCTATGGTCAGTCTCTATACGTGCAATGTCGCCATGGTGTCGCACTCGAATTTGACTTCCTGGAATGATCTTCCGCAGGAATGTTTCCGCATGATCTATCTGCCTAAGCTTTTCCACCGTGATGCTACTTCCGTAAGGTATCCGTGAAGCTAGGCATGCAGATGCAGGCTTGTCCCAGGTGGGCAAACCGAGAATGCCCGAAACGTCTCTTACATCCTGCTTAGTAAATCCTGCCAGTTGCAAGGGGCTTTGAATATTCAATTCAGCAGCAGCCTTGCTGCCTGGCCTGTAATCTCCAAGGTCATCCACGTTTGTGCCGTCAACGACATATTTAATGTTTAGATTCTTCGCGATTTCCAGGAGTCTTGAGAACCTGAGCTTCTTGCACACATAGCATCTGTCAGTATCGTTACGCGTGAACTCCTCAGATTCAAGTTCGTTTGTTTGGACAATCAAATGCTCGACGTCGAGCAGGTTAGCCAGTTCAATTGCCTCTTGGAGCTCATGGCCTCCCGTAGTTTCTGACTGGGCAGTAACAGCCAATACGTGATCCTGAAGAGCGTCTTTGGCAGCTTTAACGACGAGCGTACTGTCAGTGCCACCGGAGAATGCCACGAGAACGCTGCCCATGGATTCGATGATATTCTTGAGTTTGTTATATTTATTGTTTAAATTATCGCTGACTGTTTGCATATTTCCAGTGAAAAGGTACGCTTGTGTCCGATATAATTCCAAAGATAATCCATGGAGCCTGGCACCCAAAACTCTAGAGTGCGTCCGCAATGATAGAACTTCAAACGCATGATAAATCATTTTAACGCACCGACGTGCGTTAAACAATTGACTTTTGTTTGTTGAGCGTGTTATGATTAATAACCCTGAAAAAAACAGGGCTGATGCAAGGTCGAGAGCCCGGCACTAAACCTGGATCCAGATGAAAAAGCCGGGCTTTCGTTTGTACTAGTCTAGTGAAGCCACGCATGAACGCTTTGAGGAGGATCGGCAAATGCCCACATCCAAGAAGATCGCAGAATCCATTAAACGTGCGTCATGGATCCGCAAAATGTTTGAGGAAGGAGCTCGGCTGAAAAGCGAGCACGGTGCAGAAAATGTCTTTGACTTCAGCCTTGGGAATCCCAACGTCGAACCGGTGGAAAGTTTAAAAAAGGCCATTATTGAGGCAGCATCCGATCGTACTCCTGGTGTTCATGGGTATATGCCCAATGCGGGGTATCCAGATGTGCGCGGGGCCATTGCTTCAAAGATCAGGGAGGATGAAGGGGTACCGATTAACGAGCGCATGATAGTGATGACATGTGGTGCTGGTGGTGCACTCAACGTGGTACTTAAGACAATCCTAAATCCTGGTGACGAAGTCATAATACCAAGGCCTTATTTCGTTGAATACGGCTTTTATGTGGACAATCATGGGGGGCAAGCAGTCACGGTTCAGTCTTTGGGCGATTTTTCACTGGACCTAGCAGCAATAGAAGCAGCCATAACCCCAAAAACTGCGGCCGTGCTTATTAATTCGCCTAACAATCCCACGGGTAGGGTCTATCCTGAATATCAAATCACTGAACTTGGGCAGTTGCTCGATCGGAAGAGTAGCGAGCTTGGCCGTCCGATAGTGCTTATATCCGATGAACCGTATCGCGCGATCGTTTACGATAATGTCACGGTCCCCAGCATCTTAAAATCATATAGAAATAGTATTACCGTGACGTCATTCTCCAAAGACTTGTCCATCCCGGGAGAACGTCTGGGTTACATTGCGGTCAGTCCAGCAATGGAAGAATTGGAAACTACTATCGAAGGGTTGGTCCTGTCCAACAGAATCCTGGGCTATGTAAATGCGCCAGCTTTAATGCAAAGGGCTGTTAAAAACTGTCTCAGATGTGTGGTGGATGTTTCCGTATACCGACGGCGAAGGGACCGGCTATATGCAGCGCTCACAGAATATGGCTACGAATGTGAAAAACCAGAAGGTGCCTTTTATTTGTTCCCCCGCTCCCCCATCCCCGATGACATAGAGTTTGTGTCCAAGTTGCAAGAAAAACTTATCCTAACTGTTCCAGGGACTGGATTTGGCGGCCCGGGCTATTTCAGGATCGCTTACTGTGTTTCAGACGGAACTATCGAGGGTTCTCTTAAGGGATTCAAGGAAGCCATAAATGAAGTCAAGAAAGAGTTTTTAGCCTTTCTATGTGGCTTACTGAAATGAGAGGCTGGCTTAGTTCATTCTTTGCTCTGTCACGCAAGGTTAAATGATGCTTGGATATAAGATTGGTGCTGAGGTTGGCAGTGACATTAACCGGCGGTTGGTAATTGAGAGGTGTAAACAGAGGCATCTAGCTCCTCTTGATGAGGATTACCCCTGTCGGAGTATGGATGCTTGAATAAGATTGCGTCGCTGCCTTGGCAATCACAAGACAAATCAAGGAAAAAAGCCTTGCAGCCAACTCATTGTGATAGTTCAAGCCGGAGCTGGAAATCATAGTTTTTGGCAGTTAAGATCGAACCAAATAATAATGGTAAATCCCGCTCAAAAACACTTCTTTCAGAATGAAATGTAGTAACAATCAAGATTGGATACGGGATTGCTACATCAATAGTTGCCGCGGCGCATGCTGAGTTCAACTTCGTGGAGTTTGGCTCCTATTTCTAGAAGATAGGACTTCTGTGACGTTACAACATCTTCCAGGTCCTTTAGGCGCTGGCTTATTGCCTTAATATCCTTAGACGCGTCAACACTAGGCGCTGAAGTTTGTAATTGAGCAAGGGCCTTTCGGTCACCTTCTAAGGACGCTTTAACATTAGATAAACCCTCTTCCAGAGGAACGAGGCGGTCTTTAATCTCTGCGACTGCGGCCTCTTTCACCTTTGGTAATACCTTCTTCACTGCGTTGACCAATTTTGTATTGTTATCAAGGAGTTCTTTTCTAACCTCAGCCACACTCTTGGTCAGGTCTTCTATTTGTTTCGGAACCGTAGCAGACATCTTGCGCAAGGAAGGCATTTCCTTTTGGAATTTTGCAAACTCACGCGAATCTGCATCGAATTTCTTTTTCAGTTCACCCAATGCCAATTCCAGGGTTTTCAGTTTTGCGGCTACAGCCTCGCGATCTTTTTGGGCATCTTGGGCCCAATCACGAAGTTCCTCTAGCTTACTATTGAGAGGATCCACCTTGGTCTTCATCGATTGACTGAGCTGCTCTTGAGTGTCCTCTATTCTCTGAAGGTCTGCACTAAAGTCACGTTGGGGTCCGATCTTGCCTGCAAAATCTTTTAGGTCTTTTTCCTGCTTTTGAAGCCGATTTTCTATCTCTGCGAGCTTTTGTTTCAGTTCCGTAGTGTCGTCCATGCATCCAGATAGCACACTGACGGTGACCAAGAGACACAGCACGTATAGGAGGTGTTTTGCCTTCATTAAAGCCCTCCAAGGCTTGCGATATCGGGATCTATTATAATAAATATATGAATAAACGCAAGGATAAACCAAACAATTCATAAATTGAGTTATGTATTCCCAGCCAGTGATTATGTTATCAGATTATTTAGCTTTGTTGACAGTGATCACCCTGTGTGTTAGACCAGACCGCAGGTATGATAAGTAGGGCAAAAAACTGCAAAACGTGTGGCGCAAAGAGACCGCTCATTTTCAGAAAGTGGGAACAGCTAATCCGCATCCATTGATTTGACCATGCATTCCACTTAAGCCTGGGACTAGGGAAACAAAACAGGCGCGGTTGTGTCAACTTTTATCGTAGTATTTATTTTGAATCACGAGGCACGATGATGTTTTCTACGCTTGCGAGAAAATTGTTCGGTAGCAAAAATGAAAGAGATCTGAAGAGGCTTGAGCCCTTGGTTAGAGCAATAAATGAGCTTGAGCCGTCAGTTAAAGCACTGTCAGACCAAGCCATGAGAGCAAAGACAGATGAATTTAAAGATCGCCTAGCCCAAGGTGAAACGCTGGAGGATCTTCTACCCGAAGCCTTTGCTTTAGTTCGTGAGGCGTCGGTACGAACGCTAGGCATGAGGCATTTTGATGTTCAGCTGATTGGAGGAATCGTATTACATCAAGGTAAAATAGCTGAGATGAAAACTGGCGAGGGAAAGACTCTTGCGGCGGCATTGTCTGCTTACCTTAACGCCTTAACGGGTAAAGGGGTTCACGTAGTCACCGTCAATGACTATCTTGCTAAACGTGATGCCGAATGGATGGGAGGCATATATCGATTCTTGGGACTCAGTGTAGGAGTAATAGTTCACGAGCTGGATGATGTTCAGAGGCGTCAGGCCTATGCTTGCGATATTACTTATGGGACTAACAATGAATTTGGTTTTGATTATCTCCGTGACAACATGAAATTCTCGCTATCGGATTATGTTCAGCGAGATCTGAATTATGCCATAGTGGATGAAGTGGACAGCATCCTTATTGACGAAGCTCGAACTCCTCTCATTATTTCTGGCCCCACACACGAGAACACCGATCGTTATTACAAGATTAATCGAGTTATCCCTGGGCTCCGGAAGGACGTTCACTATACCATAGACGAGAAAGCGCGGAGTGTAGTTCTCACTGAGGATGGCATTGCTCGTGTAGAGAAAGCATTGGGAGTTTCCAACCTTTACGATCCAGCTCAGATGGAAACACTGCATCATGTGAATCAGGCCCTTAAGGCTCACACGCTGTTCAAGAAAGATGTGGACTACATAGTTCAAGACGGCCAAGTGATTATAGTTGACGAGTTCACGGGACGCCTCATGCCGGGTCGGAGGTATTCAGACGGCCTGCACCAAGCCTTGGAGGCCAAGGAAGGGGTTCGCATCGAGAACGAGAATCAGACATTGGCCACTATAACATTTCAGAATTTTTTCAGGATGTATCAAAAATTGGCAGGTATGACAGGTACTGCCGACACCGAGGCTGCTGAGTTTAAGAAGATTTACAATCTGGATGTGGTGGTCATTCCAACAAATCTTCCGATGATCCGCGAAGACCGACCGGATCTGATTTTCAAGACAGAACAAGAAAAATTTGACTCACTAGTAGAGGAGATCAGAGAACTACACCGCAGAGGCCAGCCTGTTTTGGTTGGGACGATTAATATAGAAAAATCAGAGTATTTATCGCGACGTTTGAAAAAGATCGGCATACCACACAACGTCTTAAATGCCAAAAACCATGCCTTGGAAGCGGAAATTGTGGCTCAGGCAGGGAGATACGGGGCAGTCACCATATCTACGAACATGGCGGGCCGTGGGACCGATATTATTTTGGGAGGTAACCCTGTTTTTTTGGCCAAAGCCAAGACCAGGAAAGGCGAAGATTCAGAAGAATACAAGATAGTTTTAGAACAATTCAAAAAACAGTGTGAAGAAGAGCGAAAAAAGGTACTGGCGGTTGGAGGACTACACATCTTAGGTACGGAGCGTCACGAATCCAGGCGTATTGACAACCAACTTCGTGGTAGAGCAGGCAGACAAGGAGATCCAGGCTCAAGTCGATTCTATTTGAGTCTTGAAGACGAGTTGATGCGGATATTTGGGGGAGAGCGGGTCAAAATGATTATGGATCGAGTGGGCATGGCCGATGGAGAGCCAATTGAGCACAGATATACCACAAAGGCTATTGAGAATGCCCAAAGAAAGGTAGAGGCCCACAACTTCGACATCAGAAAACACTTACTAGAATTCGACGATGTGATGAATAAACAGAGAGAAGTTGTTTACTCACAGAGGCGATTCATACTCGGAGGACAAGATCTGAAGTCTTCAGTGTTAGACATGATCGAAGATATTATGGAAGAGCTTGTAGAGCGCTTTACCGACGAGAGAACGCATTTTGAGGATTGGGATCTAAAGGGTTTGATTGAGGCATTGTGGGCACAATTTGGCGTTAGATTTAACATTGAGTCTGTTCCACCTGAGCAGCAAACGCGAGCCGGTTTGACCGATTACTTAATTGAAACGGCTAAGCAGGAGTACGACAGAAAAGAGGCTGAGATTGGTCCTGATCTAATGAGGGAGCTTGAAAAGTTTATCATGCTCCAAGCTGTGGACAATCAGTGGAAAGATCACTTGCTGAGCATGGATCATCTAAAGGATGGAATTGGACTCAGGGGATATGGACAAAGAGACCCGCTCAAAGAATACCAAAAGGAAGGCTATGAGCTTTTCTTAGACATGAGCGCAAGGATAAAGGAAGAAAGCGTTCGCAATCTTTTCCTAGTTAGGATAGCTCGAGAAGAAGATGTGGAGCAATTTGCACCGAAATCAGAACAGGAGATAGTGCTTTCCCACGGGAATGGAGGGGAAGGTCACGGTGGCGCTGTGAAACGCCAATCTGAGAAGATTGGGAGGAATGCTCCATGTCCTTGTGGTTCTGGGAAAAAATACAAGAAGTGTTGCGGTCGAGCTGGGGGCAAGGCAGCATAAATTTTTGGCCACTTCAGACAGCTAATGCCTTTACGGATGTCAGTTTAAAATTCTTTTTAACAGCCGTGGCTACGTAACTGAAAAATAGGCGTTTCGAGCGACAAAGTATGCGGTTCATTTGCAGCCGTATAGTCTTAACAATTTCATCGTTAATATCGGCAGTGCATAGTTTACCTACGCCAATGCTTCGCAAGCTTCTACATCCATTGAGAAACAGAGAGGTAATTATATATAATGAATAATCCCCTCCTTTCGTACCAGCGTGACCGTTATGTGCTTACTACTGATCTTGTCTTGCCTTTCATAGACGATATTGGGGGCACCCTGAGAGGTTACCGTATTTTCACTGCTTGCAAGACGACTCATGGGAAAATATTCCGTTTGGAGGACCACCTAGATAGGCTTTATTATTCGGCATCTGCTTTGTACATGAAGCCGCCTATGGGAAGGGAGACCCTCAAGGCATTATTGGAAGAGTTGGTGGCCACAAATCTAAGGTTAGTGTCAATGAATACCGAGTTAGTACTGGACATTATTTTTAGCGGAGGATTGCTTGCGAACACATTTCAACAGTCAGGGGATCCGTCGCATCTTTACATAGCTGTGCAGGAGCTAGAGCCTCCTCCATTTGAACTTTATAGAAACGGGGTAGTGCTCGCCACTTATCCTCACCAGAGAATGTGCGCGGATGTGAAACTTCTGAACTACATAGGGGCTATCCTAGCACATCATACGGTGGTACCGGTAAGACGAGCTTATGATGTGGTTTTTGTGACACCAGACGATACTCCAACCATACTAGAGGGTTCCACATTTACCCTATTCTTTGTCACAGACGATGGTAAGATCCTGACTCATCCCTTGGACGGAAAAATCTTGGACAGCGTCACAAGACGCGTGGTGCTGGAAATCCTTTCTGGGCGAAGCGATGTCACGGTTCAGGAAGTTCCGGTGACCCTAGAGATGGTGAGGTCAGTATCCGAAGCGTTTCTCGCTTCAACTACAAGAAATGTTCTGCCTGTCGTGGGTATAGACGACATCGAGATTGGTTTCGGCAAGCCTGGGAGTGTGACACAAAAGGTTATGGAACTATTTGAGGAGTATATACGGAACTACTGAAGACTTATCGAACGGTGAGTAGATTCGCCGAAAGTTCCTGTTAGTGAACAGCAGCCCCGGCAGTCTTATCGATTAATTGAGACAATTTGATATTGATATTAATGGCATCCTTATCAATCTAGTCCCGCTTGTGCTGGCTTCACTATTCGCTTGACAGAAGTTTTGAAGGTACCTATGCTGGTGTGGACTGTCATTGAATTACATAGTTCCAAAAACATGTTTTTTCGTTGACCGATGATTCAGACGTCCCAAACAGTTTGAGGAGGAGAAGCCATGAGTATTCCTGATAAAATTCAAACCTGGCAGATGGTTAAGGGGCCGGTGTATGACAAGGCGGCCGGTAAGGTTACTGCGCCTGGGGAACTTCAAAAAACTGAAATACCTGTGCCAGAGCTTGGTGAAGGAGAGGTATTGGTGCAGATCGCGGGTTGCGGAGTGTGCCATACTGACATGTCCTATTTCTATGATGGGGTTCCCACTGTAACTAAGCCACCTTTGACCTTGGGGCACGAGATTTCGGGAACAGTTGTTGCAGCAGGCCCCGGAGCAGAGTCTTGGATAGGTAAGAACGTCATCGTACCTGCAGTTATGCCTTGCAACGTGTGCGACATATGTCGCCAAGGTCGAAACAATAGATGTCTAGCCCAAAAGATGCCAGGCAATTCTCTTGGGATATATGGAGGGTTCTCTAGTCACATTCCGGTGCCGTCTGTCGATCTATGCGTCATTGAAGACCTCAAAGGGCGTCCGCTAGAAAACTACGCGGTGATTGCTGACGCAGCGACTACGCCATATCAGGCTGCAATGAGAGCAGACTTGAAGGCTGGTGATCCCGTGCTCATAACAGGTGTGACAGGTGGCGTTGGCGTATATATGGCTCAAGTAGCAAAAGCATTTGGCGCTCGTCCTATCGTAGGCATGGCCAGAAACGAGGCCAAGCTACAGCGAGCATTGGAGCTCGGTGCCGACTATGTCATCAATTCTAAGGATAAGGATTTCAAGGCGATTCAGGAGGAGTTTCGAGGAATCGCTAAGCAAGCGGGTGTCAAACATAACGTTGGATGGAAGATTTTTGAATGCACGGGCGTGGGATCTGCACAGGATGTGGCTTTAGGGCTCCTGGGCTTCATAGGCAAGCTTATTGTGGTAGGCTTTGGCCTCCAGAAAAACAGCTACAGCATATCCCGCCTCATGGCATTTGATGCGGAGATCATAGGAACGTGGGGCTGCCTGCCTAAGTACTATCCCAAAGTGCTTGAGATGGTGCAAAGTGGCGAGATCAAGATAGATCCGTTGCTCGAGACAAGACCGATGTCGCGCATCAAAGAGGCGTTCGAAGAGGCCCACAGCGGTGGACTCATGAAGCGAATCGTATTAACCCCTGATTTCTAAATATTGAAGCATAGAGTCGATCCGGCTCCGTCGGTGCAACCGACTGTAAGCAATAGAGCCCTAGAAGCTTTTGTCTTCAAGGGCTCTACTCTTTAAGGCAGGCTCCTCATAGCTATTGCAGCGGCTAAGAGACGGTTATCTCCTACTCAGGCCGCTTGGCAATGGCGATGCGATAAATGTCATAGACATCATAAACTGTTATCTCAGCAAAACCTGCTCGACTTAGATTTTCTTCTATTTCTTGCCTTGTCTCATATACATCACACACTTCCCCACGGGAACCGAACAGACCTACAAGTCCACCTGGTTTCAGGAAGTTGTACATGCAAGAGTAGATGGCTGGACGCAACCATGGCCTGATGTGGGGTATCATAAAAGAGCTGATGACCTTATCGAACGGTTCATCCGGGCGATAATCTTCCACTGAGGTAGCAACAAGTGTGCAGTTCTGGATTGATTTCTTATTTATTTTTTCGAGCCCCAATTCGATCATATCAGGGGATAGGTCAATTCCAACAACTCGTCGGCACTTTTGAGCGGCAAGCACCGTAGCGGAAGCTGTCCCGCATCCTACGTCGAGCACTGAGTCGCCCTCTTCCACAGTCAGGTCTATCAACTTTCGTAGTCCTTTTCGGTAACCAGGGTCCATAGACCACTGAAGATCGTAGCTTTTTCTTCTGTACTTATAGTAGAGTTGAATGGCTCTTTCCGAAGGCATCAATTTTACTACTGTGGTGCCCTGTATGTAGGCCGTCCTAAGCGCTTTTACTATCGGCCGCATTAGTTTTCTGAGCGGGGCGTGGTCCTCGCTCACCATAGTCTCATTCATTGGGATACCCCCTGAAGGTAGTTCGTTCTATTTTTAGACCACCGAGTCTATTACAGAATGCGGGTAGTGGCAAGAGAAAAGTCGTCTCCCTGTTGTCCGTCTGTCTTGTCGGACGTGAATTTGTTGGCATGGACTATATTTTGCACATATTTGTAATCGTGTTTGAGAAGAAGTCTAGCAGCCTCCATTCCCTGCGTTATCAGAAATGCCACAGCTGTTTTTTCGGAAGGTCTGAATTTTTCCAAAACATGCTGCTCAGCGCTCCTGTTCTGTGGAGGCCTCCCGATGCCAAGGCGAATTCTCAAGAAGGCATCAGTGCCCAAGCTTTCAGAGATGGAACGTACGCCTTTGTGACCTCCGTCACCTCCTCCTAGCTTCACGCGAACACGCCCCAATTCGAGATCCATGTCGTCATGAATGACAATAATGTTTTCATGACTGATGGCATATTTACTAGCGCATTGTAATACAGGGCCACCGCTCAAGTTCATAAACGTTTGCGGTTTAGCTAACACCACAACGCGCTCATCTACAATTACCTTTGCGATTAGGCATTTCTTTTTTTCCATCCAACGAGCGTGAACAGACTTTGCTAGCTCATCAATCGTCTCAAAACCGATATTGTGCCGTGTTCCCCGGTATGTCGCACCAGGATTTCCGAGGCCAACAATAAGAGCGTTTACCAACGACTGAGAGCGTCCTTCCCTTTGATAATCTTTTCTGTTAGAGCTCAATTTAGCACATAGATGAGGTTGAGTGTCAAGGCGACAACATTCATAACGATTTGCAGATGTATGACCGCTCAGTTAGTTTGAAGTATTTTGAATCCAAGGTCAAACAGGCTATTGAAGCTCTGCCTTTGATTTTTTTGGATAAAATGGAGAACGTTGAGGTTATCATCGAGGAGTTCGCTGACAAGGAGACACTGGAATCGGTTGGTATTAAGTCACCCTGGGACCTCCTAGGTCTTTACTCAGGAGCGCCTCTTACCCATCAGAGTTTCTTTTCTCCGATTACATTGCCTCCGCGGATTTTGTTATACCGTCAGCCTATTCTCCGTACAGCATCCTCAGGAAGACACTTGGAGCGTGTAATCTGGGAGGTACTGATTCACGAGATAGGCCACCATTTCGGTTTTGATGACGAGGCCTTGGAAGAGATCATGGGCGATTCCCAATGATTTTGACATACCGTCAAATTCAATTTCTGGCATATTATTAACCGCATAGTGAAAAGCCAATGACTCTAGTATGAAGCTTCTGGCCATAGTGGATCGGAGAAAACAAATAATGACATCGGCAATCAATCCAGAATTAGAGCGTAAAAAACGACGGAGAGAGCTGGGGGTAGCCCTTTTCGCTGCTATCTTGATAGGCTTGCTTTTCTCGGCGGAAGCCCGACTTGCCAAGTCAGCAGACGACATTCCTCTTGCCGGGCATCTTCTGCTCTTCGGTCTTCTTTCTGTGGTCACGCTTCTGCTGATTTTGATGATTTTCTTTCTCATTCGCAACATTTTTAAGCTTTTTTTTGAACGTCGCCAAAGCATACTAGGATCTAATATAAAGACGAGGCTTAGTCTTGCATTCGTAGCGCTCACACTTATCCCAACAGTTGTACTATTCATAGCGAGCGCAGGAGTATTACATACTACAATCGAAAGCTGGTTCAAGACGCAAGTAGAAGATTCATTGCAGTCAGCGCTGGTAGTCGCTCAGACTTATTATCAGTACGCGGCGGAGAAGGTTATTTCGAGTGCAGCTAGGGTCAGTGCGACAATTAATGCTGATGGGCTTCTAGACCCTTCTCGGCAGGACATCCTGAAGAATTATGTTCAAGACAGACTGTCATTGGAAGGTATCAGCTCTGTACAAATCTATTTTGCTGACGGTTCACGCCCCATATTGGTAAAGGATCCATCCATAGCTCATGTGTCGGTACCTCCTCCGCCTCCGAGTTTTTTAAAAATCGGTTTCAGTGGCAACGAGACGTCTCAGATAATTCCTTTGGAAGGAGGTAGCGACTTAATTCGAGGCATCGTTCCGATAATTAATAGTCCTTCGGGGACAGGGGGCAGCGTGCTCGTTGCTGACTACTATATCCCGACCTCGCTTGCTACAAAACTCCTTAACGTTTCCACGGCCTACGGCGATTACCAGGAAGCGAAGAGGATGCGAGGCCCCATCAAGACCATCTACATTTTGATATTGCTCGTCGTGGCCCTTTTGGTCATATTTATCGGCTTATGGTTTGGGATGACAATGGCCAGAGACATAACTGATCCCATCCTGAGCCTGGCTGAAGGAACAGAAAAGATAGCTTCAGGTGACCTGGACGTTCACATAGAACCCGCTGGTGACGATGAATTAAGCGTCCTTGTGAAGTCATTTAATAAGATGGCGGAGGATTTGAGAAAAGGCAGAGACGAGCTTATACGGATGAATCTCAACTTAGAGAGCCGCAGAAAGTACATGGAGACGATATTGCGCAATATCGCGGCCGGCGTGCTGGCTTTAGACGCGGACAAAAGAATTTCTGCCATAAATAATTCGGCTCGGGTGATCCTTGGAATAGAGGAAAGCGAAGTGGTGGGGCGGAGTTTTAGGGATGTGTTGCCTGAGCCATCGGTAGCTATGATAAACAATGCCCTGGAAGAGCTTTCTAGAACAGAGAAGGAAATTGTGGAACAGCAAGTGACTTTGACTTTGCCTAGTCATGTTGTGACCTTGTTGTGCTTTTTCAGTAGGCTTACAGACGAAGACGGAAGGGCCATGGGATTGGTCCTGGTTTGCGAAGACATCACGTACTTGTTGAAAGCTCAGCGCATGGCTGCTTGGCGAGAAGTAGCTCGGAGAATCGCTCATGAGATCAAGAATCCTCTCACTCCTATACAGCTTAATGCCCAACGAATTAGGAAAAAATATATGGAGAGGCTTTATCCTGATACTGAAGTGTTGGATCGTTGTACGCGCACAATAATAGATCAGGTCGAAGTATTGAAAAATATGGTGAATGAATTTTCGCGATTTGCCCGCATGCCGGCGGCAACCTTAGCCCCCAACGACATCAACGAGTTGGTAAGAGAGGTGGTGGAACTCTATTCCGAAGGAAATGAATTGACTACTTTTAAAGTGGATTTGGACCGGAGCCTTCCTTTTCTGGCGATCGACAAAGAGCAAATGAAGAGGGCGATCGTGAATTTGATGGACAACGCAGTAGCAGCAGTTGCTGGTGAGGGAGAGGTGACTGTGCGGACTCGATATGATAGAGGCTTGTCCATGGCCACAGTGGAAGTGAGCGACAATGGACCTGGGATTGACCCTAAAGACCGAGAGCGGCTTTTTGAGCCGTATTTCTCTCGTAGACCAGGTGGTACGGGCCTAGGACTGACCATCGTAAACACCATTGTTGCTGATCACAACGGTTTCGTAAGGGTCAGGGACAATAAGGACAAGGGCGTTACATTTGTCATAGAATTGCCGGTGAGGCGTCAGGTCTCCTAATTGTGAAAATGTTTAGATGCGCGTCCAACATCATAAGGGATGGCGGCGTGGTAGTGGTCGCCACAGAGACTTTTTATGGACTAGCAGCAGACCCTTCGAATCATTCTGCCGTGGAGAAAGTTTACAGAATCAAAGAGAGATTGAAGTCAAAACCACTCCCTTTGATAGCTGCTAATATCGATATAGTTCTCAAGCACCTGCGTAACCCTCATCCTAGACTTTTGTCTTTGATCGAGGATTTTTGGCCCGGAAGCCTTACCGTTGTTGTGTCAGTGGATGTGCCCATGGCAAGTGGGGCAGTCAATGCCGAAGGAAAAATAGCGGTTCGTGTGCCTCCTCCCTGTCCGGCTCGGACATGCGCTGCGCTCTCAGGAGGTTGGGTTACAGCTACGAGCGCAAATATTTCGGGTGAACCTCCGCCTGATCGCATAGAGCGTGTTTCTACTCAAATACTGAGTGAAGCCTCCATGGTTCTGGACAGCGGGCCTACGCGTGGGCGACAACCATCCACCATTGTTGAGGTCTTGGATGACGGTGAATACAGAATTTTAAGAGAGGGGGCGGTCAGTCTCAAATCTATTGTGTCCTGTTGCAAACGCTTGACTCAGGTTTGATGATGAGTTATTAGTTTGGTAAACAATCAGGGGATGGAGTCCCCCAGGACGCTTAATACAGCTGATGACTCCTGCCGTGAGTAAAGTGCGGTGGGAGTGCGTTAGAAGATACCCACCGGAAGGTGGGTTTTTTGTTCGGCCCATTAAGAGCATGTCTCACGGCCGCACCATCGGTAGCTGAACGCAATCTGAAAAGATGTTTTGGCGCATACCTGCAGGGCCGTTTTGTACGGTTAGATAATCCTGGGACGAAAGGCAATACCATATCGTTTGTCTATGGAACGGGTTGCCGACGAGATTTACTCTCCTTTGCTAGCCGGCGTGGCCAGTCTGACTGGAGGATTAAGGAACGATGGATAACCTTGCATTAGATCGGTCTAGAGTCGAAGGAGTGCCCGCTGAATCAGATTCAAGGTCTGTGATGGACTTCCAGATGCTATTGAGTGAGGCCATAAAAACAGTGGGTGATCTGGGCTCGGAGTTCGAAAATCAATTAAATAAACTGCTTTTTTTGCGAGAACGTCTCGAAGAGGGGCGATTTCACCTAGCCGTATTGGGGCAATTCAAGAGAGGTAAGAGCACATTGCTGAACGCTTTTTTGGGCCAGGCTCTGTTGCCAACCTCTGTGGTTCCCCTGACTGCCATCCCCACATTTCTATATTACAGCCCTGAATTGCGGATTCGGGTGCTTTATCAGGATGAAAGACCTCCAACAGAATTCGGAAACATATCTGCGCTGGACTTATCTAGCACTTTAGAGCGCTTTGTAACGGAGGAAGGAAACCCGAAAAACCGTTTAGGTGTTCTTCAGGTAGAGATCTATCATCCAGCAGAGATTCTACGGCACGGCGTGGTCCTTATTGACACCCCAGGTATAGGTTCAACATTTAAGCACAATACGGAGGCAACCCTAAATTTCCTTCCCCAATGCGACGCGGCGCTTTTTGTATTATCGGCAGACCCTCCCTTGACAGAGGTGGAGGCTGAATTCCTCAAGCAGGTACAGCCTCGTGTGGCCAGGTTGTTTTTCATCTTCAACAAAATTGATTACTTGAATAGTGATGAGTTACAGACTGCCGTAGATTTTTTCAAGAAAATGCTCAGAGAGAAGCTGGAATCCTACGACAATAGCCCAATCTTTTGTGTATCAGCGCGGCGCGCACTTGAGGGTAAGCTTTCAGACAATTCCAGCGAATGGCAGGAAAGTGGTTTGGGGGCTGTGGAGCATCATCTGGTGAACTTTTTGGTATCTGAGAAGACTTCAGCTCTCTGTGAGGCCCTGGGTAGAAAAGTCTGCGATCTCCTTGAGGATGTGGTGATGAGGCTTAGGCTTTCGATACAATCCATGAAGATGCCACTCTCTGATCTGGAGAAGCGGTTATCGATTTTCGAAAAAGAAGTCAAGACAGCGGAACGACAAAGGCTTGTCGCCCGGGATCTGCTGGCAGGGGATCGAAAGCGAGCTCTCGAGCTTTTGGAACAACGGTCAGAGGAACTACGACAGCGCTCGGCTGAACATCTAGAGAAGGTAGTAGAAGCCTGTTTTGCCGCTATGCAGGATGGAGACGTGTCTGAGGGTGTGGTGTTGGATGCCCTGGCGGAAGAAGTCAAGGCATTCTTTCAGAGTTCAGCAGGAGAGATATCAGCAAACTTTGGGGGTTATGTTACAGAGGTGCTGCGACCTCACCAAGAGCGCGCCGACGAGCTCATTGAATTGATTAGAAAGACCGCGGCTGAACTATTTGAAATCCCTTATCATGCCCCTGAAAGCTCTGAGGCCTTTGAAATGAGACGAAAACCGCACTGGGTATTGAGAAAGAGGGTACCAACCCTGCCAATTGTGGTGCCGGAAGAGGCCTTTGATAAGTTGCTTCCTACTTCCATTAGGCTGTCGAGGATCAAGAAGCGTCTCTCTCGCCAGATTCAAACCCTGGTGCGTCAAAACGTAGAAAATCTGCGGTGGGCTACTCTGCAGAATCTCAACGACGCGTTCCATAGGTTTGGTTTGACTCTGGATCAAAGGTTTCAGGAAACCATAGAAGCCACTCACGGCGCTATACAGGCAGCTTACCAGAAAAGGAAAGAACATGCAGAGGCCATTGCAGGAGAAGTTGACCGTCTGGAGTTGACCGCCCAAAAACTTACGAGCCTTGCCACCCAAATTCGGACCTGACATAAACTATTCTTGGTGACGTATTTGAGTAGGAGTAATGAGAGACTTTGTTCGCTAAGACTTTGAATCACGGATCTGAGATTCTTCAATTGTCCCCTGGGGAGATTCATTTTCTTTGGTGGTTCATTCAGGGAAGCATTATGAACCCGTCCACCCGTACTCGGCTGCGGCGAGCGTGGGGAATGTGTCAGAGGCATTCATGGGGGTGGATGGTCGTAGAGGCGGCGTTTCGTAATGCGTACATGCATGGCCCGGCTGTTTTGTATGAAGATTTGATGGTATCAGCTGCTCGACTTTTCAAAGTAAGGGGGCCCGGGCAACTCGGGAGGATTGCGAGAAGGTTGCGAGAAAAGCATCCGTGTTTGATGTGCGAGGAAGGCTACAACTCAGCAAGTAAAGGCTTCGTAAAACCTCATATCGTCAAACAAGGACGAGACTTGACACAATTTAGACTTCTTGCAGCAAGAACACAGGCTTTCTGGGGCAACAGGGTATGCGGCAGCTGCACCAATACGGATTCGCCACTTCGTTGTAGGATTCACCTTATCGCAGAGCTATCATCAGGCCATGCTAGTGACATTGCTTTTCATCGAGATGCGTTAGTTAATATAGTGGAACGTATCCGTCGGTATGCGCGTTCCTTTCAGTTTGAGTTCCAAGGGACGCGCACATACGAAGATGAGGCAGCCTTAATAGAAGCAGTGGCTTGGTGTTGCGGTTGGGAGACATTTTTTGCACTGCTTTCGATCTCAGAGGAAGAGTCCGCTAATCCAGTGAGGACTTCCTATTTGATAGACCCTGAACAGCCTATTTCGAAACCTGCTAAGTTTTGGATCTAAAAAGCGTACTGATCAAAAGGACTCGTTTATGAGCGAAAGTCACTTAAGAGGTATCTCTACGACGCTTTCTCTGTTGGATAAAACTCTTTGCGAATTTGAAGAGTGGGCGAGAGGCAGGGAGATCCGGTCTGTTTTGTACCAAATAGAAAATCCACTCACCGAACACCAAGGTCAAAATATTTTAAAGCTCATGCACGAAATATGGGAGACGTTGGTTGACATTAGAGACAGTCTAGGTCTGGAGAAGACTGTGAGAAGTGCTGACAAAATAATTTTGGGATCCTGTTCCACAAATTGGGTGTCTCTTTTGGAGCTTCAGGGAAATCAGCTACGCAGGTATGGCGAAATACCTGAGGGACTGACAAAATACCTTGACCCAAAAACCAAGTTTTTGTCTGAAACTTTAAGACAAATTGCGCAGATCACCGCCCGAGGTGCGGTAGAAAAATGAGGGAGGCTTTATCGATCCTGAGCGGGTTGAGCCCAAACTGTTATAAGGGCATTTTTAGCTGCATATGGCTTAAGCCTCTTGTCTATTTTTTTCTCCTCACGGAAAATGAATGGTCTGGACATACAATGTTCTCTTAAATTGTTCGGTCAGACATTTATAAACCTTGTTGCCTGCAGTCGCAAACTGGCTAATTTTCAGTTTGAAGCATAATTTTTGAGCTATAATTATGGCCAAATAAGCGCTAATTTGCATGATTTGCCCTTGACGATAGGCAAAGTGGAGGGTATTGTGAAGAGACAGTCATCGGTATCCTTTATCCGCAAAAAAGGAAACAGCCGACTGAGACTGACGATACGGAAGGCGGCAGCGTGTTAGGCTGAATCATGGGTGCTGTCGCTGGAAAAAAGGGGCCTGATACTCCCAGCCTAGGTCGTTCTACGAATACTGCTGAGACAGTTGAATATAGCACATTAGTGTGGGGGTGTGTCCGCAGCCTGACAGACAGGATGGGCAGAAGTACCGTTAGAGACTGGTGTTCCGGTATTTTCATATCTAATGTGAGCCGGTTCGCCTAAGAAATGGCAAGAATACTTTTCTGGAAAGGAGCTATTTCGCATGCCAGGAGTTTATGTCAAAGATGATGAACCGTTCGAAAACGCGTTGAGACGATTTAAGAAACAGGTTCAGAAATCTGGAGTATTGACCGAAACAAAAAAGAGGAGGGCTTACGAGAAGCCGAGTGTGAAGAGAAAACGAAAGGCCATGGCCGCCAGGAAGAGACTCCTCAAAAAGCTGCGGAGAATACGTAACAGATAGGTTTTTCCGGTTGGGCACTTTCCACTAACTGCTAGACTTGCAGTCAACGTATTATGCAGTTTGGGGCAAGATCGCCAAAGATTCTTAATGGACGGATTTTAGCGATGAGGCCCGCTTTTGGAAAGGATCTCAGGCGAAAAGTCGAAGAATTCCCGACGAGAGGATGAAGGTGGATCGATTAGCCACAAGTCCATTGCCGGTAGTATTTATATACATAGGGGGACTGGCGTGTCTTTTAAGCGCATTAGTAATTGGCTCAGCTGAATACCATCAACTTAGCACTCTGCGGACAGTCGCCCTCGTAGTTGCTGGCACAGTCGCTGTCTTCGTGTTTACTATATCCTTCTTTGGACTGATTGTTTACCTGGTTTTTCACCCTTCCCTATCCAAGCATGCACACATATTTACTCAAGTACATGCTACACAGATGCTGCATCCTTTATCAACGTCTTGCATACTGGCTTTGTTTTGTGTGTGTTTGTACTATGGAGGTGCGTTGACATGGGGCCTATGGATCGTCATCCTCTGTGTGTATGTGTTACACACCGCTGCCCTTGTTAAATCTGTCCTTGACCAGTACGCGATAGAAGATGGCAAACCGAGTATAAAGGGGATTCTTATTCTGATCCTAAACCTCATTTTCGGCGCTGAAATAGTGACTTTTGCTGGCGGAGCAAAGCCTGTAGCGCCTTGGCAGCTCAAAGACTTGCCAGAGGACACATGGATAGTTGATGTAAGGACCAAGCCCGAATATTATTGGAATAGGATGCAGGGCGCTGAGAATTATCCCTGGGGTAGAGGGATCGCAGAGGCGGCTAAAAATCGCTCCATTGAGCGTCCCGTATTGGTAACTTGTCTTTCCGGTCATCGGTCGCCAGCCGTAGCTGTATACTTGCGTAAATTAGGTTTCAAACAAGTTTACAACCTAAATTGGGGGCTCATATACTTGATGCTTTTGCAGAGAAACAGGAAAGGTTCTGGACCGTTCTCCCTGACAAGACCTCATCGAGATCCCAATAGGCGGGGGGAGGACCTTAGACACTTATCCATAGGGTATATAGCACTTCAGTTTTGCATCCTTTTAATCGCTCCTATAGAGAATTCTATTCGTCAGCCACATATTTCCCAATTCCAGCGGGCAGTGGCACTCATAGTTGGACTCGGTGGATTGCTTCTAGGATGGCTCAGTTTTCGTGCTCTGGGCAGAAACTTCAGGGTGTTTGCGGCACCTAGACGCAGCGGCACACTGGTGACGACCGGCGTCTATTCAAAGGTACGTCATCCAATGTACGTGGCTGCCATACTCATTTTTCTCGGATACTGGCTCTTTTTTAACAGCTTGATCTCTATCCCCCTTTGGGTGACCTTTTCCGCGCTGTATGTCATAAAATCAATACGCGAAGAGCGTATCCTTTCCGATCATTACCCGCAGTACGAAAATTATATGCGGCGCACCTGGCGCTTCATCCCTTACGTCTGGTAGCATATCAGCCTAGGGATCCTATTTTTTCTGTTCTGACGGTCTTTCGGACACGACAACTAATTTCTGTTACATCATTTAAGTTTTGAGTAGATACATGGGTCATTAGGAGGTCCTCTAATGCACTTCGACCTCGCGTGAAGAATACCTCCGCCAACCAGCATAATGGAAGGGCAGTCCTTGCTGTGACCGCGTATGAAGCTTCTTTTACTGCCCAGTCATTCCCGTTAAATGAGACAGCCAAGCCGTTTGAGCTTCTAACTTTTCTAAATGCTTGGATATCCGTTATGCTGTCCCCAATATAGATTACTTTGTCAAACGGGCATCCCATCGCGTCAACAATGTGATCAACAGCTGCGACTTTTTCCTGACCACCCACGCAATTCACATCTTTCACTAGCCCATAAATGTCTAGTTTCGGCAATTCCTTCCAGAATATTTTGTCCATTTCTTGTATGCACAGCCTAGTATCCTCATCTAGGTCTTCCGGTCGTGTGCCTGCGGGTATGGTGAAGGTGGGGAGAGCAAGTATTTTAGAATGAAAAGATCTGATTATTTCTTTCTCCCTATTGGATAGGGAATACTTGTCTAGATTCACCGCAGTCGAAAAAGTGTTCAAGAATGGAAAACCTATTGCGTCGCACACTGCCATAATGTAGGGAGAATAACTCGTACTAACTATGTAAGCCGGAACGAGTGTCATTATCTGCCTTAAGGCCTCACCCGCATCTGGTATAATTTCAATGTTCCTTCGCGAGAACTTTATCATGCTGCTGTTATCGAGGCCGAATGCTTTTAGGAAGGGTGTTAGTAGACGCAGAGTGTCTCCAGCCTTGTAACCAGGTTTGCGCACAACTTCTGCGAGGTAATCATCATAAAGGCTTAATTTAGAAAAAAAAACGTCACCCTTTGGGATGAAGGCTTCTGCGAGCTCCGCGGCGTTGTCATTTTTTGTTACAGGTCCCTCGCAATCAGTTATATATACGCCAGGTGCGGTCTTCGCCATTATCAATGTCCTCCTTTGGACCTTCAGCGCACATTTCTGCAGCAGGTACTAAGTTCTGCGCCCTGTTATACAAAAATCGGCAATGGCAAATGTACTCGCCACACTTTTCGTCGAAGGTGAACCTTGAGACTATTGTCTCAGACCAATAGACATGGACGAGTGTCGCGCTTCTTCCTGATAAGGTCCTTAATAATAGCTCTGTCAGGATAAGCGCTTCTCCCATATCCTTGCACACTCTGCGATGCTGCTGCAAGAGCCAGCTCGGTGGCAGTCTCGAGGTCAGCCCCGACTAATAAACCTGCGATAAAGCCTGCGGCAACAACATCGCCTGCCCCGGTACGGTCAACTATTTTCGAGGGGACCGGTGGCGTCCTGGAAAACACATTTTCACCATCTCTGACTTCGATTCCAGCAGCGCCTTTCTTGATAATGAGAGTGCGAATGCCTAAGTTCGTGAGTTTCTCGGCACTCCTCACCGTATCTTGTAGTCCGGACAGTAACGCAAGTTCCTCTTCCGTGACAAACAAAATCTGGGCTGCGTTAAGAATGGGTTCCAGGAGCTCGATGCCGAGGCGACAATATAAAGGTCCAGGGTCAAAGCTTATTTGGACTCGCCCGGCAGAGCGTCGCACGAGTTCAATCTGACATTTGAGGGGGCTCCTTGACACAAACGATGTCAGGTGAAGCCATCGGAATCGAAATACAAACTCCGGATCTATTTCTTCTGAACCGGCCAGATCATTTGCGTTGGGCAGTATGATTAGGCAGCGATCCTTGTAAGGGTCTTCCGTGCACAGTAGCGAGAGGCATCGTCCTGAAGGAATCTCTGCGAAAGAAATTTTAAGGTTCGAAGCCTGTCCCAAATCCTCCAGTCGAAGCTGCATTGCATCTTCCTTGCCTGCTGTACCGATAAAACCTGTGCTGAATCCCATATTCTTAAGAGCAGCAATCGTGTTCGCAGCTGAGCCGCCTGGGTCAACGGCCCTGAGGATGCCTTTATTCTTCAGTTCCGGATAGAAAGCCTTGAACCACTGGACGTCACGCACATATTCATGGCCAATTTTGAGGCCGTAGGCTGCCAGAAAGCCCTTTGGGACTTCCCAAAATTCATCGATATTTAGTGAACCGAATCCTAACGCGTCCATATCATTTTCGATACCTCCTAAGAGAGAGAGGCTTAATATCTCCTAATTAGTTTGAGAAGTCATGGCCAGTTCTCTTGGTTTAGACATTGTTCGAGTCTGCAAGGCGGGGATTGGCTTAGGCATCTCCAAGCTGCACACGCAAGAACCCTTCCGACAATCTCATGGCCGAATATGGTGTAGTGATCACCAAATACTAGTTTATTTGTCCTATTTTGAGCCTGTATCAAGGGTTCGAGGACGGAAATAAATTCGATTTTGTGTTCGGCACAGTAGACTGCGACACGTCTAACGGACCTCTCTAAATCCCAAGGTGTAGCTGAATGGGCGGCACCCATACCTCGCAACGCTGCAAGGGTCTTCGCCGGTTCCAACGCGTAACTTACTTCGATCTCAGACCCCAGATAAACGAGGAGAAAAGGAACCTTTGCCTTGTCGCAAATGACTTTGGCCTGATAAATATAGTTCAATGTCCTTTCCCACGCCTTTTCAATAAAAGGAAGATGATCGGCTGACCATTGCAACAGCTCTGGTGAAATTGTAACACGGCTCCGTCGCATTGATTCCACACGTTGGACTATTAATACAGCTGCCATAAGCCCATGGCGTACAAGTCCTCTGGTGATAGGTCCTAATTCACCGGAATACAATATTAATTCTCTCTTGAGAACTGGATCGTCATCGCAAAAATCGTTGGTGCAGAGGGTGAACATCACGAGATCCGGCGCGTAATCCATACCTAGATTCTTAAGCACGTTCAGATTATTTAATTGCCCAGTTCCGGAGTTGCCCAAGGCAATAACCTCGAATGCCGAGTGGACATTGGTAGTAACTTTGCCATTCAACATTTTTTCCATTCGTTTGTGGAAAGTCTTTGACAATGGAACCTGGATGGCCTCTACATAAGAATCGCCTATCACAACTATTCTTTGAGTCTTTGGCGATTTTACAAGAGGGCGGTCATGGTCAAAATACCCTCGTTCATTCCAGTAAAATCTATTGAGATATGTTATGCCAGAGTTTGGATCATATCCGAGATATTGGAACCTTTCGCCCGGCCGATGCCAGCTTATCTTCGAGTTTTGCCCCACCGTTTGATATTGTTTTTTCAAGTATATACGTTGATCATCGTTTTCAAAGATCTCATTCACACATGATGCAGGTACAAAATCGTGTCCCCGGACAGCCTTTGTAAACTCCATTAGTTGGGTGTAGTCCTTGGAAAATACATAAGGGAACAGTATTTCCAGAAAAAGCCATGCTCCGAAAATGGAAGCAATATAGAGAAAGACCATTCGCAGGAGTGTTGTGTTGACATACGTAGAAAGCCATCTCGCAGGAATTTTGCAAGCCAGGATTGCGATACCTGCTACGAGTGCGAGTAACACTTTTCCGTATATTATGTTGTTATAAAACACTAGGAAAATGATTATGATTAAGGCTATGGGGAGTAATATTGCCGCTATATTTGAGGCACCCGCTATGCGTCGAGCAAAGAGGCTTCCCTTTCGGAGCATCTCTAGTTTTCTATTCATAGAAAAGTTACGACCCTCGGTGTGAATTTATGGATAGCGTACTTTCCATAATGAAAACCTACCGTGTCGGTCTATGTCAGGAATTTCGTGTAACGTTGCACCGATTCTCTGAAAGGCCGATTCCACTTCAGCCTTCATAATCGGATTTTTGTTATCGGAAAAAAAATAAGTTGGTTTTCTGAACAAGA